>Ga0210380_10000116_pt1 | contig 45211 bp, 56 predicted proteins | sample PLM4_5_coexredo_FD_155476 | JGI IMG/M metagenome (GOLD analysis project Ga0210380, IMG submission 155476) | Groundwater sediment microbial communities from an aquifer in East River, Colorado, USA - PLM4_5_coex redo | ecosystem: Environmental > Terrestrial > Soil > Riparian zone | place: USA...
TCCCCGCCTACCCACTTTACTCCCCCCCCCCCCCCCCCCTCGCAAACGGACGTGATTCCTGCTCCGTTGCAAAATATACCCCCCCAGTGAAAATAACACTTGACAAGGTGATGTCAATGTGATATCATTTGTAATACTCGAAATCCGCCTACCCTGAACCCTCGCAGGCGGACTGACCTACCCCGTGTGAGTCACACGAAAACAGGACGTGCGATGATGACAGAGAATATCCATAAAGCGGAGCCGCATATCATTGCGGCTATTCGGCGTTTAGAGATGATGTTGTGGTTCGTGCGTAATCAAAAGCGCATGTCCATTGACAAGCATGTGCCGCCGTACTTCGATCTAATCACTAACGACCTTGCGGCCATCCAAGCCGCACTGTATACAGACGATGAGTACACCGAGAGTGTGGCTCGTGGCTTAGCTCGTGTGAGTCACACAAGAGAATACGATTACTCCGTGACCGCCAACGATAAGGGCGAAATCCACTACAATGTTGATGCTGTGTTGCCTCTGAAAGAGATGAAAGAGAATGTCATCTTTGTGCGGAGGGATCAGCCATGACGGGTGTTCGGTCACGGTTCAACGTTCAGCCCATCCTCACGCTAGAGCGTCTCAAGAACTTCGTAGCCATTGATAACCTAACTGCGCAAGTGCCTCTGATTGAGGTATCGCGCAGTTTTGGCATGCGTGTATGGGTGGCATATGACATTGCTCGTATACATGGGACATACATTGAAGTTGGTCCCAACGGTCTTGTGCGGACTATTACAGTGTATCCGTCTGGGAGGAAGTATGAGATCATCAATCGACCCGCCTATGCGGTTAAAAGATTACGTAAAGGAAAGAAATCGCATACTGCTAACCAAAAGCCCAAAGGAATTAAAGGAGTTTCTCAAGAGAAATCGCCTGCCGTTCCCAAAGAATAAGGCGACATTAGAGATTACGTGGCATAAGAGTATCACGGCAGCGAACAGTCTGCCTACGACTTACAGACGACAGAGCAAGAAATGGTTAGAGGCAAGGGGTTACACGTCATTGGACGATGGGGATTTATAGTAGCCATTGCCATGGGTCCGGTGATGGCAGAAACGTTTGAGGATAGATGGCCTTATCCAGTAAGCGTGGACCCTGCTCCGATAGAGGGCGTTTGGCCCAAGCTGGAGAAGAAGAAGAAGGCACGTAAGCATAGTGTGTTCGTGTGTCAGAAGCGATATTACTACAAGAGAGGATATCGTTATTGGCGGTGCAAGCGATGAGTAAGTACAAGAGTGGGAAGGTAAGGCGTTTAGAGCGTCAACGTGTGGAACGTCAAGAGTACAGGAAACGAAGGAGAGCTAGGCTCATGAACACTGGTGAATTTTCGGTATGTCAATTCTTCACGAATGATAGCTACGAATACGTGCGTAAGTTTGTCTCTGCCGAAGAGGCTGTGAAAGCTGCGCACTTCTATACCCATAACGTTGCGGCGAGTATGGGTATTGTTGAGCGAGTGATTATCACCGATGGTGGTGATAGTTGTGTATTTGAATGGAAGAAAGGAGAGGGAATTGTCTGGCCTGAAAACCTCAAAGGACTCGAAGTTAAAAGCGATACGAAGATTGTCGAAGATCAACGACACGTTACAGAAGGAGGGACACAAGAAGCCGTTGGCGAACGAACGGAAGACCGCGGCGAAACCAAGACCTAAGCCATCAATGCCAACCATATGAGGGATCGACCAGCACAAGAGCCAGTCGATCAAACGTGTACACGATGTTTGCAGATGTTTAGTGGAGAGTTCTGGCATATATTCTGCGCACTATGCAAACCTCGTGTGATTCACACAGCAACAGGGAAAGACCATGTTAAAAAAGATAAGCGTAACCTTTGATATGGACATGGAAGTGTTCATGAAGGTATTACATCATACGAACACGGGGGTTCGTGTGGATATGTTTGGTGACAAACCCAAGGTCAAGAAAGACCCCCCAGTCAAATTGCTCGCATCCCCTGAACGGGTGGGAGCTAAGGTTTTGATTATGGACTATGCCAAGGCTCATAAGGATGGGTTCGTGCCGAAGGACTTGTACCCATTGTTTGAGAAGGCAGGGTATGCCAAGAACTCGTCCTCACCACAACTGATGTGGCTGAAAGCTAAGGGCTACCTCAAGCGTCATGTGAGTGGTGTGTACGTTCCAACAGCGAAAGGCTTAAGTTATGGCGAAGGCTGATGTAAATCTCCTCCTATCCGCCATCGAAGGATTCATCGATGCTAACATCGATTTCGCTCTTCTCGAACTAAGATCACCAACCGTGGATCGTAAAGGTGCGTTGGAAGTCATTAACGAAGCTCGCACGACTCTTAAAACACGTCTGGAGGAATACTATGGCTAAGGGTAGATTGGGATTATACAAGTCGTACAACTTCGTCGATAAAGACCCAGTGATCGACAAGCTACGGACACTGGTCAATCGCGAGGGCTTGAAGTATAGCGATATACAAAAGCTCTCAGGGGTCACACCCTCGACCATGTACAACTGGTTCGAGGGCAAGACTAAGAAGCCACAGTATGCAACGGTGATGGCGGTGGTTCACGCCTTGGGGTATCGACAGCACTTTGTGCGTGTGGGGTCGAAGCTCAGAGTGATTGAGGGCGGCAAGCAACGAGAGGACAAAACCACGGAGAAGAAGAATGGGACTACTCCAGTATAGGATCGGTCGCCGTCATGGCTACCAAGGCAAACCCTATCTTATCCATCGCAATCAAAGAAGGTACGATGGGGCGTCGGCGAATGACTCGTATCTGCATGGATACAAGTATGGAGAAAAAGAGAGGTACAATGAAATACAGATTAGACGTGACCGTGAATTGGAGGGACGGGACGGAGAAGACTATCGTTTGTAATCCATACTCCCTCTACAACCTGAAACAAGTAGTAGGGAGGATCATCGAACAGAGTTCCAAGGATGCGTCAAGTTTCATGTTCGTTGTGTGTGAATCACACGAGAAAACAGGAGAAGAGAATGTCGGAAGTTAAAACCAACCTCGGGTTACAAGCTCAGTTGTGGATGCTGCTCGATACTCTGGCTGATAAGCTAAAGTTCCCAGACCGATCCAATGCTGGTCGGGACTTCGCCATGTTGTTTGTGTGGAAACACACAGAGCAGATCGCAGCCAAGAAGTACAAGGAGCTTCTGGACAAGTTAGTTCAAGACGAGATGATCGAAGACGCACAGGTTATCACGATCGCTGGCAACCACATGCTTGGTGAGGCCGGTCGGTACGCTGTGCAGGTCAACGTGTCCGTGCCGCGTAGGGAGTTCAATGCCGATTGGTTGGCAGAGCGTATGGCTAAGGACTATAAGGTTCCCACAGCCATCACGAAGCAATTGATCGAAGAAGCCAAGCGTCCGGGTAAGACGCAGGTTCGACGGATCACAGTCATTGAGAAGGGAGGCGACTAGTGGTTGGGGATGCAAAGAGGATTGGCTGGTTGGACAGCAAGGCACGTAGGATGGGTGTATCTATTAAATGGACAGCCGAAATCGATGGTCCCCATCCCGGCTTTCGTGTCATGTGGGAGGGGTATATCAGTGAGCCATACCTCTCATTTCGTGAGGCGATAGACAAAGCAATGACAAGGGATTTTATCGATGCCGTTAATTCTCGCCCCAAGCTTTGACGATCACACCCGCGAGCAGGTCGAAGCCCATCTTGAACAGGTGCGTATCCGCCGTATCGCTGGTGCTATGGAGTACCAACAGAGTAAGCTTCTCAGGTTAGAGAAGGACAACAACATGGTTACGAACAAGCTCATTCGTAACTACGAGCAGATGGGTAAGGCGTTGATGCGGCTAGATCGGGAGTTAGAGAAGATAGAAACCTATCTAGCCGCATGTCAGATGTTGCGCACAGAGGCTGACCTGAACGTAGACCGCATAGCACTAGCGAAAAGGAAGTAGTATGTCCGAGATTGAATATGAATTTGTGCCGGGGTCGCCTGAGCAGGTAGAAGTCTTCCTCGACCTACAGCGTATGCTGCTCAAGCTGTACAACAAATGGCCGGGAGACACAGCCATCGCTGTGTTCTCCGCTTCGTTGGGCTGTGCTGTCGCACTGATCGAGACGCAGTATAAGATACATCTCGAAGAGTGTGAGAAGTGTCGCGAGAGGTACAAGAGCGAAGAGTTCGACCTCGATGATGTGGCACGTAGTAACTATCAGTACTACTATGGTAAGGGGCTGGAGCAATCGGAGATCGATAAGAAGGTTGCGGCTGACTTGGTAAAGTCATTCTTTAAGAAGGGAGAACACTAATGGATTGGAACTCTTTCAATCGAGAACTACAGAACAGAGTGAGCGATCCGGGCACGCGGTACATGCTCGGGTTGATCTATGAACGCTTGCTCGACATCAGCAAGCAGACCGATGCTGCCGGTGGGATCATGCTCGCGTTCGCTGAGACGATCAAAGGGTTTGTCGAACTCAGTGAGACCCAAGACGCTCGCGTCAAAGACCTTCACAAGATGGTCACGGGTCAAGTCGATGGTGTATCACTCCAAAGCGTACCGATCACCAACGACGATCTCAACTGACGTGTGAATCACACAGGAGACAGGAAATGTACATCTACATAACGGTGAAGCCAGATGGGGCATTGGCGAGTGAATACAAACCGAAACCACCCGACTACAAAGAAGTTCAGAAGTATGTGGATGGCTGGATGCAGATCCTCCCCTATTTCTCTTCGATGGAGTTCGATGGCAAAGTGTACAATCGTGGAACTGCGTATTGCAATGAGGAAGGGTGGCTACAGGGTCTACAGCCTAATCCTCTCGCGTCGGCATGCTGGCTGAAAGCCTGTCCGAAAGGCGACCCTAAACTTATGCATATCGTAGGCACGCTTCTATTCGTCGCCAAAGTGAAGGAAGAAAAGCCGAAGGCGGCTTTACCATATTGCCCTTTCTGTAAGAAGGAACACGAAGGCGGCGATACTTGCATGGGACATTACCCATGAGTAAGCCAGTTAAAGGGTTCCTCGCGATGGACGGCACGTTTTTTGAGCGTGCCCCCGAGTGTATGCGTTACGAAGCAACAAGAGGGCTAGAGCGTCTGTGTGAATCACACGGAACCAACTTCGAGAACTTCCTGATCTGTGTGAATGCATGGAACAAACTCATAAAGGAATATTACGATGCGGACAGTAAATGTAAAGAGCCCCAAGTCAGAGAAGCCGAAGTCCAATTCAATGGAGACGATACCATCGCCGATGAACTCAGTGATGGCACCGACATACCAGCATTTCTACGAGATGAAGAACATCGAGCCGACCCTCCCGTCGGAAGCAAAGACGCTCCGGGCTTTCTCGAACAGCAGATTAGAAAGCGTATCTGAATGCCCTACATTCGGTGTAGTCCACATGCAACGTCAGTATCCTCAGCACGGTCGTGCTATGGCTTTGGAGGCTGGGGAGGCTATGCATCAATTTTTCGCTGCGATGAGGTGCTGGCAACTCCACAAGTTACAAAAACTGAAAGAACACGCCCAAGTTACTGGCGAGAGAATATTCGGCGAGCCAAGATGGAAAGAGATTTGGAAGAGTATGCTGAAACAGTCCGGCGATATGGACCAGATTGGGCAACTCGCGGTTGACGTACTCAATACCAGTGGGTTCTACGACGATCCCAATGACAAGGTACGTACTCTTTCCAACATGCAAACGGCTGCGGTTGTGTATGCAAGGGAGTCGTATCCGTATCTCTACGCTTGGCCTATCTGGGTAGCGGACCAGAAGTCCCCACTTAAACCCGTGGGTATCGAACAGGTATTCGACTGCGTAGTTGAGTATACCGATGGCAAACGTATTCGATTTATCGGCACCCTTGACGGCATCCTGTGTAATGCTGCGAGGGACATGCAGATAACGATGGCGGATAACAAGACTGCTTCGCGTATGGACAGGGCGTGGAAGGAATCCCAGAAGACCAAGCACCAATACACAGGCTACATGGCTTGTGGCATGGCGATCTTCCAGATCAAGATGTGGCACGCTCGGATATATGGCTGTCTGCTCAAGCCAGTGTACAAAGGCGAAGACGTTCACGTCGAACCCATCAAGCGTACACGAGACGATATCAACCACTGGGCCAATTGGATGCGGCGGCAGGTTGAAATCTTTGAAGAGTATCAAGTCGATTGGGAGCATGCTGAACGTCGCACTCATTCGTGCAACCGCTTCTTTCGACCATGTGCCCTCATACCATTCTGTGCCGACACTCCCAGTGGTCGCGTCGAACAATGGGACCAGATGATTGATGTGATCCCGTCGCCAAGTGAGAGGGCCATTCAGTCGTGAATGATGTAGTCAAATTCCCAATAAAGAGGGGCGTGGATGCCAGCGTAAGGCTGTCCATGCTTATCTGGGGACAAGCCGGGGCAGGCAAAACTACATGGGCGGCAACAGCACCGGGGGATAAACTTTGGTTATCCTTCGGAGAGGGTGAACACGTTAGCGTTAGCGCTCGAAACGACGTGTTCGTTATGGACTTATCAAGTACTCCTGCCGATGAGGTATTCAAACATGGTCTGGGTAAGAACTCGTTTGGATTGGATCAGCAACTATACGAACGTAAGAATATCAAGACGGTGGTTGTGGATAATCTCACGGCTATTCAGTATCTAGGGCTGGAGAAAGCTGTGAGCGATGGTATCGGTGCAGGCAAGGGATTCACTCCAACAATGCAGGCACCGGGACGATCCGCTTATGGCGGCAGGAACGCCAATCTTATCGCCTTGATGAAAGCGTTAATCTATATAACTGGCAAACATCGATGCAACGTCATTTTCATCGCACATGAGAACGATCCCGTAACCAAGGTTGATAACCGTGGCGTGGAAACCGTTGAGCATATCGGCATGTCTCTAGGCGGACAACTCGTAAATAATGTCAGCGCCCAGTTGTCAGAGATATGGAATTTTCGTCAAGAGCCTATGGGTAAGCGTCAGCGTATATGTACAGTTCGCGTATCAGGTTCGCGTAAGCCAATGAAAACCCGCATGTTTGACCAGCGTGGCGAGTCGTCTTTTGTAGTAAGTTACGACCCCACTAAGCCGAATAGCTCATTAGGTCAAACCACTATCGCAGGATTTTGGGAACAGTGGCATAAATCTGGTATGCAGAGAATTGCAGTCCCCTCTACCCGTCAAGGCGGCGACAAAGAGGATAATGCTGTAATGAAGATTGGGCCGCACTCAGGTTAGTGTGACTCACACAGACTTCCGACCGGGGAAGTTATCATCAACAGAGTGGGCCGGTCCCCACTCAAATAGTGAGTCCACTAAAATGGCTGAACAGGAAGAACTTGGTATTATCTCTTTGGACGTGAACCTATCTGACGTGGAACGCCCGCCGGAGATACCCGTGGGGAAGTACGTTGGAGAGATTCAATCCGTCGAGATTAAGACCTCGGGACAGGGGAACGACTACTTCGCGGTTCGTATCCTCGTCCCGGCTGAGAACATCCCCGCGGAGGTTGCAGAGCATTATGAAGATGGTGCCCTGTTCTTTTTCAACCGCTTGTTGGTTCCGAAGGGGAATGATCGCCGGTCGCTATGGAACCTCCGTCAGTTCGTGGAAAAGCTTGGTCTCGACTCTAATACGAACGAGATCAACCCGAACGAATGGATGAACCAGAACATCGGTATCGTGGTCGGTACCGAGAAGAACCTCGAAGGGGAGATGCGCGCAAGCGTTCGCTCTCTCTTCGCGGCTGAGGAAGCGCCGGCTCGTGAGGAAGACGAGCAGGATGAAGTCGCGGAAGAGAAGCCGGCTCCCGCTCCGGCTCGTGCTGCGGCTCGTGGCCGTCGCCGGTAATTAAGAACGGGGCTGTGTGATTCACACACAGCCCCACTTAACTGGAGAAATGAAATGTCTCAGGTCGGTTTGATTACGATCTCACTCAGTCCTCCATATCCTGATGCGGGCATGGTGACGACTGTAGTGCGGTTGACTGGTCAGGATAAAGCTAATTTCGATCTAGCGGCAGAGCATATGGGAATGAATCGTTCATTCCTGATGCGGATACTACTGGTCAAGGGTGCAGAGCGCATCCTGCGGGAGCTTGGGATTGAGGTTGTCTATGAGCAGAACGACAACATTGATCTGACCAAGGGTGAGGTATTAATCAGTGAAAAGACAAGAGATTGAACTCTCGATAGAACAGGAAGAAGCTGTTGAGATGTGTCTCGACAGACAGAACCGTATCTTCTCGGTGACAGGGCGTGCAGGTACTGGGAAGACAAGCGTCCTAGGTGTCGCCTATGACGAGACGCAACAACAGGTCGGTGTGGGCAAGGTTGTACTCTGTGCCCCCACCGGCAGAGCGGCGAAACGTATCTACGAACTAACTGGGATTAAGGCTAAGACCATTCACAAGTTGTTAGAGTTTCCAGAACCGGATGAAGAAGATGCGCAGGGAAACCCTATACCTCCTGATCCTCGTCGTAACCGTGAACGTCCTCTTTACGAGCGGGTCGTATATGTTGATGAGGCTTCTATGCTCTCACAGGGACTGTACGAGCAGCTTATGGCCGCTCTCCCTCCTAATGGACGAATACGATTCTTTGGAGACAATGAACAGTTACCCCCCGTTGAGAAAGGAAGCCCGTTTGAAGCTATGCTCAAGGAGAGAGCTTCGAAGCGGCTCACCCATTGCTTTCGGTCTGATGATGAAATCCTTTTCAACGCGGAGCGAATCCGAAACGGTAGACTGCCTATAAGGAACTATCGGTTTGAGATTATCTACACCGAACAGCCGATCAAGCAATTGATATCGTTTACAACGGAAGAGTGCGTCCAGCGTTCTGTCCAGATCATCATGCCTACACGCAACGGTAACTATGGGACCAATCGGGTTAACCCATCGTTGCAATTGAAGTTCAACCCAACAGGAGATATCATTCGTGTGGACCGAAAGGCAAAAATCCTTAAGGATGCTCCTCCGCCAGTTGCTCTACGAGGCGGCGATAAGTTCCTCTGGAACCAGAATGATTATACACTCAAGCTTTTCAATGGAGATTTGGGATACATCGATTGGGTCAACTCCGAAGATGGTTCATTACAAATTAGTACGGAAGAAAGACAACTCGTTATACCTCCATTCATACAGGTATATTCGCCATTTCACGGGTCGATCATACATTACGACCCGCGAAAGAAAATTGAACTTGGATACGCTATTACGACTCACAAAGCGCAGGGATCAGAGTTCGACACAGTGATCTATTGCATGTCTCGCGCCGCCCCTAGAATGTTAAACAGGAGGAACATATATACAGCAGTGACTAGAGCTAAACACAATGTAGTAATCATTACAGATCGAATGGCTATGACTCATTCTATGCGGAGGTACAACGGTGGATAGAATGTCAGATGAGAGAAGCAAATACATTAGGCTTCTTAAGGATAATGAAGAACTATCTCAGGAAATGTTAGCTATGGCTCGCGAATCATTTACTGAGGGTTGGAGACAATGCGAGCGTGCAAACCCAAAGGAGAAATAAAATGGTAACAACAGTAGAGAATACCCCTGAGTTCGATCAGTCAATCAAGTGTCCCACCTGCAAGCCTGATGATTATATCATCGAAGGCTACGGCATGATCGGCGGCGGCATAGGCCCATATACTATGTGTGGTAACTGCGGTGTACTCCTGTCCAAATCCCAAGACGAAGTCATGTGTGATTCACACGAAGCCACGGAGATTAAAGATGCTCAAGAAACTGCCGACGATAAAGCTGACCACGCCGCTGAGTCAAGTGGGCACTCTGCCGACGACGACAAATAGCTTTAGCGAACTAGAAGAGCATTTCCGAGCGCATGCCTCTGACTTGGGTCTCGTGACCCAAGTCTTTTCGGAGGGTCCAATCAATGCTTCCATTGCAATTGTTGGTGAAGGTCCGGGCGAATCAGAGGTCGCTAAAGGACGACCATTCATCGGAGGGTCCGGTAGACTCCTGTTCGAGACCCTCAAGACTATTGGCTTGGATCGCCCAAGCGTCTACGTCACAAATGTGGTTAAGCGCCAGATATCCCTCTCCCGAACGGGTAATGAGCGAAATGAAGTACGGCGTGAAGAGTTCGACAAGTGGGCAGACCTTCTGGATTGGGAATTATCGCGACTCCCTAACCTTAAGACTGTACTCATCATGGGGAACTTTGCTTTACATGCCCTTCTTGGTGAAGAGAAAGTCACTAACTGGCGGGGGAGTGTGCTTCAAGGTGCGAAACTCCCCGGTAATCGATTAGGTACTTACGTCGTTACGATCAATCCCGCGTATGCTATGCGTGAACTTAAGCTCGAACCCGTCTTCACTCTAGATATCAGGAATCGTCTTGGCTCGATCGTCAAGGGTACATATAAACCGTATGAGATTAGCACACTCATCAATCCAACTTACAAACAGGCTCTTGGAGCTATCAGGGAAGTCAAAGATGCTCGTAAACCTACAAGCCTCGATATCGAATGGATTGGAAAAGAAACCGCCTGCGTTGGCTTTGCTAACGATCCGCATCACTCCGTTTGTATCAACTGGCGAAGCGATCGAGATAACAGGTATAGCCTCAGCGAGGAAGCCGATATCCTTTACGCACTTCAAGACTTGTGTGACTCACACAGACAAAACGACGTACCTCTTATTGGGCAAAATGCTCAATTCGATTGTTATGCTCTACGACTTAAGGATTGGCTCTCTGTCAGTTTCTCAGACGACACCTTACTCCAGCACCACACGCTCTACCCGCAACTCCCGCACAGCCTCGGGTTTCTCACGTCGCAGTATACAACGCATCCTTTTTACAAAGATGAATATGATAGCTGGCGAGAAGGAGGTAACATTGACGATTTTTGGAGATACAACGGCAAGGATACCTGTATAACGTTGTACGCTTGGGAGCGTATGTGTAAAGAGTTAAAAGAACAAGGGCTGTGGGACTTCTATCGCAACCATGTTATGCGAGCGCATCCCCACCTTGTGAGTGCAACGGTTCATGGCGTCGCAGTTGACGAGAAGCGTAAGCAGGATATCGTGAAACTCGTCGCGGAGGATGTGCAGCATATCCTCGATCAATTTCACCACTGCGTACACCTACTGACTGGTGATCCGTTCTACTCGCCTAACCCCGGCTCTTGGCAGCAGATGAAAGACCTGTACTTCAATCGTCTGCAACTCAAGGGTCGGGGTACCTCTACTGACGAAGCTAACAGAGCGCAAATGCTCAAGAACCATGACACGCCTATGTTAGCTAAGGAGATGATTAGTTATGTCAACAGATATGCGGAGGAAAGTAAGTTTCTTGGTACATATGCAGAGTCCAAAGTTGGTCCTGACGGGCGCTTTCGTTGCGAGTACAAGCAAAATGGAGTCCAGAAGGCTCCGGGCCGGTTGTCCTCTGCTGGTCTGCTTGATGGGCAAGGAGGTAATATGCAGAACCAACCTGTACGGGCAAGAGAAATGTATGTGTGTGACCCCGACATGGTATTCGGGTACTTCGATCTTAGTCAAGCGGAGGCTCGCGTCGTTGGTTGGCGAGCGGGAATTGTCAAATGGATGCACCAATTTGAGAAGGCCCGTCTTGATGGTATCTATGACTGCCATCGTGCCCTTGCGAGCGATATGTTCAAAATCCCCTACGATCAAGTCCCAAAGGAGGACTTCGATGAAGATAAAAAACCGACCATTCGATACGTTGCGAAAAGATGTCGCCACGGGCTCAATTACCGAATGGAAAGATTTAAGCTTTCCGAAGTTACTGGACTCACATACAACGAAGCCTCAAGAAATTTCATCATCTATCACACCACCACTCCGGAGCTTGAAAAGTGGTGGGATGCAGAAGAGAAAGGATTCCGAAAGAACAAAGAAGTCTACAATGCGTTGGGGCGTCGATTCAAGGTTATACAACGGATCGATGATGAAGTCCTTAAAAGCATTGTGGCATTTTACCCGCAATCAACCATTGGTGATAAGATTACTCGCGTGTGGTATCAGAGCGAGTCGGATGATCTTTGGCCTGACGACGCACGTATTGCTATTGATGTTCATGATAATCTTGTATGTATTGCTAGTCATAGGACTATCAAAACTGCTCTGGCTATAATGTGTAAGTACGCTGAGGAACCGATACCGATTAGGAACGTGTTCACCAACAGGACCGAACAACTAATCATCCCGGCTGAGGCGAAGATAAGTTATCCCGTGTCCTACGTTCTCAACGACAAAGGCAAGTGGGAATATAAACCCGATCCCAAGGGAGTACATCGGTGGTCACATCTGGAAAAGGTAAAGCTCTAGCTATACAGTACTCAATTCACTACCGTCTGCACTGGATCGATGTGTTCGATGATAGCAGAGGTGCTTGGGTGTTCAGTTGGTTTGATCCGGAGGCATATAGCATATGGAGAAAGCTTTAACGTTTCGTCACTGGCATCAGGAGTTGCGTAACCTCCTAATCCAACAAGGGTTACAAGGTGCCAGAGAGAGTGCTATAATCAAGCACTTTAAGAGTGAGGACGAGGATGAAGTTGTAGGGTACCTCGAACTGTTGCTCAAGGAGGATAGGGTCCAGAAATTCAAATATGGGAGGTACGTCTATTGGCGAGCGACCGTAAACATACTGGAGTCGATATCTTCAAAAGCCACAACAAAATCTTGAAGTATGCTATGGCTATGAAGCGTAACATGAACAAGAAGAACATCAAAGCCGGCAAGGCTAAGTGTCCGTTCTGTGAAGGCTTCTGGCACGCTCGCATATCGTCGTACAACGGCCACATGCACATGAAGTGCGACGGCACTTGCAACATCTTCCTGATGGAATAGAAAGAGCCCCGTGTGAATCACACGGGGTTTTTCTTTATCGCCCGTCACTCTTCTCGTGACCCTCTACGTCTTCAGGGTTGCGTATCCCCAGTTCGTTCGGGTCAAGCATGTTGACGGTGAAGTGCTTGTCTCCGAGCAGCTTCCGTATCTCAGGCATCTGGTCGATTCTCTGCTCGGTCGCCCTAATGGTCCTCAACATCACCCGAGCGACTTCATTGTGCTGCGCTGCGTAGAAGTCTCTCACCTGCCTAAAGTTGGTCGGATCGACATTGTGGTCTGCCAGATAATCGCTCGTATCTGCCATCTTGTCGGTATCATGGGTCGCTAGCCACTGGGCTTCATTACCACGATTAACCGTCTTCATACGGGCCACAAGCGAACCATACTTCATGTAATCTTTCCACATGGACTTCCAGCCGATGCCGCCCTTACTAGGCATGTCTCGTTCAAATGTCTTTTGCATCTCACCCATCATCATCTTGTACAGTGGGTTCTGCGGCTCGGTCTGAGTGTTACCGGGATTCGGTACCATGTCGCTATAGCTAGGCGGCTTGTCTGGCAGGAATGGCGTCGTGGATACGCCACCTTCCTTCGACGCTGGCTTCTGCTTGACATCACCCCTGTTGATATCCCACACATTCCATCGATAGAGTAGGTCATCGATGACGTGCTTCCTTCTCCAGAGTTCTTCGCTCACCTCTGTAGACATAGCCACTTGTGGCTTGTACCCAAGCACGTCGCCCAAGCCTGTCGTGCGTTCCAGAATACGTTCGCCAACCTGTTGACCCACAGCCTTAGGCACCTCACCCCAATTAGGCGCACTCGTTCCAGCCTGATAAGCTTGTATCCCCAAGTCGGCTAATGCCGGTACGATGGCTCTGGCTGTAAGTTCTAACGAACTCTCACCACCACCGAGGGTTATATACGGGTTTACCCTACGCTTCTGGATGCCACCCAACCAGCCCTGTGGCGATACTGCTCCTTGCAAGCCAAGCATCGCGTTGTACCAACTCGGTTGCGGAGGTATGATCGCTCCGCCAAGCATGCCCCACGCAGCGGCCGCTAAGTCCTCTCTCATGGTGTGCATATTCAAACCGAAGTACTGCTGCCACCATGCACGGGTCATATACCTTTGAAGAATGCCCTCCTGATACTGCTTGAACTCAACACCCTCTCGGGGCGGCCTGCCTCCTGCTGGTGCGAAGTACGTATTGTTCATCAGCGGGTTGTCACCACGCCCTTGCATCTGATAGGCCACATAGTCGTAAGGGGCTCTGCCTTCCTTTAGCGCTCGTTCCTTATCCTCTTCCGTCTGATGCATATTCCACAGATACGCCGCAGTCTCAGGCATTACATGCGACGCAGCGAATGCCAAGTTCGCCCTTACAGGATTATCACGCATGGCCTTTATCGTCGATGCTGGACTCTGAGCCAATACGCCAGCCCAAGGAACGGTCATTCTTGCGCCGTGTGCGCCCACTCCTATAGCCTTATAGAAGTTAGCCCGTCCCTCACCCGGCCCTTGGTAGCCGAGTGTCTCCTGTTTGTTCGTCTTCGGATTGGTTGAATAGATAAATCCTCTGGTCGATGGGTCGCCAGTATAGTTCCGCATGCGAGCGGCAAGTTCCGCATCAGACATGGGGCGCTCTCTGCCACCGACTCTTATGGTTGGACGCTTTGTATCTGTCGCTGTCTTACCGACTTTGTACGCCCATGCGAAGTTGGGAGCTTCCTGCACCGAACGCAGAACTTCATTCGCTGCATGGCCTGTCTCTTTTATCCCACGTCCCACAGCCTTTGTCGGCTCCCATGCAAACTTGTGCCAAATCTCGCTTACCTTTTCCATGTAGTCATGGACAGGTGCCATCGCTGGATTGGTGTTCTGTAACTTCTGCTTCGTAATGTTCGTGTGAATCACACGGTCCTGTTGCAAAGTCGTCCCTGAATATGCACCAGCGTCAAGCATACGCTTATAGAACGAATCGCTGTATGCTTTCTCCATGGCACGAGACATTAGATTGTGGTGCTTTGGATCGATTAGTTGTCCTAAGTTTGAGTTCTGAATCCTGTTCTCGAACCACGCGACGGTTGGTGACATGGCATTCAACGCTCGTGGCGTGATCTGTGCCGGTATCGCTGCAAGCGTACTGAATGGTCCTGCTGCGGTTCTCGTTCGACCCTGAGCGTCCTTTACTCCTACAGGTGCCGTAGCCCATCCCTGTTCCATAGCTCGAACCATACCAGTCGGTGCAAACCAAGGTGCGAATAAACCTGTTGTCGTTGCTTGAAAGAGGTTCTTGGATGTCTGGAATGCCTGACCCCAACCAGCCACAGGCATATGATCAGCATTGAGCATGCTTACGATCAGTGGATCAGCCGTCCAGTGAGTAACTTGGCCGCCCATCTTACGAGTAAGCACTGCCCCATTCTCTGAGGCTATCGGATTGTTCCTCACCCACTCTGCTGTACGTGGCGTGAACGCACTGGACGATGCCACATTGTTTATGTAATGTTGCTCGGCATCGAACTTCATTTGATTGGCTAAGGCTTTACGCATAGCCGTCTCGGTCAGGCTGAGAGGGTTATCCCCGGCAAGGACCGATTTAAGGAAATCATATGGGTCTTTCTTGTGTGAGAACACCGGAGCAGTCGGCATCTTTACAGCTTGATTAGCTAGTGCGACTGGATGCTCTACCCAATTGGTATTCCTGTTGCTGATGAAATCGCGTGTTGCAGCTAAGTTGTTCTGCAAGTTGGCATGCTGCGTCACGAAGTCAGGATGGTCTTGTTCTAGCCTATGCGCCTTGTCTTGGGCAATGGTCAGATTGTACGTCCTGCCAAAGTTATCCTCTACTGTATCGGGATACTTACCTATCGGGTTCGTCTTTCCTGACTGTAACTTCCTTCGCTGAATGTCATTGTTCGTCAGATGCTCGACAATCATACGCATCTTGAGGTATTCGGGGAACGAAGGCTTAACCTTCGAGAACTCGTGCAAGTCTTTGATCGTAACAGGTACATCGAATCTGAAATCGTCCGTGAGTATCTTGCCCTCAACGATGGCCCGATTAATTAGGTTGCCAGCACCGGAGCCTGTCTGTACACGCCATTTCTGCTTGGCTACATCAGCGGCGAAAGGATCGATTCCCACGCTCTTGCCCTTATCATATCGTGCCTGTCGATCGGCAATGTCAAGCATGGCCTGATAGTTGTCTATGATACCACCCTTGATAATGTCGCTCGGTATGCTTGATGCCTTGGTCCCCGGAGCGCCTGCTACGTCCCGTCGTGGATCGAATAGGTCTGCGATGCCAGTCCAGCCGAATGGCCTCATCTCCTTTGTGGCTCTAACCACGGTACTCACCTGAGAGACACCCGCACCGAAACCTAGAGCGAATAACCCACCATAGACCATACCCTGTAGCTTCTCGTCATTCATCACGACAGGTCCGCCGGGAGTATTAACGATCAATGGAGGCGCACCAAAGACACTCGCAGCATGGGCAGGTGAGATTGGGTTGAGATTGGGAATAGGATAGTTCTGTGCTGCTTTCTCTGCCAGCGGGCCGATAACAGTTTCTCCAACTCCTGCCCATCCCAAATTTTTCAATGTACGTAGTATGCCGGGACCAACATTCTCGCCTATTGCTTGTCCTACCGCTTGGGCCGGGTTCACAGCATTTGGATCGATACCCATCGTACCTTGTCGTGCCTTCGTCCAGTCCTCTGTCCTATTCGCAATGTCGAACGCTGTTTGCTTTGCTGCATCACTGTCAGCTAGAATCCCGGCTGCACCTACGACGGGAGCCGCTACGCCGCCAACGATCTGTACAGGTTGGGCCATAATGCCACTAGGGATACCCTGAGCGATACCCTTTACTGCTTCGCCCTGTTGCTGTGTTGCTGCGTTCTCCGCATCTGCCATAGCCTCACTTGTTTCCCCGATGTTCGGTATCGGAGCAGTGAATGAGCGCATGACAGCTTTGAGCTTGTCGAGGAAGCTCAGGTCTGGAGGCGGTGCAGGCTTTGGAGTAACTACAGGCGGCCTGTTCTGAGCCTGATAGTTATCTATCGTGGAGAACATGCTCGGCCCAGAGGCATCGTATAATGCCTGTTGTCCCGGAGAGATCATTCCGGGGATGGGCATGTTGCTCTCAGGGATACTTCCCTCGGCTCCGGGGATCACACCTTGCGGCATGTCTGTGTGACTCACACGAGAAGTAGGTACACGCGCTCCACGAGTAACCTCAGCGCTCTTGCCTGCTCCGGCCCGGTTGACTAACTCAGTCGCGGCTTGAATCCTCTCGATAGGAGTACCCCTCATCAGGGCTGCGACCTGCGCAACCGCCTTGGGGCTTTCCATCCCGCCGCCTTGGACAACATCAGTCTGCTGTGCCGTCGGGGTCGGGTTCAGGAACGAGCGTAGTTCCTCTACTGAAACGTCTGGTTGTCTTGCCTTGGCATTCATCAACATGCGGAATGCACGGGCACCTGCATGACCGCCGGGGCCGCCACCCCAATCGTTGAATCGCTCTCGATTAATGTCTATTCCGGGGCCGCCCTTAATGTAATTCGGATCACCTGCGGAACCCTGATCCGTATGACCCTTAATCGTGTTGCTGGTATATGCCTGTTGAACAAGGTCAAAGAGTTCCTTGAGGCGCTTCGGGTTGCTGGCTATCTCATTCATCCGGCCCTCGACCAATCCGGGAACACGGGCAGGGCCATAGAAGCTATTCGGGCCTCCCTTCGCCATATCCTCTACAGAACGCTTCGCATATAGAGCCCGATTGAGTAGGCTCTCGATCACGGCAGGGCCTGCACCTTGGTTCTCAAGAGAGAGCAGTGCAGCCAGTCGCAATTTCAACTGGGGATTGCTTTCAATCTCCTTTGCTAGCGGAGCCCGTATCGTCTTTAGGTAGTCTGTACGTGGCGCAACAGGAACGTCCCTAGACGGACTTGGTTCTTGTGATATCTCTTGTGGGCGAATCTGTGCCGTGGAGAGCTTCCCTAGATCGATCGGTGGCTCAGGCTTAGCCATCTCGCTCGGCACATACACCGGCCTTTCGACCGGGGTCTGCTCCATGCGAGATTGATCCTTCGGGGGATATATTGAAGTCGCCTGCATCTTTTGAAGTTGAAGCAACTCAAGCTTCAACTTCTCTTGATCGGAGAGTTCTTCCTCTGGCGTCCGTGGCGTTACCTTAATCTCTTCTTCGTCGGGAGTATACTGTTCCATCCTGTCTTCGTCGTCAGCCATAGTACTCTCCTGTGTGACTCACACGAACTTAGTAGTCCTTGGACTCACTCTCGCCAGAGGTTTCGCCGGCTTCCTCATCGTATTGCGGGTTGACCTTGCCCTTGTCACTATCGTCTTCGTTCATGTATCGTGCAGCAGCACCATCACCGAATTTTTCGTCAAACGCCTCGACCATGCTGTCCGTCGGGGCTTCTCTCAATCGTTCGATATCGTTCCGTGTGGGTGCGTCCACACCATCGAACGTGGCACCTTTACGGTCGATCTCACGACTGACCATATCCATCTCAGGGGTTTGGTTAGGATCGGGCATGGGCGTCTGTCGAGGATCGTCCATTGGCTCGACTTCATCGGAGAAGCCAGTCATATCTAGCCCTTTATATTCTTTCGGAAGGTTGCCACGAATATTCTGATTAGCAGTATTGGTATTGTAGAGTTCTTGATCGGTTGCTGGTCCTCGACCTACAGGGCCTCCCCCGAGTTGCTGAGTCCTACTACGATCAAAGTCGCCGCGGGGTAATCCTCCTTGTGCCATCCTATCTCGTGGATCACCACCACCCCCCTGCATACCTTGCATCGCGACCTGCGCTCCTGCCATGCGAGGATCGCCACCACGCATATGGGCTTCTATGCCTGCGCGAGCCGCAGGGTCTTGCATAAGCTCTTGAAGCTTCTGTTGTAAGGCCCCTGCCATGCGAGGATCACCTCCCCCACCCTGCGGCATTGGAGCCTGACCACCACCTTGCTGCATCGCCATCAATTCATCAATTCCGGCCATATCACTCTCCTTTAGTATTGCACATTGTACGGATCGGGTAGTTCGCCTCTCGTCCTAGGACGGTCGTCTTTGCTATCGATCTCCTGAGCGACCATCTCTTCGGGTGCTATAGGTCGTTGTGGAGGTGCTTCTGCCGCCTGAGCCCTACTGCCCATAAGCTGGCCCATATCAGGCATACGTGAAGCCTGCGCACGTTCCAGCATCTGCTCAAGCACCTCAGGATGCCGCATCAAATTGGCTATCACGGTTCGCACGGCAGCACCTACAGCCCCGCCGCCGCCACCACCTGCTGACTGCATCCCTTCACCGGGGACAGGTATCCCACCAGTGTTGCCACCCGGAGCGCGCATTCTAGCACCGTGCATACCCAATATTTCATTGACTCCGGGCATATTGCTCTCCTTCGTGTGACTCACACAATTATTTACGCTTTGGGGCGCTCTTTGGTCTCGGCTTCGGTAACGGTACTGGTTCTTCTTCCTCATCCATCGGAAACGCCTTAGCAGTGGCGTCTGCACCAAATTGGTCTTCAAACATCTGGTACATGCCATCTGTAGGATTTGCTTTTACCTTGTCGATATCTCCTTGGGTCGGTGCTGTCTTACCTTCCCATACAACTTCCTGCTCCATTTTTGAATCCATAGCATCATGTACTAATTGAGCGGCAGTATCTTTTTGCATATAATCGGGCATACCTCGAATGCTCGTCGCGTCATCGAAGTCACTATTGTCTTTCGCCAATCTCTCATCCCTTGAGAAATTGGGCATATGGAAGGTTCGATGGTATCTGTCGATATCCTCTATCCCTGCACCTCTTGATAGCTCATCATCAGGACGACGGTATGCCGGGCCTACCATCGAATCGGGAGCTAATAATTGCCCAACAGGGGAACCTACCGGCACTGGAGTCATTTGATCGAGATTGTCTAGTGTTCGATACGGGCTACCAACCTTAGTCGCTGCTGGTGGAAGCATCTTTTGAAGATAGTCATTGATATCTCTAGTTGCATTACTCTGACCGGCTCGCCTGTTACTTTGTGTGAAGAACGGGCCTTCGTCGTTTCTGATCTCCATATTCGGATGCATATTAGGTGGGATAGCATAAGGCAAAGGGTCTACCTGCGGCGCTCCGGGCACGTAACCGACAGGACCAAGATTTGTTCTTATTGGATCGTAACCCGGAGGCTTGAGTGAAGGTGCCATATCACTCAGGTTCTTCGGGGGCGGCCCATCAGGATTCGTGGGGTCGTATTCGTCTGCCCAATCTGGTTCGGCCATGTTAGCCTCCCTGCATGCGGCCCTGTAACGCTTGGAGCATCGCCTGTGGAGGCCCACCTGCACTCGGAGGCCCACCCGCTCCACCACCCTCAGGAGGTGCCGGTGGTGGTACGCTCTCACCACCCGGAGGCGGCATATCAGGAGGTGGACCGCCACCACCTCCCACAAGCTGCGGTGCGATTTGTTGAATCATTTGCATTACTTGCGGATTCTGCAATATTTGCCCAATCATCTGTGGATTGATTGGGGGTGCGTTGGGACCAGACATACTAACCTCCGTGTGAATCACACATTAGAACAAATCACTTCCGCCGCCTGAACCCCATTCATTACGACTGGAGTCGTAATTAGCATTACCGAAGCCGGAGAAGCTAAAGCCCGGTTGGTAAGAGCTTCCGTCGTTATCCGTGACGTAAGTTCCTCCTTGACCATCATCCATAGCTCCTGTTCTGGATGAGCCTTTACCACTGCCACCGCCCTTGCCAATACCGGCGAGGGCTTTCGCCACGCCACTTAGGTCAACCGACTTGCCTGCTGCGTTTGCGAGCGAGTCAAATGCACTACCCACTCGCGAGGTACCCTGATTAAACGCTTGTAGCATCGCCGCTTGTTGGGCTCCGGTCGTATCGGTAATTGCACTTCTCGGGATCGCCGGTATATCACCACCCTGAGACATCAGGTTCGCCCATGCTGCCATAGGCTTGCCCCATTGTTCTTCGTGCAACGCCGTTCGAGCCTGAAACTCTTTCAGGGCATCGTTCCGGGCACTAAGCATTCTCGCGTTCATAGCATCTGGATTGCCCAGATTCCTGTTCGTCGAGTTGATGATACTCTCAGCATCGGCACCTTTACCAAGTCTTGCCGCTTGCCGCATAATATCAGCCTGAGTGCCTTTGGCCCGCGCCTGATCGCTTTGAGCCACAAGCATATTGATATCACTTCGTATGCCACCCTCATTCATGGGCTTGTCGAATTGATACCCTACAGCCGCTCGTTGATAAGGTTCCTTTGCCTCATACGACCTTTGCTGTATCGCCTCCTTAATCTTCCTCGCCGCAGGAGCATCCTTCGTAAGTGCGAGGAGTTCCTCTTTCTGCTTCGCGTCAGATATTTGCTTCTGAGTCGGAGCTAGGTCTACTTTCCATTCATTTGATATGGGATCGTATCCAGTCTTGTTCCCATACTGATCCGTTCGTGACGCCTGAGCGAAACGATCCTGCGTGTTCGCTCGTTGCTTTTCCCAGTTGAAGTGCGCGTACTGGAACATCAACTGGTCATGCTGCGCCTGAGCCTGTAACCCGGCCCCGATTAGTCCTGTGATTGCGCCTAGCATTTCCATAACATCCTCCGTTTTTCTGTGTGACTCACACAGTCATCAGAAAATAGAGTTCGCATCCTGTTTGGTATTCTTATTGGGATCATCCTCGGAATCATCAGTTGTGACTCCCGAAGCTGCCGCCGGATTGAATGCCGTATTTCCGGCACCTTGACCAGCGCCGCCGATAGCTGCAAGTCCGGCAGTACTAAATAGTTGTCCGGGCGCCCCTGCACGAATCTTATCACCCAACGTGCTAAGGAATGTGGAGAACTCGGTGTCCGCTCGGTTCTTATAGGAGTACGGATCGAAGTCGGTACCCAGAGTAAGATTGCCGGCTGCTTGCCGAGCTTCATTGGCAATGCCACTGAGTGTCCCCTGTTCCTTACCGATAAGGTCGTTTCCAACCGCATCGAGTCGAGTCCTAACTCCGGCACGCTGTTTATCAAGATCGGCCCTCGCGGCTCCGTATCCACTAGAGGTAAGCACACCGCGATCAAGCATATTTCGGATGATTGCATCAGCATCGGAGTATTGCTCCCCTTCGTAGCCTTGCCAATACGAATCGTCGAGAGTCGTCGGGGCTTTCACCGTCTCGTAGTTCGGTGCGAAATTCTGGTTCACAGCATTCTGGGCTTTGGATCGAGCACCAGTTTGTAACGTGTCCCATATCGTCTGACCGGCACCACTGAATGCTGCACCGGGATTCTCTTCGGTTGGAGAGATCGAGTTGAGAATGTTGTTCAATTGAGCGTCGATCGAACCGGCATACTTCTCCGGATCGAGTCCTTGAGATGAGAAGTAATTCCTTACATCTCCACCGGCACCTGTTCGTGCCGTGCCACGCAAGGCCGCAAGTTCGGTCTTATGCTGTGCAGCAGTTGCCGCATCGCGTTCTTCTTTCTCTCGGGCAGCCTGTTGCCGTGACTGTTCAACTGCCAGCGAATTATCGGGAGGGGGGCTTGAACCTGACATTAGTGTTCTCCATATCCTGACCAATGATAAATACTTCCGACTTCCGTGAAACCCAAACGCTCTAACATAGCATGATATAGTGCCGCTTCTTTCGAACCTTTGGGAAAGCTACCAGCCGAGTGGGATGCTCGGATGAGCTTAGCTCCTTTTCCTTTGGCCCATGCAACGAAGGTGTTGACGAGCTTACTAACGTTTCGATGATTCCTGTACTCAGGCTGTATCCACATGAAAATATCGTCAGCCACAAGGTCATATGACATGAGATTGCCGACGCACCAACCGCCGCCAAATCCTTGGACCATGTTGTGTGAGTCACACAAGACCCAACCTGCGAAAGCCGTGGCATTATCGATATTATGTTCGAGGACATATCTGATGCGCTCCTCACTGGGCTTGATCATCTGATAGTTCGGCAACTGCGGAATGGCTAAGCAAATAAGCTTAATCACCCTTGGAATATCGTCTTGGTTGTACGAGCGAAGTGTTAATTCTTTGTTCATTTGGGCTGCGCTTCCAACATTGCGATCTTCTCTTCGAGATACTTCACTCGGGCGAGTAATTCCTTAACCCCTTGCAAGGCGATCACACCAAAGCGATCATAGACTGCTGACCAAGTATCCTCTGCAATCTGTATATTCTCTTCCGCAGTTTTGCCTGCTACGAGTTCACCGTCAGAGCCTTGTTTGATGAGTTCTGGGAACTGATCGATTTGCTCCTGCGCGATGATGCCAAGCTCTGTTAGTCCGGTTGTCTTGAGTGTGTAGCGCACAGCGCGGAAGCCTTCGAGCATATCTAGCACGTTTAGTGTCTTGACATTCTCTTTCAGTCGCGCATCGGAAACAGCAGACCATGATGTCGCCGCTTGACCGACAAGTTGAACACCTGCACTAGCAGCACCATTGTAAATGATATAAGAGCCAGCCGTCGATATGATCTGATGACGAATTGCGCTCATATTACAATACTGAGTACGCTGATCGTCACCATTAGCGGCATTGTTAATTATATGAATGGGAATGCCGTTAGGGTTACTCATCGTTATGTTTCGGCAGAAAACATCCTGACCAGTCCAACCACCAGCACCGTCTATGTATGCAGTCCGAACAAATGCTTGATTGTCGGCATTAGCGTTTTGCATAGTGCCGAACTCGAATCCACCCGTCATACTAGCACGTATGACTGCACCTTTGATGCCAAGTGTTTTGTAAGTATCGACTGTGGTTCCGGGTCCACAATTGAAAGCGATGTACGGGTTGCCACTACTTCCTTGAGCGCCTATCGTAGAGGCATAACCTGCTGTGCTTGTGTGACCGAACTCGAATCCTGTACCACCTGCACCAACATTTCTTGCCGATACACCCGGATTGTATTGCGAAGGGCTGTTACGCATTAGCAGAGGACCACCAACCATACTGTAATTGGTGCCATCGAAGCTCAAAGAAGTCGTGCTACTACTACCAAAATAGTAAGTTCCGATATTGGTTCCCTGCGTGGTCATAAATGCATTGCCGCGAACGGTGCCAGCAGAAATCACATAGGGAGCAAGCAAACCACCACCAATTAGATTGAAACTGGTCCCGTCGAAGCCTAGATATTGAGCGCTGTCGTAGCCGAAATAAAGGCTGCCAATCTTTGCGTTGCCGTATCCAGTGAATACGTTACCAGAAGTAAATTGATTGAAGTTGCCGCCCACGTATAGATGACCGCCTGCGAAAGCGTATGTAGGACCAGCACCGAATGTCAACGTTTTAGTGAAAGCCGCATCGAACGCGAAGCCGGGGGTGCCAAGGCCACCCATATTCGCTGCCATCGTTATGGTTGCGCCACTGGCTCGTGTGTCTGCTGATGCTATGCTTAGGTTGCCACCGGCTCCGATGAGGCTGAAATTGCCACCACTAATAGTATAATTAGCGCCATCATAGTAAAGATTAGCCGCACCTGTACTTCCAAAGCGTAACCTACCGCCCGGCCCGCCTGTGCCGAGATACATATCGCTGCCGTCGAACACGAACGCGCCGCCAGTGGTGGTAGTCAAGCGGAAATTGCTACCATCGCACTGTAAGTACTTATTACCATCTGTACCAAAGCGATAGACGCCTTGATTAGTCGTTGCGAATCCAGCATAAACGTCGCCGCCAGCAACCAAGGTCGCTGTGGCATAGAAAGTTGTGCCATTAAGCTGGCCCGTCATTGTGTCGCCTGACTTGCTTACCTTCAAAGCATCTTGGGCATCGACATAGGCTTTGTTGACATCAGCCACAGGCTTCGAATCAACATACACAATCGTAGCGAGTTCGGATATCTTCTTGCCGCCATCTTTCAACAGCGTTCCGGTTACGCCATTGAACACAGCGATATTATCGTTAACCGCACTTACCGGGCCGTTTACGTTTCCACTTCCCGATCCTGCCGGTCCTTGATCGCCGGTGTCACCCTTATCACCCTTGACGCCTTGTGGCCCCTGACCACCTTCTGGTCCTACTTCACCCTGAATACCTTGAATACCTTGTATGCCGGGGACGCCCTGAATACCTTGAATACCCTGATCGCCTTTGTCACCTTTGTCACCTTGAATGCCTTGAATACCTTGGTCGCCTTGATCGCCTTTATCGCCTTTGTCACCCTTCGGTCCGGGAGGACCAACTGCATTCTCAATGTCAGCAATAAACGTCCAATAGGCTTCATCAGTACGAATTGTAGCTGGCACGGCAGAGCTTATATGCTCTTGCTTACAGATGGCGATAACGCCATTGATCGTATCGCTGACCAAATCGTTCACAAGATAATGCGTGCTGTTCGTCCAATCGCCTCGCGGGTTGATACCAACGACAACACGAGTCCAATACGAAGGATGCGCCAGACGATCTGTCGCAAATGTTCCCGTCGCTGCGCTCGTGTGAGTCACACGACAAACCCAATACGAGTAATCAGTTGTATCGATTGCGGTTTCACCTGCATCATACGAGGTGTTATTCGCCCAGACAGTCGTGTCTGTTCCCTGAGCGATACCAAGCAACAATTCATCGATCTTGATGAAATCTTGGTTCACCAAATCATGCCAAGGTGCCATACGGAAATCTGGCAGGTTCAGCCTGAAATTCTTTGTGTACTGCGTGGTCATGTGCGTGGTTCCACAACTGATGGATTTTCAGGCCAATCGCTAAACGTGTGATTCACACGATCGTAAAGCTTATTATTGAATCTTTCTTTGTCACCTTTATACTCCATCTCAATAATAAAAGTTCCAGCAGGAAACAGATGGCTCGGATCGGTTACAACGTTTCCAGTGATAAGCCTTGCAAATCCATCCATACGTACTTGAAACTTGACTGTATTAAGTTTGAAATGACCTTCCTTAAGATACTCGTACCAATCTTTCTGATCGCTCCTGCGCTTGGCATATAGCACATTTAGAGGCAATCCCTCAGGAGTTACCTGTGGCTTGTAAGCTTCCCAGTCGCCGTGATCTTTGATGTACATCAGCCATATCCTACCGTATACCAAGACCCATTATACAAATATTGCAGATACCGAACCCTGAACTGGTACCCAATACCTGCTGTGAACCCATTACCAGTAACGATCAAACCACCTCCCGGCTCAACCATGCCAGACGAGCCAAAACTATAATCCCAAGAGCCACTGCTCAAGCGCATACCTGTCATTATCGCCGCAGGAGTAGGAAGCGTATCATTTGCCCCCCACAGACGGCCGTTACCAGCTATAACCTGACTCACACCAGCAAAAGAAACACTACTCCCATCGAAATACATATAACTACTATGTGCGCCGTTCAAAAACATAAGACTCATGCCGGGGTTGCCGCTCCACCCACGCATCTCCAAATATTGTGTAGCAACAATTACTGGTGCAGAAAGAGTGCTACCAGAAATTTGCCCACCAGCAGTCAACGTTCCGGTAATATTCATTCCTGTATTGTTTATATAACCATAGGTCTGAGCAGCCCCACCAGCTTGAAAATATATCGGAGTTGTTCCATAGGCTCTAATTGCTGTTGCACTTGCATTGGAATAATAACCAATAGAAGCATCACCACCAAACTGAGTGCTTACATTTTGAGTCGCTATATAGAATGGTGCTGAATAACTCGTCGTTGCCTTGGCCTCTACAGCATCAAGACGTGAATCAAGCGAAACATCTGCACTTTCTAATGCAGTAAGTCTATTGCCTTGAGTGATATTAATGTTGTCCACTGCATGAATTTGTGTCTCGACATAATCGATTGCGTCTTGAACATTAGTCTTCGGAATGCCAGAAACGACATTTGAGTATGTAACTGAAATGGCAGTTACAGTATCGACATCAGACATATCAAGTAAGAATGCCCAATTAACCTTATCATCTATAATTGTTCCCGTGGCTGTACTTATGTGCTGAACCGTACACAAAGCCATAATGCCGTGAGCGGAATCATAGGTAAGATCATACGGAAAGTATTGCGTACTCTGTGCCCATTCGCCTCTTGGAGAGAACCCTGTAAGTAATCGTGCCCAATACGTTGGATGAGCAGCTCGATCTTGTGCAAACGTTCCTGTTGCTGCGCTTGTGTGATTGATAGCGCACATCCAAACACTGGCATCATCACCGTCAAGGACAGTCATACCAATAGTATAAACCGTCGAATGAGCCCAAGGCTCAACATTCCCTTGCGACATAGCCCCGTATATTAAATTATCAAGCTTCTCAAGGTCATCATTGATCAGATCATGCCAAGCTCCTTGACGAAAGTCAGGCATCGCGAGGCCAAAATTCTTTGTGTATTTGGTTGTCATTTCGTGTGACTCACACAGTTAGCGGATGTAACCACGACTCTTGTTACGAGCATACAGGAATGACAGGTTAACCAATTCGAGTTTCTTCTTTACAGCACCACGAACTCGGAACTTAATCGTCTTAAACTTAATGGGAAAGCCATACAAGCGAGGGTCACGGGAACGACGACCTGCACCATAACCAGTCTCACCAAGAGTAACTGGATCGATATTCGGATCGTCGAAGCCATAGCCCGATGCATCATTGCCAACAAATGCCATAGACAAACCGGGCTTGATCTCGACTCCGTTATAATCAGTAAGCATGTTACCGTTAACATCTTTGAACAAATTGTCCACGTACACGTCGAATGTAAACTCAGCGTCGCCTTTGGTAGCTATGCTTATATACCGGAGTTGTTTGAGCTTCATTGGGTCTTTTCCATCGATCCATGGCAACTCGAAGTCGATCGGGATCGCGCGCCCTGTGTACTGTTCCCACCTTGCTGGATGATTGTCCCGTTCCTGAGCGAACGTGATTCCAGCCACTTTCGTGAATGCTTCTTTGCATAGCCATACCAATCCCGTTAGAGTATCAAGAATTAATAAATTAGCCCCTACTGGTCCTGCTGAGGCATCATTCCAAGTAGTATCTCGATCTTTCAGTCTGTCAGCATGATAATTCTCACCAGCAAACGTATTATTACCGCTCAGGAATATTCTCGTCCCTTTAGCAAGAAATAATCTGCCTAACACACTCGTCCATGCAGCAACCCAGTCCATTCCTCCGAACTCAGACCATGCATGCATCTTCAACCGTGGATTGAACGTATAACAGAGAACCTTTCCATTTGGCATGAACAAGAGATAATCATTGCTCAATTTATCGTATGCGGCAAAGGCTTTCGTCTGTTGTTGATCATCGGTAAGTGCCCCAACAATTCGCCTATACGCTGGAGCGACTTGGGTTGAGAGAAAATCCGAAGTGAATGAATCAGGTGCGTAAAGATTTCTCTTCGCACTCGCGAGCCCTCCAAGACCGCTAAACATGATATCATTCTCAACAGTAACAATAGTCCGATCACCCAGAATACCAAATTGAGGCAAGTTGTCAGGGAACTCTGGCGTATGTTGGGGAGGTGTTGCATCGTTGTATTTCCCAAGCCTGACTTGCAAAGTAATGTTCTGGAGGAATATGAGCAGGAAGTTTCTGAAACCAGCTATACCTCTAATCGCGGCTGCACCTTCAGGAGCGTATGCACCTACGTCAATGGCAGGTAGTGCATCTGTGGATGGATCACCATAGAATGTCCCGCTCGTTCCCTTACCGCTAATGTAGATATACGTTGGATTCCGAGCGGTGATATTACCGCTTCCGTCAGTGACAACGGTACTAGCTATGATATGATAATTAGCCGCAACGCAGCCATAATTACCAATAGGCACGTTCGCATTTGACCCCGAAGCCAAATCTTGTAAGTACTTAACTACAAAGGCTGAGCTAATCACAAGGGGTTTATCTTTTCCGTTGTGAAGGATCAAAGTATCCTTAAACGGAACGAAACTGACATGCGTAACTCCCGGTCGCCAAGCTCCGGGCGCTCCGGGCAAAGCTGCCGCGATTGCCGTGTTCCAAATCTCTGTGATAATTGTACCATCAAGCGATGTAGTTAATACGTTTCCGCTCTCAGTAACAATGACATTGCGGCCATTAAAATACGTGCCGTCTACGATTGGAGAATTTCTTACAAAGACGATATCGCAATTGAAAATGCTCCCGAACCGCACTGCCTGCGACCCAGAAGTTGTCCTATGAAAATTAACTAATGATACCTGATAATTGGGCTGCATGGAGAGGTCATCGTCAATGGCGTTCCAGCCACCACCGAAGCCTCGCAGTGTAGTCGAGTCGAGCTTACCCGGCACACGACCTTTGCGCTTCTTGAAAGCAGCAACCACAGGCTCTCTCCGTTGTGTGAGTCACACAGCTTACGGATTCGGGCTCGTCGGATACCAGTTGTAAGGAACTCCGCCGCCCGTTGAAGCCGGGGTTAGTTTCCTGCGTGCCAGATTCATAGTGATTTCTTGGAATCTGTCATCTGCAAGAGTTTGCTGATCCTGAGCCGCTCCGGCATTGATATCGTCATTCGATAGCGTCATCCAAGCGACGGCATGCACGAGCATGTCATCGTCAAGGTCCATAACATCATCCCAATCCCAAGGATTCTGTCTGCCATCCTTGGAAAACTCTCGGGGATAATGACGCCAACAAACAACGATCTTGCCTCTTGTGGACGGAGGAATGATCTGGAGACGCCTCCACTGATAATCGGGATCGATCGTCGGTAGACTCGTCCAGAACAAAGCACTCGTACCACGTAGCGAGTTCGGATTGCGTCGTCGGTCTAAGACCGGAATCTCAAAGTTCCTATTCTCGGGAAACACCGAGAGGATATCTTCGAAGTCACGAAGGTGTTGAAAGGTATCCTCGGTAATCTTGCCAGAGATACCATCGAGTTCGACGAGCGACCACGAGATGAATTGATCCCACGGATATTTCTTGTGGAACAAGTTGAACGCCCGGATGCAATCGCGAAACATACGATCATCGCTATATGTCTGCACGCCTGCACCCGGAACGTCACCAAGGGTTTCTTGAGCATCTGTGACGATCTCGCGAATCGTTTTGGACATTGGGAAACCCCTGTGTGAATCACACTAAGCGTTGTACTGCCTAATGCCGTGAAGTCCGCCATTATTGTTCACATTCACGCCGGTATCCGGCCGAATGCAGACAATGTATTCCTTAACACCGTCGGGAGCGGCGGTTGGAATATATTGTCCACGGGGATCGCCCGACGCTGCGGTTGCAGGATCGGTGAGATCAGGCGCAACGATCTTGGCAAAAGCCAGATCGATGAATGCTCCGGCTTCCTTGACCCACTCAAGTGAGCCTTTCCACGGGAGGGAAAGGTTCGCACCACGAGCCACCGTAATCGCGGCAACGGCTGTCGTGTGTCCGGGCATACCTCTCGCACCGAAGATGCGATAGAACGGTTTCTTCATCGCACCGCCGGCGACGACGATATCCTCGACCATTGGCTGACCGAGATAGTCCTCACCGAAGATACGCACACTGGTCGAACCCGTGAGCGCTGTCGTAACGGCCAGAACTACGTTCCGTCCATACGGCGTATCGGTGAACTCAATCGGGGCGGAAGCATATCCCGATCCGTTTGCCGGAATATTGATGGTAATAGCACCACCGGCGGCAAGAGGGCGTCCAAGCGAGACAATATTCCCCTCATTGGCATTCAGTGAGCTTGCGTATTGCATGCCGGGGACATACATATTGACCCCCTGCATGAATCCTTGTCGATCACGAAACATAAGACTCTCCTATGGATTTGAATGGTTTATGCCGCGTCCTCCGCCGGAACGTCCTCCGGATCGAAGTCCTTCACTTCAATCTTGCCACGAGCCTCGGCCAAGTTAATGACCATCTGCTCAAGCTCGCGGTAGCTTGCCATACGGAGATGCGGGTCTTGGGAGAAGAACATCTTCCCAAGAGGGCTATTGGGATCGTTGAGCCCTTCGAGTTGAATGATCTTGGGCTCCTTGTGAAGCTGGTAATGACGAAGCATGGCAAGGGACTTAACCCTTATTGCATGTCCACGGGGAAAGTAAACCAGATACCCCGCATCTTCATCGACCAGTTTCTTCTTGATGCCGTCTTTGGACCAGTAATGCTTCTCACGCTTCACTGAACCTTCCTGCTTGACGACAACATAAGCAAGTCTCGATCCGTTCAGTATTCCTGAAATAGCCATAGCAATCTCCGTTCGTGTGAATCACACGACAGGCTTCGCCTGTCTTATGAGTTGGTCAGGTACGCATGGGTGCGGTATTGCCTCCATGAGCAAAGCTGACCTTCCCAGACAACACGGCGGCCGGTGGCATCCATGTTCCACGGAGACGACAGCTTCTTGATACGCATATTCGCCCCACGCAGGATGTGCAGCGTGAGGTATTCCTCGTTCACGAAGTACGCATCGTTCGAAGCAAGCTTCTCATCAAAGAGGAGCGGAACCCCATTGTGGGTTGTGCCGGAGATTCCGAGATTGACAAGCTTTCGACCTGTGCCGGAATCCTTGAGTTGAATTTGCTGCTTGTCTCTCGCCGCAGCTTTGTGCATCCGGTAGATGTTCCGGCCGGCGAAAATGACGGTAGGCCGAGGGGAAGATTGCCCATCCGTCGCACGGTTGAGATCGAGTTCGAGAATATCGTCGAAGGCTTCTTCGATGTTCTCTGGCGAAAGGGTACCATTGAAATCATAGGAGGAACTCCGCCACTGGGACTCATTCGCGAGGTTGATCCCGCCAACTACGCCAGTGGTTGGATCAGCAGGAATAAGATTGCCCAGACCATTAGGGTCAGACCCAGTGCCCACCGACGTATGGTATGTGGCGAACTTGCGCTTAATCGATTCATCAAGCGCCTGAATCTTGCCCTTAAGAATCTTGAAAATCTCTGCTCGACCTTGGTTCTCATCCTCTTCCTGATCAGAAATAATGAGAGAACCAACAACGCGAGACATATAGTACTCCACAGTGGAGAACTCATTTGTCTGGTCGATAGAAACTGTATCATAGTACTGCATCGATTGAACGTTGGGATTGAGGCCGGTGATCAGCGGATTGGTGATCTGCGGGCCGCCATCCTCGGTTACGACACGCTTTTTAGCGTGAAGATAGGCACTAACCGTGCCACTGATCGCGGAAGCCATGATCAACTTGGCTCGCGACCTATCCAACATTGAATGTATGATTGTGTCAAGGACCATAACTTCACCCGTCTGTGTGACTCACACGAGCTATCTTGCGGCTGAATTGCCTAAGACTTCCCGAATGATTGCGTCGTATGACATACTGGGGTGGGCGACTCCAGCGTTAGAGCCTCTTCCCCTGTCACCACCGGATGGGGCCATACCCTGCCCATTCGGTAGACTCCGCGAAGGTGGACGTTGCCCACCATTCGGGGTGCCATTAAGCCGCTGTCTCTGACTTCGCGATGGGCCTTGACGTGGATCAACGCCATTACGAATCAGGTGAAGTTGGACTTTATCCCAAATTTCTCCCAGTGACATATGCTGAAACCGGGGTTGTTGTAAAACAGCATGGAAGATATTCGTATAGGGAATTGCCTCGGGTGTACTTCCAAAGAACTGATTTACTTGAGTCTCTGCTTGACGCAGGTATTGGGAATCGACTTCTTGCTTCTGACGCTCTTGCTGCTGCTGGTTCGTAAACTGCTGAACCGGAGCGATACCAGCTTGGATTTCTTTCCGAATCTGCTCCACAAGCGTCTTCGGATCGATGTTCTTGTTATCCATACCTAACTGTGTTATATCTATACCACCTAATGCAGCTCTTGTCAAGAGGTTTTTTAGCACGCCTACCGGATCGGTTTGTGCTTGCTTATAGTAGCTCGCGGCTTCCAAAAGGCCCTCTTTCGGCAAATCATAGGCATTAAGCTGCTTCATTGTGGTCTTGAGATCGCTGAGTTCCTTCTCGAAACCTAAGCCTATCTCCACGGCTCGGTTGAGCTTTCCACGCTCCTGTTGCATCTGGTTCTGTATATTACCAGTTGCAGCACGAATGTATTCTGTTGCCTGTTTATGAACTCTCTGATAGATACGGGCTTCCGACCCTGCCCGTGCGATAAGTTCTCCGGTTCGAGAATCAATAAGATTCCCTTTCTTATCCGCCCTGAATGTCGCTCTAGGATCGAATTTAAGCGCGTTTTGGCGCAACGGATCAGTAGCTTGTTGACGTTCGACACTGCGCTCTGGGGCTTGTTGACGTTGTTCGAACCTCTGGGGTTCGGGAATCTCGCCATCCTGTTCGTGTGAATCAAACGAGCGCCCTTCTGGTTCGTTCGCTTGTCCTTGATCGGTTTCTCCATCGTCACCACCCCAATCGAGATCACCTTGCGGCGCAAGTTCTTCATCGGTCAGTCCCATGGAATCCTTGATAACTTCCATACCAACCTTATCATCTGGGTCCAATCCGCCGGGCATATTCGCTCTCCTGTTTCGTGTGAATCACACGGTTACTGTACTGTTGGTCTCGATCCTTGAACTTGGCTCGTAGGTGGAGGTCCACCGGGAGGTTGTCCTGTGGGCGGGGCACCGGGAGCGCCTCCACCTTGCATCATCTGCATCACCTTTTGCAAGAACTGGGCAATCGCTTCGGGCGGAGCGCCTTGGGCATGCATCTCTTGAACTTTCTGCTTCACCTCGGGCGGAAGGTTCGCAAGCTCGGGTGGAATCTCTCCCTGAGCACCGGGCGCACCAGCAGGTCCGGGCGCTCCTGCACCCTGTGGTCCCATCGCTCCGGGTGGGGGTTGATTTTGTCCCGGCTGCGGAGGTGCCTGCGCGCCGGAAGAGTTCCCACGCTGCATATTCATCTCCATTTCCTTCTCCATCAAGTCCCAATCCTCGGGCTTGATGACAACCTCTGTGAAGGCTTGTTCGAGAACCCTGAGCGCCACTTTCATCGATGTCATGGGGGCGGCAGAAGCAAATTGACCAATCGCCTGAGCAACTTGAATGGCTTCCTTTTTCTTAAACACACTATTCGGCTTCTCACTCGTACCGGGAACAAGATCGAGAGCAAATCGTCGATTGTATTCCTGTAAGGTCATAGCCGACCAGCCTTCGGCTAACTTGGTGCCAATATAACTAATCACTTCATCCTTAGACATATTCTGAACGCACTGCTCTAAAAGAGCCTTACACATATCCGCTATCACATCCTCCACGACTTCGATCTTAGCTCCGACAGACATGCGTGCCGCATCTTGATAGGACTGAACGCTTGCCTCATTCGTATTAGTCTTAAACTGTACTCCCCGGATGGCGTCAGAGGTATTAGATATACGATTGATCGAGTTGATAGTAGGCTCTTTATTAAAGAGTGCCTCATAGTTGAGAGAAGGGGGTACAAGTGCTTCGAACACGTCGCCGATTTTACTACCCTCAGGAACCTTAACTCCGATGACTGACTGCTCATCAACAAATCCTCTCTTAATCGCACTCATAAGAATCTCAGCGTCAGGAGCCGAGAGCTTATGAGAGTTATAGAAGAAGAAATTGAATATTGAGTTCCTAATCCTCGCAACTTGTCGATTGATCTGATTGATTTCGTCCTGTTGGTCTAGATAGTAGGATACCTCGCCAACGGTTGTAGTTTGTCCAGTGGACAATCCGAATCCAATAATGAAGTAAGGAAAAAATCTCGTTGTTTTAGTATAGTCGTCCCATATCCAAAGCGGATATGTCCAATCATCAGCCGCGAACAGGGAAGTTCGTCTTGTAGCCTTATCCCAAAAGAGCCAGCACTCAGTATAGTACAGAGAGCGATAACCTGAGACTTCTTCATTCTCTTGGAGAGAGGTTTCACCGCTGAGCGATTCCAATACGAGGCCATAAGCATCATCCTTCTGGTTGCCTGAGCCAGCCGTAAACGTAGCCTTGTGCGTCGGCTTGAATAGATAATACCAGCAATCGGAATCGGGTTCTTTGCGTGTGAATTTGTGCTTGAGGTATGCCGTGGGCAGATAACACCTCTCAGCCATCCAGCGAGCGTCTGTACCATCTGGCATCTCTGCAACCGGATCAACCACAAGGTTCTTTGCCATAACGTTACTAAGCTTCGGGCCGCCTTGTTCGAACACGCTGGCTACGGATTCGATTGCTGCGAGCTTGCCGTAAGCACTCTCAAGAGCCTTCGTACTCTTGGCCTTCTCAATCTCCTTAGTCACATCCATTAGGTCTTTGAGAACACCATCAGATGAATCAGTCTTGAGGATATAATCCAGTTTCAGCACGCCAAAGTTGGTCATGAGAGCTATGCCAACGGCTTTTTTCACCTTGGGTTTGCAGTTGAGTGCATTCTTGCCTTTGAGTAATGCATTCAATAGGGCTCGGGCTGCATCGGCGAACTTCTCATCTTCTTTGTCTGTTGTGTTTACAGCAATGTCAGGATCGCGGCCATAAACAGCAGGAAGCATAACGTTAACATTAGAATAGACGACGTTTTCCGTAACGTCCCCACGACTGAAAGTGCCTTTTGAGCTTGACGATACTTTGACCTGATGGTTGTTGTAATAGGCAAAGCACTGCTCCCATGCATCATGGATCAGTTCATTGGCTTTCAAGGCGCTATCAACCATCGTGCGGCAAAGCGATCCAAACGCCTTTGACACGGGGATACGCGAATCAGGATAGACCTGATACGGCGGGGGCTCTTTCTTCGAGGCTTTCGTCTCGGGTTTCTTCCCATCGATGATCGCGTTTACATCGAAATCATCGCCCTGCGGATCATCGCTGTCGCCCATATCAAAATCGTTGGTTTCGGCCATTTGATTTCCCCGTGTGAATCACACAAACTAAAAGTTCGCTTCAAGGCCAAACAAGTCGCGACACACTTGCTCACGAATAATGTTCTTGACTGTATTCGAGTCAAGAGGATTAATGATGTTGTACACCCAATCGTGGATGCAATTGGCAAGACCCATTTCGTTGAGTCTCACAAGGGTTTCGTAGATCGAGTCTCCTGCCTCATCCGCAGTTGTAACCTCGTCCATATTGAGTGCAATATTGGGCGCCTCATTCACGAACGAGTCATACAGCGTACTCATATTGGGGTTATAATACTTAATCACATTCAATGCTGCAATGATATCGTCCGTAGTCATATTACCGTCCTCCGTCGCAGCGCGCAATCTGAACCAAGGTCCGCGCCAACTGTTTGCATTGTATCCGAGCATTGATCGCATCAAGTTCCGTCTGAGTCACCCCAACCGGATCGCGTGTTGTCAGCATACAGCCGCTCAAGAGTAGAAAGCCTATGAATACCAATGTGTAACACACACTGAAATATACCAACGCCCCTTGCGGCCCCGACAACCAATATCGAAACCGGCCGATCACCGCACTGGACTCCCAAACACATGCAAGCCCAGAAGGCCCACAAGGATAAAGATCACGAGCCAAGAGCCAAAAGGTGCCCACGGCGCTCCAGACGGCCTCCAAGGATTCATGCCCCAGACCCCGAAGATCAAAGTGATAACATAGATCAACCAGAACCAGATACCTGCACCCATGTTAGCCTCCTACTTTGTTAACTTGTCTACGATTCTTTCGATGCTTACCCGATTGCTTCTCATCTCGCTTTCTAGCGTGGTGAGCCGCCCATCCACTCTTTCGAGGTGCGGGCTTCCCCTCGTCTCCAAAGTATTCACTCTTGCTTCTAGCTTTACCGAATACGCTATTAGACTCGCCGCGATCCCCAAAAAGGCCGCTAGTTGTCCTAGAAGAAAATATACCAGTCCGTGATTTTCTTGAAACCATGACCTGAACTCTTTCACCATCTGTGTGAATCACACTAGAAGTGTGCCCTTCTCATGTTCTTGCCGTCGTCGTCGTGTTCCATCCAGAACATATACGACGGAGCTATCTTCGATTTCGGAATTACGATTTCACTGGGCTCGGGCTGGTGGCTAAGCATATACTTGAGAGCATCCATCGCATGGTCATCTCGGTCAATCGGTCGATCGATGTGTTCGCCCGTTGAAGTACGATCCCAATAATAGTTCGTAATCTCGTCGGTGATAAAGTCCAGATCATCGACAAAATACAGAAGCGGTGCGGGAGACTTGCCAGTGAGGATGTGCTCATGGGCAGGCTGGTCTGCGAGATAAGCTGCAACCTTCGCAACTCCTGTGATGATATCATTCGTAGCCGGTCTGCATTCCATACCGGCAGACGAAAGTAACTGAGCAATTGGAGTGCCTGTGTCGATGTGCTTCTCAATGACCTTCTGGCGAAAGATTGAGGGATCGGCTCTGATCGACTCTTCAACGTTGATAAGATGAGCGTATTTGTTCCTAATCTTCTGAACCCTATCGGGCTGTTGTGTGTAGTGAAGGTTTCTCTGATAGAAGCCATCCAATACAACAACTCGTCCCCAGTCATCCACAAATCCAAAAAGATAACATGAAGGAGAGGAGATTCCAAAGTCGTATCCCTCAATCGCTCTGACATGATAATTCCGCCTTTGTAGCGACCACAGATGTTCCATGGCTTCTTCGCGTTTGAGAAGATTTCTCTCTTCTTCGTACTCCTGATAAACAAGACCCTCATACGCGGCCCACTTGCCTTCTAAGAAGCGCAACCTCATTTGGCCGCGATATGAAGCTTCGAGACCTCTCAAGAAGTCCTCGGTGAGGTTCTCCTTATTCGTGTATGTCGAACCTTCGATCAAATCGATAATTGGAACCTTGGTCATGGGATTGACCAAAAGCTGCTCTACCACCCGCCCAGTTCGTTTATAAATCTGCAACGGCTTGATGATTTCCTTGTACACCCAATTCGATGTCGGATTGGAAGTGAGCATGAGCCATCTAGGGCCAGAGTCAGGCATCGATTCGTCTTCGCGGCCCTCAGGGCGATATGGTGCCTGACCACGCAATCGTCCCATAAGATCAAGAAGGTCTTTATGCACGATCTCGGGGTCTTCGATCTGGTCGATCCCGATCCAATCGTATGTAGCGGAAAGGAGATTTGATGTCGTAGACCCATCCACATTCTGCTTCCCCCTCTGGGAGATGTAGCGGAAGTTGACGATCGTTCCATTCTTCAAATAGCACGTATTGTCGTCCTGTGTCGGCATCTTCTTGATCCAATCGGGCGGGCACCACAGGAAGAACACCCGTCTCAAAGTATCGTTTAGCTTCGGATAAGTTGAGCGGCCCAATAGGCCGTTGCTCCCCGGATACTCCACGCATAGTTTGAGCGCCTTTATAACTAAGGCAGTGGTCTTGCCATTGGCAAAACCACCGCCGAAGAATTGGATCTTATTCCGGGACTGATCAAAGTCCCATTGAATAGTACCCTTACGCAATTTGTAGTTATTCTGGGCCATTTACTTCTCACTGAGAGGGCTGCGAATCGCTCATTCTCGCATTTAATTGTTTTTCGGCATTACCCGGAGCCTAAACCCCCGTGTGAATCACACAACTATTTCTTCGGTGTCGTTGCACCCTTCACAGCCCACATGGCTGCATCTTCGAAATGGGTCATTGCCAATGAGAAGCATCGCCCCTTTTCAGGATCGTCGTGTTTGTCATTCTCGGCGTTGCACAGATCAATCAAATCCGCTGTATAACGCTTGATCTTATCGACCAATTCATTACCCGAGGGATTGAACGACTCCCTTACCCGCTGCGCGCCGAGACTCATGCTTTCTGGCATCTCCTACTCCTTCTCGTGTGAATCACACGGTTAGTTGAGTCCCATACCGTAAGAGTATTTGACCCAGTCTGTCGCAGAAAGACCGCCCTGCGATACCGGCGGCGTCGCCACATACGTTTGACCGTCTGTGGTATTAATCACGATCTCACCGGCATAAAGCGGCATGCCCAAAGCCGCCACTTTCCGGTTCGGTGCCACATAAGACACATCAACCTGTCCCGTCGCTCTGTTCGCCGCTGTTGCCATCGTCGCCTCCTATGGTTGAGTCGATTTCCACGTTAACCGTTTTACCTGCTCCGTATTCGTCCAGTACCTGTATCCGAAGCACGTTCTTGAGAGAAATCTGTTTCTCCGCGACCGCTTTCGGGTTGAATCCACCTCGGTCCATAAGATCAATCGATGCTCGTAGACGATTCGATTCAATCTTACCGTTAGCCGAAACGTGTGCAATGGTATCGAGCGCTCCATGAGCATAAGCTGCGATACGATGAGTAACGTTCTCACTTTCTGCTGATATGATTTCGGAACCCAAAAGTTCCAAATACTCCGCGTAAGCAGCATGACCGCGGATTTCCTCAAGCTCGGGAACTGTACACTTAAGTGCATTGGCAATCTCCCGATCACCCACGCCAAAAAACGTATAGAGCATCACTGCTCCACACGCATTCAGGAAATTCGTTTGTGCTGGTAATTCGTTGATGTTCCGTCGGCGCTTGGCCCGGAACGTGACCGGATTTATCTTTGTTTCATCTTTTATCCGGGGAAAATAATCCTCTGGGTACTCAGGTTTAATAAGCGACCCGTCCGGTGCAATGAACGGGTCGCCTACGCGAGCAAGAACAGGCACAGGAGGACTGGGCTTCGCCTTCTCGCGCTTGACCCTTGGTTTGTAGACTTTCGCCATAGTCTACCTGCGAATTGGATCAACCGGCTGTGGGTCGTACATCGAGAAAGGGCTTTTTCCTGGCTGTGGTCCGCGCTTAACCGAGTCCTCGGCTGCACGCTTGCTGCGTTCCGTCGCGTGAGCCTCTTCCTCGACCCGGCGAGTCTCGTCGTCGAAGCCCTGTTCCTTACGCAATTCCAAACGAGCCTTCTCACGCTCGTCGGCTTCCTGCTTCGACTTCGCAAAGGCTTCCTCACGCAGCTTCTGATTCCCTTGAGCCCATTCTTCCTTAGCCGCTTTCTGACGTTCCGCGAAAGCCTCTTCCGTCTCTTCGCCTTCCCTCATTATCGGCGGCGGCTCCTCTGCGTCATACTGTGCTTCAACGTCGGCAGGGGTGTTGGGAGATTGCCCTGATTGATGCAACACCGTAGCGGTTCGCAGCGCATAAGCTGCATCATCTTCGTCTGGTAGACGCACCAAATAGCCCTGTGCGTCGAGTTCGTGGGTCGGTTGAACTACTGCCTGTTTCATTTTCCTCTCCTTGTGTGAATCACACGGGAATTGAACGAGTTCGAGTGGTATAGACATACCGCTCAGCGAGTGCCGAGCGGGTTCATATCGAGGTTCTGTGCCTGCGTCGGTGTCGAGTTCTTCGACATTGTAAGCGCATTACGAATGTCAGTCACATCTTGGGCAACCGTATTGCGATTGACCACATACGTCTGTACAATGGGGCGTACCCCACCAAGTTCTGGACTTGCCGCGATTTCCGCAGTCCAATACGATGCAAGAGTGCCCGGAGCCGCTCCCAAAACCGTATCTAGAACCGATCTGAGTGCAAATTCACCCTTATTACTGAGCATTTGGGCCATTCGACGAGTCCAACTGTCAGTGATAAGAGGTCCGATACTGTCGAGATTTCCACTATAATTAGCGTGCAAACCTCCCTTAACGACTGCACTAAAGCGCATTTTAGCCTCCAACGTTCGTGAAAATGGTCTGAAAATGGTTGGGCCGGATGTCTGACAGGAAAACAGACACCCGGCCCGGCACACAATAAGACCCTGAACGCCACATTGTGCGTGTGAATCACACGAAGGCTTGTCAAACGCGCAATCCACCGACCATTATAGTACCAAAATGTATACCCTTTGTCAAGAAGAATGTTCGTGTGAGTCACACAAAGTGATTCAAGTGCGACATATCGTCACACCCCCTAGAATTGTGTTGTAATTGTGTTGTAAATGTGTTATGCTTCACCCATATGGTCGAAAACTTATAAGAGTGGACGTAAGGCTATGTGTGTGTGAAGTATAGAGTATACGTGCATTTGCGAGCAGGCCGACACCTGAAATGTCGTGTGAATCACACAGGAGAACACTATGAAGCAGATAAACTGGCAAAGATCGGGGATAACTAAAGGATTAGACGATGCAAGAGATCGTAGACGCAAATGGTTAGAGAATGATCGAGTAAAGCTCAGTGCAATACAAGCCAGAAAGGCTGCCATCAATCGTGCTAAAGCTAGAAAAGCCGCCCGAGAATTACATAAGAAGATTATCAATTCACCCCGAGTAGCAGTAATTCACTGGGTAAAGGATACACCGTTCAGCCTTACAACTGCGTTCCTCGAATGGAGAAATCGCAATGAACAGGGATAATTTCGGCATTCAAGCATTCCGTAACATGATAATATATAGTATATTCGTCGGTTCGATGCTCGCATTTTGTATATTATATGTAATTATATTCTGGGATCGTATATACCCGTAACCCTCGCCGCGATAAAACCCCCCTCTTCTTCTTCCTCAATGCTCCTAAGACATAAAAAAGCCCCCAGAGATTCCTCTCTGAGGGCTTTTCCCCTATTTAGACTAGGCCCAGAGCCTAATATGTCTAACATGAAGCCATTATACCGCCGTAAGGCGCGGTTGTCAACCCTTATTTATCAGTAATGCACCCTGCGACAATATGCCGCACCATGCATTTCTTTGTGTGAATCACACGGGGGCGAAGCCCCTTACACGACCACCCTTTTAGATTATGGGTCCCCTCTCCGTAGGTGGGCGATTTCCACCCATGCCCAACCCCCCCCGCTACGCGATACCCCCCGATGATGGCGCAATTGTGGTGAAATTGTGTTCAAGGGGAGGCTACGGGGGCCTTAATTCGGATAATCAGAAGCCTGTTCGCCACATTTCGGATAAACAGAAGGCGCACGCAAAGGTAGAGTTCGGATTATCGGAAGCCCCAACACGATTGGGCGCGACCCTAAACCTCAGGTTGAGTGACTGTTACGAAAAACAGAACACTCGCTTTACGTGTGATTCACACGGTTTCGGGATATCAGAAGGCTTTGTGTGGTTTCTTGGCGCATGTTCGGATTAACGGAAAAGTCCGCGCCTATCGGCGCAATCGAAAGCTATGCATAAAGCGCATACATAATCTGTAACATTGCGTGATAAGCTATGCACGAAACGCATGGAACTTTGAAGAGAAAAGCGATTAGAAAGCCGCTGGTGAGCGTTCACGGTGAACCATCCAGACCTAGCGCCGATATTATCGCTCACTGGTAAGGCTTAGAATTGATCCTAGGGCATACTTCTATGGTGCATTGCAGCAAGAAAAAGAGAGCGAATTATCCCCCGTTTAGGATTAAATCCCTATGAAATGCCTGGCCGATTAGTGTCAATTTAGTAGGTTCTAATGTGTGAATGACACGAAGCTTGCAAAGCCTCATGGCATATGCTCTAAGTGAGTTGCGGCCATATAGGCCGCGCGAAAGTCACTTGCTGGTGTCCAAAGCCAGCCTTTCGGGTTCTTTGACAATTTAGCAGATTATCCCCTTTCGCCATTGCCGCGCGTCTTTCTGGCAATGCGATACCCTTAGCCGTTTCACCTTATCAAACGTTCTGGCATTTCGGCGCTAGCTCTGGATTGCCTCTTAAACCGTGGCGATAACGTGCAAAGGTTCTTTCGTTCACGCTGGTTTGTGAAATTGCGTTCTAGCGTGCGGCAATGGCGTAAGGGGATAATCAGAAAGAGGGAAAAATGGCGTTCGAAAAAGACGTGATGGTTGAGGCTACGAGACTTCGCAAATTGTTTGCCGATCGCGATCAATCCTATCTTGAGTTTTCGGTTCAGATTAATGGGCCGATTGACCATGATAGTTTGAGGATTGATTTCACTGTCGGTTCATATGGTGAGAGCGTTACCGCTGATAGCGTTGACGCTGCATTAGATGAGTATTTCCGCCGCAAAGGCTGGAAAGCCAGACACGAGGCTTTGAGGCTCACCCACCTAGACAGCCATTATCAGGAATAACGCACTGGGAACGTTCCCAGAGCGTTTAAGCGACGGTTTAACCGGCTATGCCGCACCGTTTAAACCGCAACTTTCGCGGCGTTTCGAAAACAGGACTGAAAACAATGTCTAAGTATTACGTTGCTACTGCTGTCGCTCTCTTGATCCTCACCGGCTCGGCATTTGCCAAGCAAGAGGTGAGCGTCACCCGCACGGTTTGGGAAATTTCCGATTTCCCGAAACTGTCTGAGCAGGTCAAGACGGTTTGCGAGGGCAAAGCGGTGATGAGCGACAAGCTTAAGGCGGCTTGTAAGGAGGCAACTTTGTTGCCCAAGGTGACAAAGGCTGGCGCGTTCCGCAACACGGGTATCGGCGCGGAACTTAACAGCCTCATTCGCCAGACGACCAGTGAAGCTAAGTAGGCTTCTAGGTCTCAATCCGCGCGCTCTGGGAACAAATCCCAGAGCGCTAGGCACTAATCCCAGAGCGATAAGGAAAGCAGATGAAAAAGCCGATAAAGCTGGAAATGACTTTCAGCAAATCGACCAAGGGAACTCACGTTTACGTAGCGAAAGCGACGGGAAATCCCCCGCCGATAACGAGCCTTTACGTGGCTCGTTGGGCATTCGACGGCGAGCCGCCCGCTGATATGACAGTAACCCTGTCCTAATCCCGGCGGCGTGGTGCGGTGCAGCAATCCCCGGTTGCACCGCACCATCGCGGGTGTGACAAATATGTCACAGTTGGGGGTGCCCTCCCTCCCTCGAATGGCGGACCTTGAACAATAATCCGACAGAAAATGAGAACAAAAGGAGTACAAACATGGTTCGTGTGAATCACACGAAAGAAAAGCCTTGACAAATCAATGGTTTAGTGCCTATTCTGAGGATCGTGGAACATTCCACGAACACAGGAAGGCTAAAATATGACTGAACCTGAAATACAACCCGAAAGCGAAGCGGCTGACGTTATCAACCGCGTGGTGCGGGAAGGTGACACCGAAAGGTTGCAATCCTTTTGCTCACTACTCAACACGTTCAACTATAGCGTGCAAGTCCAATCGGGGCGCGAAATGTGGTCGCCAAGCGATTTTAGGTCGTTTGCGATTGCATTGTGTGCAATGGATTCGATTGGGCTGGATGATAAGTCCGCAGCTATGCAAAATAACATAACAGCTATGCGTAAATAACGTTTGTGTGATTCACACGAACCTGATTTAATCGTTTCACGGTCAAGGCAATAACGCAGTGACCAAAACAGGAGACTACCAAATGGCTCGTAAACCTGAACCCAAGGCTGCACCTGCATCCACCCGCCCCGCCGCGAAGGAAACCGCTCTTTCCTACGTGTCCCCCAAGGCCATGTCGGTTGATATTGGTGAGAAGGCAGTCTTGGCATTCAAAGCCACGAAAGACACGGATGAGGAAATCAACCGGCTTTCGACTGAGAACCGCGCGCAAAAGGGTCAAACCCGCGCGATGCTCACTGAGGCTTTTTTCATCGCTGCGAATAACGACAAAAACATCAAGTTGGGCAATATCCACAGCGATGCTGCGGCAGATCAGAAGGATTTGCGCCAGCGTCTTGAGGTAGCCGTGGGGATCAAGGTTGCCTCGCGTGGTGATGATGGCGTTGAGAAGATTGTTTTCGCGCCTTGGGCAAAGGATTATTTCCCGCAGCCCGGCGAAAGCAAGGAAACCGACGGTTGGCAAGCGAAGGAAAACTTTCGCTCGAACTTCGCCACTGCGTTTACAATGTGCATCAAGTCGGCGCATGCTGTACAGTTGGCTGGTTTGCAGATGGCGAAGGACAAGGCCACAGGCACACTTCTGATTTCCGGCAAATCGATCAAGGAACGGTTTGGCGTGGATCAGATCGCGCTCAACGAAAAACGCGAGGTGAAGGATACCGATGGCAAGACGGTGAAGCTGGCGAAAATTCCAAGCTATACCGAGTTGGCACGGATCAGCGCCGAAAGCGTAGGCAAGACGCTGCAAACCCGCGTCCAGTCCAAGGCGAAGGAAGTCAACGCCTTGAATGAGAGTGACGTCACCAGCGCCGTGAACAGCATTGCAACCACCCTTGGCAAGCTGAAAAACTTTGGTGATGATCTCGCCTCAGCGATTGAAGCGCTTGCCGAAGCCTGCGATGCAGCATTGCAGCGTAATGGCACCGATGAGGCTGACGCAGCGTAAACCACTACCGCCCCCGTGTGACTCACACGGGGGCGCTTTTCTTTCCGAATTTTGTGGTAGGTGCCTCACGACTGCGCCGGACTCGCAGTCCTTGTTGCAACAGTTTGGCACCTCGTAAGTCGTCCCGGCGATCCACTTTATATCCCCCCTCCCCCCCCCCCTCGCAAACGGACGTGATTCCTGCTCCGTTGCAAAATATACCCCCCCAGTGAAAATAACACTTGACAAGGTGATGTCAATGTGATATCATTTGTAATACTCGAAATCCGCCTACCC
>Ga0210380_10000117_pt1 | contig 44808 bp, 44 predicted proteins | sample PLM4_5_coexredo_FD_155476 | JGI IMG/M metagenome (GOLD analysis project Ga0210380, IMG submission 155476) | Groundwater sediment microbial communities from an aquifer in East River, Colorado, USA - PLM4_5_coex redo | ecosystem: Environmental > Terrestrial > Soil > Riparian zone | place: USA...
AAGGCGTAGCACTCTTGAAGTCTCCACGTGAGCCGTTTGTAGTGTTGTGGGTTTGAACATTACCAGAAGGCACACCGCGCATGTCACCCGGTGTTGACTGTCTACCACGACCATTGCCGCGTCGAGCATACGCTTCGATCTGTGGCCGCAATGGTGATGTGAAGTCCATGCCTCTGCGCTCTACCCAACTACGAAGTTCAAAGTATGCACGTTCAGGCGTCAGGCCATGTTGTGATACTAGGTTGCTAATCTCTACACCATGCGTTTCAGCATGTGGATGTTGCTGCACGAAGCTTTCCATCTGCTCCTGTGCGCGTTCTTCAATCTGCGCTTGTCTCTCGCGCGCCTGAGTTTGTTTCTCAAGCGGACCCAAGCGACGATCTAACTCTTGCTTAATGACACTCGCATTGATAGCAGGCACGGCATCATGGCCGAGTATCTGCTCCATCGTGGCACCTGCCGCTAGTACGCGAGCTATAACATCGCGCACGGCAGTGATGGGGTCTTTCTCAGCTAACGCACGTAGCTGCATTGCCTCCATCGCCATCTGGTGAGAGAGGTTATTCTGCTTCATAACTACATCAATCTCTCTATACTGGTTGAGAGCTTGATGCATCTTACGCGCTTCGCGCCCAGCTTGGTTAGCTGCGTACTGTGCGCGGTTGAGGTTGTATGCTAGCTGCTTCTCACGTCGCGTTGTAGCAACGATGTTACCATTCCTATCAAGCAACTCACCGCGTGGGCCTTTCTTAGGCTTGTCAGTGAATAGCTGATCCTTGTCATCACGCTGTTTAGCTGTGTGACGGTCGCTGCCAGTTTCAGGCTTGTCGGCCTGTTGAGGTTGGTTGTCAGACGGCGTGTTATCGTCTAACTGAGGTTGTGATAGTGGTTGATCTTGCTGTTCAGCACTATCACTCCCCTCATCACCTCCCTCATGTTGCTGTGGAGCATCTTTGATGCCGAAGCTGTCACCAACCTGCGACATCAAATCCTTGTCTTGCTCGGCCATTGAAGCCCCCTTATGCGGCAGCGCCGCTTTGCATCTGTTGTATCATCTGCGTAGCTATTTCAGCTACACTCTTACCACGTGCCAGTTGCACACCTAGTGATTGCTTGATTTCAGGTGGCAAGCCGTCAATTAGACCAGCGACTTCTTGCACTATAGATGCAATGTCGTCAATCTGCGGCATACCGCCACCACCTTGACCACCACCACCCGCACCGTTAGCAGCACCCTGCGCTTGACCACGCGCCTTCATAGCTTCAACAACCATCTCTTGCTTACGATCAGCACCTTGCTGTTGTGCCTGCTGATCACCCTGTTGTTGCTGTACTTCTTCAGGCGACGGCGCAGATGTCTCCTTGATGATGCCTTTGTATATCAATTCCCAGTCTTCCTTACTCACAAGCACGTTGTCGAACGCACTTGCTAACACTTTCAATGAGACGACTGCAGCTATAGGCGTAGCACGTGTGAATTGACCTATAACTTGTGAAATCTGCAGCGCCTGCTCCTTCTTTGCGCGTGATGTAGGCTTGAGTGTGCTACCGCCTACTACACGTGGTGTGAATTTGGTGCGGATCGTCATAGGATCGACATTTTCCCAATCCGCAGCGAACTTATCACCTAATATCCCTGCAACTTCCTCTTTAGGCATGAACTGCATACACATTTGTGCTGTTAGCCACAGTATTGTGCCTACTGAGTCCTCGATTGCGTCCATTTTCTCGTCGGCGCGTGTCTGAACCTGACTTTCGTAGCTCTCGATGGCACGATTAGTGGTGTTTGTCTTGTATTCTACACCACGTTGCACCGATGCTACACCTGATAGGCGGTCGATGGCGTCTAGTACGGGCTTTTTGTCAAAAAACTTGATCGCTTCTGCGCTAGGAGGTAACAATGGGCCAAGTACGTCACCTATCTTCTTGCCTTCAGGTAGATCAAGGCCGATTACGTTGGTATCCATCGTGCCATTGATGATACCTTCAAGCAGCGACGTGTCCTTTAGGCTGTTCTTGTCATATGCGAGCTTACCAGCGGCGAACTTACGCACCTTGGCCCACTCATTGTTGATGACGTTGATGTCATCTTGCTGATCAAGGTAGTATGTGACTTCACCCTTCGCATACATGGTGACAGGATCAGTGTGAAACTCCATTGGTACTACTGAGAAGAACTGATCCAGATGATATGGATCATCCCATACCCACAGAGGATAACACCAATCGTTGCAATTATATAGCTCAACACGACGAGTGACCTTATCCCATACATATACCACTTTAGTCATCTGCGCGGCGAGGAAGGATTTCTGATCGCTGTATCCGTACTTAGCGTACTCACTTGTAGAATAACTAAAAAGTTGGAAGTTGTCCGTCTGACCACGTTCACCTTGATCGGGCGATACTCCAGCTTTGATAACATTCGTAGGAGAGAAGACAGATTCCCATTCATCGCTATCCGGCTTCTTTCGCCCATAGCGAGCGCGCAGTAGTGATGTATACATGAGGTCTTCAATCATCACCCAGTTGGTAGGACCACTAAGGTCTAGCTCAGTACCTGTAGGATCGACTATTACCTGATCAGGTCTACGCACCTTACACCACGGACCTGATGGCGTGAGCATGTCAATTGTATCTTCCAACGCAAGTAGCTTGCCCTCAGTCTCTTTGATGTCCTTCTGCGACTTAGCCTTCTCAAGCTCAAGAGCGAGCTTCTGTATCTCTTCAAGGGCTGCTTCACTGCTGTTCTGCTTGAGTGTATAACCTACCTCAAACCAACCGACGTTGGTGAGTGTAGTGCTTACTATATTGCGCTTGACCTTACGCTTCAGGTTCAAGCCAGGTGATGTCTTCTTAGCAGCTAATACGTTGACCAGCTTCTCAACTATGCGGGCGCGTGGTTCGTCTTCTTTATCTTCAACTGTGAACTCCGCGTCTGGGTTCTTCGTGAACAGCATAGGTACAAGCGCACTGACATTCGCGAAGACGATGTTCTCTGTGCTGTTGAACTCGCCTTGCATCGGCGTGCCTGCTGTCGAGTCATTGTCACCATGTCTATTGCTCGCGCCTTGACGAGTGTGATCATGTCTGTAGTAGCGGTATGCTTCATTCCATGCGTCGAGTTGTTTAGACATTGCACTCTTGCCTTGGTCGTAGCGACTACGCCACAAGGGTCCGCGGTGCTTACTAACAGGTATCTTGCTCTCACCTAGCATACGGTAGATGGGCATGTCACTTACTGGAGCGCCGTCAGGCTTCATCACTCCTTCATACGAGTTGAATGCTGCACCGTCTGTGTCGGTAGCATCAACTGCACGTGGCGCTGTTAGTGGATCGTTGTAGTCTTCAGCCATAGCGATGTGCCTTTGAATTGTGCTTAGCCTTGTCGTTCTCTTGCCACATCATCCAACTAGGCACACGTTGTTCAGCAGCAATCTGGTATCTGCCTATGTCAGGCATATCACCGAGTAGATACTTAGTTGTATCCATCGCATGGTCGTTGCGATCTATCGGCTTGTCAATGCGTTCACCAGAAGTAGATTGCTGCCAGAAGTAACCAGCAACTTCATCTGTCCACCAGTCCAACTTGGCGTTGATAAATAAGCGAGGTGATCCTGCAACACGCTTGATGGGATGAAGCAGTGTGTGATTGATGTTGAGATAGCTGCCAACCTTAACAATGCCATTGTTGACATCATTGTTACCACGCTTCATCAGGATGTTGTCTTCCTTGAACATGTCAGCAACTGTTCTACCTACAGTGCGCTTGCTGATTGTCTTACGACCGAAGATGCTAGGGTCAGCTTGTATCTTGTGCATCTCATCAGCTTCAAACATCCACTCCTTACGTATACGCCGTATACCTGCTATCTGCTCATCAAGCGGCATCTCTTTCTTGTAGAAGCCATCGCATATGATGACATGCGACTCTGGTGTTACGAATGCTAGGATGTAGCAGGAGGCTTGTGCTTGTCCATAGTCATACGCCTCGATCCAATTTGGTTGATAATGTGTCTCAATGTAGCCATCAAACAGAGAATGTATGTTCCCTTCTTGCAGTAGATGCACCGATGCGTCGTATTGCGGATATACGAGTCCTTCATAAGCCACCCACTTGCCAAGGAGGAAACGGTCCCGTTGTTGACCCTGATACATCGTCTCCAGTGTCTGGATGAAATCGCCTCCTTCAGCTTCGTGGACGTGTCGGAGTTCATATGTGCTACCCTCTATCACTTCAATCAACAACTGCGGCTTATCATCATACAACACAGGCTTACGATCTACATCACGCATACAGATCAAGTCATCTGTTATGATGCCTGTTGTCTTATACTGCGCGAGTGGTCTGACTAACTTAGTATACACCCAGTTGCCGGTTGGATTACATGTCAACATCATCCAACGCGGGCCTGTCACAGGCATAGTCGCGTCGTCGCCCACATATCGCGCACGTCCACGTAGCCGCCCAAAGAGATCGAGGAAGTCTTTGTGTGTGATCTCTGGGTCTTCCACTTGATCCACTATCACCCAATCGAACGTCGCCGAAAGCAAATTCGAGCTGCTGCTCTCTGTCTTCGTGCCTTGTTGTGCTATGTACCTGAAGTATATCGTCGTGCCGTTCTTTAGGTGACAGATGTTGTCGCCGTTCTGTCCTACTGCGAATGAGACGATCCATGTCGGTGGACACCATTTCTGAAACTCCTTGCGTATAGTGTCGTTGAGCTTCGGATAGGTACTGCGTGATATGAGGCCGACTGAGCCAGGATACTGATCAGCGAGTTGCAGTGCTTTGATAACAGCAGCAGTAGTCTTACCATTGCCAAACCCTCCACCATACACTTGCACCTTAGCACGTGAGTGTAAGAAGCGATCCTGCAAGCTACCCTCTTTGAGTAGCAACTCAGGTCGCTCAGCTACATCTACTCTACGTGCACGTGCCATTAGCGTATGTTCGTCTCTGCCCAGTTGGTAGCTGCACCACCGAGGTAGCGGTAGATCGAACCTGTCGCAGTGTCTACACGCATCTCACTGACGTAGCCTGCAGTAGACGGCACACCGCTGGCGAACATAGTAGGTGCATCGTAGCTAGGATCAACTACACCATAGAAGCCGTTGGCGATGATACCTTGTCCGTCCTTGTTAGGTACACGTGCCATCACTTGTCTCCTTTGATTGGTGTCACATCAATAGTAGGCATATGCTTAGGCTGTGCGATCTCACGTATGTGACGAATGATCAGACCACCTTCTAACGAGTGACGATGCTCCATCACCTGCTTAGGACTAAAGCCACCGCGATCTAGCATGTTCATTGCTATGCGAGCCTTAGTAGCAGGTCTAGTCTCTTCATCCTCTAACAAGTCCTCAAGCTTATCCAACGCACCACCACTCATAGCATCAATGCGCTTCTGCACATTGTCACTAGTCAGTGCTGCAAGATTGTCGCGTAGTAGTATGTCAAGCTGACCGAACAACTGTAAGCCTTTGATCATGTCAACTTGACTGATCTTCAAGCCTGTAGCTTCAGCTATCTCAGCGTCATTGATACCTAGGTTGTAGTACAACCACACAACGCCAGCGGTAGTCACTGCTTTAGTGTCAGCAGGCAGATCAATAAGACCACGGCGAATAGCACGATTGTTGCGGTCACGACCTCGTACAACAGTAGCCTCGCTCGTCTGCTTCGTCTTTGCTGTCTGTTGTTGTATAACACTCTCTGGCGATGTATTGGGTAGTATCGCCTGGCCCGTCTTAGTATCAATGATAAGTCCATTGGCTAAGGGTAGATCAGTCATCGTGTACGCGGTCCACGCTTGACACCTGTCTGTGCTACACCACGCTCCTTCGCGGCGGCGTCTCTGTACATCTGCCTGATCATATCTTGGTTGCCACCAGCTTTAGCCTTAGGTGTAGCTGAAGGTGACGCAGGCCCACGCATGTTAGGACCACCTATGTTAGGTGCACGCATCTTCGGTCCACCGGGTATGTCGCCACCCATTGATGCACTTATAGCTGCATCCATACCACCTGCACCAGTCGGTACACCACGCGGCATAGCACCACCTCCACCTTGTCTACCTGCAATGATCTGTTGTGCAGCAGCTAAGTCTTGCGCTGTAGGCATACCACCAGCACCACTACCGGGGCCGGGTGCTTGTGCTTGTGCTACATCTTCAGGTGATGCAGCAGCCTGTGCTTCCATGCCTTCATACTCGGCATCAGCATCAGGTGCTACTTCAGCTTCATCGGGGGCGGAGGGTGCAGAACCCGTGGGCTGTGCAGGTTGATCAGGTCCACCTTCACCCTCCGCAGCAGCATCAGTAGGTCCGCCGTCACCACTGACACCACTAGCTTTGTCTGCTGCACCGTCTATCCACTCAGTAGCAGCACTAGCTAAGTCTTCAGGACTAATCTCTTGACCTGTAAGCTGTGAGATAGCTGCAGCCATTTCATCAGGTGACATCTTAGACAACTGTGCCATGATGCCAGTGATATCACCACCACTCATGCCACCTGTCTGCTGCATCAACTGCTGGATCATCTGCGGATTGATACCAGCAGGCATAGCACCGCTCTGCTCCATCTCATCAGGTGTAGGCATACTATGTATCCCTATTTGTTGATAGTACCAACCATGCTACCACCACCGTTGCCGCTCTTGTCAACAGGATAAACAAGCGGTGCCCACGTAGGTGTCATCTGCGACTGGAATGCTTCCTTCTCAGTAATAGTAGTAGCGTGCAGTGGTACAATTACATACGTTGCAATAGGACGCTGACCACCTTGGTTCAAGCCATCAGCTTGTATGGCTGCAACCTGCTTGATGCTCAGATCAGCATTGGCACCTACACCGTTGCAGAGCGCACGTCCGATCTCACCGACATACTGACCACCTACTGATGCAGTGAGACGAGCAATGCTACGCATCGTTGCTGTTGCTTGTTGAATAGGTGCGTATGCTTGTCCGAATTGATTATCCCAACCGCCTGCCCATGATGGCATGGTGTTCACTCCTGATTGTGCAAGATGAGGTGGAACTTACACAGTCCCATCATCGGCCATAGCACGCATACGTATAAATGTCAATAGACGCAACGACTTACACTACCTATACATAGATATACACCGTATACATCCCGGCCCGAAGGGCCGGAGCCTAGCCGTGGCTTCATTCACTCGCGAGTGTATACATACAAGCGACGACGTAGCAAGCACTACGACTTGCATTTGTGTGCTATATGTGATATATAGTAGATGTTGCGTTGATACTACTTAGCACTCATACTACTAGCTCATACACAGGGCGACGTAGTGTGAGTGCATTTTTATTTATACATACTAGGTACTTATGTATATATGGCGACGTTGTATGTGCATGGGGGGGAGTCTTGTGCGTGCGTGATTTCAATGATACATGCAGTGGATGTCGGTGCCCCGTGCCCACCCACCCGTCCGCCAGCTATATGCTATTTGGGAAGTGCGCGGGGAGCATAGCTGCTATGCATCAGACGCAGACATGCAGTGTATGCATAGCTACCACATATAGTAGGTATGCATTCGCGCTATACTAGATGTAGTGTCAAGTTGGGCAGACGCATAGGTGAGCGGCGCGCCATGCATCCACGCTGTGCCACGTGCTATTGACACTATATGTGGTATAGCTTGCCCATGTACATTGTGGGCAGTGATAGTGGGCAACATGTATACGTTGTATATCCAATGCCCATTCTACGTTGTCTAAAAAACAGCCCTTGCGTCTGATGTTTACCTCAATTAGTATATTGACAGTTGGACGGCTTCCCAGGGAGCGCTTGCGGTGCAAGCCCTGGTTCTGGTCCCCCAGCTAGCGGCTAGCGCTTTGATCGCACGTAGTGCGGGAGCCTCGCGTATGTAACCCTAACGCCACAGGCATAAGCTTGTGGTGAAACAACGCAACATGAAAGAACAAGACAATGGCTTCTAATCATTCGACATTCGGCTCCGACATTCTCCGCAATGCAACGATGAAACTGGAGAGTGATACCGGCAAGCTGATGCTAGCTGACAAGCATGCATCAGAGTTTGCTAACATCCTCAAGCGGCTGGATATGCCCAACGCTAAGACGCGCGCGGTAATCCTCGAAGCTTGGAAGGCTACGCCTACAGGTGACGCCTTTTACCTTGAGTATGATGAACTCAAGGCGGATGGCGAACAGCGCACGCCTACTCAGGAGAAGCAATTCGCCCTGATGAAGGCGCGTCTCAATCAAATCAATACCACGATGGAACGCGCGTTGAACACCTATCGCGGTATCGTTACGCTTCGCAAGCTTGGCCGCACGGTCAAGGTTGAGAAGGCTAAGAACGTGAAAGACGTTGAGAACGCTGATGTTTACTACTGCTACGTTAGCTACATCAGCGACAAGCTTAGCGACGAACAACGCAAGCTTGAGAAGGATGAACCCGTGTTGTTCGATGCTAGCAAGCTTGCTCGTATTGCTGGCATTGCTGATGCTATCACCGACACGATGGCGACTGTTGATATCCGCCGCTTGTGCTCGCCTAAGTCTGGCAAGCGTAACAAAGAGACGCCTGCCAATGGTCACGCTGACCACACTAAGGTCAAGGAACACGCTGTGTCACTCGACACTGAGGTAGCTACGCTCATGAGCAATGGCAAGCTCGCGGGTGGCAAAGGCGTGAATGAGGCCATCGGCTTGCTGTACGCTCGCCTTGAACGCGAGCTTAGCAGCGAAGTGAAAGAGGCAGGCCTCAAGGCGTACGATGCGGAAGGCGCAACCGAGGCAGTCGCCTAACGTATACAGCGTATACATGCCGCGCGTCACACATAGGCGCGCGGCATGATGCTACACATAACAAGCCCACGCAATGTCAGGCACCGCACCCATCGGTGTGCCTCGACATGCGTGGGTTTTTTTGTGTTCACACTCAGCACGCAGTCAGTTACGTACGCTCGCTCGCACACGTATGTACGCTCGCGCCCGCCAGCCCTTACGTACGCTCCGATACACATTGTATACCTGCCCCGCGCAGCCATGAGTTCAAACATCATAACTCAAACGCGCACATCCCCCAAGCTACAAACTACATAACACAAACATACGCACGCTCTGTTTGGGCTATTTGTCATTTAGGCATGTGGCTACAAGTGTCAAACACGACTTGCTTGTAGTCCTATATGTGGTATAATAAAGGCTGTACAAATGAAGAAAACAAGTGGTGGTTGTAATAGATGGTGTGACTTGCACACTGTATACATGAGAGGGAGAGGTGTATGTGGAATGTACTATACGTGTTGGCTGCATTAGGTGTTGCATGGTATATCAATGTGAATGATCCACCTGCACAAGTGCAGTACTGCAACTGGCGTGCGTCTGTTGATGAATGCAACTAAGGGAGATATACAATGAATATGTTATCACTGAGTGAGATCGCTGCTAATCAAACTGCTAAGGTGTTTGAGGATGTTGACAAGATGCGTCAACTAGTGCCATCGTTGTTTGCTACCAATCCACATCCACGTATGAGTGGTAAGTATGCGTTCACTAACACATATGACATACTACTACACATGCACAACCGCGGCTACCGTGTAGCTAGCATCATGGGTGGTGGTACATCATTCCGTAAGGTGTTAGTGCGTATGCGTAATGATAAGCATCGCATTGATCAGCGTATGCCTGAGATGTGTGTGCTTGATAGTCATGATGGTAGTACACCTATCAAACTAGCAATAGGCTTCCTTGATGGCGTGTGCTTGAATGGTATGATAGCAGGCGACTTCTTCTATGCGCGTCGTTACTTACACCGTGTGCCTGACCTCATGCAACAGATCATGCTTGAGTTGGATGATGTAGGTGAACACATCACACGCATGAACAAACGACTTGATGAGTATACAGCGTATACAACTACAATAGGTGAACGCCTACGCATATGTGATGCTGCTATCACTGCGCGTTGGGGTAGCGGTAAAGAGGTAGATGAAGGCTTCAAAGCTATGCTACATGCTAAACTACTCGCACCTCGTCGCATTGAAGATCGCAGTGATACACTGTATAAAGTGATGAACGTAGTACAGGAGAATACACTGCGTGGTGGTCAACACTACGTCGCTAACAATCGCATGAACAGCATCCGCTCTATCTCTGCTGTTGACCGCAACGTGAAGATCAATCAAGCTATCTGGACTGCTGCTGATGAGGTGTTACAGGCAGCTTAGTTGCGTTGGCTAAGCATGATGCTTCCGGCCCGCTGCGCGTGCCGGGTTGTGTATATCTGTTATAGGTGAGAGGAGAGGAGACTATGCTAGCGCAGGATTGGCTATATGGCGATCGTGCACGTAGTAAGTACGACAGCTTTGTTGAGCGTCACCTTAAGCTACCAATCAAGTTCAATCCACACTCGTCGCTAGCTGTGTTGAATACACTCGCAGAGCGCATCGTCTTCACGGACGATGTGCCTTCGCTTTTGTATGAGATGCATGACAACAAGCAGCTAACATTCGATGGCATGTTATCAACTGCCAAGCTGCCATACGACTGTTTCTGGCTTGAGTACACATCACGCATAGGCATAGGTGACGTTGATGAGATTGAGTATGCTAAGTATGGCGCACTTATACAGCGTGTAGGTCTGAATGCTGTACGCATGTACATCATCACAGGCTTGAAGCTCAAGTTGCCTACTGAGACATTCGACAAGTCATGCTCACTAACACAGATCATCGAGTTTGATGATTGGCCTCCTACTGTGCGTGATGTAGATGGCCGCATGATGCTACGCTTCTCTGTGCTATGGGCGTTCAATGAGGATAAGCTGAAGAAGAACACGCCGCATATTGCTGAGCTAGGTAGCGTAGTGAGTGAGATCATCTTCGGTATCTTCCTAGTAACACAACCGAAGATATACAGTGTAGACACGGTAACATGGAAGGACAGTCATAAGCGTGCACGCGCACTCAAGGACAAGCCGCCGTTGTTAGAGTATCGCAAGCTCAAGCTACACATCGGTAAGACACACAAACACTACGCGCAGCGGCCCGCCATCCGCAGCGTACCTAGCGATAGCACTGATAGTGTGGCAGCTATCCAACATCGTCGCTACCACAAGGTGATGGGTCACTTTCGTCACTACGTCGATCATGATCCACCACATACAACATGGATTGAGCCACACTACCGTGGTGATCCATCACTAGGCGTCACATTCACTGAGAGGGATGTAAGCAAATGACTACTCGCTTAGTCGCTTATACAATGGCACAACAACTTGAAATCTTCTATCGTCATGAACTGCAACAAGGGAGAGATGACATACCAGAGCCTAGACGTGTGTATATACAGCGTGCTGATGGTGCACACATCCCGTTGGATAGCACACTGATAGTGATGTATAGTGATGAGTAGCAATCCTAACAGTGACCGTGTATGGCTGCAACCAGGGACACGCGCACAGATGCTAATCTACCGCACTGAGAGTAAGACATGGCAAGTGTGGACTGCTACTAACTCACGCACAGGCGATAGTCGCTTGTGGCTAGGTACATACATGGAGCTATACCCTGATGGCACATGTATGCAGGTCAATCGTACTGCTACTGATGAGACTGCAATCATGGTTCGTCCCAAGTTCGTACACAAGGAGTTCGATCAATGATGACACCACTGACTACAACGCAGGTGCCTGAGATGGATGAAGCTCGTATGGCATTTGCTAACAAGCTCAACGACCACATCATCAAGCTGCGTGAGGAGTTGCGTATCAATGAACTTATCTTGGAGAGTATACTACATTCTCTTAGTAGCCAGACTGAAGGCATGGCTCAAATGAATGCCGAGATACATGCTGAACGTATAGCTGCTGCACGTCATCGCCCTGTCATGTTGACCGAACAGGGTGAAGACTTACTCAAGAAGCTCGGTCAATCTATAGTTGCTAAGACTAACGGCGCTGATCAATCTTAACCACGTATCTCTGTGAGAGGAGAACACTACAATGACTAAGCTCGTATGCTTCTACAACAATGGTGACTTCGACACACGTAGCTTCACCATCATGGGCCTATCCGCTAAGCCCAATGAGAACGCAGTAGGCTTCTTTGGTACTGGCTTCAAGTATGCAATAGCCACGTTGCTGCGCTATAGTGCGAAGGTGAAGATGACCATTCGCAATCCACACGCGCATGAAGATGACTATTACACAGTGTATACCTTCAGCACCAAGCCTGACCACTTTCGTGAGCAGGAGTACGACTTTGTTCACTGCTGCGTTGAGGATGCCAGCAATGAGTATGAGCCACGCTTCATTGAGTTGCCGTTCACCACGCACTTAGGTGCTAACTGGCAACTGTGGCAGGCGTATCGTGAGTTGTTCACCAATGCGCGTGATGAGGGTGGTGGTGTGATGGCTGTCACTAACACATTCATCAAGCCCGCGGACATCTGTGTGTATGTAGAACACGAGGACTTCAATGTCATTCATAGTAACCATGATAAGTACTTCATCAACGACATCCCTACACTCGCTACCTCTAGCGATATGCGTTGCTGCGCTCGTATTGAGCATAGTGATAATGTCGTCTACTATCGTGGCATGTACACTGGCACCAAGCTTGAGAAGGAGACGTACTTCACCTACGACTACACCAGCAAGCAAAAGCTGACAGAGGATCGTACGCTCGCTGATACGTGGTCTATTCGTAATGACATCAGCGAGATATGGGTACATGATCTGTCATATGACATGCTCGTTGAGAACCTGCCATACATTAGTAAGAGCCACTACTACGAGAGCCACCTCAACGACTACTCATACAACATCAGTGATGACTTCAAGCGTGCGTGTAAGTACCTCATCGACACACACGTGCCTATCCCGTACTGGGCTATGAAGCTGTACACTAACACGCTGCCGTTCAATAAGCAGATCGACCGCTATAAGCTCGATGCCTACCAGAAGACGTTGCTTGATCGTGCTATGCGTGTGATGAAGCATCTCGATATGATCGTTGATAAGAAGATGGTGCATCCTTGTGTATCATTGCCTGATGAGGTGTTAGGCCTATACCGTGATGGCTGCATCTACATCAGCAAAGGTGCATTCGACAAGGGCTTCACTACGTTGCTTGGCACATTGTATGAGGAGTGGCTACATCACACTACCAAGTGTGAAGACATGACACGTGAGATGCAGAACAAGTTGGTTGATCGTATAGCTACGCTCATGGATCGTATCTACACGGTTGACAAGGGGTTCTAATGTCTACGCTGCTGTGGTGGTGGTACTATAGTCGTACCATCATCACACTGCACCTGCTCATGATGCTGCCTATCGTATGCACACTGTATATGTGGAGGAGATGGATGACTAAGCTCGTGTGTGTTAATGGGCATGATCGCTGTTATCTAGGACCAGATCCAAGCTGTCCATACTGTGAACGTCGTAAGGACATGCCTGATCATGTAGCAGCTAATCGTGTAGCCAACAAGACGAAGCGCACTAAACGCTTGCGTGGCAGTAGTGAGCGTAGTGAGTTCTATGATGTGTTCCGTCGCATAGACATGCACAATGGAGACAAGGAGGTGTGTTGGGAGTGGCGTGGTGCACATGGCCTAGGTACACGTCAAGAGTGGCGACCTCGCGTAGCTATAGACAACAAGCACTACTACGTCTATCGCGTGGTCTATCAACTGTACACAGGCCACACATTGGCTAAGCACGAAGTTGTCCGCCACACATGCGACCATTCATGGTGCTGCAACCCGCATCACATGTTGGTAGGTACACAGGCTGACAACGTAGCTGACATGCTCGACCGTGAGCGTGTAGGTATCAAGCATTACCACGTCAAGCGTATCATGGAGATGCTTGAGATCGGTTGTACCGCTGAGTTCATCAGCCGTAAGATGCGTGAGGGCTACGACATGCAGATTGATCCTAGCATGGTACGCAAGATACGTATGCGTACTGTGTATAGGCACATACCGTGGCCTTGGGGTGACAACTACGCAACTGCGCGTAGAGCTAGACTAGCGAAGCTGCGAGCAGAGTGATTTGCTTGTAGTTCTACATGTGTTATAATAGTACTATTCACAAAGAGAGGAGACTACAATGGCTAAGGCTAAGGCTAAGACTACGCTTGATGACTTAGTACCACTTGAGGCGCGTGTTACACAGTGTATACGTGGCTTCCCAACGCCTGCTACTACACAAGATGCAATAGACCGTGCTGCTGCTGAGTATCTAGTTGCCAACTTGCTACGCCAGCAAGCTGACAAACGCTGCGATGCTGCTAAGCGTACCATCGTCGAGGCTCATGAACAGGACATTGCAAAGCTACGCAATGAAGCTGCTGAGAGGATGGAGAAGGTGACTAAGAGTGTGATGGGCGTTGATTGGTCTATCATGTTCGCAGTCAACAAGCCTGTTACTACTACTAGTGCCAGTGACTTGCGTACTCAGTTGATCAAGCTAGGTGTGAAGGCTGAGTTGATTGATGAAGCTATGACTAAGGCTGAGAAGAAGTACACTCCCGCTCTTACTGTCACTGCACAACGCGAATAGGGTACTGCCAATGGACGACGATAACAAAGTCGTCAAGCTGCGCCAGCCTCAGGTGGATAAGCCTACGGCTGGCGTAGTCGTTGATGATCCTATCAATCCCAAGTCTATCCTCAACATGACTGACGTTGAACAGGACATGCTCTTGCAGCAACTGCGCGAACGTCGCATGAAGGCTGTTGAGATACTGAAGCGTGCAGACATAGCACGCCGTGAGGCTACCACTGTAGCCATCGCTATCCGCATTGAGAAGAAGGCTGAACAAGTACAACGCCAAGTGGAGAAGGCCGACAAAGCCCTTGAGAAGCTTGAAGAATTGATCTACGGTCTACGTGCACTCGCACTGCAACACACCGATGTAGACATAACCAAGCCAGCAGGCACAACATGAGCATCCCACCTGTAGCTCGTCAGCGGCTCGATGTTGTACGCACACAGCAAAAGTTGCGTAAGCATAAGAGCATCTCACACTACATGCCGCTGCTACTGCAAGCTGCTGAACGTATCCCACTCATACGTCAGCTAACACACAACGACGACACAGGCACCCTTCGCTTCCTCTACCAAGGTCGTCGCATCCAGTACTACATCACCACCCACCGACTACTCATCTGCAACGCTCTCGGATATACGACGTATATCTACGAACCACAGCAGATGATCGAACTCATCCTCACAGCTAATGCTAACTCATTCCAAATGGAGACTGACGATGGTGAACTATGTCCAACGGGCGCGCGACGTGCGTCTTACACTCCGTACCCTCGGCATGGAGGCAGGCACAATAAAGACACTTGAGCTACTCGCAGAAGACAACGAGATGCTGCGCCAGGAGATGGCCTCACTCGTAGAGGCTATGAACAAGATGGCAGACATCGTTGCTGACATCGCTACTGTAGGACAGAAGCTCAAGGGTGATTGGGAGAAGGTCCGCAAAGACATGCACCCAAATAGCGAAGCAGGGAAGGATATACAGTGAATACATTGCATGATGACGCACCAGAGGAACGTGCACGTGTATACGGCATACTCGCTCCACTCATCATGGCCTTCCACGTCCACAACGCTGGTAAACAATTCCACATCGAAGATTTGCGCCGTTATGTGCTTGAGTTCGCACCTAGTGGCGCTATAGCACCTGACAGCCCTGGCCGCATACTACGTGAGATGCGTCTAGAAGGTAAGCTCAACTACGTCGTACTAAATCGTAGACAATCACTGTATCAGTTCAGGGAGGTACTAGCTGATGTTGATCAGGCGCACAACTGATACGTCGCTGCCGTGGGTAGATTACTCTACTATGACTGCAATCAACACATGTCCTAGATGGGGCTTGATCAACTCATGGCATGGTAAACACCTAAGTGCAGGAGTAGAACGTGTCCTACCACTCGAAGCTGGCCGCGCTATGCATGATGTGTTCGCAGCTTGTCGCTTCTTCGACCTTATACACAGTATATGTGGCGACACGTTAGACATGCAGCTTGAGAAGCTTGCGCGGATCAACGTCTACGCTGGTAAGCTGTTCGCTAATGCTGAGTTCCCTGATCGTTGGGTACGTGCACTCACATACTACAATAGCGGCGAGGATGAGATCACTCGTTGTATGCAGATGTGTCTCAACCTACTAGAGACAAGTGGCTACTACGACGATGCGCGTGACAACAAGCGTACTATGTCCAACCTCGAAAGTGCCGCAATCAACTACATCCAACGCTATCCACTAGGTCGCTTCATACCCATCATGACCGATGAGTTCATAGGTGTGGAGGTGCCATTCGATGTTACTCTGCATGATAGTCGCGACAATCCTCTTATGCGCTTCATTGGTCGTGTGGATGGCGTATGTCTTGATACTATGCGGCCTAGCGACACAACACCTGAGGTACATGAGAACAAGACGGGTAGTCGTATTGACACTGTGTGGTCTAACAGCTTCGACACTAGCCATCAAGTCACAGGTTACTGCATTGCACTATCGTGTGTGCTGGGACTACCAGTTCGCAACGTAGTGATGTGGGGCTTGCAGCTACCTGTACCTAAGTCGTCAACTTACAGCGACGGCATCATGCGCTACCCTACATCACGTGATGAGAGAGCATTCCATGAGTGGAAGACGTGGGTACACCATACGCTGCTTACGATTGAGGTATACGAGCATGATCCTGTTAATGCTCCTATGTATACACATAGCTGCAACCGTTACTTTCGTTCTTGTTCGCTGATCCCGTTCTGCTGTGAGAGTGACAGAGACAAGCGACAACATATCTTCGATCATGAGATGACTAGCGAGCGTTGGTCACCTCTAGCTGAGACACTCGATCCCTAACGTCGCTTGCTTCTACTACTACATGTGCTATAATAGTACTTGTAGATGAGAGGAGATGCTATGGATATTGTTATTGAGAAGCCTACTGATACACTCACACGCATATCAATGCTGCTGTGGGGTGACAGTGGCAGTGGTAAGACTACGTTAGCTGCGACTGCTCCAGGGCGTAAGCTGTTCATCATGCTGGACCCTGATGGTGACATGAGCATACGCAACATGCCTGACTGGTCACGTGTATACTTAGCTAATGAGAAGTCAGTTGACATCGTGAAGGAGGGAACGAAGCCTGACCCTTACACACTGTATAACCAACTTGCCAACTTCGACACTGTGATAGTTGATAGCCTTACCAAGTTCAGCGAACATGCACTACGTCATGCTGTCAACGTAGCACCTAAGTCATCCATCGAGAACCCAGGCATGAACGGCTACGGCTTGCGTAACACATACGTCGGTGCGTTCGTATCTAACATGTTGCGTATCACTGGTATGCTGAACAAGCACTTGATCATGATCACACATGAGAAGGATGGAGATCGCAACTCAGACGGTGGCTTAATAGGTGTGGGCATGATGCTCGGTGGTCAGCTACCTAACATCACTAGCAAGGACATCAGCGAGGTGTGGAACATGCGTGATCAGGGTGGCAAACGCTATATCGCTATACGTCCTGAACGCTTACGCTCACCAATGAAATCACGCATGTTCGATATGACTGGCAACACAGCATTCGAGTGGCGTTACAACAGCAACAAGTTAGAGGGGCCGACTATATCTGATTGGTGGTCAGCATATACCACTAATGGATACACCAAGCTCGCCGTCCCCAAGTAATAGTACCACTAGCTATAGTGGTACAACGCGACACACGTGCCAGCTTTAGTGGCTTGCTGGCTCCGCAGTGTGTGTATAGTGTATACAGCCACTTAACCAAGAGGAGTACTATAATGGGCTTGTTGACCTTTAGCTCAAACATCGCAGACGCTGAAGCTCCACCGCAGTTACCAGCGGGTGAGTACAAGGCTATCTGCACTGCTGCACAAGACAAGATCGCAGCATCATCTGGCAACCCTATGCTGACGCTCACCATGCAGGTGCCGCGTTCGGAGTTCCCTGCTGACTTCGACCCAGGTGACGGCGTTGATGAGTTGACGTTCACTCTCAATGTGGTTAGCAGAGACATCCCCGCTGATCGCTGGCGCATGAAGAACACATGCAAGGCGTTCGGTGTGCCGATGTCCAACAACATCGACCCCAACGACTTCGTGGGCCGCGAGTGCCGTGCACGTGTTCGCATGGGTAAGGACTTGGAGAAGAACGACCGTGCAGAGATCGGTCAAGTGCTGCCACTCTAGCACTTGCACACTGTATAACTGCTCGCTACACTACTGCTAGGTAGTGGCAATAACGTCGCTGCCTAGCAGATCATCACAACTCTTACAAGAGGTATTCTGATATGGCTACACCAGCACGATCTACCGCTTCCTCTTCCTACTCTGGCAACGCCGGTAAGAAGAACAAAGACCGCGCACCTCAGAAGCGCACGTTCCACTTCTTCATGCGTGTTGTTGACGAACAGGGCAACGTCATCCCCGGTGCGAAGTTGCAAGTTGATCGCATCATCAGCGATGCACGTAAGGTGATTGAGTTCATGGACACTCCTGACTACGCCAACCTCGGTCTGACCCGTGTCAAGCATGAGGTCATCGCTAACAAGCGTGGCGAGGAAAGCGATGGAGCTTCGTCTGTTGGCTAGTTCTACTCCTCTCAATAGCTGACAGCTAAGCAGCGCCGCGTACTCTACCCCCATTGAGTGCGCGGCGTTTGTACTTGCACAGTGTATATACATGGAGACTACAATGCCTTTAGGTAATGATCGTGTACGTGTAAGCTTCAACCCGGATGGCAACAGTTTGATTAATAAGATCAAGGGTGCAACTGCTGATCTGATTGACATATGCAATGCACAGAACGACACACACGATAACCCTGAAGAGGGCCGCTTGTGGTCGCTCGCGATGACACACTACGAGACAGCAGCTATGTGGGCTGTAAAGGCTGCGACTACACCTGACGTATAACTACTACTACAACTAGTAGCCGCGAAACATAGCGGTGTAGGAGAACATCAATGCAATTAGACGCAGAGCAAATGCGTGCTGTAGACATGTGCGCTGATCGTACCAAGCGCCTCGTCGCTGTAACAGGTGAAGCTGGTACAGGTAAGACTACAATCATCCAGCAGACATGTGCTAGACTAGCAGTAGAACATAAGTCATTCGCACTAGCTGCACCTACGGGTAAAGCCGCTCGACGTATACGTGAGGCCACAGGCTTACCAGCTACAACCATCCACAAGCTGCTCGCCTTCAACCGTCCTGAGATGGACGACGACACAGGTGAAGCTACATCAGTTAGCACACCATCATTCAACCGCCATCGTCAGCTTGAGTATGACGTGATCGTGGTTGATGAGTACGCAATGGTATCAACTGGTCTACACCGTGACCTCGTTGATGCTATAGGTACAGGTACACAGCTACGTGTGTTCGGTGACATACGTCAGTTACCACCCATTGAGAACGGTGCACTAGCTGATCCAACGTCGCCGTTTGCTAAGTGTCTAGCGATGCCTAACACCGTTACACTACACAACATATACAGACAGGAGGAGGGCAATGGTATCATTGAAGCCGCTCGCCGCATCAACAGAGGAGAGTTCTTCAGTGGTAATACCGATGTCAAACTACGGCTTAACGACGCGGTGTTATATAGCTTATACGATATGCTGGGAGACACAGACGTTGATTGGCGATCCCTTGATAATCAGATCATCTCACCTGCCCGCAAGTCTGATATCGGAACTGTTCGATTGAATGCGTCACTGCAAACCAAGTTCAACCCTGACATGCCTCACAAGCTGGAGCTACCACGCAACAAGTGGGAGATAAAGAACCGTTGCTTCGTCAGTGTAGGTGACAAGGTAGTGTGTAACACTAACTCATATGACCTACGTGACTACGATGAACGCTACTCGGACTACGACCCTGATGGCATAGGTATACGTCATGCGTTCATACCAGCACCAGATACCAAACAGATGTTGAATGGTGAGGTAGGTATAGTCACAGACATAGACCCACTCGGTGTATTAGAGATCAACTTCGGTGATCGTGTAGTTGAACTGCCACCTACTGTCAGTGACTACAACCAACGTCGTCAGTACTTCTACCACTTCGACCCACGCAAGGCGATTGAGTTGGCGTATGCGTTGACTACACACAAGTGTCAAGGCTCGCAGTATGAGCGTGTGTGTTACATCATGGCATCGTGTGCGTTCTTCAACTTAAGTCGTCCTAACTTCTACACAGGCATCACACGTGCAATCAAACATGCAACCGTTGTAACAGATCAACGCAGCTTTGCTACGTCGCTGCGTAGCATGGGCTGGAAGCCGAAGGGGAAGAGGTGATGGGTATACGTCGTATACTTCCAATCGGTACACACCTACGTCAGTGTATACTATGTGGCTACCCAATCGCTGCTATGAGTGATGAACCTACTGCACATGAACTCGCGTGTATTGAGGAGGTTGTGCATCAGTTCATCGACGCACACAGGGAGGAGAAGAAGGATGACGATCAACGAACTACGTGAGCGGTTCTCACAACAAGCACAGTCCGCGGGCTTAACAGTGGAGTGTGCAATGGGTGGTATAGTAGGTGCTACGCTGGCTGTGATCGCGGAGGCACCAGGACGCAATGAAGTAGCTCAAGGTCTACCACTCGTAGGTGGTGCTGGCAACATTCTATGGAAAGCCATTCGTACTCATGCCCCGGAGGTAAAGCGACATGAATGCTACGTGACAAATGTAGTAAAGCGTCAGGTACAGTTCGGTGTAGATGATACAGGCAACCGCAAGCCTGTGGGTAAGCATGAGTTAGTTGCATGGCAAGACCTATTGATGTGGGAGCTACGTCATCTACCCAACCTACAACACGTACTCCTACTCGGCAACTACGCAGTCGAAGCTCTCTGTGGTAAGAAGGGTATCACGTCGTGGCGTGGTAGTGTACTTGAGACTAATGTTGGTAACCGTGACATCACCGCTGTGTGTACATTCAACCCAGCATTCTGCGCTCGCGATCCTATGGCGCACATCATCTTCGACATGGATATAGGTGATAAGCTGCGTCCAGTTGTACTAGGGAGCTACAAACCACATGAAGTCACTGTACGCATTAACCCTACCTATCATGAGGCAGTGGACTATATTAGCCATTGTAAAGCCTCACGTGATCCAGTCGCCAGCGACATTGAAGTCATCAGCAATGAGACAGCTTGCATCGGTCTTGCTGCCTCACCGCATGAAGCCATGTGCATTGCCTTCCGCAATGAGCAAACCAACGTATACAGTGTGCAAGAGGAAGCAAAGCTACGCCGTAGTCTCCAACGCCTATACACTACACCTACTACAAAGATGGTGTGGCAGAATGGAGGATTTGACATGGCATGGCTATGGTTTAAGGATCGGATTCGTTGCAACCCGGCATACTCAGACACGATGCTTGCTCATCATGTGTTATACCCAACGATGCCACATGACCTCGGTTTCATTGTCAAACAGTATACAACGCATCCCTTCTACAAGAATGAGAAGGACGAATGGAGACATACGGGTGGTATTGATAACTTCTGGCACTATAATGGGAAGGACTGTGCGCTCACGCTTGCGGCAAACGCTCACATCGTTGCAGAACTGCGCGATCAGAAGCTAGACAAGTTCTACTTTGAACATGTCATGCGACTGCAGGCTCATCTAGTACGCATGACTGTGGGTGGTGTACTCAACGACATGGACCTACGCCGTCGTATGCTTGATCCCAATGTGAAGGGCAACCTACACGACGATGTACAACGCAAGCTGCAGAACTTCTACGACGCTGCTCGCATAGCTACACGCGAACCACACTACACACCTAATCCTAACTCACCGAAGCAGATGGCCGAGCTATACTTCAGCAAGTTGAAGTTAGTAGGCAGAGGTACAAGTACAGATAGCACGAACAGAGAGCTAATGCGAAAGCACCCACGCACATCGCCTGAAGCGCGGGCGGTACTTGATGCAGTAGATGCATACATCGAGGACGATAAGTTTTATTCTGTGTATGCATCAGCTCAACCAGATGCTGACAATCGTATGCGTTGTGATTACAGACAGACAGGCGTACGCAGTGCACCAGGTCGCCTATCGTCTGCCCAGACGTTGTGGGGTTCGGGTGGTAATCTGCAAAACATTCCCGACAGGGCGAAGGAAATGTTTATAGCGGACCCCGAGTGCTGCTTTATATACATTGACGGCAGTCAAGCCGAGGCACGTGTAGTCGGCTGGCGCTACAACATCGACACGTGGATTGCTCAATTTGAACGTGCGCGGCGTGATGGGAGCTACGACTGCCACCGCGCTCTCGCCAGTGACATGTTCAACGTACCGTATGCAGACGTTCCCACGTTCGACCGTTATCCCTTGGATGAAGCTGCCGCGTTGCGTGATGGCATCAACTTTAGCAGCGACCAAGCTGGCAAGCCCACCATCCGTTACATTGCTAAGAGGTGTCGTCATGGGTTGAACTACCGTATGATGCCTGACCGTCTTGCACTCACGACAGGGTTGTCGTTAAGCACGGCGAGTGAGGCGTTTGTCAAGTATCACAAGTTGACGCCCGAACTGAAGAAGGGTTGGGAACTCGACTTGAACAGAGTGCGAACTGAGAAGGCGATATACAACGCATATGGTAGGAGATATGTTCAATTGATCCCTATCACAGAAGAGAGTACAGAAGCAATAGTTGCTTTCTATCCTCAGTCCACAATAGGCGACCACATATGTCGGGTAGTGTACAGAGCGCACGATGATCCAGCATGGCCCAAGACCAAGGCACGCATCGCGCTCAACACACATGATGGGTTGATAGGTATAGCACACAAGTCAGTAGCTAAAGCTGCACTACGTATACTTGTCAAACACGCAGAGGCACCACTGATGATAGGTGGTAAGCCCTTGATCATCCCTGCTGAGTGTGCTATGTCAGTGGCTGGCGACGACGGTGTGCATCGTTGGTCAACCATTAAGAAGATGAAGCGTAGCGACTTACTCGCTTGATGTATTGGCACCAGCCTGTGAGTAAGCTGCATCTGGCGAGGGGGAGCCAATACTCTCCCTTGCCATTTCATCCAGTGTAGCAACTGTGATCTTACGTCCATTCAATCGTGGTGCTAGATACGCACCGAACTTAGCAGCTACACGTTGCTCAAGATACTTGATAGCCATGTACTGCTGATCCATGTTGTCTTGTCGCTTCTGCACAATGATGTCGATCTTCTCCTTCTTCTCCTCCGCGGACATGTTGTAGTTAGAGTTGAGTGCGTTGATTGAGTTCTTATATATAGCGTCTTCCTTCTTCAGCTTACCGAGCGGACCAGTGGGGTTCTGATACTGTGCTACAGCTTTCACGATCTGTATCATAGCAACATCAGTCAACGCCTCCTTAGGCATACCGCCAACCTGTTGCGCGTACTTAGCCTGCAGCTTCGCAGCCTTACCATCAGCACCATCCTTCATACCTACCATCGACTGTATGTGTTGAGTGTTCTCATTCACATACTCCCACTTAGGCGTCATGACGCTACGCTTCTGCTGGCTATCCCACAAGTTGCCTGTTAGTCCTATGACATCAGGCAGGTTCTTAGTAGCACGCTGAGCTACTACACCTAGAGCCTTACGCAAGCCGACGCCGAAGTCCTGGCTCTCACGTGGTGTAAGCTTGCCATCATCTCCCACTGGGTAGTACTTGCTAGCATGTAGAAACACGTCAGTACCTGCAGCTAGGTGTGCACCGAATGTACCTAGCAACGCATTCAACACAAGCGACGTAGTGTTGCTGACCTGACCAAGGTTGCTCATGCTCTCCGCTTGTGGGCCACTGCGGAAGTTGGATGATATCTGTCTGACCAACTTGCCACCACGCATGTCAGATGACTGTGGATCAAGCTTCATACCGCTCTCACCGAGCAGTGCTTGTACTACAGGTGGCATAGCTGGCACTAGGCTCATGGTGAATAGCTTGGGCCACTTGCTGCTGATAGGTTCAGGCGTCACGTTGTTAGGCAACATGCCCATCATCTGCATCACTGCACCTGTACCAGCGACCAAGCCAACTAGATCAGGTGGCAGCATGATGTCGTAGTACAGGTCACGGCTATAGTTGGGGTTCTCACCATTGAACCACGCAGTCAGCAGTTTAGGCGTAGGTATGCTGATGTACCTCCACAACTCATGATCAGGTCTATTCCAATACTCCTTCCTACTCTCCTCATTCCAGTACGTGCGCCAGTACATCGACTGACCCATGCCGTACATGGCGAGTGCAGCAGTAGGTAGCACGTACGTCATCGTGCTAGGGCTAGCCATGTTGCGTGTCAGTTCATACGCACCAAGCTTCGTCTGTGTCAGGTAAGGGAACATGCCTTCCAACTGACGCATGGCCTTGCTAGCTGGCACCTTATGCATGTTGCCACCTAAGAACCGCGTCTCACTGATCAACCTATCAAGCTCAGCCTGCGGTATACCTCCTGGCGTATTACGATGAGTGCGACGTAGCAAGCCCATGTTCTCTGTATAGAACATGCGCTGCGGTGTGAGGTAGATCATGTCAGCTAGGTCTTTGTAGAACGACCACGCAGCCTTCAGTGGCTTAGGCATAGTCTCACTGATGGTGCCATACACACCGCGCACCTTCTCGATGTTGTCAACTGCACCGAGGTTGTGACCTATGCCACGTGAGCGTAGCTGACCTAGTACACTATGCTCATGTACCCATGTAGCTAAGCTCGCAGCACTACGCACCATGTTCTCATAGTTGCGCCTGCCCATTGTATATCTAAGAACTTGGAAGACGCTGTTGTGATTAGCCAGCGTATCAGCCATCGCACGTGAGAAGCGCATGGCGAATAGGTCAGCGAAGTTGCGTGCTAGGTGCCACGGTATAGTAAGCAATGCAGTCGGGTCAGGTATACGTCCTAGTGTATGCTTAGCTACACCCGCTGGTAGCACATGTCGTAGTAGTGTAGAGGCAGGCCCAAACGCTCTATCATTGCGCTTGAGGAACATGTGCATGATCTGGTTGTACATTGCACCTATGGGTGGGAACAGTGGATTGCCGTAGCCTGTAGTGAGTTGCTTGAACAACTGCGTCGTCTTAGCTACACCCTTCATGACACCATCAAGGATGACAGGCTCTTGACGCAGCATGGCAGCTATCGGCCTATCACCGAACTCCCATAGGCGTAGACTACCACCACTCCACTCAGGTACTACGTGTTGATCATTCAACCTCGCACGTAGCCACGGACCTACATCATGTGCGGAGTTCAACTGTGCACGTGAGAACCATGTCTGATTGCCAGCACCTACCACCTCACGCATGTGGCCGTTGGTGTAGAAGTCAGTAGGTATAGTCCTCGCTGCATCCATGTGTGAGTACCTACGGATGAACTCATTACGCATAGTTGTATGCGCCGTCTCACGTAGGTGGTTCTGTAAGAAGCCACGTATAGAGCCTTGGCTATGCAGCAACGACGTGATGCGTAGATCATCACCTGTTCGCCCTGCCTCTGGTATATAGCGACCGAGTTGATCAATGCTCCCTTCACGTGCTACAGTAGTATCACCTCTAGCATCAACCTTCCTATCACTGTTACGCACAGTCTTCACCACTGCGCGCCACATACGCTGTATACCTACGGCACCCTCAAGTGGATCATGCAACGCTGGTGTGTAGTATGGATTAGCACGATGCTCAGCGGCAGCATCAGCAGCGTTCATCCGCCCTGCTGCAACATCATGATCACGCCACGCTTGATTGAGCCTACTAAGCGCGGCCTTATGCGCCATTGCCTCAGGTGACGTATCACGTATGTATGCGTTCGCTGTGCTGAACACGTCGTTCATGGGTGTACGCGGCAGCATCATACGTGCATCAGGGTCATCCCTAGCCACACGTGCTAGATCATTCTGCAACGCAGCTATACGATTGTTCGCAGCGGTAAGGCCATGCGGCTGCATACGACCACCAGCTACTTGCTGCTGTAAGTTTGCAATCTCATCACGTATGTTGTTTAGTGCCTGTGTATGCCGTGCTGCATACGATGTCATATTAGCGCCTGTCTCTAGCGCACGTGCACGGTCAGCAGGCATACTCGTCATGACGCGGTTGTACTCTTGCGTCAACTCAGCGATGCGCCCTCCTATGTCATCATTCAACGTAGAGCCAACGCTACGACCGTATATCTCTTCAGCCTCGTCAGCTACACGTGCACCATGTATATCTCTGATTGCACCTACAGCTATAGTAGACTCATCAACTCCAGCATTCGTCGCTCGACGTTGTGCAGCTACGACAGGGTTGAGTGCATCCACTGATGGTGTAAGTGATTGCGTCTGTGGTGGGCCTGATGTGATAGCAGCCGTACCCGGCGCTTGCTGACCAGCTACTTGTGCATTGAGCGTAGGCGTATTCTGCAGTGTCTGCTGAGTAGCTGATGGTAGTTGTGAAGCTTGTACAGCTTGATGCGCTCTACCCTTCATAGCTGCTAGCACAGCAGCCATACCAGCGAACGCTGCACCACCCGCCGTCAGTGTACCTATACCAGCACTGTCATTAGGCGTAGGTGTGAACGCAGTAGACTTACCCTGTGCATAGCGCATACCCTGATCAAGGGCTACACCAGCGGCAGCGTTGAGTGCGACGTTGCCTGTTGTATATGGTATAGTAGCAGGTGTCAGCACTTCCGCGGTCTTCAACACGCCACGTGTGGCTGGGTTGTTGAGTAGTGTGTTACCAGTGCGCGCTGCTATAGTTGCAGCCTTAGCTCCACCTGTCACCCATCCAGCAGGCAAGCCAACAAGCGCACCACCTATAGCTTCCGCTCCGCTCTCCGTCCAACTACGTTGACTATCAGGTCTATCATCACCTAAGAAGCTGCGTATAGCTCCCTTAGTTGCAGCAGCTACACCTGGCATATGACGTAGCTGCGACTCTGTGAAGTCCTCGAACTGCTTTGACTTCTTGTAGTCTTCTATACCTGTGTTGATCTCATCCTGTGTTAGCGTAGGATCATCCTGTTGCCATGCAGTGGCGATGTCTGTAAGGTGTCTCTGTATCCTATCCTGTGCACCTTCAGTCATCAGGTTCTTATTGAACGCTTCAAGGAATGGCTTGTCTGTGCCATATGTCTCATATAGCGCACTAGCCGCTGGACCTATTGAGCCGACTGCACCGTATAGATCAGTGAGTACGCTGCCAGCACCGACAGCAGCACTGCGTATGTGGTCTTTCCAACCACCTCGTTCCTCTGGCGCAGCATTCTGCATACGTTCGACTGGATCATAGCCGAATGCCTCCTTGAACTCCTCGCGTGAGTAGCTGCCATCTGCACTAGGCATCATTCAGTCTCAGCAGGTTGTATCTCTTCAACAGGTGCTTGTTGCTGTGGTTGTATTACAGGTCTGAACCTACCGTCAGGACCAATGGTGAAGCCTACTTCAGCGTCAGGCTGTTGTTGTCTACGTGGTCCTGGCGGCACCTTAGTAGGTGTGCTACTGCTAGGCGGCGGCTTACCAGTGACATCAAGCAAGTCCTCTGGTCCCTTCTTCTTAGGCACGATGTGATGTGGCTTGCTGTTGGGTAGCCACGGCGTGACACCATCAGGCATCATCTTGGGTGGTACGAACCCAGGCTTAGCTGGTACTGCTGCAGGCTTAGGTGCAGTAGCTGGCTTAGCTGGTGTAGGTGGTACGTCTGGCTGCGCGGATGATGGCTTTGTCTTCTGTGCTATCCACTCACTGACAGCATTGTAAATCTTATCGTAGCTAGCCTTGTAATCAGGAGGTGCCGCCTTGAGTGGGCTAGGACCACGATTGGCATATTCAGCTTGCAGTTCCTCCTTAGTACGTGTCTGTTCAGGTACACCCAGCACAGTAGTCTGTTGCCAGTTGTTAGGCTGACGCCAGTTAAGCTTTGGTCCTAACTCCTCAACTTGACTAAGCTCACGGCGGTTAGTGTACCAATCACGTATAGCAGCACCGATCTGCTCAAGGCTTTGCTGACGACTATCCGTCATTGTGTTGTAAGCATCAGCGACTGTGCCTGCTGTAGTAGCTGCACCAGACGCAGCACCAGCTACAGCGTTCGCTCCACTGCCTACATCCTGTTGCAACTGTGCAGCATTGCCAGCGATATGACCACCCGCGCCCTTCAATGCGCCGGGTATAGCAAAGATCGCATCCTTGATGTTACCAGCTACAACAGGCACATCTTCCTTGATAGCAGCCCACGGTAGCCTGCGTTGTCCTGGCAATGGTTTAGGTGGGAATGACTCCATCACTTGCGGTGGTGGATTAGACAACATGTCAGCACCAGCAGGCCCACCCGGCGCAGCGTTAGCCGATGCTGCATCCTGATATGCTATGTCAGGTGCATCAGGCTGTACCTTGCGTGGATCAGGCTGCGGCATTGGTACATCAAGTGCATTCAACCCATCATCAATAGGTACATTCTTCGCCTCATCAGGTGCCATGTTGGATGTATCAAACGTAGGTACATTCAACTTCTCATCAGGTGCTAATGGTTGTGGAGGTGGAGGTGGTGGCTCTTCACCGAATGGTGCATCTGCAAGCGACGGTCGCTGCGTGTTAGGACGCGGCATAGGCATCAACATGCTATCTGCGCTATCCGCTGTGTTAGGATCACGTTGTATAGGTGTAGCTGGTGTGCCGTACTCTAGATCACCGCTCTCAGTCTGTGGTCTAGCTTGCGGCATAGGCATTTCAAACTCAGGCCCACCGCTGCGAGCTAGAACTGCTGGCTGCGCGGGAGGTACATAGCCCTCACGCATCTTCATTGCAGCGGTATTTCTGAAGTTGCCAAACACATCCATCGTTGCAGTGTTACCAGCCTGCGGCCCGAAGTGTGTAGGTGGGAACTGTCCAGCAGGTGGATAGCCTTCAGCAGGCGTGTGCTGCTGCTTGTCAGGTTCGTACTTGTTATACTCAGGACGCACTACACCTGGCGGCAGCTTCGGTAGTTCTTTAGGCTTAGGCTGTGGTGCTTCTTTAGCTGGCATAGGACCGGCGACTTGTACTCTTGGCTGCGCGGGTACACTACGCTTGCTGCGTTCTTCAGGTGTTAGTACTGCTAACCTAGCGAACTGTACCTCAGGCCGCATACGACCACGACTACCACCCCAGTCATAGTGCATCAGGTCAGGTACACCACCTCCACCTAGTCTAGTACCGAATGCACCACCATAGCCTATATTACGTTCAGCATCAGGGTCGTTCTCTCGTACCCATGACTTAACACCACGTGCTAGTAGCGTGTACATACCTGTGTCATCTTCACCCTTGTGAGGTATAGCAGTGCCATCAGGCTTGATGATTTGGAAGTCAGCAGCTTGGCCCCTGCTATGGTGACTACGTCGATCAGTACGTCCTTCACGACCTGACACAGCACGTACAATGTAACCCTCAGGCAATGCCAACTCAGCACCGCCACGCACAGCATCAACTAGACGCCTGTTGACGCCTATCAGTGCACGTGCGTTGTGTAGTATAGGTATGTTAGCTGGTGGCCTAGGCGGTGTCGATGCTGAAGCTGCCGAGGTTTGGTTGCTCGTCTTCGTTGGGCCAAAAGGGACTTCACTACCAGCACTGCCTCCTTGTGCATATGCATCTTCACCAGCTATAGCACTACGCTTGCCAGTAGGCGTAGGCTGACGCTGTAGCAATGGTGGCACGTTGCCGTCGTTCGTAGTGTTAGCTGTGGGTGCTGATGTTGAAGGTGAAGGTGAAGGTTGAACTGCTGGCTGCGCGGGTTGCTTAGTTGCAATAGGTCTATCACCCGCACGCTTGAACGACTCATTCGTCCACGGCACATAGAACCCCGCCTGCCGCTTAATCAATGCATCAACTGACGCAGTTGGATCGAGGTTGTTGTTGACCAGCGTGCGGTAGTTCACATTGGGGTCTTTGTTCTGCCTCATCGCAGCAGTGGCAGGCATATCAGGGTTGAGTTGATGTGCAACTAGGAACAGCGGTCCATTGGTGTGACCGAACTGGTGTAGTATACCCCAACGTGGTATGTCAGCAGGATCACTAGACAGCCCTTGACCGTTGTTGATACGCTTCAACTCCATGTTGTTGCGTATCAGGTTCTTAGCCGTGTAGTCGGCCATCTTGTATATGTCTTGACGATCATTAGGGTTGAGGTTGTACTCCTTAGCCAATGCATCAGTGAACTTGAACCAGCCTTCTACACTCCCCTCACGTTGTGCATTGCGACCACCATCATTCTCAAGGCCGAATAGCGTCATCAACGTGTGACGAGGTAAGCCGTACTTCTGCTCTGTCTGTTCAAAGTGATCGACTATTCGCTGATCCATACCATCTACGAAGCTTACAGTCTTAGCATTCTTACCCTTCGCAGGGCCTGGTAGTACATTAGTAGGACGAGCTTCACGTGATGCTGGTCTAATACCTTTAGGTGTAGCAGTAGCTGGTGCCTGTGCATATGCATCACGTGCTTCATTAGGCACACGTGATTGAGCCGAGAAGTCGGTTGCACCACTCGTACCTGTGTCAACTTCTGACAGCTTGCCACTTGGTAGTATAGGTGTAGTACCTAGCGGTGCTGAGCTTGGCTGTGGCTTGGGTGCTGGTGCAGCAGCAGTAGGTGCAGCAGGTGGAGGCTCATCTCTAGCGTCAGCTTCCGCACCTAGTCTAGGTCTAACACGTGCGCCATCAGGCCCAGTGTCATCACCGCGTTGACCCTGCATTTGCTTGTCATATGTATAGTCGAAGTAGTCCCTGCGCTCATCACTAGTACGATCAAACATCTCACGCTTGAAATTCTCGCCCTCTCTATTCTCATTGTACTTAGCAAGCAGCGACACATACAACCGCACCAATGCTTCATTGGCTGCAGCTTGACGTGATAAGAAGAATGCACTCTGATCAGGTGCGCCACCTGGGATCATCTTCGCCATGTGTTCACCTTATGAGACATCTCGTTCATCGAGGTTATACATACCACTGCTACCACCACCACCGCTGCTGCCGAAGCCGCTTACATCACCACCACCGCGGTTGTTGTATGCCTGCTTAGCACCCATTGCACTCAATGAGCTACCAAGTGCAGAGCCTGCACCAGCTATAGCATTGCCTAGTGCGAAGTTAGGTGACATGTAATCAAGCTCACCACCCTTCTTGCCGTAGCTATTAGCAGCTAGACCACCAGCAGTCAGCGCACCCTGCATCGACTGTGCCATCGTGCCTGCAGTGTCAATCGCTTGCGGCTTGTAGCTGACATCAGGCAACACACCCGCACGTGTAGCGAACATGTTGTATAGATTAGCCAAGCCACCGAGCTTCTCACTTCGCTCCTTAGCAGCTACACCATGTGACATCAGCTTCGACTTGAGTGCAGCTTCAGCATACGCCGCATTGTTGACCTTAGCCAACTCACCAGCGATCTTAGGCATGTTGCTATTGTTGCCAGTACGCATGGCCTGTGTATATGAACGACCACTAGCAATGCGATTGGCCTCACTCAATCCAATGTTCTGTGCTTGCAGTAGGTCATTAGCATACGCATCATCACTACCAGCACCTTGACCTAATTGATTAGTAAACATCCGCTTCAACGTATCCGCGGTGTTCTCATCTGCGAAGCTACGCTGCCTGTTACGCTGTATATCAGCTCGTCGCATCTGCATGTCGTTGATCGACCGCATCTGCTCCTGATCTTGCGCCTTCATCATCGCAAGTACTTCAGGCGAACCAGTAGTCACCCAACCTTGACCCGGTACGAACTTAGTCCGCGTACCACGTACGTCAGTTGAACCTAGTTTCTGCTCACCACGCAGCTTGTTAGCCATTGCTATCTGTTCAGTGCGCTCACGTTCGCGCTGCTGATAGTTCATGATAGCAATCGCCCAGTTCATCTGGCGATTTTCTTCTTGCTCCTCTGCATTCATGATGCCGCCGACGATACCGCCAGCAGCACCGAGCAAGCCGCCCATCATCTCCATCATGTCACGTTACTCCTTATACGGTGTATACGTGAGTTAGAAGGTGCCTTCATTCGCACGGACGTTCTCATTGGTACGTGTGGCCTCATTAGCGAAGGTGTCATACAGTGCATTCGTACCGCTTGTACCTGTGGTCTGATTGCCTACACGTGCATTGGCTTTGCCTAGCAACGAGTTGACATCAAAGAACTCCTTACCACCCACGGCACCACGCAATTCACCTTCAAGACCTGACAACCTATCGCTGCCATACGACTTGATGCGACCAGCTTCAGCATTTGGATCGAAGGTAGAGCCGAAGTCCCAGTTCGCAGCGTTATCAAGTGCACCAGTACGACGTGTACCAATGTCACCTATGATCTTCTCACGCACACCGCGACCAGTGTTCTGCAACTCAGTATTAGCAGTAGACTTGGCAGTGCCTAGGTCACGCAGTGCGCGGTCATACACACTGGTATTAGCTTGACCACGATCACGTGCTGCTTGTAGATCGGTGAGTGCATCTCCATACTGCGTGTCTAGTATACTCGCCAAGATTGCATCATCCGACGTATCACCGAATGTATCTTCACCGTAATATTGTGGGAGCGCAGAGTTGAACGAGGTCTTATACTTATTACGCTGTGTACCACGTGCGTTGCCTAGCACCTCATCAATGATCGTTGGTGAGAATGCAGATGCATAGTCGCCGCCTTGCTGCAGATTAGCATTGGCTTGATTGATGCGACCAGTGAAATCACTATACGCACCGTATGGGTCATTAGCATCAATGCCCAATGAACGCAGCTTACTCGTACCACCTTGTAATGCTGCGTTGTATGCTGCACCTTTGCTAGCTCCCCAAGCAGCGTCATCTGACTCCTTCTTGAGTGCTGCAGCTTTATCAATTGCATCCTGACGACGCTGCTCACGCTCAAACTCTTGCTGCGCTTCCCAATCACGTGCAGCAGCTTGCTCTTGTGGAGTAGGCTGCGGAGGTGGTTGATAACCACCACCACCTTTAGTCTCAAGCACACGTTCATCAGGCTTGTGCTTAGCCTTCTTAGGCTTGTCATTGATGTTAGTCACATGAGTGGCAACAACCGCCGCCACATCAGTGTTAGACTTGCGCTGGTTCTTGCTCAGCGCCCACGCCGCGATGTGTGGAGCGATCATTGTCGTGTTCCTCATGTGTGTATACGGGACGCTTGACTGCGATGTAGCCTTGCTTGTTGTAGCCGAAGTATTGCATCAACCTGAGTATACGTTCAACCAACTCAGGCTCATCATCATGTTCAACTTGCGTGTATATGCGTTCGCACTTGTGTTCTACCGCCCATTGTTCGTATGCTCGAAGTAGCTTCGTGGCTGTGCTAGATCGTCTAGCTCCTGGCACCACGTACCACATCTCCTGTACTGCGTACTTACTATAACTATAGAAGCTGCGATGAATAGTACCAGCAATATAACCCACGGGATGATCGTGATCATCATAAGCCACCCAGCAGTTGACCTGTGTACGTCGTTTGTCTAGTACGCAATTCCAACACGCTTCACCTACTGCGCTCTTAGCAAACTGACGCGCCTTGCCGAACTCAGCGTGATGCTGTTGAGCTAACTCCTCAACATCAACTGCGTGCTTAGGTGTCTCGATCTGCTTGACAATCATGCGTGTATCACAAAGCCGAATGTCTTCCATCCTAGTAAGAACAACAGCACGAAGAAGAGGAACTCACTCGCGTATAGGTAAGGCCCAGTCAGACCACCCCAGCGTGTACCTACCCATGAGAAGAACCACAGGATCATAAGCACCCAGAACAGTAGACCTATGGACATAGCTACCTCCTAATGCCACAACGCTGCGCTTGCAGCATTGACCGTGCTAGCTGTCTACATTGTAACTCAGCATTGAGTGCATCTACCTCTGCGCGTGTGTACAGATCAGGTGGCCTAGTTATAACTACCTCTTCACCACCGAAGCCCGTACCGAAACTGTTACGAAAGTTACCACAACCGCTCAATAACAATGACAGCACAATGAGCAGTGTATATAACATTACTTGTCTCTTTCAAGTCTCTCCAACCTAGTAACTATAGTATCAAGCACACCGAGTATCTTTGTCTCTGTCTCTGTAGGTGGTGGCACTATGCGAGGTCGCACGTACTTGTCACCTATCTTGCGACTGTCAGCGTTGTATACATACCCATTGTAGTCAGTGAACGGATCGCTACCTGTGTATTCAGTGTCTTCAATAACACGCCAGATGCCTGGGAATATGTGTTGTGCTAGCTTATGCACAGCTTGTACTAAATAACTGCCATCCTCTAGTGGCTGTGCAGTCATCACAACAGTAGAACCATCGAACTTCTTCTGATACTGATACCAATCCTCGCCTGTCTCCACCTTGCGTGAGTATATAGCGCCGCTAGGTGCGTGTTCAGGTAACACTGCAGGCGTGTATATCTGCCACATGCCATGATCTACAATCATCATCCCGTTCCCATTGTCCACCAACCGCCATCGAGATTTTGAAGTTGCACGTATCTCATACGCATGTAAGCGGCTACAAAAGTGTAACTATCCTGAACAACACCCACTACTACTGCACCGGGTGTAGGATCATATGAATAGGGAGTGATACCAACATCACCCGCATATGTTAACTGTCCATTGATAACTACTCCTCCAGGCGTATACGGTAGACTAGTAAAGTCTTGCTCAGTCCACAGCTTGTACCATGCACCACCTAATGACCAACCACCAACACGCAGACGGTTATCAGCACCAAGGCCGAAGTTGACACCATACGAACCGGGGCGATGGAATGATATGAATGTGCAGTAACCACCACCAGCACCATTTATTGATATAGAGCCTGGAGAACCTTGATAGATGCTACCCGCTGCCTGATTGAAAGTAGTATAGTTACTGAGACTGGTGCTCCAGTTAGCTGTTATGTTGGTTGCAGTGAGTGTACCAGAGACACTCTCATTACCCGTGATGTATGAGCTACCACTGACGCTAGAGTTGCCTGCGATGACAGAGCTACCAGCAACATTCAAACCTTGACTGCTACTAACGCCGGGTGCAGTAGTTGGATGAGTGAAGCCATACGTCCCACCGCTGTAGTGTATATATGAAGCACCGCTGTTACCGAAGAAGACAAGACCTGTAGCAGGGTTGCCCGCTCGCATAGTCTGTATGTCAGCATTACCAACGATCATCCCATGCTGCACGTTGAGACTGCTACCAGCGAGGTAAGCTGTACTAGCACCATCATGCACAAGATACTTCGTGTTGCTAGGACCGAAGTACAAACCGCCTGCTGCTGCTGATACGAAGTTAGCACTAGTAGTTATATTACCTACAACCCCTGCAGCACCAGAGACACTCAAGCTCTTAAGTGCTATATCGCCAGTGCTACGAGTAACTGTTAGTGGTGCGTCTAAAATAGCGCCAGCATCATTGCAACGATACAATGCAAAGTTACTACCAGTGTTACTACCACCTTCACCGCCGCCGTTGCCTGGCTGTAAAACCCACCTACTTACACCATTAACACTACCAAGTATACTACTAGCTTGATCACCAGCAGTCTTATCAAGCGTCAATGCTGGGCTAGCGGTGTGAATGGTTACATTACCACTCACTGTACCACCAGCCGCAGGGTAGCGTGTCGTGTCAGTAGGATGCCTATGATCACCTCTAGAGTAATCAAGTGCTACGCCGGGTGATCCAACACCATCCATGAGTGGTGTTGTGTTGCTAGGCACATTGTCAGCGCCACCACCCCCTGGAGGTGCATTAACAGTAATGCGCCACTTCTCACCATCCCAGACGTAGTTGGTGTATGCATCACCACTAGTAGGTGCATTGGGGAAGTTGAATGACATTATGCTATCCCCTGTACTGCGATGGTACGAGCGCGGGCAGTGGCTGGCCCTGATGCGGTGATTAGGCCTGGGTCTTCGGTGGCGGCACGTAGCTTGCGCCGTGCAGTGTAGAGGTTCTGGTGAATGTCTTTTGTTGGTGTCGGGAGAAGATTGTAAGTGTTGCCGTAATTAGCTGGAAACCCGATATACGTCTCACCGTTCGGTGTTCCGCCTGAACAGTAAATAAACCACAGTGTATTCTTTAATCCCCATGCAGGTGTAAGTGGCGGTGGGTCGTAAACTGTATCAGTGGCAGCAGATACAACACTCGCTGACACTGGCACACCAACGTAGCCTCTTATACAGTAAACAACGCCAAGCAGGGTATAAACACCGGACAAATTATAGATCAACGTGTCTGACCCACCACCTGTCGCAATCCTGTATTGCGCCGACAAGCTGTCCATTGTTGTCCAGGCTGATCCACCAAGACTTGACACGCCGCCTACGCCAACCAGCGACAACAACAAGTCACCGGCTCTAACGCCAGTTGGCATGTTCACGTTGTGCGTCGTTCCAGCAGGACTGCTAGTGGTCGCAACGCTTTTGACTATTGGAAACGACGGCCACACCTTCACACCAGCCGCATATACAGCGTCGGCATTAACACCACCGAGATAGATGTTGTCGGCGTCGTTGAGCTTCATCCCACCACCACATATAGCTTGTTGGCATCAGGTGGCGTCAGCGCGTCGTAAGCAGCTTGCGTGATCTGCACCCAATCGCGGGCATCGACGTACTGCTTAGTGGCGGCGTGTAGCGCCAGTGTCGGATCAGCAGGCAGAAGGATCGGAGCGTAGGACGTTATCTTTGGCGCGCCTGCGGAGATCGTCCAGTTCATTAACTTCGTACTATTTGCAACAACCGTAACACTCGCCAGCGCTTCGCGATAAAATCCGAGGCCGCTCTCAGACATAAACGTATGGCTGGGGCCTGCCAGCGAACCGTCAGGTGTTTGTAGACCGCCGCTGGTTAGTGCGTGACGTAGCGTGCCAGCGATCACAACATTCACAGTGAAAGCAGACCAGTAAAACCCGGTGTTGGTTGATCCGGCAAAGTTTAATGCTGGAGCAGCCGTAGTGCCTGATGGCAGGGTCAACGGCACTGTTGAGGTGTGCACCGTGTCGGAGATTGTTAGCCGAGCCACGTTACCGACAATCGCCGCCAGTGATGTGCTACTAGGTGAGTAGAACCCAACACCGTAACGGCCTAGCGTGACGCTTGGGGCTGTTAAAGTCCCGGTAGTAGTCCAAAACTCCACCCCTACATTCACGTCAGAGCTTGTGACGTTCAGCCGAGTTGTGCCTCCTACCGACACGATTACTGAGTTTGATGTCCCAAGAAGTCCAGTGGATGCTGTGCCGAAGTTGAGTGCCGTTACTGTCGCTGTTCCTGCTGGCAGCTTCAGCGGACCCGTCATCGTGTCGCCAGCTTTAGCAACCTTCTCTGTATCTAATTCAGCTATTGCAGCTTGTACGTCTGTAGCAGCTACACCTCCAGCCGGTGTGAATGTGATACCAGATGCAGTGCCACCACCTCCACCACTACCACCACCAGAAGGATGAACGTGATCTTCGCGTGCGTACTTGAGTGAAACACCAACAGCAGCCGTACCTTCTACGAGCGGCGCAACTGTCGCTGGAGCAGGTCCACCTCCACCTCCACTAAGGCTATCAGCATATGCTTTAGTCGCAGCATGTAGTGGGTTAGTCGGTGCACCTGACAGTGTTAACAACCCTGTCATCACATCGCCAGACTTAGCAACCTTTTCGTTATCAACCTCAGTTATAGCCCCTTGCACGTTAACAGCAGCAACATTACCGACTGGTGTGAATGAAGTAGTTAATGCTGTACTACCAGCACTTGTCTTATTATCTACATATTGCTTAGTAGCTGCGTGTAGTGTGTTAGTTGGATCAGCATGAAGTGTTAAGTAGCTGGACATAGTATCGCCAGCTTTAGCGACTTTCTCATTATCAAGTTCAGCTATGGCTGCTTGCACATCAGTGCTACTGATGTTGCCAACAGGTGTATATGTTATACCTGTTGCTGCACCTCCAGCACCTCCACTACCGCCACCAGCAGCTACCCAAACAGCGTCCTTGCGTCCATAGATTGTACCATCTACCGGCGCATCAGGGATGCCGAAGCGAGCATCTGCGTATTGCTTAGTTACAGCGTGCAGTGGTAGAGTAGGATCACCGCTCAATACGAGCGGGCCTGTCATAGTGTCACCACCTTTAAGCACGAAGAAGTCAGCATTAGGCACACGTACAGCTTGCACCCACTGTGTACTGTCGCCGTCATTATAGAGTATGAACAGTGTACCTACATCGCTCTCCCACCACAGTGTGTTGAGAGGAACGCCTACAGGTGGTGTATCACCGATGTATATAGTAGGCTTAGCGTCTACATAGCCCTTAGTAGCACCATGTGTAGCACTGCTAGGTACAGCAGTAAGTAGCACCTGTGCGAACGTAGGTGTCTGTGTGATACCCAAGCCTAAGTTATCACGTGATGTTGAAACGTCAGCAACGTCTGACAGGTTATTATCAACTAACAACACCATGCTGCTAAAGCTGGTGAAGTCGAATATGGTTTGCCAGTACGCTATATCAGGTGGGAAAGTTGGGCCAGATGTATGCTTAGTTAAGCACAAGTAGTATGCAGTCACATCTACAGTTACGATGTCACCTGTTACATACGCAACATCAGGTAACCACTGCCCGCGGTATACGGGTGTGTTGCCTAGTTGCAGTGACCAATAGGTGGGATGTAGTACGCGATCTTCTTCAAATGTACCAGTAGATGCGCTGACGTGATCTACTAATGCTCTATATATATTACCAGTGTCGCCGTCGAATGTACGATCACCGACTAAGTAGTGTATATTGTTAGTCCACTCACCGCGTAGCTCACCTGTACCTGTCTGTCTAAATAACGCATCAACCATATTCCAGTTGGAATACTCAAGCGTATGCCAACGTGGTGTGTCGAAGTTAATAAGCTTGAAGTCGTAGTTAGGTGTGTAGCCGCGTATATTAGCTACCATGACATTGCCACCATAATATGATGTGGCAATGAAGCCAGCGCGCCTTGGCCGCTTGTGATGTGGTAGGTAGTTAGATAGCACATTTCTGTAACTCTGTCAATGGCTTATACGCTGTATACGTCTATCCTCTTATTACGCTGCCACGTTGATACAAGAAGCTGAGTGCATTGATTGACAATGGCTTCACACTACTACCAGTCATGCGTGCCTTCATCAACTTGAAGCGCATAGGCACCATCCACAACTTCTGCTCACGTGTACGTCTACCAGCACCATACACCTGTGCACCAGCACCATATGCACCCGCGTCATTAGGTACAAAGGTTAGTTGTCTAGCTGGCTTAAGTTGACCTGTGGCTGCGTCCTTGTATATGTTGTCAGCGAACAGAGAGAGTGTGAACTGTGCCTCACCTACTGCATCTATGTGTGTGAAGCGCATAGCCTTTGCTATCTGTCGTGCACCGAAGTCAGCCCACGGTAGCTCCCATGTGAAGTCTATAGGTTCACCTAAGTACTCCTCCCAAGAGTCGATCTCCATTGCACGTGCTGTAGCGAAGTCGCTAGCGGTTGTTTGTACATCTACTATGCACTTATACACTAGATCATCTGTGCTATCATATATACGGTCACCTACACGGTACTGCTGTCCACTCGTCCAATGCGGGAAGTCATACATACGAAACCAATCAGCACTCACGTGGTGATCAGGTGAACCGTAGCGCATCATGTAGCCGTCAGGCGTGAATAGGTACGACCTACCTTCTACTGTGTTGCAGCCGCAGTTGAAGCGTAGGAACTTGTTAGTCTTGAACCTAGCCCACGCTGTAAGCTTTAGCTGTGGTACGTAGTGGTAGATGTACCCTATGGTGCCATCAATGACAGGCTCGATCTTCACATTGTTACCACCACCACTAGTCGAACTGGGTGTTGATCCTACTGGCAATGTTGTACCTATAGACACTAGCAAGTAGTTCTCATTGAGCACACCCATGATAGTGCGCTCGCCGTTGATGTTCGCAGCGATGATACCACTGAAGCCTGTAGCGTTGCTGATCTTAACTATGTCGCCCTGCTCAAGCTGATGATCATCTATACGCATGATGAGCGTTGACTTCATGAACTCATCATCAGCCATGTCATCATCGAAGTAGAATGGGTCAATCGTTAGTAGCCTATCGTCCTCTGTGTCGAACTTAGGCATGTAGAAGTGTACACACTTATTCTTACCATCAAAGAAGCCGAACGTCTTAAGTCTCATTGTCTCCTTGCGTAGTCTACCGATGTGAGCCGACATCATGCTCTCGATGTAATTGCTCACACGCTCAGGTACTACAGCGTTAGTTGTAGATGACAGCTTCGCACTAGGTACACCGTTGAAGTCGATCATGAACACGTCGCTGCCTATCTCAACGATGCTGCGAGGTGCATTACTACCGAAGCTATTGAGCGTGTCTATAGGCTGTGGATCGTGTACATCGCCGCCGCTGATGGTAGCTGTAGTGCCATACTTCATCAGCGTGGTAGCTGTTGGCTGTATGACTAGCAATGTGTCTTTGATCGTAGCGAACCCACGCACCGTCTGCTCAGGACTAGCGACGATCTTGCTCATATCAATGTCTACACTGTCACCCGCACCGGGCGAATCTGAGTAGACCATTGATGTATCTTTGGCTGCTATGCGTATAGATGTAGTCCACTCAGGTTGTGTGAGTACCTCTGTATCATGTATAGTGAAGTACCTGAACGCTGACTTACACGCATCGAACGCTGGCACCTTAGCATTGCTGCTGCTATTGCCTGGGTCTACTAAGTAGATCACCTTGTCATCACGTGTGAAGTCAATCGACAATGGCTTGTCTCTACCATTGCTGCATATCAACTCCTTACCGAATATGTCACTAGCGATCATATCGGTGGCTGTCCACGCTATAGGTGCACCTGGCAATGCGAATGCTACAGCAGCACTCCATATACGCTGTGTATTCTTATCTCTATCAACTGTGAATATCTCGCCTGTGCTAGTCCACACGACGATGTAGTTGGCGAAGTACTTGCACTCTATAGGCTCACCACCGAGCATGTGCGTGTCGATGCTGAAGTTTACAGTGTTAGCACCACTCACACCTGTGCCTGTGGCTGAGTTGGTGACTACTATCTCTACTGCGCCAGCGTTGATGACACGTCTAACGCTATGCGTCCTATTCAACATCACAGGTGTCACACCGTTGTAGACACTAGTCCAACCGCTAATCGTGATGTGTGCTAATACGTTGGTGCCTGACAATCCGTGCGTGATATTGAGTACGACAACACGTGACTCTGACACGGTGCTGATAGTCATCAGTGCTGATGCGGGCTGCGTCTCATTGCCCTGCTTCAGCTTCAACCACATCTCATAGCCCTGGCGTGGGCCTACACGTCTATCTGTGTAAGTCACCATGTTGTCGAACACAGGTGCGAACTTACTCGTCAAGTTCTGCTCACTGTCAACGACGTTCAGCCCACCACCGAAGTCACGTATGGTGACATTCTGCAGCTTAGGTGTAGGACGTGGCTTAGGTCTACCAGCTAGCTTCGCTTGTCTAGACAGCATCTGCACCATTACGTCCACCTGTTGACAGTAGAGCGCGATGATAGCACTGTGTTGATTGGGATGTTGAATTGCTGTCTGTTGAATTGACTGAGTGCATCCTGAAACAGCATCTTGAACTTGTCACTAGCGCCTGGATTGGTGCCGTCGTCTTCTAGCACATCCCAGCAGCTACCTAGCAGTAGTAGTTGTGTGTCTAGGTATATAACGTCGCTATCCTCTTCAAAGTCATTAGGCTTGGTGCGGTAGGTGATGTACACTTTGCCAGTTGTAGTAACAGGTAGTATCTTGAACCACTTCGCATGGTTGGTAGCATTAGGTCGTATGCTCATGTAGTTGACATCTACATCGCGTACACGTGCTGGTGCGAGTGATATAGGTGAGTGTGCATTCTCACTGTATACACTGTGTATGTCACGCCAATCTTTCACCTTGTCAGTGAGATCACCAACGATCATACCTGTAGTACCATCAAGGTAATGTTCCTCTTGATGTACTGTATACTCAGGTAACCAATACTCCCTGAAGATCATATCGAACTTATGCTGCACAGCTAGCTGTATACGTGGCTCAGCATATATCTGTGCATCTAGCCCTTCAACCAAAGCTAGCCGCTGCAACACCTTAGTAACGATGTCGCCGAAGGTGATCATCATATGCTCCTGTAGTAGAGCAGCCCACACACTGTTACATGTGTGAGCCACCCCGTTGTCTAGCTTACCGGGAGGGAGCTGCTAGACTACTGCGGTTCATACAGATCGTCACTCTTAACGACCTTCTCACTGCCATCTTCAAAGATGAGTGTCACTTGGTCGTAAATAGTACTCAACTCGTAACCATCATCACCTTGTCGAGATGACCTACTAGCTACGATCTTCTTGTCAGCGAACGTAGTACGCAGCTTCTTCGGCTTCGCTGGTGCCTCTGTCGGTGTCTGTGCAGCATGTGGTGGTTGATAAGCAGGTTCTTTAGCCATTGTAACCTCCTAGACGATGACGTGTGCAGAACCATGCAGATTGCTGCGATCTACGAAGCATGAGAAGCGATACCAACGTGTACCATCTGGTGCCGCTGCTGGTGTATATATACCGCGTGGATCATTGCTTGTGAGTGTCTGCACGTTCGTACCAGCAACAAGCGCACCCGCTGCTGCTGTCACGTCGCTTGTCAACTCGCCAAGGATCGAGGTGTGCAACACTTTGTAAGGCACACCAAGGATGACACCAACGCCGATGCTGAACGTACCCGATGCTGGCACGGTGACATAGGCGATGTCTTTGAACATCTTCTTGCTGACAACTGCACCAGCAATAAGCGTGACGTTCTCTTTGATTGCCTGACCGAGATAGTCATAGCCCACAATCACACCAGCACCACCGGCACCAGCAGTAACAGAGATGCTACGACCATAACGACCCATCAAGAACTCAGTCTGTACTGCTGTAGGTACAACATTGCCAGCAGCGGCAAGAACTGTACCGTTGGCAAGCAGACCAGCACCCGCTGCAGCACATGCAGGGATGTCAACTGTAGTGATACCATCAATGCCAACGTCAGCCGCGTAGCACAACTGGTCTACACGGTTATTGACGCGGCGCATACCTGGGATAGCGACTTGTACGGCCATTGTTAGTTGTCCTCATCAGTTGGTGGAACAGCAGCGAGCAGCTTCTCGATCACGTTAGGATCGTTCTCAAGTAGCTTGGTCACTGCGTCCAGGGCTTGTTGATGCTTAGTTGAGAGTGCAGCGTTAGACTGCTGCATTCCTAGAGGTGTATCATCGCCACCTTCTGCCACTAGTGGTATTAGGTTGCGATCAAGCTTCATCCGTACAATGTCCTCATGTGTGAGGAATACACTATCACCGCGGAGTGTACGTACCATGTAGCCGTCTACAACTACATCAGTAGGTACAATGCGGAAGCCTATCTCATCCTTCACAGTGCGATTGACCACGCTGTGACGCTTCATAGGCTCAATCGTGTATGCAGGCACAGCTTTACGCTGTTGCTCCATACTAAGTGCTTGCATGGGTCGCTCAGCGAAGCTGACTACTTCTGCCATTGTAGGCTCCTTAATCGTTGACTACTGCGTGTGTGCGATACTGCTTCCACGTGCAGAACTGGCACTGCGTGATGACACGTTGTCCATAGCCGTCAATCGTCCACGGTGCAGTGAGATCAACATTCTTCATGTTGTTGTCACCGAGGATGTGCAGACGGAGGTAGGTGTCATTCAAGAAGTACGCGCGGTCAACGGGGCAGCTTTCATCATAGATGATCGGCACACCGTTGTGTGAGATACCATCAAAGCCTAAGTCCATCATTCTCTTACCAGCACCTGTGTTATTGAGAGGGATGGTAAGCTTGCTGCGAACAGCAGCCCTATACAGGCGATAGTGGTTACGACCCGCGATGATGACCTTGGGACGCTCTGTACCTTGTTTGAGATCAAGAAGTACGTCGTCATATGCTTCTTCGATGTTTGTACTGTTGAGAGTACCTGCGAAGTCATAGGACGAAGAACGCCATTGCACTTCTGCCGCACGATCCACACCGGCAAGAGAACCAGTAGTAGGATCATCAGGTATAAGCAGTGCCAGACCATTCGGATCGTTGCCGCCACCCAAGCCGTACAGGTAGCTGCTGAACTTCTCCTTGATTGAGAGTTCAAGAGCTTCAAGCTTGCCCTGCAACAACTTAACTGCAGCCTGTTCACCTTTATTCTCGTCTTCTTCCTGATTAGAGATGATGACAGTACCAGCGATACGGGACCAGCGATATTCAAGCTTGATGAACTCTTGCGTCTGCTGCACTGGCAACGAGTCGTAATAGCTGTAGCTACCTACAGTTGGATTGCGACCTGTCAACAGTGGGTTCGTGATGTTGTAACCGCTCGACTCGTTCTCGATACGGTCACGTGCAAAACACCACGCCATGAGCGCGTTGCTCTGCATAGCTGCAACGATGAGCTTCTTACGTGAACGCTCAATCGTCGTCGCCAAGACGTTTTGAAGTACGGGCATCTGTGGATCACCTTATTTGCTGTTGAGTTCTGTGAAGACTGCACTAGCAATGTCACGCCAAGGCGTAGCACTCTTGAAGTCTCCACGTGAGCCGTTTGTAGTGTTGTGGGTTTGAACATTACCAGAAGGCACACCGCGCATGTCACCCGGTGTTGACTGTCTACCACGACCATTGCCGCGTCGAGC
>Ga0210380_10000119_pt1 | contig 44759 bp, 40 predicted proteins | sample PLM4_5_coexredo_FD_155476 | JGI IMG/M metagenome (GOLD analysis project Ga0210380, IMG submission 155476) | Groundwater sediment microbial communities from an aquifer in East River, Colorado, USA - PLM4_5_coex redo | ecosystem: Environmental > Terrestrial > Soil > Riparian zone | place: USA...
GACGCTCTTCCATGTGGTAGATGACGTGCTTGCCCAGCACGCCATTCGGGAATGGCTCGTCGAGCGTCTCAATCCACAGGTTGTCGAGGAAGCCGGTCGCCCACAAGCGCTTGAAGTCTTGCTGCAGCGACTGTTCGGTCTGCTCGTTGTAGGGCTGCCACACGTTTTCCGCGGGGCGGCTGAGCGGCGTCTGGATGTAATAGAGATAGGTCTGCGCTTCGATGATCGATTCGTTGACCGGATGGAACCTGAGCTCGGTCTGGCGAATCACCGTTCCCGAGCCCGCGGCCGGCTGGCGTACCGGCGCAGCGGCCTGGGGTGCCTGCGGTGCCGAAGGCGCCTGATCGAGCGCCTGGGCAGAAGCAAGGGCCGGGAGGCCAATAATCGCAAAAACGGCAATAATTCGTGAAATCACGGCGTACAAGCCCGTAGGGCGCTGGCTAAACAACCCTTAATGCTACCGCAAGTTAGACGTTCGATGTCAGACGTCGGCCTGCGACCACCGGCTGGCCGGCCGGACGGTAGGCCAACTGGCCGCCTTCGAGATACACCTCGATCTCCCCGCCCTGCAGGTGTCCGCGAATCAGTTCCTCGGCGAGGGGATCCTCGATGTAGCGCTGGATGGCCCGGCGCAACGGGCGTGCGCCGTACGAGCGGTCCTTGCACGTAATGTCGATGATCCAGTCGGCGACCTCGGGCGAGACGATCACCTTCATCCGGCGATCGAGCAAGTTGACGTTCAGCTGATCGACCAGCAGCGTCAGGATCTTCCTCAGCTCGTCGTCGTTGAGCGCATCGAACACAATCAGCTCGTCGACACGGTTGATGAATTCCGGGTTGAAGGTGCGCTTGACCTCACCCAGTACCATTTCCTGGACGCCCTTGGCATCGTTCGCTTCGCTCGTCTGGAACCCGAGCGAGGCCTTCTTCTGGATGAAGCGGGCGCCGATGTTCGACGTCATGATCAGGATCGCGTTCTTGAAGTTGACGCGATTGCCGAGGCCGTCGGTGAGGTGGCCGTCCTCGAACACCTGCAGCAGGATGTTGAAGATGTCGGGGTGCGCCTTCTCGACCTCGTCGAGCAGCACGACCGAATACGGATTCCGTTTCACCTTTTCGGTGAGCTGCCCGCCCTCTTCGTGGCCGACGTACCCCGGTGGCGACCCGATCAGCTTCGACACCGAGTGCTTCTCCATGTACTCGGACATGTCGAAGCGAATGAGCGCATGGTCGCTGCCGAAGAGAAAGTTCGCCAGCGCCCGGGCGAGCTCGGTCTTGCCCACGCCGGTGGGTCCCAGGAAGATGAAGCTTCCGACGGGCCGGTTCGGGCTCTTCAACCCGGCGCGCGAGCGCCGGATCGCGCGCGCGAGCGCCGAAATGGCCGTCTCCTGGCTCACGACGCGCTTGTGGAGATCCGCCTCCATCCGCAGCAGCTTGTCACCCTCGTCCTGGTTGATCGACGAGATGGGCACGCCGGTCCACTTCGACACGACCTCGTCGATGTCGCCCTTGGTGACGACGACCTTGCGCGCGCTCGACTTGACGTCGAACTTCTCGCGGACGAACTGCAGATTCTCGCGCGCCGACACTTCCTGCTCGCGGTAGAACTGCGCCTTCTCGAAGTCTTTCTGCGACACCGCGTTCTCCATCTGCTCGACGGCGACGCGGATGCTCTTGTTGATCTCGCCGAACTCCTCGCTGTAACCCGCTTCCTTCAGCTTGGCGCGCGCCCCCGCCTCGTCCACGAGGTCGATCGCCTTGTCGGGCAGGAAGCGGTCGGTGATGTAGCGGCTCGACTGGTAGACCGCCGATTCGATGGCGTCGCGGGTGTACTCCACGTGGTGGAACTGCTCGTACCGATCCTTGACCCCCATGAGGATCTCGATCGTTTCCTTTTCTGCGGGCGGATCCACCTTGATCGCCTGGAAGCGGCGTTCGAGCGACCGATCCTTCTCGATGTACTTGCGATACTCGGCGGGCGTCGTCGCGCCGATGCAGCGGATCTCGCCGCGCGAGAGCGCCGGCTTGAGGATGTTCGCCGCGTCGAGCGACCCTTCCGCCGAGCCCGCCCCGACCAGCGTGTGCAGCTCGTCGATGAACACGATGATGTTCGGGTTCTCGGTGAGCTCCTTCATGATCGCCTTGAGGCGCTCTTCGAACTGACCGCGATACTTCGTGCCCGCGACGATGAGCGAAATGTCGAGTGCGAGGATGCGCTTGTCGGCCAGGAAGTGCGGTACGTCGCCGTAGACGATCTTCTGGGCCAGCCCTTCGACGATCGCGGTCTTGCCCACGCCCGGCTCGCCGATGAGCACCGCGTTGTTCTTCGTGCGGCGGCACAACACCTGCTGGACGCGCTCGAGCTCGTAGTCTCGGCCGACGAGCGGATCGAGGCTGTTCTTCATCGCCGCCTCAGTGAGGTCGCGGCTGAACTCGGCCAGCAGCGGCGTCTCCTTGACGCGCGTCAGCGTCGTCTTCTCGTTGAGCAGTTGGACGATGTCTTCGCGCACCGTGTGCAGCCGCATCCCCTTCTCCATGAGGATCGACGCCGCGACGGAGCGTTCCTCGCGAAGAATGCCGAGCAGCAGGTGTTCCGTGCCGATGTAGTTGTGCAGAAGTCGGTCGGCCTCTTCGGCCGCGAACTGCAGCACGCGCTTGGTCTCGGCGCTGAAGGGAATTTCAACCGACGTGGAGACCTTCTCGCGAAAGACCGTGCGGCCCTCGATTTCCTTGCGGATGTTCTCGAGCGACAGGTGCGAGCGGGCAAAGATCCGGCTGGTCAGCCCTTTGCCTTCGCGTATGAGGCCCAGCAGCAGGTGCTCCGTCTCGATGGAGACGCTGCCAAGCTGGCTGGCCTCGTACCGGGCAAAAAACAGAACCCGACGCGCCCTTTCTGTATAACGTTCGAACATTCCGGTCCTACGGTTTATCGGTTGATCGCCGCCAGCCTTTCAACAGGCATTATACGGCATCGCCCTTACTCCTTTGGACGCTAGGGAATACGCAAACGGTCTCGGACGGCTACGAGGCGACGTTGATCCCGGTCAGCTTCGTCACGTCGCGCGAGACCAGGGCCCGATCGCCGACCTCCTTGAAGGCCAGGAAATGCGGGGACGCGCGATGCTGGACCCAGGCCTGCTCGTTCTCGTAGACCTCGTAGAAGACCCATCGGGTGGGATCGTCCTCGCGCTGGAGGACATCGAATCGATAGCAGCCCGGGTCGCGTTCGACCGACCGGGCGGCGTTGTTGAGGATGGCGGGCTTGAACTCGTCGAGCAATTCGGGCCTGACCTGCACCTGCACCAGCACAATGAACATGGCCCCGCACTATACTCCGCGCATGCCGGAGACAGTCGGTTTCATCGGACTCGGCCTCATGGGTCGCCCCATGGCCACCAACCTCCTCAAGGCGGGCTACTCCCTCGTCGTGCATAGCCGCAGCCCCGAACCCGTGGAGGCGCTCGTCGCGCTCGGGGCCGCCCGCGCCACCTCGCCGGCTGACGTCGCCCGCCGCGTCACGCGCCTCATCACGATGGTGCCCGATTCGCCTGATGTCGAGTTGGTGCTCGAGGGGCCGAACGGTGTCTTCAGCGCGCTGCAGCCGGGCACGATCATCATCGATAACAGCAGCATCGCGCCGGGCGTGGCCCGTCGTCTGGCCGCACGGGCGGCGACCCTTGGCGCGACGATGCTCGACGCGCCGGTCAGCGGCGGCGAGATCGGTGCGATCGGCGGCACGTTGTCGATCATGGTGGGTGGAGACGCGGACGCCTTCACGACGGTCAAGCCGATCCTCGACGTCATGGGGAATCCCGAAAAAGTGGTGCGGATTGGCGAGGCCGGGGCCGGCCAGCTCTGCAAGGTGTGTAATCAGATGGTGATCGCCGGAACGCTGGCCGTGGTATCGGAGGCGTTTGCCCTGGCCACGAAGTCGGGGATCGACGCCACGAAGATGCGCGAAGCCCTGCTTGGCGGCTTTGCCTCCAGCCGGGTGCTCGAGGTCCACGGCGAGCGGATTCTCAAGAGCAACTTCAAGCCGGGATTCAAGACCAAACTGTTCGCCAAAGACCTTAAAATCGCCGCGGCGACCCTGACGGAGAACCAGGTGCCAGCGCCAGTGCTGGCGGTCGCGCAACAGTTGATCAGCGCTCGTATGGCCGCGGGCGCGGGCGAGGAAGACTATTCGGGAATGGCGAAGGCGATACTGGGCCTTGCAGGAATCTAGGTCGCGGCCCGCCCGGGACCCGTCGGAGGACAACATGCGTATTCGAATGCTCGTCGTCGGCGTCTGCTTCCTGGTTGGCCCGTCGATCGCCATGGCCGAGGTATCGAAGGTGAACATCGCCAGTCGCGCGACTGTCGCCGGCGGTCAGGCCTTCGGTGCAACCGGTCCGTACGAGAAACTCACGGGCACGATCGAGTTCGCGCTCGACCCGAAAGAGCCTCACAACCAGCGCGTCGCCGACCTGGATCGCGCGCGTCCAGCCGCCGACGGTCGCGTGCATTTCACCTCCGATCTGCTCGTCCTGCGGCCGGCCGATCCCGCGAAAGGCAACGGCGTGCTGCTGTTCGAGGTCGTCAATCGCGGGCGCATGGGCGTCCTGGGCCGCTTCAACGGCGCGCGCGGCAGCGACAGCCCGATGGCCGCCGCCGACTTCGGCAACGGCTATCTGATGCGCGAAGGGTACACGCTGGTCATCGTTGGATGGGAGTTCGATCTTCGTCCGCCGCTGATGCACGTGGAGGCCCCTGCGGCGGAAGGCGTCACAGGTCCAATCACCGTCCGCTTCATCCTCGACGCCAAGGCGAACGAAGCCGAACTGGACGACGCGCCGCTCTACGCGCCGGTCAACCCGGCCGACGCCGCCAGCACGATGACCGTTCGCGACCACTACTGGGATACACCGACGCCGATTGCGCGAGACAGGTGGCGATTCGTGGCGGGCCAGCAGACGCCGCACGTGGCGCTCGACGGCGGATTCGAGGCGGGGCGCTGGTACGAGGTCACCTACAGCGCGACCGGCGCCCGGGTGGCGGGCGTGGGCATGGCCGCCCTTCGCGACGCCGCCTCCGCCTTCCGCTATCGCACCGATCTGCCGGTACAGGGCAAGACGGCGTACATCTTCGGGGCGTCGCAGGACGGCCGCTTCCTGCGCCAGTTCCTCTATGACGGCTTCAACGCAGACGAGCGCGACCGGCGCGTGTTCGACGCCGCATGGGCGCATATCGCCGGCGCCGCGCGCGGAAGTTTCAACGAACGGTTCGCGACGGCGGTGAGCGGATCGGTGTTCAGCCCGACGCGCTTCCCGTTTTCGACCACCGAGGAGACGTTGAACGGCGAACGCGGGTCGCTGCTGATGCGCTACACGCCCGCGCAGCGCCCGAAGATGTTCTTCTCGAATACGCCTGTCGAATACTGGGGCGGCGGGCGCGCGGCGGCGCTGACTCATCTGACGCCGGACGGGAAACGGGACCTCACGCTCCCGGCCGATGTCCGGATGTACTTCCTGGCAGGCACCCAGCATGGCGAGGCCGAGTTTCCGCCAGCCCGCACGCGCGGCCAGCAGATGCAGAACCCGGTTCCGCAGCGCGAGGTCATGCGCGCCCTGATGCGCGGTCTGCACGAGTGGACCAGCCGGGGCACGGCCCCGCCCGACAGTCGCTACCCACGCCTGGCGGACGGCTCGCTCACGCCCGTGGCCGGCGTGAAGTTCCCGGCCATTCCTGGCGTGCTCAATCCACGCGTCATCCCCGGACCGGGCCAGACGCGAAACGGCAAGAGCGAACTGCTTCCGTTTCTCGTGCCGCAGGTGGACGCCGACGGTAACGAAATCTCGGGGATCCGGGTGCCCGACGTGAGCGTGCCGATGGCCACCAACACCGGCTGGAACTTCCGCGGCGAGTCGATTGGCAATGCGACCACCGAGGTTTACAACAACATGGGGTCGTACATCCCGTTTTCGGCGACGAAGGCTGATCGCGAAACCCGCAAGGATCCGCGCCCGGCGATCGCCGAGCGTTACCGCGATCGCGACGACTACCTTGCGAAACTGCGGACCGCCGCGCAGGAATTGATCAAGGGCCGGTATCTGCTACCCGACGACATGGAGAACGTCGTGAAGCGCGGCGAGGCCCAGTGGGAACTCTTGATGGGGAAGACGTCGACGGCCTCGAAGTAGGGATTCGGGAGCACATCATGCGCGTCACACTGCTCATCACTGTCGTAGCCATGGCACTCGCTTCTGCAAACGCGTCCGCCGAGGTCGCGAAGGTGACGGTGGCCAATCGCGTGACCGTTGCTGGTGGTCAGGCGTTCGGAACGACCGGCGCCTACGAGAAACTGACTGGCACGATCGAGTTCGCCCTCGATCCGAAGGATCCCCACAACGCGCGGGTCACTGATCTCGACCGGGCCGCGCGCGCCGCTGACGGCCGTGTCCATTTCACGTCAGATCTGATGGTTCTGCGGCCGGTCGACCAGGCAAAAGGCAACGGCGTCCTGCTCTTCGAGGTGACGAACCGCGGGAACCTGGGTCTGCTGACCCGGTTCAACAGCGCGCGTGGCATCGCCAATCCGATGGCGCCAGACGACTTTGGCAATGGCTATCTGATGCGTGAGGGCTACACGCTGGTGTTCGTCGGGTGGGAGTTCGACATTCAGCCGCCGGCCCTCCGCGTGGAGGCCCCGGCACTCCCCGACGTGGTGCAACCCATCACGGTTGGCTTCATCCTTGACGCAAAGGCCGAGGAGTCGGAACTGGAAGATGCGCCGTTGTATCAGCCAACGAACCCGGCGGATCCGGCCAGCACGTTGACCGTGCGTGATCACTACTGGGACACGCCGCTGCCGATCGCGCGCGCGAAGTGGCACTTCGTCACCGGGCAGGCGGGACCGGCGCGCGTCGCGCTCGACGGCGGGTTCGAGCCGGGCCGACGCTACGACGTGACGTTCACCGCGAAGGGGGCGAGGGTCGTCGGCGCGGGGCTGGCTGCCATCCGCGAGGCGGCCGCCGCGTTCCGTTACCGCACCGACCTGCCGATCCACGGCACCGCCACGTATGTCTTCGGCGCGTCGCAGGACGGCCGGTTCCTGCGTCAGTTCCTCTATGACGGCTTCAACGCCGACGAGCGCGACCGACGGGTGTTCGACGCGGTCTGGCCGCACATCGCCGGGTCCGCCCGCGGCACGTTCAACGATCGGTTCGGCACGCCTATCGCCGGCTCGGTGATGCTGACGCCGACGCGCTTCCCGTTCACGACCGACGAGCAGAGCTTCGGCGGCGAGCGCGGCTCGCTGCTGCAGCGGTACACGGCGGAGCAACGGCCGAAGATCGTCTTCACGAACACGCCGGTCGAGTACTGGGGCGGCGGACGCGCCGCGGCGCTGATTCACACAAGCGCGGATGGCAAGAAGGATCTGCCCATTCCAGACAACGTCCGCATCTACATGCTGTCGGGCACGCAACACGGCGAAGCGGCGTTCCCGCCGAAACGCACGCGCGGCCAGCAGGTGGACAATCCCGTGCCGCAGCGCGAGGTCATGCGAGCGCTGATGCGTGGACTTCATGGGTGGGTCAGTCAGGGCATCGCCCCGCCCGACAGCCGCTATCCGAAGCTCGCGGACGGTACCCTCACGCCCGTGGCGTCGGTGAAGTTCCCTGCTCTGCCGGGCGTGGCCGACCCACGCACGATCGCGGGGCCTGGACAGGTTATCAACGGCAAGGTGCAGATGCTGCCGTTCCTCGTGCCGCAGGTGGACGCCGACGGCAACGACCTGGCCGGCATACGCGTGCCGGACATCAGCGTGCCGGTCGCCACCAACACCGGCTGGAACTTCCGCAGCGAGTCGGTCGGCGGGACGAAGGAAATCTACAACCTGCTGGGGTCCTACATCCCGTTCGCGATGACGAAGGCCGATCGCGAGGCGCGGAAGGATCCGCGGCCGTCGGTGGCGGAGCGCTACCGCGACCGCGACGACTATCTCGCGAAACTCCGCACCGCGGCGCAGGAACTCATCAAGGGCCGGTATCTGCTGCCGGAAGACATGGAGAACGTCCTCAAGCGTGGCCAGGCGCAGTGGGAGTTTCTCACTCGGCAGGACGGGGTGTCCTCGAAGTAGGGGTCAGAGATCACGCCCCCAGCCTTGAAATCGGTGGACAGCCGGTGCAACTTGGATCAGGATCCGCCTGCCTATCATCCCAAGGAGCCCGTCATGCGCTGGTATCACTACGTGGCGCTGTTCTTCGCCGGCGCCTTCCTGGTCAACTCCATCCCGCACTTCACCAACGGGGTATCGGGCCGGCCGTTTCCGAGCCCGTTTGCCTCACCCCCCGGGCAGGGCATGTCGCCGCCGATCGTCAACGTGCTCTGGGGCACATTCAATCTGATCGTCGGCGTCGCGCTGAAGCGCGTCGGTCGATTCGATTCTCATACCATGGCCACCGTGCTCACGCTCGGCGTCGGAGGTCTTCTGATGGCGATCATGCTGGCCAATGCCTTCGGCCAGGTCTTCGCGACAACACGTTAGGCTGGCACCGATCTCCCGTGCTCAGACAGTCCTGAGCTGCCCCAGTTCGAGCGTCAGTACGCGGTCGCAGGCGGCGGCCAGCCGCGGGTTGTGCGTGGCGATAATCGACGTCAGCCCGTACTCCGCGTGCATCTCCCGCAGCAGCGCATGCAGCGAATCGGCGGTGGTTTCGTCGAGATCTCCGGTCGGCTCGTCGGCCAGCAGCAGGGCCGGCTTCATCGCCAGCGCCCGTGCCACCGCGACGCGCTGCTGTTCTCCGCCAGACAGCATGCCCGGCCGATGCTTCAGTCTCTCGCCGAGGCCGACCCGGCCGAGCAGCGTGCCGGCGCGCTCGCGCGCGGCCCGCAGCGGCTCGCGGGCAATCCGCATCGGCATCTCGACGTTCTCGAGCGCGTCGAATTCCGGCAGCAGGTGGTGGAACTGAAAGACGAACCCGACGTTCCGATTACGAAACTCCACACGCGCGGCATCGCTCATCGACGCCAGGTCGTGATCGCCGATGCGAATGGTCCCACCGTCGATCCGATCAAGGCCGCCCAGCGCGTGGAGCAGCGTGCTCTTCCCCACCCCCGAGGCGCCCACGATGGCCACCATCTCGCCAGACGCCACCTCGAGGTGCAGGTCGCGCAGCACGTGAATCCGCTGTACGCCGACGTCGTAGACCTTGTTCAGCGACTCGACGGTGACGAGGGGCGGGCTCATGGCGTAGGGCTCACGGCTACTCGAATCGAAGTGCCTGAACCGGATCGAGCTTCGCCGCCTGGCGCGACGGATAGATCGTCGCCACGAAGCAGATGATGACAGCCGATGCGATCACCACGACGAAGTCGCGCGGCAGCACCACGAACGGCACGTACGACACCTGATACACGTCGGCCGGAATCTTGATGAGCCGGTACTTGTCGAGTACCCGGCACAGTCCGAGTCCGCCGGCGCCGCCAACCATGGTTCCCGTGATCCCGATGATCAGACCCTGCAGCATGAAGATCCGCATCACCCGTCCGGGCGCCGTCCCCATCGTCTTGAGGATGGCGATGTCGCGGCTCTTCTCCATCACCAGCAGCACCAGCGACGCGACGATGTTGAGCGCCGCCACGATGACGATGAGGCCGATCGTGATCGAGATGGCCATCTTCTCGAGCCAGAGCGCGGAGAAGAGCGACTGGTTGAGGTCCGACCAGTCCTGGGCGACATACGCCTGTCCGAGCCGCCGCGTGATGTCGTCCGCAACGGCGGGGGCGTCATAGATGTCGGTCACGCGGAGCTGGATCAGATCGACCATGTCCTTCCCCATCAGCCGCTCGCCAAAGGGCAGCGAGACGAACCCGTACGACGAGTCATACTCGTAGAGGCCGAGGCTGTAGATGCCGGCCACGCGTGCGCGTCTCGTGCGAGGCAGCATCCCCATCGGCGACAACGTCCCCTGCGGCGTCACGAGCGTGATCGAATCGCCCAGCGCCACGGCGAGTTGCTTGGCCAGGTCCTGTCCGATCAGAATCGCCGGCAGCTGATCCTCGGGCTCGTTGGCGAGCGCCTCGACCGTTCCCTGCTGCATGGCCGCCGCGATGCCGGTCACCGATGGTTCGAGCACAGGATCGATGGCCTTCACGCTGATGAAGGCCTGCGCGTCGCCCGCCACGACGAGGGCTTTGCCGAAGATCGCCGGCGCGGCGCCCACCACGTCCGGCACCTGCCTGAGCGTGGCCACCTCCGCCGCATAGTCGGTGACGCCGCCCGTCTTCCAGACATAGATGTGCGCCTGCGACGACAGGATGCGGTCGCGGAGCTCGCCCTGCAGCCCGGTCATCAGGGCGAGAGCGATCACCAGGGCCATGACGCCGACGGCGACGCCGACCATCGAGATGAGCGAAATCAGCGAGATGAACGCCTGCTTCCGGCGGGCGAACAGGTAGCGGAGGGCGACGAACAGTTCGAAGGACAACCTATTTGGCTCGCATGAGCGGAAACAGAATGACGTCGCGAATCGAGGCGCTATTGGTCAGGACCATCACGAGGCGATCGATCCCCACCCCCTCGCCGCCGGTCGGAGGCATGCCGAACTCGAGCGCGCGGATGTAGTCCTCGTCCATCGCGTGTGCTTCCTCGTCGCCGCGTGCCCGGTTCTTCAGCTGCTCTTCGAAGCGCCGGCGCTGCTCGGCCGGATCGTTGAGCTCGCTGAAGGCATTGGCCACTTCGAACCCGCTGATGTACAGCTCGAATCGTTCGACCGTGTCGGGGTCGTCCGGCTTCTGCTTCGACAGCGGCGAGACCTCGGTCGGGAAGTCGTACACGAACGTCGGCTGGACGATGTCGTCTTCGCACAGGGCCTCGAAGATCGCCGCCGTGATCTGCCCCGCGCCCATGGCCGGCGCCACCGCGACGCCCAGCGTCGACGCCAGTGCCGCCGCGGCGTCGCGCGACCGAAGGTCCTCGGCGCGCACGTCGGTGCCGAGTCGCTTCGACGCCGCCTCGCGCGCCGCCTCGCGCAGCGACAGGCGCCGGAACGGCGCCTTCAACGAGATGGCATGCTCGCCGAAGGTCACCTCGTCGGTGCCCACCGCCTCGCGTGCAACGGTCGCGAGCATGTCCTCGGTCAGCGTCATCAGGTCGGTATAGTCGGCGTACGACCAGTAGAACTCCAGCATCGTGAACTCGGGATTGTGCTGGGTCGAGATCCCCTCGTTCCGGAAGTTACGGTTGATCTCGAAGACCTTGTCGATACCGCCGACGGTGAGGCGCTTGAGATAGAGCTCGGGCGCGATCCGCATGTACAGGGGCATGTCGAGGGCGTTGTGGTGCGTCACAAACGGCCTGGCCAGCGCCCCGCCCGGGATCGCCTGCATCATCGGTGTTTCCACCTCGAGGAACCCGCGCGCGATGAGGTATTCCCGGATCGCTGCGACGACTCGGCTGCGCACCTCGAAGACGCGCCGCGACTCAGGGCTCACGATGAGGTCGAGGTACCGCTGGCGGTACCGGATCTCCACGTCCTGCAGGCCGTGCCATTTCTCGGGGAGCGGCAGCAGGCACTTGGCGAGAAATTCTAGCGACGAGGCCCAGATCGTCAGCTCGTTGGTCCGCGTTCGAAACAGGCGGCCCTCCACACCAACCCAGTCGCCAAAATCGAGCAGCTTGAAGATCTTGAAGTCGCGTTCCGAGAGTGCGTCCTGCCGGATGTAGACCTGCACGCGCGCGCGGCCGTCGGAAATCACCAGGAAGTTGGCCTTGCCGAAGCTGCGAATCGCCAGGATGCGACCCGCGGTCCGCGCCCGCGGCTGCGCGACCTCGAGCTGCTCGCTGGTCTGCTCGCCGTGCGCGGCGACGATAGCGTCCACCGTCTGCTCAACGTCGTAGCGGCGGGGATAGGGATCCACCCCCAGCTTCTTCAGCTCTTCCAGGTTGGCCCGGCGCTGGACGACCTGATCCGAATCCTGCGCGGTGCTCACTCGCGTTCCAGCGTCTTTCGGATGGCATCGAGGATGCCGTTGGCGAACCGCACGGAGTCGTCTGCGCCGAACGTGCGCGCTAATTCGAGCGCCTCGTTGATCACCACCTTGGCGGGCGTCTCGGGTTCGTGCAGAAACTCGTAGATCGCCAGTCGGAGGATCAAACGGTCGAGCACGTTCATGCGCTCGAGACGCCAGTGCACGGCCGTCTCCCCAATCATCGGGTCAATCGTTGCGAGCGCACCGACGACACCCGTCGCCAGACGTGCGGCGAAGCCGCGGATCTCGTCTGACACCGGCGTCGATTCGGGGGGCGTCAGCGTCCAGAAGGTCTCGAGGACGCCTGCCAGCGGTTGTCGCCCGACCTCCCATTGGTAGAGCATCTGCACGGCGGCCTCGCGCGCGCGATGCCTCGAGTCGACACGCGAACTGGCGGCGACGCGCTCGACATGAGATGTCATGGGGCAGCCTCCTGCTCGAGAACGCGAAAGAGCGTGGCCATTTCGACGGCGGCCAGCGCGGCCTCGCGTCCCTTGTTACCCGGCCCGTCGCCGGCCCGCTCGACCGCCTGCTCCTCGGTGAGCGTCGTCAGCACGCCGAACGCCATCGGCACGCCGGTCGCGGCGGCTGCGCGAGCGATCCCTTGCGACACCGCCTCCGCAATGTATTCGAAGTGCATCGTATCGCCCTTGATCAGACAGCCGAGGCAGACGATCGCGTCAAACAATCCGGTTTCGGCCAGTCGCTGCGACACGACGGGAATCTCCCACGCGCCCGGCACGTGCACCAGCGTGAGATTGTCGTCGGCCGCCCCGGCCTCGGCGAGCAAGGTCCGCGCGCCCTTCAGCAGCCCGCTCGTGATGTCCTCGTTGAACCGAGACACCACGATCGCGAAGCGGCAGCCAGATGCGTTGCGCGACCCAGTCAGCTCTTGCACAATGCCCACCTCACACACCTACCCGGCCTTATCCGCCCTACTCGCCCTTGAACCGCGCCTTCCGCTTTTCGAGAAACGCGCGCGTCCCTTCGCGCATGTCGGCGGTAGACGCAATCATTCCAAACAGCGTCGCCTCGAGCGCCTGTCCCTCGACAAACGGCACCTCGAGACCGTGATTGACGGCATCGAGGATGAACCGGCTCGCGATGGGGGCCTGTGCGGCCAGCTGCAAGGCCAGAGCCCTGGCCTCGTCCAAGAGCGACGCAGGCGGGACCACTTTGTTCACAAGGCCGATCCTGAGGGCCTCGTCGGCCTTGACCTGGCGTCCGGTCAGCAGAATCTCGAGCGCGACACCCTTCCCCACGAGCCGCGCGAGCCGCTGCGTGCCCGCGAAGCCAGGAATGAGGCCGAGGTTGATCTCGGGCTGTCCGAACCGCGCGTCTTCGGCCGCGATGCGCAGCGTGCAGGCCATCGCCAGCTCGCAGCCTCCGCCGAGCGCGAAGCCGTTGACGGCGGCGATCACGGGCTTGCCCAGATGCTCGATGAGATCGAACACCTGCTGGCCGCGGCGGGCGTGCTCCCGCGCCTCGACGGGCGTCAAGGCGACGAGCTCGTTGATGTCGGCGCCGGCGACGAACGACTTGTCGCCCGCGCCGGTCACGATCACGACGCGCACCGACGCGTCATCCTGCAGGTCGGTCATCAGGCGGCGGAGATCGTCGGTCGTTGGAGTATCGAGTGCGTTGAGGACGGCCGGGCGGTTGATCGTGACGATCACCAGCGCGCCGTCGCGCTCGATCAGGAGGTTGTCAAAGGTCATGGGCGGCTGCCAGCTGCCTACTGCCTACTGCGAGCCGAAAGTATACCCCACGCCCACACCGCGATCAGGGCGACCGCGGCGCCGATCGCATCGGCCGCCACATCTGCGATGTCGGCCGAGCGGCCCGGGACGAACCGCTGATGCAGCTCGTCGCTGCCGGCGTAGACGACCGAAATCGCGAAACCGATGACGAGTTTGAGTCCGGTGATGCTCGGCGGGAGCCCTCCACCGAGCGCCCTGCCCACGAGGCCGGCCAGCCCGGCGTACGCGAGCGCGTGCGCGGACTTGTCAGACACGCCGTGTGGCAGCGGCGCCGACTGCAGTGACGACACAACGAAGATCGCGCCCATGTACACGATCACGGGCCACCACAAGTGGACGGCGCGGTAATTCAAAATGCGAAATGCAAAATGCAAACACTGGCGCGACCGGCCGCTTGCATCTTGAATTGTGACGTCTGCATCACAACGGGAGGGGGTACAAGAGCCACCCGAGCGCAATTCCGCCGAAGAAGAACGCTGCGAACAGGCGGGCGCCGAATCGAAGCTGTTCCATCGGCTCGTCGCGCATGAGCGCTCCGAATACCGTCGACACGAAGAACGCGAAGATCGCCATGAGGCCGATGTGCGACGTCATTTGCGCCCCTGCGCGATGTCGAACGCGTCGAGCACGACCAGCATGTTCATGAGCCCGGCGACGATCAGGAAGGCGTTGCCGTATTCGTAGGTGAGCGCGACCACGCGACCGCCGCCGGCGCCCAGCCCGCGGGCCACCGCGAACGGAAGACCGATGCCCAGATCGGCCAGCGCGGCAAGCGCGACGAGCGGCTGACTGATTTCGATCGGGAAGAGACGACCTTCGAGCCGCAGGCCGAATGCGAACATGACCGTCAGGGCGCTCAGGAAGACGAGGCCCTTCCCGACGCGGCCGAGTACGAGATGACCGGCGCCCGGCACCGCCCACGCCACGAGGCAGACTAGATAGGGATAGACGGAGGATTGCTCGCGATTGGCGGCCGAGGCGCGCATCCGACGTAGTGTACCGTAGCGACGGTCCTCATCACCACGAGGCCCACCGCTATTCCAAGCGGCAGCCCTGCAACAGCGCGACCCACGTTGGACCACGCCCACACGCCGGCCCACTCACTGCTCCAAGTGACCGCCGTCGGCATTGCGCCGGCGATGAGCAGTCCGCGCGCGCCCACCGCGAGGGCCGCCTGCGGCCACACCCACGGGCCCATCGCAGCGCCAACCAGGGCGCCAGCGTAGATGCCGGTGCAGCGCGCGCACACCGCCAGTTGCGCCCCAAACAGGTGAAACGATCGATCGGGATGCTGATGACAGATGTGCGATCCAATGAGGTAGACCGCAGCCGCGAGGGGTGCCGGCAACACCGGCGACGCAACGATCGCCAGCAGCCAGGCGAGCGACACCAGCGCGACGATCGCAGCGATCACATCACGCATCTTACCGCTCGCGCGCCGGACGCCGAACATGTTCCTGCTAGACTCGGCGGGCATGTCTGACTCGCACGACGTGGGTACACGCACGCTCGGCGGCATCGCGGCCGTCTCGGCGGCGGTCCTCATGACCGAACTGGCGCTGACGCGGATCTTCTCGGTGACGATGTACTACCACTTCGCGTTTCTGGCGATCTCCATCGCGCTCTTCGGCTTGAGCGCGAGCGGCGTGTGCGTGTACTTGACGCGTCGGCGCGCCGCGGCCATCGACACCAGCACGCTGCTCTCGACGACCGCGCTCGTCCACGCCGCGGTCACGGTCGTTGCGCTGGCCTGTCTCGTCCGCATCCGCGTCGGACTCAACTACTCGCCCGAAAATCTGTGGCTGATGCTGGCGATTTACGGACTGGCCGCCCTGCCGTTCTTCACGGGCGGCAGCGTGATGTCGGTGGCGTTCGCCCGTCTCGCACATCGCGTCAACGTGCTCTACGCCGCCGATTTGATCGGCGCGGCGGTTGGGTGCCTGGCATTGATTCCGCTGCTGAACTGGGTGGGTGCGCCCGGCGTGGTGCTGACAGCGGCCGCCTTGTCGCTCGCCGCGGCACTCGCGTTCGCTGCGCCGGCCGCGAGGACGCGCGTCAGCATCGCGGGGAGCGCGCTCTTCGCCCTCACCGCCGCGCTGCAGCTCATCGGCGCCGTTCCGTTCGATGTCATCGACACGAAGGGACACGTGGGCGACACAATTCTCTTCAGCAAGTGGAACTCGTTCTCACGCGTCGCCGTCTACGACCGTGCGCACGGTGACTGGTCGCTGAGCCCGAAATACACCGGCCCGCGCGGGCCGTCGCTCTTCATGGACATCGATTCGGCGGCGTCCACGCCCATCCTCAAGGGCACCGGGAATCTGGCCGACGCCGGTTACCTCCGCTACGAACTGACGGCGATCGGCTATCACCTCGTTGCCCGGCCCGACGGTTTCACGGCGCTGGTCATTGGTCCAGGCGGGGGGCGCGACCTGCTGTCGGCGCTCGTGTTCGGTGCGAGACGGGTGGACGGGGTGGAGATCAATCCGATCATCGCGCGCGACGTCATGCTGGATCGCTTTCGCACTTATTCAGGCGGCGTGTACGCGAACGCCCGGGTGGCGATCCACGTCGATGATGGGCGCAGCTTCGTGCGGCGAAGCCGCGAGCAGTATGACGTGATCCAGGCGTCGCTCGTCGACACGTGGGCCGCGACAGCGGCAGGCGCGTATACCCTGACCGAGAACTCCCTCTACACGCGCGAGGCCTTTGAGGAATACCTCGATCACCTGACGCCGGGCGGCCTCCTGACGATCACGCGCTGGGTGTTCGACGGTCTTCGCCTCGTGTCGCTCGCCCAGGAGGCGTGTGCAGCGCGGGGGCTCGATGCCTCGAAGCACCTCGCCGTCATCCGCTACGACCGCGTCGCGACGTTCCTCCTCAAGCGCACGCCGTTCACCCCAGACGAGGTGGCGCGGCTGCAGCAGGTGAGCGCCGACCTGGGATTCTCGATCCTCTACGCGCCCGGCCTGGCGCCGCCGGCAACCGCGGACGAGCCGGAGGAAATGCAGGACACCGGGACGAGCGTGGCCGATTACGGCCGCCTGATCCGGAGCGGCGATCGCCAGCGCTTCCTGGCATCGTACCCGCTCGACGTCACGGCGACGACCGACGACCGTCCGTTTTTCTTCCACACGACGCGGCTGCGCGACCAGACGCAGGTCGCCTTCGGCCGCTCGATGCTCTTTGGCAACGGGCTGAGCGCACTCATGACGCTGATGGCGATCTCGGCGCTACTGGTGGCGCTGTTCGTCGTGGGACCTCTGCTGCTGGGCGGGACGCGGCCTGGACCGGGGTGGGCCGGCTGGCTCGCCTACTTCGGCGCGCTCGGCGCGGGATTCATGCTGCTCGAGGTGGCGCTGTTGCAGCGCTTCGTCCTCTTGCTCGGCCACCCCGTGTACTCGCTCACGGTCACGCTCTTCTCGCTTTTGCTCGGCACCGGGCTCGGCAGCCTTCTCAGCCGGCGTATTCCGACCGAGCGTGTCCGCGTCGTGACGATCCGCGTGCTGGGGGGCGTCATCGCCACGGCTGTGGCGGCGGGCCTGTTCCTTACCCCGGTGATCGACGTCGGCATCCCCTGGAGCCTGCCCCTGCGAGCCGTCTTCGCCGTGACGATCATCGGGCCGATCGGCGTCCTGCTCGGGATGCCGCTGCCCGGGGCCATGCGACTGCTCGCAACCGATCGTGCCGATATCATTCCCTGGGGGTGGGGCCTCAACGGAGCGTTCTCCGTCGTCGGCGCCACACTCGCCGTCTTCATCGCCATGAACTGGGGATTTTCCGTGACCCTCTATTCGGCTGCCGTCGCGTACGGCGTCGCAGCGCTCACACTGCGCTCCTGTTAATGCCTTCATTAATCGATCTCGTCCGCGGCGCCACCTTCGACGACCTGCTCTTCGCGCCCCAGTACAGCGTCATCGAACGCCGCGACCCGTCGGCCATCGATCTCAGCTGCCGCTTCTCCACCGGTGTGTCGCTGAACCGGCCGATCGTCTCGGCCAACATGGACACGGTGACGCGCTCGGAGATGGCGATCGCGGTGGCCGAGGAGGGCGGCATCGGCATCATCGACCGCGGGTTCCGCAGCGGCGAGATCGAGCCGCAAGTGCGCGAAGTCGAAATCGTCAAGCGCAAGCAGCACGGCGTGATCGGCGATCCCTACACGATCACCGCCGAGGCCGCGCTGAGCGACGCCGTGGCGCGCATGCGCGCCACTCGAGTCGGCACGCTCGTCGTGGTCGACGACCGGCGGCGTCTGTTGGGGCTGCTGACCTCGCGCGATCTGCGCTTCGTCGAGCAGCTCGAGGGAAACGTCGCGTCGCGCATGACGCCGCGCGAGCGGCTGGTCGTGCAGGAAGGCGTCCCGGATCTCGCGGAGGCAGCGGAGGTGATGCGCACCGCCAAAATCAAGAAGCTGCCGCTCGTCGGCGCGGACAACACGCTGCTCGGGCTGATTACCGCGAAGGACCTGATGACACAACGGCACCTCCCCTTCGCCACCCGCGATAGCCAGGGGCGCTTGCGTGTGGGCGCGGCCATCGGCGCCAAGGGCGACTATCTGGAGCGCGCGGCCGAGCTCATCCGGGCGGGCGTGGATGTGATCGTGATCGATATCGCGCACGGACATTCAGCGGTCATGGCGCGGGCCATCGACGCCTTCCGTGCCAGGTTCGACAACACCGAACTCGTCGTCGGCAACGTGGCCACCGCTGAGGGTGTCCGTTTTCTCCTCGAACGCGGAGTCAATGGCATCAAGGTAGGCGTCGGGCCGGGCGGCGGCTGTACCACGCGGCTCAACACAAACTTCGGCGTGCCGCAGGTGCAGGCACTAGTCGAGTGCCGCGAGGCCGCCGGCGGCCGCGTGCCGCTCATCGCCGACGGCGGTGTGAAGCGCGACGGCGCGCTGGTGCAGGCGCTGCTCTTCGGCGGCGACACGGTGATGCTCGGCAGCGCCCTCGCCGGCACGACGGAAACCCCAGGCGACATCGTCCAGAAGCCCGTCGTCGTCCCCGAGTCGCACAAGACCGTGCGCGTGCCCTTCAAGGTGTTTCGCGGGATGGCGTCGCTGCAAGCGATCGTCGATCGCCTCGACGTCGAGGATGCGGAGGCGTCCGACGTGGAAGCACTCGGTGCCGAGGGAACGGAAATCGCGGTACCGGCTCGAGGGTCGGTGCGGCCCGTCATCCGCGACATGGTGAAGCACCTCTGTTCGGCAATCAGCTACGGCGGCGCGCACAGCCTGGTCGAGCTCCAGGACATGTTCCGGGCCGACCCCACCCGCTACGTGATTCGGCTCACCGAATCCAGCCGACGCGAGTCGTTCGATCGATAGCGCAGGGCGGGGCGACGCGCGCGACGCGGCGCACGAGCACGTCATCGTTCATTTCTGTCCCATCACGGGGGAGCAGTCCAATAGCTCGTTTGGGCATCCAAAGGTTCGCCATCCCGGCCCCCCAACCCGAGTCCCGTGAGGCGCGTCGGGACTCGAGTCCGGTCCGGGAGGCTCACAAGGGCGTGCCATCAGATCACAGCATGTGGTGAGGGGGCTCTCTCGTTTCTGCCTCCTGACACGTCGTCTGGTTCGCGTCAGATCGATTTCTCCGAGAGATTCCCCACGGAAGTAATGTCTTTGTCGCTCTTGGGACCGATGGCCGGCTCCTTGCGGAACAGCCGCCAACGCGGTGGGTGACCGTGGGCCTGGCCCCGGTACGGGTCACGACGCCATAGTCGCAACGCTGGTGCGCCGCCGAAGCCGGCTCGCCAGCATTGCATTCAGTTCGGCAGCAGACAAGGAGCAGCAATGACGACGTCAAGAAGACTGAATTGGAGGCCCGTGGTCGCGGTCGCAGTGGCAATACTGCTTGCAGCAGCCTCACGGACCGCCGCCCAGGCCACATCGAATCCCGAGCAGACCCTGTACCGGTGGGCCGCTCTGCCTGCGGCAGACCAGCTCGCCGCCGACGTAACGGTCGTGCCACCCGGCATGGGCGCGGTGTTCGTTCCTGCGATGACGACCGGCCTGGACGAACCAGAGGCCCTCGTCTACCAGGGCGAGGTGAAGGTGGCCTCTGGCGTGAACGGCCAGCGGATCATCCTGGCGCCAGGCAGCTACACCTTGCGCGTCGGCTCTGCCCCGCTCAATCAGATGCTGATCATCCCTGTCGACGTGACCGCCGGCAATACGACCCTGGTTCCCATCCGATGGGGAGCACTGGTCGTGGAGGTCGTCGATCGCAACAACATCCCGCATCGCGGTTCCTATGAACTCATCCAGGTCAGCGACCGGCAGCCGTATACGGTAGGGTTTGGCGCCGACACCCTCAACGGCGAGCGCATCAGGACCCTGCTCGTTGCGCCAGGCCTCTTTCGCATCGTACGCCAGGGCTCCAACTACCGTGCGCGCACGGACTTTTCAACCGTGGTGGTGCCAGAGGGCTCTGTCGTGTACTACAAGCTCGTCCTCGACCCGAACGATGGCAGCTTGCTGGGCGCCGGCGTTGTGCCGCCAGAAGAGCTCGGGATCGTCACCGACCCGTCGGGGTGGTCGCGCATCTACTCTGTAGGAATCGGGGTGCCCTTTGCGTCGACGTCGAACGTGGTTGGGGTCTCGAACCAGACGTCGCTCGGCGTTGCCCTGACGTTCGACTACTACGCCGTCTACGATAAGAACAAGAACTTCTTCTCATCCATCGCCGAGATCGAGGAGGGATTCGTCCGCATCGATCCGGAGAACCAGGACGCCTTGCCGACGCAGAAGACAAACGATCGACTGCGGTTCGACCAGTTGTACACCCGATTCATGGCTCCGAGGATCGGTCCCTACGTTCGCTTCGGGCTGTTGTCAAACGTGTTCGAATCGAACGTGCTCGTGACCGAGCCCACCATCGTCGTGAAGCGGCCGCTCGAAGGCGCGCCGACATCCGGACTCGTGCGGGCCAATGACACGTTCCAGGTCGGCGGTTCGTTCGCGCCCGTCCTGGTTCGTGAAGGGGTCGGCGCCAATATCCGACTTGTTCGCAGTCGCCTGGCGTTCCTCGACTGGCGCGTCGGCCTCGGTTTCCGCCAGAATCAGTATCGGGGAGCGTACGTCGAGGAAAATTTCCAGGAGACAGTCACTGGGCCGAACATCCTCACGTACCGCGAACAGGACAGCTTCAACCAGACCGGCCTCGAGACGACGATCGTCGGCGACGTCAGGGTGAACCGGCTGCTGCTCAACACGAATTTCGACCTGTTCGGTGACTTCGATGAGTTCGACGAGCCAACCTTGGACTGGCGCAACACGTTCGGTTGGAGACTGACCGGCGCGCTCTCTGTGGACTACAGACTGGACATCTTTCGACAGCCCCAGGTCACCACAGATACGCAAATCCGACAGAATCTCTTGTTCAGATACTCCTGGGGCTCTTAATGACCACCTGGGCGGGCCGGGGACCAGTCCTACTCCGGTCCGTCCAGAGACTCGCCCGCTCGGCGCGATGAGAGCAACGCGCCAGTCGACTTAGAGCACCAGCGCGCCGAAGTGCTCGGCGTATCGCTGCCGGAACTCCTCCGTCGTGTACGAATGGCTCTGGCCGCCGAGGTGCTCCAGCGCATAGGTCGCGGCCACGCTCCCGATCTGAGCGCAGATCGCAAAGGGGGCGTCACCGGCCATCCCCTTCATGAACCCGCCACGGAACGCATCGCCCACGCCAGTCGGATCGACGATCCGATGCGGTGCGACAGCCTTCACGTCCACGCGCCTGCCATCCGCTTCGTAGATCGAGCACCCGTCTTCGCCGCGCGTGATGATCAACGCCTGCGCCCGACCGAGGACGCCGGCCTCGTCGAGTCCGGTCTTCTGGCGAATCAGCTCGAACTCGTAGTCGTTGCAGACGATCAGTCGGGCGCCTGTAATCCCGTCGGCGAGTTCGTCGCCAGACATCCGCGCGCACTGCTGGCCCGGATCGAAGATGAACGGCACGCCCAGCGTCCGGCATTCCTCCGCGTACTGGATCATCGCGCCCGGATCGTTTGGCGAAATGATTGCTAGGCCCGCATCCTCGACGGTCCGAAACGACAACTCACCGGCGTGCTCCATGGCGCCGGTATAGAACGACGCGATCTGGTTGTTCTCTGTGTCGGTGCTGCAGAAGAACGACGCCGTGAATTTGCCCCGCACCTGCTGCACGAGCGAGATGTCCACGCCGGCAGCCTCGAGCCACTCGCCGTAATCCCTGAAATCCTGGCCGGCCGACGCCATCAGGTAGGGCCGCTCACCGAGGAGCGCCAGCGTGTACGCGATGTTCGGCGCGCACCCGCCGCGCCGCTTGTCCATCGAGTCCACGAGAAAGCTCAGGCTCACGCGCTGCAGATGCTCGGGCAGGATGTGCTCGGTGAACTTTCCCGGAAACGACATCAGATAGTCGAAGGCGATCGACCCGGTGACGATGAGCTTCAATGGTTCACCCAACATATTTTCCGATGAGAGGAGCCAGGTCCTTCTTGACCTGGTCGGGAATCAGCTCGGGGCGCGTGATGAGCGCGAACTTCAGCGCCGAGGCGCACTCGCAGGTGCGCTCAAAGGGCAGATGCTCGACGGCGCCCGCGATGATCTGCTGGGCCGCCGACGCGTTCTTCGACAGCGTCTTCAGGATCATCTCGACGGTCACCGAATCGTGGTCGGGATGCCAGCAGTCGTAGTCGGTCACGAGCGCGATGGTCGTGTAGCAGATCTCGGCCTCGCGGGCGAGCTTGGCTTCCTGCAGATTGGTCATGCCGATGATGTCCATCCCCCACGACCGATAGAGCTTCGACTCGGCAAGCGTGGAAAACTGCGGCCCCTCCATGCAGACGTACGTGCCGCCCTTATGGACGGTCACGCCTACCGCCGTCGCCGACTCATGGGCGATGCCGCTCAGCGTCTTGCAGAACGGATGCGCGAACGCGACGTGGCCCACGAGACCGCGTCCGAAGAACGTGCTCACCCGCCCTTTCGTCCGGTCGAAGAACTGGTCGGGAATAACGATATCGGCGGGTCGGTATTCCTCTTTGAGGCTGCCGACCGCGCTCGCGGCCAGGAGGAACTCGACGCCGAGCGTCTTGAATCCGAAGATGTTCGCCCTGAAATTGAGCTCCGACGGGGAAAGCCGGTGGCCAACCCCGTGCCGCGCCAGAAACGCCACACGGCGCCCTCGCAGCGTGCCGAGCACGTAGGGGCCCGACGGCTCGCCGAACGGCGTCGTCAGGGTGACCTCCTCGCGGCCGGTCACCTCTGCCATGTCATACAGTCCTGACCCGCCGATGATGCCTATCTCCGCGCGCGCTCGCTGCATTCGGTGTCTTGCCTCTCGGGATTCGGGGTCCAGGGGTGGGGGTCGGAAATCGCCCCCCGATCGCCGTGGAATTGGGAGTTGAACGTGGGCGTCGAGATCTTACTAGATGACCTTCTGCACCGATCGTTTACCGTCCTTCTCGCGGAGATAGCCGGCGGAAATAGAGGGATCATGCGAGAAGAAGATCAGGTACTCGCGGTCGATCGCTTCCCGCAGGAAGCGCTGTTTGAAGGCGAGCGACTCGCGCGGCAGCTGATCGTACGCGGTAATCCAGGCATCGTCGACGTGCGCGGCGGTGGGGACGACGTCGGCCGCGAACACCGCGGTTGCTCCCCCCGACTCGATGTAGATCACCTGATGGTGCGCGGTGTGGCCCGCGGCGCGCGCTACGCGCACACCCGGTTTGATCTCGCGGTCGGTGTCGAAGAAATCAACCACGCCGGCCGCCGCGAGTGGAACGAAATCGTCCTCGACGTAGCTGGCCCGGGCGCGGGCGTCGGGCCGCAGGGCGTCGTCCCATTCGCCGTGACGAATGACGTAGCGGGCGCGGCCAAATCGGGGACGCAGCCCATCGGCCGTGCGGACCACCCCGCCGCCCACATGGTCGAAGTGCAGGTGCGTGGGCAGGACGATATCGATCTGCTCGTCTGACACGCCGGCCTCGGCAAGCGTGTGTTCGAGGCTGCGGCTGCGATCGACCCCATAGATGTCGGCGGCCTTCGGAGCGAGGCGATCGCCGATGCCGCAGTCGATGATCAGCCGGCCCCAGTCGGCTTCCACCAGCAGCGCCCGCATCGCCATGACAATCCGCCCGCGGTCGTCTGGCGGCGCGCGGCGCTCCCACAACGGCCTCGGAACGATGCCGAACATCCCGCCGCCATCGAGGCGAAACGAGCCGTCGCTCACGGTCGTGAGCTGCAGGTTGCCGCAGGCGCACTGCGCGACCGGCTGCTCGACCAGGCGTCGTGCGCGTTGCTTCAACTCGACGAGTACGCCGTGCGCGGCCGACGGGTGCACGAACGCCACCAGCGCGCCCTCGGCGCCGGGGCGCGGCGTCTCGTCGACCAGTCGAACTCCGCGTGTCCGAAGCTGGTCGAGCGCGCCGTGAATGTCGGCGACCCGCAGCGTGATGTGATGGATGCCGGGGCCGCGCGTCTCGACATACTTCGCGATGGCCGAATCAGGAGCGGTCGCCTCGAGCAGTTCGATCGACGCCTGCCCGACCGGGATGAAATGCGCCCGCACCCGCTGCGCGTGCACCTCTTCCGGAACCTCGACCTCGAGACCGAGGGCATCCCTGAAGAACGCCAGGGACTGGTCGAGATCCCGCACCGCAATGCCGACGTGATCGAGAACGGCCTTCATGACGCGAGGGTCGGCTTCGGCGGAGCCGAGGCCATGACGCGGCGCATGATGTCCGCGGCTGCCGAATAGGGATCGATGGTCCGGGCGGCCATCCCGTCGGCGATCGCGTGCAGCTCCTCTGGAGGCAGCGTGCGCTCGACGTGACGGAAGAACTCGCGCGCGAGCAGGTCGCGAAGCCGCATGGTCTGACGCTCGCGCTGCCGCGAGGCGCGTAGATTCGCGGACTGCGCACGGAACCGATCGACGGCGTCCAGCAACTCCACGACGCCGGTGCCGGTGGTCGCCTCCGTTTTCTGAATCGGCGGCCGCCACGCGCCGGGCGCGAACGTCTGGAGCGACAGCAGCGCCGACACCGAATGGGCAAGATGGTCGGCGCCTTCGCGGTCGGCCTTGTTCACCACGAAGATGTCGGCTATCTCCATGATGCCGGCCTTGAGCGCCTGCACCTCGTCGCCGGCGCCCGGCACGAGCACCACGACCGTGACATCAGCGGTACGGACGATGTCTACCTCATCCTGGCCGACGCCAACGGTCTCGACGATCACCACATCCTTGCCGGCCGCGTCGAGCATGAGCGCCACGTCGCTGGTCGCCCGTGCGAGGCCGCCCAGGTGACCTCGCGTCGCCATGCTCCTGATGAACACCCCTGGATCGGCATGGTGGGCGCCCATGCGCACCCGGTCGCCCAGAAGCGCCCCGCCGGTGAAGGGACTGGTCGGATCAACCGCGATGATTCCCACCGTCTGTCCCCGACGACGCAGCTCGGCCGTGAGGCGATCGACGAGCGTGCTCTTGCCGGCGCCCGGGGGTCCCGTGACGCCGATGAGAAGCGCGCGTCCGGTGCGCGCATAGAGGTCGCGAATGAGCTGCGCTCCAGCGGGGGTCTCGTCTTCGACGAGCGAGATCGCCCTCGCGACGCTGCGGGAATCGCCCGCCACGACGCGGTCTGCCAGCGACGCAGCCGTCATTCGCGCACGGTGTGTCCCGCCGGGGACGAGATCTGAAGCAGTTGACGCGCGATCACGAGCCGCTGAATCTCGCTGGTGCCTTCGCCAATCGTGGTGAGCTTGACGTCGCGGAAGTACTTCTCGGCGGCGTAATCCTTCACGAACCCGTAGCCGCCGTGAATCTGCACGCCGTCCTCCGATGCACGGACGGCGATCTCGCTCGAATACAACTTCGCCATCGCGGCCTCGAGCGTCGCCCGACGCCCGGCGTCTTTGAGCATCGCCGCGCGATACGTGAGCAAACGTGCCGCTTCGATGCGCGTCGCGTTGTCCACGAGCTTCGCCCGGATGCTCTGGAAGGCGCCAATCGGCTGGCCGAATTGCCGGCGCTCGAAGGCATACCGACGCGCCGTCTCGTAGGCGCCCTGCGCGAGCCCGACGGCCAGCGCCGCGATGCCGATTCGGCCGGCGTCGAGCACCTGCAGCGCGTTGACGAAGCCCTGACCCTCCTGCCCGAGCATCTGCGCCGCGGGCACCCGACAGTCCTCGAAGATCACCTCGCTCGTCTCGCTCGCCCGCATGCCGAGCTTGTCTTCCTTGCGGCCGGCGCGGCAACCCGGCGTTCCCCGCGCGACGACGAACGCAGAAATGCCGCGGCTCCCCTTCGCGCGGTTCGTGACCGCCATGACGACGATGACATCGCCGGTGCCGCCGTGGGTGATGAACTGCTTCGTGCCATTGATCACCCAGCGCTCTCCGTCGCGCGCCGCCGACGTCCGCATCGCGCCCGCGTCGCTCCCAGCCGACGCCTCGGTCAACGCCCACGCCGCCAGGTGGCGGCCGCGGGCCAGCGGTGGAAGATAGGTCTGTCTCTGGCTGTCGCTGCCAAACATGGCGATGTGCGCGAGGCCAAGACCGTTGTGCGCCGCCACGCTCAACGATACGGATGGATCGACGCGCGCCAGCTCCTCGACGCAGATGCAATACTCCACCGCCGACATCGCTGCGCCGCCGTACTCCTCGGCACACTGGATGCCCATGAGTCCGAATTCGCCGAGTCTGAACAGCACGTCGCGCGGACACTGCTGAGCCTCGTCCCATTCGCGCACGTGCGGGCGAATCTCACCCTCAGCCAGCTCACGGATGCTGCGCCGCAGCAGGTCCTGTTCAGGCGTGGGCGTGAAGTTCATCCGTGCGCCCGATCGTATCATTCGGCATGCGACTACCACGGCCTCTCGCGCTGGCCTGCATGCTCGTCCTCCTCACGTCGCGATCGGCACTCGCCGACGCGACGCTGTTCATTGGCGGCACCACGACGCCGTCAACCCGTACGACGAAGGGTTTCGCGTTCGGGCTTGGTGTCACCATCGTCGGAGTCGAGTTCGAATACGCATCGACCGGAGAGGACATCGCCAGTGGCGCACCGCACGTTCGGACCGGGACGGGAAATGTCTATGTCCAGACACCGATCGACGTCGCGAGCATGCGGTTCTACGTCACGACCGGCGCCGGCGTGTTCCGCGAGACCCTCGGCCTGCATCAGGAGACCAGCCTCGCGTTGAACACCGGCGGAGGCGTCAAGATCAGTCTCGCAGGCCCCCTGAAGGCGCGAGTGGACTACCGCGTGTTGAGGCTGCGGGGCGCCCCGCTGTACTCGACGCTCCACCGCGTCTACGCGGGATTCAACGTGAGCTTCTGAGCGGGAACTAGGGGACGAAGGGACTAGGAACTAAGGGACCACGGGGACCAAGGGACCTTCCGGACTCGGGACGACCGGCAGGTCCTGCAGGTTGAGCAACGTCTGCCCCGCCGTCGCGAAGGCGCCGCTGTACATCCGGTACAACTCGGCGATCTCGGCGGGATAAGCCTCGGCGAGAACCTTGGCGACGCCGTAGTCGGCGCCCTTCACCACGGGGTCCATCACGAACACGTACAGCACGCTGCCGTTGGGGCCAGGCTCAGCGGCCTTGAAGACCTTCCAGCCCCGCCCTTGGGCGGTGCGGGTCGCGTCCTTCGACGTTGCCAGCGCCTGCCGCAGCTTGGCCAGCACCGTTTCGAAGTCGGTCACCTTGTCGGGCCTGATGGCGTTGAAGATCATGCCGTGCTCGGCGGCGAAGACCCGTCCGGGGGACGGCGGCGCAACCACGCTCTGTGGTGGAACCGGTGCGGGTGGCGCACCGGGCGTCGGAGGCAGACCCGGCGCCGGCGAGGTCTGTTCCGGCTGCAGCGCTCCGGCGCCCTGCGCGCGTGGCGCCGAGGCGACGGCAGGTTCGCTCGTGCACATGACGAGCGCCACGGCCGCAACGTAGAAGGTGGGACGCATGGGCATCAGTGTCTCAGAGACCGCCCCTCCAACGGTAGGCCGGAAACGGGAAGAGCCACGAACGGCGGGTCCGTCCGTGGCTCTCTGATTCGGGGACCGTTCGGCTCGCGTCCCCTAGATGACGTGGCCGTGCTATTTGGAGAGGTCGGCGACCATCGGGCCCTGGATCACGAACAGAGCCTGCTTCAACGCGCCGCGGTACATGTCGTAGACCGTCTTCTGCTCGGCCGGATCCTTGACCACCGCGTAGATGTTGTTCATCAAGGAATAGTCCGCATCCTTCACCACTGGCGAAATGATGTGGATGTAGACGATGGAACCGTCCGGATTGGGCGCCGCGTTCTTGATCACCTTCCAGCCCGCCAGCTGCTGCTTGGCCTCGGGCGCCTCGGACTTCGTCAACGCGTCCTTGAGCTGGGCAAGCACTTTCTCGTAGTCGGCGGTCTTGTCGGGGTTGATCGCGAACGCCTGGATGACCAGATCGCCCGTAAATGTCGTTTTCTGCGGCGCCGCCTGGGCGAACACGTCACCGTCACGGTGCGATAACGCCGGGACCATGAGAATCGCGCAAGCCAGCAAAACACCAGACAGTCGTCGCATCTCGAGCCTCCTCGGAAAAGGCCGTTAATCTACCACAGGCGGGAGAAACTCGGACATGACTTCGTTGGCGACGAGCATGCCGGCCCGCGACAGCCGCAAGACGCGCCCATCATAGATCACTAGGCCGGCATCCCGGTATCGTGTCAACGCCCGACCATATGTGGCCCAGACATCTACGCCGTAGCGCGCCTGGGCCTCGCACAGGTCGATTCCTCGGGCAAGGCGGAGACCGGTGATGAGCGCGTCCTCCAACGCCGACTGCGGCGTCAGGTCGCGACGCTCCTGCGCCAGCGGACGGCGGTCCGCAACGGCGGCGATGTAGTCGGTCGTCGCGGACAGGTTCTTCCAGCGGACGGCGTGGCGCGTGGAATGGGCGCCGCAGCCGAAACCCAGCCATTCTCCGTCCGTCCAGTACTTCACGTTATGGCGCGACTGGCGCCCCGGCCGCGCGACGTTGGAGATCTCGTACTGATCGTAGCCCGCCCGGTCGAGGCGGGTCATGGCTTCGAGGTACATGTCCGCCGCGTCGTCTTCAGGGGCGAGCGACCAGGCGCCCCGCGCCATCGCCTCGCGGAGGGGCGCGTTGGGATACAGCTCGAGGAGGTAGAGCGAGGCGTGGTCGGGACCAAGGGCGATCAGGGCGTCCACCGACTCGAGCCAGTGCGCGATCGACTGCTGCGGCAGCCACATCATGAGGTCGAGCGAGATGTTGTCGAAGCCGGCGGCGCGCGCCAGGGCGAACGCCTCGGCGGCGCGAGACGCCGAGTGCAGCCGGCTGAGCCGCTGCAGCTCGTCGTCTCGGAACGACTGCACGCCGAAGCTGAGTCGCGTGACACCCGCCCTGCGAAACCCTTCGAGGCGTTCGGCGGTCACCGTCTCGGGATTGGCCTCGAGCGTCACCTCCGCGTCGGCGGCGACCCTGAACGCGTCCCGCAGCGCGGCGACGATCCCGGCGATCTCCGACGGCTCGAGGAGCGACGGCGTGCCGCCCCCGAAGAAGATTGTGTCGGCGGCGGCGCCATCGCCAGCCGTCGCGATCTCGCCGAGCAGCGCCGCGACGTAGCGCGCCTTCAGGTCAGCGTCGAACAGAACGCGGTTGAAGTTGCAGTAATTGCAGATCGCGGAGCAAAACGGAACGTGGACGTACAGACCAAGAGGCATGAAATGCAAAATTCAAAATGCAAAATGCAAACACTGCAAATCCTGTAAACAGCGCCTCTGGGAACAGCCAGTTGGGATCGAGACGAGGCGGCGCTTGCAGCGTTTACCGCGTTTGCATTTTGAATTTTGCATTTTGAATTACGGTGTTCAGCTACCAGCCCGTCCTCCTGGCCATTTCAAGTCGGCCTTCCCGTCGCGCTCGCGGGGCTTGATGTCGGCGCGCGCCTGACCTGACGTTTTCGACGGCAGCGCCGCGCGGCCGCGATTGCGCGGCGAACTCGGTGACGTCTCCTCCCAGCGCGCGATGTCCTTTGCCGTGGGATGCGGGCCCACTTCGCGGGTATCCGGCCCGTCCACGTGCACCCAGTCGCACATTTCCTTGAGCCGCGACCGGATCCGCAGGCCCAGCTGCAGGGCCACGGAATTGGGCTCGGTGTTGCCAGAATCGCTCAGATTTGTCGTGAAAATCGTGACACGCCGTTCGCTATAGCGGGTGTTGACGATCAACCCCAGCGTTTCCTCGACCCAGGGCGATTTCTTTTCGGCGCCGATGTCGTCGAGCACCAGCAATTCCGCCTCGAGGACGGGCCTGAGGACGTCGAGTTCGGTGGCCTCGACCTGGTTGTTGTAGGTGTCGCGCACCATCTTGAGTAGCTCGCGGGTCTCGAAGAACACCGCACGCGCGCCCTTCCGGCGAATGGCTTCCTTCATGAGGGCGACGGCGAGATGGGTCTTGCCGACGCCGTGATCGCCGTAGAAGAGCAGCCCCTTGTCGACGACCGGGAACTGGTCGACCAGCCGCGTGGCCCGGCGAACGGCATCCCGCTGGCTGTCGTAGTGGGCGTCGAAATTCGAGAACTCACAGTGCGCGTATCGGCGGGACACGCGAGCGTTCTTCAGCAGCGTCTCGAAGCCGCGCTGGTGCCAGCATTCGCAGCGAGCCACGCGCGCGACACCGTCACTCTCGATCGTCTTCCATCCAGTGTCGTCACACGTCGGGCACGCCACGAGTGAATCCTAACCTGAAATTCAAGACGCAAAATTCAAAATGCAAAGTAGGTTGACTCACCTCTTGGGGCTACTTCCCAACTTCCTCTCGGCTTTCTACTTTGAGATTTTCACGTCGGGCTTGTCGACGTGCTTGACGAGATCCTTGGGCGAGGATTTGACGAGGGCGGTGCCCAGACGCTGCTCCCAGTCGTCGATGCCGCGCGCGAGCTCGCGCTTGACGTAGTCCATGAACTCGTTGACTTCGCCCTGCATGAGCTCGATCTTGCGCCGCATGTTGAGGATGATCTCGACGCCTGCGAGGTTGACGCCGAGATCGCGCGTGAGCGCGAGGATCGTCTCGAGCTGTTCGAGATCCTCGTCCGAGTACAACCGCGTGTTGCCCTCCGTCCGCGAGGGCTTGAGGAGACCTTCCCGCTCGTAAAGGCGCAGCGTCTGCGGGTGGATGTTGTACTTCTGCGACACCACGCTGATCATGTAGTACGCCTTGCCGCCGGCACGCTTCGCCATCGCGTCAGCCCTCCCGCACGTTGTCGGAGTTGAGGCGGCCGAATTCACGTAGGAGCTCCTTCGAGCGTTCGTCGAGCACCCGCGGCAGCACGATCTTCACTTCGACCACGAGGTCGCCGCGCTGACCATCGCGCGTGGACGGCGCGCCGAGCTCGCGCAGGCGAAAGCGCTGTCCCGACTGCGTGCCGGGTGGCATCCGCAGCCGCGCCGGGCCATCCGGCGTCGGGACCTCGAATCGGGCGCCGAGCGCAGCCTCGTGAATCGACACCGGCACCACCACGTGCACGTCGTCTCCCTCGCGGCGGAACACGGGATGTGACGCCACGTGAATGGCGATATAGAGGTCTCCCGGCTGGCCGCCGAGCAGACCCGCGTGGCCCTTCCCGGGCACGCGGACGCGGTCGCCGTCGGCCACGCCGGCCCGGATGCGAACCTGGACGGCCTCGGACCGCGTGTCGTGTCCCAGGCCTCCGCAGGCGCCGCAGGGCTGCGGCCGGCGCTGGCCGCTGCCCCCGCACGCCGGGCAGCGACGCGTGAACACCATGTGCCCCCGAGCCGTGCGCACGCTTCCCGATCCCTGGCACACCAGGCATCCACCTGCGCTTGCCGTCGTTCGCCCCGTGCCCGCGCACGTGCGGCACGTCTCGCGCCGGGTGACCGCTATCGCGCGCTGGACGCCCGCGTACGCCTCTTCGAACGACAGGTCGAGCGTCTGGTGCAAATCGGTACCCCGCTCAGACCCGCTGGGCTGCCCGCGCGCCGCCAGGACATCTGCGAACAGGTCGCCAAAACTCGCCGCCTGATCGACGCCGCGCGTCGAGAAGTCGAAGCCCTCGAACCCGCTGGTCGGCGGCTGGTCGCTCCCGAGGGGTGACCCCGCGTCGTACCGCGAGCGCCGCTCGGGATCCATCAGCGTTTCGTAGGCCAGGAGAATCTGTTGAAACTGCGTGGCCGCCAAGCGATCGCCCGGATTGATGTCGGGGTGAAATCGCCTCGCGAGTCGTCTGTACGCGCGCTTGATCTCGGACGCCGAGGCGCCATGCTCGAGACCGAGGATGACGTAGAAGTCCATACCCCTTGGGCCAGGCGATGGTTACTTCTTGTCTTCCTCGACCACTTCGGCGTCGATGACGTCGCCTGGCGACTCCGACGCGCCGCCGGACGCCTCCGGACCACCCGGCGCAGCCGAGCCGCTCTCGCCGCCAGCCGCCCCCGCGCTCTTGTAGAGGGACTCTGCCGCGCGATGCTGCGCCTGCGTGAGCTGATCCAACGCACTCGTGATCGCCGCGCTGTCGTTGGTCGTGCCGGCAGCCTTGACGGCTTCGATGGCCGACTCGACCGCAGACTTGTCCGCGGGAGCGAGTTTCGATCCCATGTCGACCAGCATCTTCTCGGCCGCGTACACCGCCTGGTCGGCCTTATTACGCGCCTCAATCTCCTCGCGGCGCTTCTTGTCCTCCTCGGCGTGCGACTCGGCGTCCCTCATCATCCGATCGACCTCGTCCTTGCTGAGGCCGCTCGATGCCGTGATGGTGATCTTCTGCTCCTTGCCGGTACCGCGATCCTTGGCGGACACGTTGACAATCCCGTTGGCGTCGATATCGAACGTCACCTCGATCTGCGGCACACCCCGCGGGGCGGGCGGAATCCCCACGAGCTGGAATCGTCCGAGCGTGCGGTTGTCGCGCGCCAGTGGCCGCTCGCCCTGCAGCACGTGCACCTCGACGCTCGTCTGGCTGTCGGCCGCGGTCGAGAACGTCTCGCTCTTGCGGGTCGGAATCGTCGTGTTGCGCTGAATCAGAGTGGTCAAGACGCCGCCCAACGTCTCGATGCCGAGCGACAGCGGCGTTACGTCGAGCAGCAGGAGATCCTTCACCTCGCCGGCGAGCACACCCGCCTGAATGCCGGCGCCGATGGCCACCACTTCGTCAGGGTTGACCCCTTTGTGCGGCTCCTTGCCGAAAAGGTCCCTGACGATCTGCTGCACGCGTGGGATTCGCGTGGAGCCGCCGACGAGCACGACCTCGTCAATCTTCGACGGGTCGACGCCCGCGTCCGAAAGCGCCTGCCGGGTCGGCACCACGGTCTTCTGCAGCAGATCCTCGACGAGCTGCTCGAACCTGGCGCGCGTCAGCTTCTGCTGCAGATGCTTGGGCCCGGTCTGATCGGCCGTGATGAACGGGAGGTTGATCTCCGTTTCCATCACCGTGGAGAGCTCCATCTTTGCCTTCTCCGCCGCCTCCTTCAGGCGCTGGAGCGCCATCCGGTCTTTGCTCAGGTCGATGCCTTCGCTCTTCCTGAATTCCGTCGTGATCCAGTCGATGACGCGTTGATCGAGGTTGTCGCCGCCGAGGTGCGTGTCGCCGTTGGTCGCCTTGACCTCGACCACGCCCTCTCCCACCTCGAGGATGGAGATGTCGAAGGTGCCGCCGCCGAAGTCGTACACGGCGATGGTCTCGTCCTTCTTCTTGTCGAGCCCGTAGGCGAGCGCGGCAGCGGTGGGCTCGTTGACGATGCGCATGACCTCGAGACCGGCGATCTTGCCCGCCTCTTTCGTCGCCTGCCGCTGCGCGTCGTTGAAGTAGGCGGGCACGGTGATAACGGCCTTCGTGACCGGTTGACCGAGATATTCTTCCGCGGCCTGCTTCAGCTTCTGCAGGATCATCGCGGAGATCTCCGGCGGTGCGTAATCTGCCCCGAGCGTCTTGACCCGTACGTCGTTGCCAAACGCGGAGACGGTGTACGGGACCATCTTCATTTCCTCGCTGACCTCGTCGTACCGCCGCCCCATGAACCGCTTGATCGAGAAGATCGTGTTCTCGGGGTTGGTCACCGCCTGGCGCTTCGCCACCTGTCCCACGAGTCGCTCCCCCGTCTTGGTGAACGCCACGACCGACGGGGTCAGACGGCTCCCTTCAGGGTTGGTAATGACGACAGGTTCACCGCCCTCCATCAGTGCGACGACAGAGTTCGTGGTGCCGAGGTCGATGCCAATGATTTTGCTCATGTGCTGAACGTCCTTCCTTTAGGCCGACTTCATTATTAAATGTGAGTGTATTGCAGTCAATCTGATGGGCACCCGACCCCGGATAACTGGCGGCATGACAACAGTTTCAGTTCGCTATACTCAATTCGATGACTGACAGCGCCGATTCGGCGCCGCGCCCGCGTCGGCGTGTGGTGATTCGCCTCGCAGGACAGGCGGTCATCGTGGCCCTGTTCCTGGGGGCGGCGTGCCTCGGCACAATGACCGGTGTCTTGTTCGCCTTTGCGGGCGACCTCCCCGAAGTCAGCGCGCTCGACAATTACCGGCCCAACACGATCACGACGCTCGTGGCGCGCGACGGCTCGACGATCGGCGAGTTCGCCACCGAGCGGCGTCTGGTTGTCGGCTACAACGACATCGCGCCCGCGCTGCGAAACGCGATCATCGCCACGGAGGACGCGGGCTTCAACCAGCATGTGGGGTTGAGCATGTCGCGTATCGTCGTGACCTTCATGCGCGACATCCTCACGGGCGAACGGGCAGGCGCAAGCACGCTCACCCAGCAGCTCGCGAGGGACATGTTCCTGCGCCAGTACCGCAGCGCCGGCGGCGTCTTCGAGCGCTCGCCCGAGCGCAAGATCAAGGAATGGATTCTGGCAATGCAGGTCGAGAAACGCCTGACCAAGCCGGAGATCTTTACGTTGTACGCGAACCAGATCAACCTTGGCCACGGCGCGTACGGCGTCGAGGCGGCGTCGCGCCTCTACTTCGACAAGTCGGCAAAGGACGTCACGGTCGAAGAGGCCGCCATGATCGCGGCCATCGTGCAGGCCCCGGGTCGCCTCAGCCCGTTTGTCAACCCGAAGGCGACGCTGACGCGCCGGAACTACGTGCTGCAGCGGATGGCCGAGGAGGGGTACCTCACCGCCGACGAAGCACGCGCCGCGCAAGAGCGTCCGCTGGTGCTGCGCGGGCAGCAGCGGCCGGAACCCTCGATTGCGCCGTACTTCGTCGAGGAGGTCCGCAAGTCGCTCGAACAGCAGTACGGCGCCGACGCCCTCTACCAGTCGGGCCTCCGCGTCCAGACCACGCTGGATGTCGGCCTGCAGGAGGCCGCCAATCACGCGGTGGACCGGGGACTGCGGCGGTTGGACAAGCGTCGCGGCGTCTACCGGAAGACGACGCGGAACGTCCTGGCCGAGCATAAGACCATCGAGGGTTTCACGATCGACCGGTGGGCACGACCGATTCTCGAAGGCGATATCGTGCCGGCTGTGGTGACGTCGCTCGCGCCCCGCGGCAAGGCCGCCGGCACGCGCGTGCGCATAGGTGCTCACGAAGTCGATCTCCCGCCCAGCGCGTTTGCCTGGACCCGGAAGACCGCGGCCGCTGACCTCTTCGCCGTCGGCGACGTGATCCAGGTCGAGGTGAAAAGCCTGCAGGGAGACGTGCCCCGGACACTCGGACTCGAGCAGGATCCGCTCGTCGAAGGCGCCCTGCTCGCCATCGACAACCGCACCGGTCAGGTGCGGGCGATGGTCGGCGGGTTCAGCTTCACCCGGAGCAAGTTCAACCGGGCCACGCAGGCCAGACGCCAGGTCGGCTCTGCGTTCAAACCGTTCATCTATACAACGGCCATCGATCGGGGGTACACGCCCACCTCCATCTTCGTTGACGAGCCGATTTCCCTGGAGGCAGGACCCAACCAGCCGCCCTACGAGCCGCTCAATTACGACCGCAAGTTCGAAGGACCGGTGACGATGCGGTGGGCCCTCGAGGATTCACGCAACATCCCGGCTGTGAAGGCGCTCGCGGAGCTCGGCGCCGAAAACGTGATTCAGGTCGCCGAGCGATTCGGTCTGCCGCCGAACATGGGGCCGTACCTGTCGCTCGCCCTCGGCTCGGCTGAAGAAACGCTGTGGGACATGACGAGCGCGTACAGCGCGTTCCCGAACCAAGGCGTCCGCATGCGGCCCTACTCGGTGGTGAGCGTTTCGGATCGCGAGGGCAACGCGCTCGAGGAAGACCGTCCCGAGGCGCACGAGGCGATCCGGGCCGACACGGCCTTCGTCATGACGAACCTGCTGCGCGGCGTCGTCGAGCGCGGGACCGCGCTGGCGGCCGCGTCGCTCAAGTGGCCCCTCGGCGGCAAAACCGGGACGATGGACGAGTACACCGACGCGTGGTTCATCGGCTTCGATCCCGACATCACCGTCGGCGTGTGGGTGGGCTACGACGAGAAGAAGCCGCTCGGCAACAACGAGACCGGCGCGCAGGCGGCGCTCCCGATCTGGATCGAGTTCATGAAGGCGTATCTCGACCAGCGCGGTGACCGCGAGCACGTGCCGGCGTTCGAGCCGCCGGGTAACATCGTGTTCGTAACCCTCGAGAACGGCATCAGCGAGGCCTTCATCAACGGGACGCAACCCGAGGACGCGGTCGCTGTGCCCGCCGTCAGCCCCGTGTCACAGTAAACGAGCGAGTGGGGCCTAGAACTCACAACTCACGGGAACAGCGGCGGCGCCACGCGCCCCTTTGCCTGGCCCGCCGAAGCCGGGCGAAGGCGGCTTGACTGCTCGAAGGCGTACGCGAGCGCGATCAGCCGCGGCTCGCTGCAGGGCAGACCCGTGAACGTCACGCCGTAAGGCGCGGGCCTGGGATCGAAACCGACCGGGAATGCCGGCGGCGCTGTGTTCGGCACGGTCGAGAACGGCACGATGACGGACGGATAGCCCGCGCGCGCCGCGATTCCGTTGCCGCTCTGCGTGGGAAACAGCAGCGCATCGAGCCGCGCGGCGCGCATCACTTCGTCGATGCCGTGCGTGGCGGTCAGGAGCAGATCGTTTCGGCGGTCCCCCTCGTAACGGCTCCTATCGGCAACCAGGTCCACCGCGTCGGCGTTATCGAGGTTCGACTGACCGTACTTGAGAGTTCCGGCGCTCCGATGCGCTTCGTTCCACGCACGCAGCTCGCCAAGTGACTTCACCGGAGCGACATCACCAAGCAGTGCGAGCCAGCGGCTGAAGTCGCGCTTCATCCCGTACTTGTAGGTCGTCGAGCACGCCGCGTCTCTCCCCTTTGCACCCTCGGGTCCCGAGCAGACACTCCACTCGAGAAAGTTGCGGCCACGATCGGCATCCACGATGCTCGGAATATCCGCCGGGTCCACGATCTGGGCTCCTTGCTGCTGCATCACCGCGAGCGCATCGGCCATCACCGTGCGCTGCTCAGACGTGAGACCTCCGCGCGTAACGGAGGCACCTCCGGATGTGACGGCGTCGTAGAAGAACGCGCGCGGCACGCCGATACGGGCGCCCTTCAACGCCGTGCGGTCGAGAAATCGCGTGTAGTCGCGACCCGGCGGAGGCGTGCACGCGGCGGTGGCGGCGTCGGCGGGATCCGGCGCGGCGCCTTCGATCGCACCAAGCATGATGGCGGCGTCGGTGACCGACCGCGCCATCGGCCCGGCCGTATCCTGGTCCGCCGTGATCGGAATGATGCCGTGCCGGCTCACACGCCCGACGGTCGGCTTGATGCCGACGAGCATGTTCTGATTCGCCGGGCTCAGGATCGAACCCGACGTCTCGGTGCCGACGTTGGCCGCCCAGAAGCTGACGGCCGTTCCCACACCCGAGCTCGACCCTCCGGTCGGAAGCACGGGACGTCCGTCGGAGAAGCCGTCACGCGGGTCGCGGCGCGGGTCGTAGGGATTCATCCCGTACCCGTTCAGGCTGTTGTAATTCGCCGGCATGCCCACGGTGACCCAGTTAGCCAGTTCGGTCATCTGCGTTTTCGCGAGGATGATCGCACCCGCATCGCGAAGCAGCGTCGTCACGGTCGCGTCGTAGGGCGGGACGAGACCGGCAAATGCCAGGGCCCCGCCCGTGGTGGGCATGTCGCGCGTCTGGATGTTGTCCTTCAGCGCGATCGGGATGCCGTGCAACGGTCCGCGAATCCGTCCGGCGGCGCGCTCGCGGTCGAGTGCGTCCGCCTCCTCGAGCGCACGCGGGTTGACATAGATGATCGCGTTCAGCCGGTCTTCGTGGAGCGCGATCCGTGTCAGCGACTGCTGGACCAGTTCATGAGACGTCACGCGCCGAGCCTCGAGCGCGGCGCGCATGTCTGTGATCGAGGCCTCCACGACCGTAAAACGCGGAGCCTCTGGGGCGCGGCAGGCGCCGAGGGCAAGGACCGCGACAGGCACGACGAAACGATGCACAGCGTCCCCGCAGCCCGGTGGCCTACTCGTCGTCAGCCGGGGCCGGCGCGCCCAGCGTGCCGGCCGCCTTCTTCAACAGATAGGTCTTGATGAATGGATCGAGGTCGCCGTCGAGGACACGGTGGATGTCGCCCACCTCCATCTTGGTCCGGTGGTCCTTGATCATCTGGTACGGCTGCAGCACGTAGCTCCGGATCTGGCTGCCGAAGCCAATCTCCTTCTTCGCGCCGGCGATCTGCTCGAGCTTCGACTGGTTCTCCTTCACTTTCAGATCGTAGAGCCGGGCCTTGAGGACTTTCATCGCCGAGGCGCGGTTCTTGTGCTGCGAGCGCTCGTTCTGGCAGGAGACGACGATGCCCGTGGGCAGGTGCGTGAGGCGAATGGCCGAGTCGGTCACGTTGACGTGCTGTCCGCCGGCGCCGCTCGAGCGATACGTGTCGACCCGCAGGTCTTTGTCCTCGATCTCGAAGTCGAGGTCCTCCGGCAGCTCGGGCCAGACGAACACTGATGCAAACGACGTGTGGCGACGGGCGGCCTGGTCGAAAGGAGAGATGCGCACCAGGCGGTGCACGCCGGCCTCGGCCGACATGAGCCCGTAGGCATAGTCGCCGGTGAGCGTCAGCGTGACGCTCTTGAGGCCTGCTTCGTCACCCGGCTGGTAGTCGATGATTTCTCTGCGGAGCCCACGGCGCTCAGACCACTTCAGATACATGCGGAGCAGCATCTCGGCCCAGTCCTGCGACTCGGTGCCCCCCGCGCCCGGGTGAATCGTGACGATCGCGTTGGCGCGATCGTGCTCGCCCGAGAGCATTTTCTTCGTTTCTGCCGCGTCCACCTCCTGCTGCAGCCCGTCGAGCGCTCGCGCCAGGTCGGCCACGACGTCTTCGCCCGCCGCGCTCCACTCGATCATCACGCCGATGTCGTCGGTCCGGCGGCGCAGCGACTCGAGTAGCGCCCGGTCTTCCTCGATCCGGCGACGGCGCTGCATCACGCGCTGCGCCTCGGCCTGGTTGCCCCAGAAATCGGGCGCCGAGATGCGCGCCTCTATCTCACCCAGCTGTTCATCGAGGTTGGCGGCCTCAAAGATGCCTCCGGAGTTCCATCGCCCGTTTCTGCAATTCGTCGTACCGCCGGGTGAGATCCTCGATTGCCAGTGCCACACGCGCCTCCTGCGTTACCGTCGGGGCCTGATGACGATGAGCGATACCGCGACCAGGGCCATCGCCGCGTACGCCACCACGTCCCCGATTCTCGAGTATATGGTCCGGTCGGTCAGAAACCGGACCTCCTCTACCACCACCGCCGGCTCGAAAAGCGTCGTCTGCTGCACGACGCGCCCGTATGGATCGACCACGCCGGTGATGCCGGTGTTGGCGGCGCGCGCCAGGTAGCGTCCCTGTTCGATCGCGCGCATCGAGGCGAGCTGAAAGTGCTGATACGGCGCCGACGAGTTGCCGTACCACGCGTCGTTGGTGATCGTCGTCAGCAGCTCACTGCCCCCCTGGACGGCCTGGCGCATGAGCGACGGAAAGATGACCTCGTAGCAGATGGCCGTTGACACGACGTGCCGGCCGACGGGCAGCATGACCACCGAGGTGCCCGGCGAGAAGTCGGTGAGCGTGTCCACGATCGGCGAGACGAAGTAGAGCCAGCGTTTCAACGGGATGAACTCGCCCCACGGTACGAGATGGATCTTCCGGTACACGGCGGCCGTGGCCCCCTCGGGAGACAGCATGAACGCGGCGTTGTACAGCCTGACGCTGTCAGCCGCACCGTACTCCTGCTGATCGCTTCCGAAGAGCAGCGGGACGTGTAGCTCGCGCGTGAGCGCGCGGAGCGTCGCCTGGCCCTCGGGATCGTCCTCGAACCTGAACGGGGTAGACGACTCGGGCCAGATCACCCATTCGGCGCCGCGCCCCACCGCGTCACGCGTCATCGCCATGTAGGTCGTGAAGATTCTTCGCGCCTCGTCGGCCTTCCACTTGTCTTCCTGCGCGATGTTGCCCTGAATGAGACCGACGCGAACCGGCGATCCCGCACGCGTGAGGGAGCCGTCGGCCACCCGCAGCGCGCCCCACACGCCCGTGGCGGCCAGCAGGGTAATCCCCGCGGCGAGCGATACGACGCGGGCGCGGCCCGAGGTGAGCAGGGCAAACGCGATGATGCCGTTCACGAGGGCCACCAGCATCGACACGCCAAACACGCCCAGCACGCTCGCGAGCTGCGCGACTGGCAGCACGGTGACCTGGCTGGCGCCGAGCGGCACCCAGGGGAACCCGCCAAACGCGACGCCGCGGAAGAACTCGGACGAGACCCAGGCGGCGGGAACGAGCAAGATCCCCGCGACGCCCGCGCGCGCGATAAGGCGCGCCCCCAACAGTGCGCCGACGGCAGGAAACGCGCCCTGGTAGAACGCCAGCAGGATGACCCCGGCAATCGCGGCCACGGTCGGGATGCCTCCAAAGGTCCGGATGACCGTCCCCGTCCAGTAGAGGGTCCCGACGAAATACACGACCCCGGTTGCCAGCCCGAGGAGGAAGGCGCGCAGCGGCGGCCGACCGGGCAGCCGTCCCGGCCGGCCCCGCCATCCGCTCAAGGCGACCATCAACGGAACGAGGGCGACCCATGCGCAGGCCGGGTGACCGTACCGAGGAAAACTGAGAGCGAGCAGGGCGCCCGACGTCAGGGCGAGCGCAAAGTCGAGAGGGATCCTCACTCGACTCGCGAGATTACCAGATTGAGAACAGGTGGTCCGACAGTGTGGGCCGACGGAGCTACGAAGAAGCGCTGGCCGGCGGGACCGGTGAGGCGGGCTTGGCGTCGTTTCCGACCGCGAACGTTCGCCGGCAACTCGCGCAGGCGTAGCGAATCAAACCGAACAACTGGAGCGTCATCATCGTCTGGGCAGCGCCGCAGTGGGGACATGGCACCGACACCGGAGGAACGTCCCAGGTAATCATAGACCTTCGTCTTTCTTCGAGGGCTTCCTGCGCGCGCTCCGCCGACCTTCGGTCGGCGCCACCACAACGAAGTCGGCAAGGTCCCAAGTGAAGGGCGCCTTCTGACGCCGGTCCGACGCGCGTCGGTCGCGCGGGACCTCCATCTTGACGCTCCGTTCGTCGCCCGACCGGCGATCGGTCGCGCGGCGATCCCACGTCACCACCACGTCGAGATCCGCGGTGCGGGTTTTCATGACCTCGAAGCGCCGAACGGCGCCTCGGCGCACGACGATTTCGAGCGGCTCACCCTTCGCGCTTGCCGGACGACGCCCCTCAGGGCTGGTCTTTGTGGGCATATTCGGCCGTCGTATCGGCTTCAGGGTGCGAATTCTTTGATGGGCGCAAGGGGGCCCCGGAACTCACCGCGTAATCCAGGGCTTGAACTGCTCTTCCTTCTGCAGGCGCACGGCCACCGCCTGGGCTTCTCGTTTACCGGAGTACTTGCCGACCCGCACTCGAAACATCCGTGTGCTGCCGGTTCCAGACGCGGTCACAAAGGAGGGATAGCCCTTACCTGCCAGGCGGCTGGCGATTGCGTCAGCCTGCCGGCGGTCGGGCACCGCGGCCACCTGCACCACAAAGCCACTGCCGGCGGGTCCTCCGACCGCTGATTTCGGCGCGGCTGCGGCCTTCGGTGTGGCTTCTGCCTTCGGCACAGCCGCCTTCGCAGGCGCCAGCTTGACAGGTGCGGACGCACGAGGCGAGGGCCCTTCGTCGAGCGACTCATCCGGCGGGTCAACCCCAAGCCGAGGACCGTAGGTCACGTCCGGCGGCGACAGCGGCACGCTGGAGCCTGCATCGGCGGAACCTCCATCGGTCGGGGTTCCCAAGACTGGAGACGCGGGAGGCGCTGTGGGATCGATGGCGGGGTCAGTGGCCTCGGCGCCGAGTTCGTTGGCACGGAGGACGCGAACTCCCCGTCCGACCATGACGCCACACAGGAAGATCACCACGGCAACCACCGTGGCGGCCATGAAGAGGAAAACCAACTGTTTGCCGTTCAGCTGGATCTCTCGCAATCCTTCATCAGCCATGCGTTGCGCGCGATTCTAGCATGCGTGTCGATCCCCGACCAGGCGTTTTGCGTGTGGATCAGGGCGGCGGCAGGCGATCGATCGCGCGACGCGCCTCGGCGTTCGACGGGTCGCGCGCCAGCACGAGCTGCAGTTCGACCCGCGCGGCGTCTTCCTCGCGTGCCTGCACGTACGCGGCGGCGAGCACGAGATGCGCGTCGATTCGATCGTCGCTCCAGATCGAGATCTTCAGCTCGTCGATCGCCGCCTGCACGCCCCCAGTCCGGAGGTACGCCCGTCCGAGCAACAGGTGGGCCTCGCGATCGTAGGGCGTGAGATAGATCGTCCGTCGAAGCTCGGCGATCGCTTCGGCGTCGCGTCCCGCCTCGACGAGGCGGCGGCCGGCATCGAGGTGAAACGCCGCCTGCTCCCGCTGGTCGCGCTGTCCCGCCGCCGCGAGCGCTTCCTCCACGCGCAGCGAACGTCCGGCGTCGAGTGTCAGCGCGATTCGCTCGAGCGCCGGCGGGATCTGTGGCGTGTTCGTCGGCCTCGCGTCCCACTCGGCGTAGGTGGACGACAGTCGCTTGGCCAGGTCCTTCTCGCGCTGCCCTTCCGACTGGCTTCCGGCGGCCTGGAGCGCGACGCCCAATACATAGTGCGCGGCGTCGTCGGCTGTATTCCGGCGCACGGCCTCGCGCAGCCACATGATCGCGCCAGGCACGTCGCGTGCGAGCCAGCTCGCATAGCCCAGATTGAATGCCAGGTCCGCATCCTCAGGGCTGAGGCCCATCGCCAGCCTGAAGAACGAGACTGGCGTCGCGCCGACGGTTGAACCCACGGCACGTCTGAGCTGCGCCACGCCGATGTTGTTGAGGATCGCCGCGTCGGGCTTGTCGCGCTGCAGGTCCGTGAGCGCGATGACCGCCTCGGCATTGCGAGCGAGGTGAATGAGCGATACCGAAGCGAGGAACCGGGCCGTCCGTGATTGTGGGTCGCCGGACGGGACCACGCGAACGACGTCGAAGGCCTGTTGATGATCTCCCTGGTCCGTGAGCACGTTCCACAGCGCGATGCGCGACCGATGAAAGTCGGGGGCGAGGCGCAACGCCTCCCTGAGAAACGTCGTCTGCGTCGCCGGATTCTCGGCGAGCACGCCCTTGACGAACTGCTCGAAGGCGGGGAGTGGCGGGTGGCCCCGCTCCATGTCCTCGATCGAGACGGCCGACTCGGGCGCCAGGCGGCGAGCCACGCGCGCAAAGACCGCGAACAGTTCGACCAGCGGACCACCCTCGACCACCTCGGCCGAGATGCGTCCCGAATCGAGCCGGATGGCCCGCATGCGCACGGCGATGGTGTCGCCCGTCACGGTGTAGCTCCCGACGACGACCTGCGCGGCGCCCACGACACGTCCCACACGGATGATGGTGGCCTCGCTCAGCGTCGCCACCGGTGGCACCCGCAGCTGCTCGAACGCCTGGAGGCGATCGTCACGGGAGAAGACGGACGCGCCAAGAGCGGAGAGATCGTCGGTCAGCAGTACGGCTGACGCCTCGGCCAGCCAGTAGAGACGCGGCTCGCGCGTACTGCTCTCGAAGGGAATGACCAGGTAACCAGCGGTGGGACGAGTCTGGGCGCCCGCTGACGAAATGCAAAACGCAAGATGCAAAATGCAAGCAGCGGCCACTCCAACATACACACGCGCCCGAGCTGACAGACGGCGTTCACACCCAACGTGAGAGTGTGCACATACGGCGTGACGGTGTCGGCACGCGGCGTGACAATGTTCAGATGCGGCGTGACAGTGTTTGCATTTTGCCTTTTGCATTTTGAATTTCAGGTCCCGGTCCGCATGCTGATCGACATGACGCAATGGCCTTCGCCCGTCGCGCGGCACTGCTCGGTGGCCACGTCAGCGTCCAGATCCAACCGTGCCATGAGGTGTCTGATTGCGGAAGCGTAGTACTCGCAGAGCGGGTGCGCGGTCCGCTCGCGCACGTCGCAGAAGATCGACCCGCGGATGTCGATGGTCGCCCGCTCTTTCCGCCAGCGCACGACGGCACGGCTGCTCGTGCTTGTGGCATGCACCATCGAGCGCGCGACGCGCAGCGCGAGACGGGCGCGAAGGGTCGGCGGCACTCGTCGAAGCGCAGCCCGGTGAAAGGGAGTCAAGCCCAGGATCGTCCACTCGGCCGTGTACTCTCCCGCGCGCCCGGACACGAGGTCGTACGGCTCGCCCTCCTGGCGCAGGAAGCTGAGCACCGCCGCCAGCGGCGCCAGGCCGATGCGGCCGTCGCGCAGCCCCGAGGGGGTCAGCCACCCTTCGTAGAACTCGAGCCGCGTCGGATGCAGATCCACGATGCCCTGATGCAGGCTCGCCACGAGCGTGCGTCCCACGACTCCATCCGTCATGACGCGTGTTTTCTGATAACGTTACACGCGTTGCCGCGCGGATGTGGACTGCAGCGATTCTTGCCGGAGGGCAGGCGCGGCGACTCGACGGCCGAGACAAGAGCGCGCTTCAGGTCGGCGCCGTCTCGATTCT
>Ga0210380_10000120_pt1 | contig 44687 bp, 61 predicted proteins | sample PLM4_5_coexredo_FD_155476 | JGI IMG/M metagenome (GOLD analysis project Ga0210380, IMG submission 155476) | Groundwater sediment microbial communities from an aquifer in East River, Colorado, USA - PLM4_5_coex redo | ecosystem: Environmental > Terrestrial > Soil > Riparian zone | place: USA...
GCCCACTGGGAAGCGAACGACCTCGTTCAGAACCTGCAAAATCCCTTCGATCAAAAGTTTGGCCAGCTGTACAACCTCGCTGCCACGAATCAGGACACGCTGTCGGGCGCGGACATGATGTCGGCGCATGACGCCATGTGGTCCCTTTGGGCGGCCACGATTGATTCCGTGCAGGCGTGGGCTGGTAGCAGTTCCGACCGTCAGCGAGTCGCAAGCCAGTTCTTTGAGACAGAGATTCCCGTCGTTGGTCCAGCTTTGCAAGAAATCTTAGACTTGGCGAATAACCGACTCATGCAAGGACTGGCGACAGGCACACCACTGGTGACCAAAGAAGGCCCCTTCTACCTGCATGCGGGGGAGGCCGTCATTCCGGCTTCTCAGAATCCGAATGCGGGCGGATCCGGAATGGGCGGCGATCTCTACCTCACCGTGAATGTCGCCGCGGGCTCAAGGGCAACCGCGTTGGAGATCCGCGAACAGATGGAGCTATTCGTTGACGACTTCGACGGAAATGTTCGTGGGTTCAAAACCAGAATCACGGCGGGCGTCAAATCCCATTGGGATAGCGTGGTGACCGCCTGATGGGACTCCCGGCGTATTTCCAGACCAGTATCCTGACGATTGCCACGCTGGAAGATAAGGGTACAGCGGTGTCGACCACTTACCCTTTGACGTACCTCCTGGATTCCATTCTGGGAACCACGGCACGCTGGACCTCCGGCGGCGCGGCGGTGGAAGCGCACCTGTCGAGCAATTACGACAGCCTCTTTATTGGAAACCACAATCTTGTCAGTCCGGCGACCTTTCAGGTGCAGGCCGATACGGTGACGCCTCCCGGTGGTGGAGTCCTCACCGTCACCCCCACCGCTCGTACCGGGAATATGTTCATCGACCTGACGTTCGCGCTCAATCGCGCGTACCTGCGCATCACACCGTCACTGGTTGCCGCTCAGGAAATTGGCGAACTGCTGGTCGGTACGCGCATTCCGTTCCCGCGGAACTTCGAATGGTCAATGCCCAAACCCGATACCGATCTCGGCATCACGCTGGATACCCCCGCGGGCAACCAGTTCGATTACGAGTTCGGCAGCTATACCGAATTTCGACCTTCTTGGATGTATCCGGAATCCGAGCGCGCGAGCTTCCGCGCATTCAGTCAGGCTGTCGGCCGCCAGCCATTCGTCTGGATTCCCGACGTCGCCGGCACGGAAGCGTACTTCGTCAAGAAAGAACGAAGCTTTAAGGATGTCCCGGTCGGGCCCGCGTGGGCCGGTGGCGTGTTCCAGCAACACTACCGCTGGCAGCCGCTCTTCCGAACGATGTCGGAAGGACTGACGGTGAACGCATGATGAAACGAATTCTGCTTCTGATCGGTATCGTGGCATCGCTGGCGGTTCCCAGCTGGGCAGCCACTTACTACGCCGACACCACGGCGCACGGGGCCAGCGGAACCACGTGCTCTTTGGGTTCCCCCTGCACGCTGCTTTATTTGTCGGGGACGAAGCTGACTGCAGGGGATATCGGATTCGCCAAGGATGGAACATACCAGGGTGCAAACGATAAAATCTTCTGCCTTCAGCATTCAGGAACTGCTGGAAATCTCATCACGCTCAAAGCTCTAAACGATGGCGCTGCCCGCATTGACGGCCAGAGCATGAGAGCCCCCGTCGTTTTCGAGCAGTGCAGTTATTGGGATTTCGAAGGGTTCAACGCGCACGACTCGTCGACCAGCGAAGTGTTTTCCTTCCAGATGTACACCGGTGACGCCGGAATTCACGAGGGCGATAACTCTTACGGATCGAACAACAACGTCATCAAGAGGATTTGCGGCTGGAACGCCGCCGATACCAACTCCACCATCCTATTGTTCTGGTCCTCGAAGAATAACAACGTCGATGGATTCTGTGGTTTTGGAACCGCGCGAAAGATTGCGCAGAACTTTGCGCGTGCCGATAACAACGTGATCCGGAATGCCTGGATGATGTGGAACTATTCCACGGCCAGCAGCTCCGGCCCTCATGGGGTCTTTTCGCTGTCTTACGATTCCTCCGGGGACATCTGCGAAAACTGCCTGCTCACGTGGGACGAGGACATGGGCGCGGATACCACCCTGGCCTACGGACTTGGAACGCTCAATCAATACGACCGATTCAACCTGGACGGCATTCGCGCCAACCACACCAGCAACTCGACATTCATCGGCAGCGTGTTCTATCAGCTGGCGTCCTTTGCGGGGACCTTCGCCGGGGCCATGCAGGGCGGTCAGCAGTCCGACGGCATTTTCTACAAGCACATCATTGCGTTCATCGCCACCGCCAGCGGAACCGAATCGCTGGTGAATCTGGCGCTGGACTTCGGTGGAACCGGCTCACCCGTGGGCGGCCACACGCTCACGAATATCACGGCGGTACGAACGGGCGGAACCAACTCGTACATCGAAGCCGACTGGACGGTGACGGGCCGCGTGTCCGGAACATCCATCCTCGGCGCGACGGGTCAGATTGATGGTTGCTACAGTGGCAGCAGTGGAGCGAAGGTTCGGTATCTATACGATTCGTCGCTGACCATCACGACCACGCCGATGTGGCCGTTCTCTATGAATCAACGGGCCATCGATGCTCAGACGCTGGCAGGCCGCACACCCAAGGACCCACAGGCGAATGTGGAATCCTTCTGCGGAGTCAGCCCGGACATCACGTCCAATATGACGCCGCCGATTGAAACCTTTGAAAGCTATTCCGTCGCCGATGACCTGGACGGGAAGGCGGGGGGATCCGGTCTGTGGACGAGCGATTGGACATCCAGTTCTCCGGGAGTGATGACCATCGAGTCGGCACCGTCCGGTGGAGGCCTGGCCGTGCGTTCCAACTCCGCCGCGGGAGGCACGCTCTACACCTATCGCACCTTCGCCGGCATCAGCACGACGTCGACGCCGTTCTCCTGGCAGATGCGCACGAGCATCACGAACCCGAACAGTTCGGACTATGGAGTTATTTTCAATGAGGCCGGAGTGTCCGAGCGCGCGAAATGTCACTTCATGAACGGGGCAAATATCGAGTGCTATGACTACGACACGGCAGCCTGGGTCACTGTCGCCGCGTATTCCGCAAACACTACATATTCGATGGAGCTGGAACTGGACGCGGCCGGTCATTCGGATCAGTACCGGGTCCGCGCGAATGGCGGCAGTTACACCGCCTGGCTGGGAGCCAATGGCACGCTCAGCGTGTTGAACACCATCACCCTGGTCGACTCGGCCAGCAACGCGCACACGCTCTGGTTCGATTCGATTGGCTCGACGGTCACGAGCCGGATCCCCGTGCTGTCCTTCAATCTCCGGCAGAGGAACAACTAAATGAAGAACCTGATCATCCGTCTTGCACTGCTGGCCGCTCTGGCGGTATCGCTTCCCGTCTCCGTCTGGGGACAGGCCTCGTGCGCGCTCAAGCAGTCGACCGCCTCGCAGGAAATCTCCATCGGGCCTTTCGTCGACTCCACCGATGGCAATACCGAAGAGACGGGCTTAACGATCGTCAATACGGACATCCGGCTGAAGAAAGGTTCCGCCGACTGGGCGGCAAAGAACTCCGGTGGAGCGACCGCGGAAGAGCATGGCAACTATCGAATCACCCTGGATGCCACCGACACGGCAACGGTCGGAATTCTTGAGATTTCCGTTCATGCGTCGGGAGCGCTCTATGTCTACAAGACCTGCTTCGTGTACCCGGCGGCGGTCTATAACGCCCTGATTGGTTCCGGAACCTTCGATTCGAATCTGCTGACCGTAAATGGCACATCGCAGGCGGCGGGCGACCTGTACACCACGATACGCGCCACGCGCGCGGTAGCGAAGTCCACCGCCTTTGAATGGCCCATGCAGTTCGTCACTTCAGCGGGTGCGGTTGTGACTTCGGGAACGCCCGCCTGTACGCGCTCCATTGATGCACCTGGCACGTTTTCATCGACGACGAATTCGGCTTCCGCCGTGACAGCGAACGGATTATCCGAGCTGACGATATCGACCTCGGACACGAACGGGAATTACTACTTCATTTTGAAATGCACACTGGCAACGGCAGTCGATTACTACAACGTCTTTAAGCTTCAGCCATGAGTTCGAATCCTCGCGGCAACATGGGCCGCCCCGGAATGGGGTCGACCTCTGGCGGTGTCATCGATGCGCTGGGACGCCGCCCGTCCGGCGGGTCCACCGGCATTGCGGACCATCGCTGGTTGCTGGGGGCTCGCATCTTTCTGAACTCCGGAACCGAGAGCCTGGCTTACGACTACATCCGAACGGATGACACGATGTATCTCGGCGAAGTACTCGAGTTCGGCTTCAGTGAGCGTTCGATTGGAGCTCCGGCGGGGCCACAACGGATTGGCGACTGCCAGCTTCGCATCAAAGACACCGATCGGCGCTTTCGCACACTGCTGGCCACCCAGACCGGATTGCGGCGGCTCATTGAACTCGTGCGCGTCACCGACCAGGCTGTTGTCGGCGGATTCGAAATCATGAAGTGGAGTTTCGGGCCCGGCTGGGTCCAAGTCCGCGGCCGAGACATCCTCTCGAAGGTCAACGACAAGTACATTCCCTCGATTGGAACCCGCGTGAACTTTCCTTACATGGTGGAGGGGCAGGACGAATTCTTCGGGAACATCGTCATCGGAAATCAATTCTCGTCGGTGGACAACCTTCAAGGCCGGGTACCCTGCGATCACATCGGAGAAACCACGACACTGGTCGGCGCCATTCCGGTGGACCGCTATTGCGTCTCTCGATTCCCTCTATTCATCGACGCGACGAACCTGCCGGTGGTCTATCGAAAACTGCGTGGGGACGCCTCGTTCAGCGTGGTGGATCCGAGTGAATACATGTTCACTAAAAATGAGTCCTTGGGGGTGTACACCCCAACCTACCTGGATTTTCTGGCCGTTCAGGAAAAAGACGCGCTGATCCGGGTCGGTACCTACGGGTTCGAATCCGTTCAGGATATTGGAACGTTCAACACGATTGCCTGGAACGACCCGGATCCGCTCCGCAACCCCGTCGATGCGATCTCCAAAATGCAGTTGGAAGCGATGCTCAGCATGGGCGGTGACACGCGCTTCGAACGGTACAACACGGATTCGTTCGTGGCCATGCGCGCCTATTGCGCGGCACAGGGCTACGTCTGCGATGGCACCATCAGCCGGCCGATTACCTTCGGAACCTTTCTCTCATGGATGCAGACATCGTTCGAATTCGACTACTACGTGAACCGCCACTATCAGTATGAAGTCGCGCTGGTGGTGGATACCGATCCTGACCGGCTGGTGATCACCGAAGAGTTTGATTTTCTGGAGAGCGAGCCGCAGACGCCAGATACCGCGTTCAACCGAATCAACTATCGGTATTCGTACAACTCCGCAACTGGCCAGTGGGCAGGCAGTGGAACCTACGACAACACCGCCGATCAAGCCGAGCTGGGCAATGTCGACTACCAGGGCAACGACGATCAGATCGAAGCGCAGAACGTGGACCTTCCCTTTGTGGATGACTCGGTGATGGCGGCAACGATTATCGCTCGCCGCGCAGCCTATGTGGCGCTGGGCTCACTTCGGGTGACGTTCGAAGTCCCGACGCCGGAATTCTTTGAACGTCTGGAACTCGGGCAGCTGATTGGATTCACCGACAACCTCGGACTGGCGGACGGCGGCTGGGTCAACGAGGAATTCAAGATCCTGGCACTGCGGCACGACTTCGAACGCCTGGTCACAACCGTCAAGGCGATCAAACAAACGCCGGTGATCTATGGAGCAACCGGAACTGGCCCCGTGGCTGGACTGATTTTCTTGTGGAACTGAAAGAGGTAACGCATGAGTGACAATACCCAGGCGAATTTGGGAGCGGGCGGCGATCTGATTGCCACCGACGACATCGGGGGCGGAGTCAAAGTCCAGCGGGTTAAGACCACCTGGGGACCGGACGGCACGATGAACGACGCCGACGTGGCCAGCGGGAAGCCCTTGCCCGTGCAACTGCGAACGGCTGCCGGCGGAGAAGTCACCCTCGATCATGATTCTGTCGACGCCGGCGGACCGATCAAGGTCGGACATCGGGCCATCGCTCACGGAACCAATCCCACGGCCGTAGCGGCCGGCGATCGCACCGATGGGTTTGCCAATCGTGCCGGCGTGCCCTGGGTGATGGGCGGGCATCCCAACATTCTCACGCTCGAGGCGGAATACACTTCCGCCCAAACCAATGCCGCGATCATCACCGTCGGATCCGGCGCCAAGATCGTCGTGACTCAGATTCAAGCGCTGTGCGCGAATTCCAATTCCGTCGACGTTGCCGCGCGCATTGGATTCGCCACCGCCACCACACCCACAACCACCGGAGTCGTCCTCACACACCCGGGCATCGCTCCCGGCAGCGGCGTCAGCCGCGGAGACGGATCCGGAATACTCGGCGTTGGCGCCGATGGTGAGGATTTGCGAATCACCAGCGGAGCGGCCACCAGCGGCGCGCTTCGCATCCTGGTCAGCTACTACACGATTGAAAGCTAATGACAGCACCGGTCGAGAATTTCAATTACACGGCGACGTCGGGACTCGACACCTTAAACGGTGGCGCCGGGTTCAGTGGCGCGTGGGCATTTCACGACGGCGGCAGCATGACGGTGGAAGCCAACCCGGGAAGTCCTCCGGCCTTTGCGCCGGCGGGAAATGTCCTGCGATCGATCTCCACCACGAACAACACGAAATACATCCGGCCGTTCGCCGGCCGCACGGTTGAGACGTTCTCGCTGTGGATGCGCCTGTCAGTCAACAATCCCGGCGATCAGTGCGGGCCGATCTGGGCGGAGGCCTCCGATCCGGACGAAGGGCGGATGTACGTGCAGTTCGACCCGGACGGCAACATCAAGGCTTACAACAATTCCACCTACATCACGGTCGCCGCGTATTCGGCAAACACCTGGTACAAGCTGGAAACCCAAATTGATTCCGTCAACCAGGCGAACAAGTTTCGCGCGCGCGTGAAGACGGGCCGGACGTGGGGTTCATACACGTCCTGGCTCACGGTGAACGGTGGAGCGATTACCTCGATCGGCTACCTGATGATCGCGGACTCGGTACCGGGAGCCCACAGCTTCTACGTCGGCAACATCGGAGGTAAGGAAAGATCACCTCTCATCATCGGCGGGGATTTGACGTGACTCAAATATTTGTGAAAGCAGGAGCCACCCATGCACTTTGACGGAAACATCAGCCTCGGCGCGATTTCTCTAATAGGAACCATCATCATCTGCGCGTGGAAAATCAGCACGAAGGTGACTGCCGCCGTGACGGTCATGCAGTACACCGTTCAGGGTCACACGGACTGGATTAAGGAACACAAGGAATGCAGCGACCGGCAGGAGAAAGCCGTCGTGGAGCTACGCACGGCCATTGAATACATTCGCGCCGACGTGGCGTATCTCCGAGGACATAAGGACTCCGGGCAGGGGCTGAAACTGGAGGAGCGGTACTAATCATGGGTTGGATATTCGCGCAGAGAACAGGACGGATGTACCACGATGGCGAGCTGTTCGCGGTCGGATATTCCGGCCGCTATATGGGCAAAAACAATCCCCTCATGCAGAACGTGAAAGAGACTGGTCCGCTGCCGGTGGGCATCTATCGCATTGAAGATGCCTATACACATCCGCACCTTGGACCGCTGACCATGAACCTCAAGCCGGATCCGGCGAATGAGATGTTCGACCGCTCCGAATTTCGGATTCATGGCGACTCGATCGAGAGCCCGGGCTTTGCGTCGAAAGGCTGCATTGTGTTGAATCACGGATACCGGATGGCCATCAATGACGCGGCACGCAGCGGGGATCGATTGCTCGAAGTCGTGGAAGATTACAGAGTAAGAGAGGGGCTGATAACGTGAACGAACCTGCCGGCCGCTTCTGCCTGACCACCTATCTGGCGATTTCCACCACCATCCTGGTATTCGGAATCTTCGGAATCCTGATGTACAAGGAAGTTCCGGACAAGTCCCAGACCGCGATAACCATGGCCATCGGCATCATCATCGGGAAGTGGGGCTCCATCATCGATTACTTTTTCGGTTCAAGTTCAGGCAGCGCCGCAAAATCCAAGGCGATTGAAACGATGGTGGCGGAAGACAAGCCCGGCGCGGACCGTCTGAGCGATGAGAAGCTGCTGGAGGTTTACGCTAAGACCAAAGACAAACCGAAGGAGATGCCGTGATGCGCCTGCCTGACTGGGTCAAGTTCATCGGCGCCTGCTTTGCCGGCGTGCTGATGGTCGCCGGGCTCCTCATTGGTATGGTGTGGTTCCTGGATCAGCTTCGCGGCGTGATGTTGTACTGGTAGTTCATTTGCCATCTCCTTTGAAAAACGGATCCCTGCCTTTCAGGTTCTCAATTGCGGCGATTACCCTGTCGAGATCGTCATCCGAAAGAATCACATCGCCGTCTGGCTGATCTGGAGCGCGCACGATGATGGTGATCTTTGGGTTTTTGAACAGGCGGCTTATCTCCGCCAAATGAACGGAAATCTCGGAATGGACTTCTGCCAGTGTCAGCTTCATTTTGGGAGCTCCCTCACTCTGAGATCCTCAGTCCATTCCGCCATATCGCCACCCTTGCCACTAGAACGGAAGAATATCCGCTCGACCCTTTCCCCGTGTCGAATATCGAGATATGGATCCTTCCCGAGTTGCTTCATGAAGCAGCTTACCTTTGCGGCTTTGCATTGCTGAATCACCGATCGCGCCCACTGGATATTGAACGGCCGGGCGCCGGGCCCGCTCTCGCCGCCGATAATGACGAGATCCAAATTGTTCATGCAGTAACCGTCTTCACCTTCGACACGCCCGCTCAATGAGTCCACCAAACCGACAGGAAGCGCGACTTTCGTGAAGTCGACGGCGCCCAAGGCCGGCTCGTACGATACGAACCGAACCGCCGCCGGCGTCTTCAGCAATTCCGGAATTCGTGAATTCGCAAATTCCTGGTTCTCGACGGATACGCCCAACCAGATATTGGGAATGGGCCACACCTCAGCCATCTTCGACAGTGTTGCTTTGTGGGATTCAATGTAACGGAACATCCGGAGCGGCCGTTTGGTTAGGACTTGGTACGTGTGCCAATCGGCTGCCGCCATAACCGAAAACACTTTCGTAATGAACTCCGAGTCCACTCCGTCCTGAAACAGATCACTCATGGAATTGACGAAGATCCGACGCGGTTTCTGCCAGCGCAACGGCTCGTCGAGTTTCTCCGGCACGAGTCGTAAGTCGAAGCCCTGCTCATAGGGATGGCCTGGTACGCCGCGCCATCGTTCCGCGAAGGTCTCGGCATAACAGTTCTTGCAGCCTGGACTGATCTTGGTGCAGCCACGAACAGGGTTCCAGGTGGAGTCTGTCCATTCGATCGAGGATTGATCGCTCATGCCGTCGCTCCAATTGCCCGTCGTGCATCGGTTCTGGCGTTGACGATTCGTTGAAACCGTTCCGACGTTCCGCCGTGGTCCGGATGTTCGGTGAATGCCAACTTGCGAAACGCATCGTCGATTCGATCGGCATTGACCGTTTCGGTTGCTGAGAATCCGAACACGTTTCGCCATGGTTCGCTGGCAGTTTCTGGGATGGCCGTGAATCCGCGGAAGGCACGCTCCATCATGTCGGAAGATCCCCAGCGCTCGATGCCGCGGATGGCGTCAATGGTCTTCTCGATGGCTCTCAGGTTCTCCCAGACGCGCTTGTACTTGTCGCAGGCAAAGCACATGGGCTTGCCTTTGTATTCGAAGTAGACCGCAGCTCCGGAATCTTTCGGTTCGGAAGCATTGGCGTATGGCAGCCCATCCCGACGCAAAGGGATATTCGTTGAAAGGATGACTTTCTTTGCGCACAGCCGGTCCAATTCCGCAAATAGGCCATCACGTGCAGCTCCGAGAGTCGACTTGAATGGACTGTCGTATTGCCACTTCGCACGCGGGCGACCTTCGGGCCAATAAAGAGGATAGGCTTCGATCAATTTTGAATCCTCTTGAAGGCGATACACCAGCACCACTCATTCCGGTCCCAAGCGGCGGCGCCGTTGGTGTCGTCCCAGAGCTGGCGGAATGTGCGGTGCCATCCGTTCTCCGTCCGCAACCAGTCATGGCCGTCGCCTTCAGTAGATGGGCGACACCCCTCAGCTTCACAATCCACATCGCTGATGTCTTGAACCCGCTCGACGCGAATGCCGGTAATTTTCAGAGTCAGGCGCGAGGCCCAGCGGGGCATAAAGATCGACGGTCGCCAAGGCGGAATGTCTCCATCGAGTTCTTCGAATTGATCTTTCCATTCGCCATCGGCTCGATAGGTGATTTCACCGAATCCAGGCGGGCGAGTCTTCGGGATTGACCCCCATCCGTATTCGACATCGTTCATCGCCCACGTCTCCCTCACCCACAGTCGGTCTCCGGGCTGGCCGTAGGGGCACTTAATGTCGGTCCAAGGGTCGCCGTCCTCCTGCACATTCACAACTTCGTTGTCTAATGGATTCCCGTTCGTATAGGAACCGACCGTGCAGCCTTTCACTGACGGCTTCACAATCCGCCGAGTCTGCGTCTTGCGGCCTTCAAGAATGCCGTTGATGCTTCTGGCGTGCATGAGAATCGGTCGCTCTTTCGTTACAGACACCTTGACGTTCCTTCCAGCAGCTGGCCACACGGACAGAACTGAGAATACATTTCACCGGCAAAGTGCAGCTCGATCGAAACGATGCGGTTGCAGTTGGGACATCGGATTTCGATCGTCATCAGTTGTACTGTGCCTTTCGGATCAATCGTTTTCGTTGAATGAAAATCCGCATGGGTCGGACAACCTTTTCCCAAATGGGATTGCTCTTCAGCGCATCCATCTCACACGGCCGCATCTCCCGAATCGAGCCATCGACAAAGAGGGAGACTCCGCCGCAGTCCTCACAGATGAATGGCGCTATGGGTGGAATCACGACCGCCGCGGGCTGAGGAATCGCCACTTTGAATTGGCAATGCGGACAGAGCAGCGTCATGAGATCACCTCTCCCCCAAGCACAAACTTCTTCCCATTGTTCCGCCACACGTTGAAGTGGGCGCGGCAGAGATCGAGTTCCGGCGCGATGTTGTTCCGGCAGTGCTGGCACATCCAGGTGTCGCAGGTGCCTTTCTTGTTTTCGCGGAAAACGGGGTGATCGCACTGGAACCCCGCGACGTTCCGGCAGTAGTGGCAGATCACCCTTCGCTTCGATCGGCCACCACAAACAATTCCCGTGACGCCGTTACCGAGATTGATGGGTTCGCAGGTCATGTGCGGCATTTCCCGTAGGGAACTTTCGTTTCCACATGGCGCGTGTTTGCGATCGTCGGATTGTTCTGGTCCGTCTCAATGGGCATCAGACAAACACCGCAGAGTCCAACACGCATGTATTGCTTCGTCGTGAGGGAGGAATCCACATCGTTCGGCGATTCCGAGGGATTCGGCCTCTGCCAGGAGGTCGCGTTGTTCAGGCGGCTCGCAGCCGGGGTGATACGCTCTTTTTGTTTCATCGTCGTAGACAATCTCGTCATCGATCGCGATTGGTCCGCCGCACTTCCGGCAGCGCTGGGCGAATTTGGCGCTGAGGTTTCTCAATTACGGAAGCGCTTCAGATGAACCTCGGCGATATCCTGCAGCCACTCGAGCGCCGCCTGGGAGATCAAGGTTCTGTCGCCGTACTGTTTGAACCGATCCCGAGTCTTCGTGAAGAATTCCGAATCCTTCGCTTTCTTGAATTCCGATCCTTCCGCCAGCTTTTCTTCAGCCAGGGCAACGGAGCGCATGGCCGATCGGGCGCGGGCTTCGTCTTCCGGAGTAAGTTCTTTCAATGGTGTTTCTCAGTGGAAGAATGCCGGGCAGTCCGCGCTTTCGCGCATGAGTCGCGGACTGCCCCAGCATCTACGGACCAGTCGTCCGGCGGCGCCAATACCGGGTACCGCCGTTCAACCTAGCGACTGCACACGCCGTCGCCGCGAATCCCCAAGCCGGGGAATACCGTTATGCAACGATCGTGATGCCCTTGGTCTTCTCGACCAGGTATTCGCGGATCCATAGAATCGCTTCCGCCTTCCAGCGGCCGCCATCCCCTTCAAACAGGGCCACGCCTGGCAACTGATCCTTGCGAGACTGAACGCGAAGGACAAAAGCGGACGGCGGCTGCTCGATTTCGAGGAACGTCCGGTACGGTTTCAGAATGACCGGGTTCGGAATGGCAATTTCCTGTTGAAGGGTCACTCCGGTACTGGCGGTCACCCGCTGGGTCACACCGTCATCCATCGATGTTTTGGCGGCATCTTCTTTGATGGTCCCGAGGATCTTCAGGACGGTGGCGCGATCGGCGTAGTCCAGAAAGAGCGACTGCAGGCCGACCATGAAGATGGGATGATCGAGGAACTTATTGAACTCGAACTCCCGGTTGGAACATTGCGATGTGAGAAACTTCACCCGCTGCTTCCGGACGCCAAAGACTGGTCCAATCAGGCGGACTTCCCGCGGCGAGACGACATGAAGCACGTTGCCTTCGCCGGAGGTCAGGAAAGCGTCACAGAAATCCGCGACCGCGGTCAACGTGGATACCTCCAACACGCTCTGAACGGGCTCATCGGGAAGCGGCTGGTTGTGCACGGGCTTGGTGGAGAATTCGTTGCCGTTGATGGTGACTACACCAGCTGGGACGAGCTCCGTAATCGATTCAACAAAGGTGCTATCGATCATTGGCGTCCCTCAGTTTCTGATCGACATCCTTCAGATCGGCTGCGGAAGGAACAGGATCGAAGATCTTCCCTTGACGGGGGTTGCTTTGAACGGCAACGGGCTCGCCGTTCTGTTTGCCCAAAAATACTTCGCGGTCGATCGGGCGGACTCCGGCCACCTTGCTGCTCACCGCGACGTTGACCATGGCGCTTTCGCGGCTCTCGTCCGGCTTGAATCTGAACTTGATGGTGATTTCCCGGGACTGCCGGGGCGAAGTGTTGATGTCTTGAATGTTGCTGAGAACAGCGGTCAGTTCACGCTCAAAGAGCTCGAGCGCCGCACCATTCGCGATGGAAACTAATGTGACTCGTTCGTCCATGGATCCTCTTTTCTGGTGGATGTTAGTCGTTAGGTCTGCACCAGCGGTGCATACTCTTCGCCGCGGAGTCCAAATGTGGACGCGACAGCGTTGTGGGCGGTCATCTCCTGGGGAGCTCCCAGTTTTCCATCGGCCAGCATCGGCCGCAGCTGGGGATGGCATCGCAGCATGTACTTCTTGATCGTGCCATCCGGCTCCGGGGTGGAGTTGAGCACATGAACCATGACCAGAGGTTCATCGTCGGCAAGTTCCTTACGATAGAGCGATCCGTACTCGTCGGTGTTCAGCAGCTGGGCGCCGCTCTCGAGGATGTAGCGTTCGTACCCCATCCGTTCGATCATCACCCGGCGCACTTCCGCGTTCTGTTCCTTGTCGATTCGTTCGGCGGTGACACTTTCCGGATTGGTGATGATGTCCGCCGGCACGCGCACGCCGTGCACTGCGTAAATGGCCCAGCCATCCGGATAGGCGACGGCCGGCCCGGTCACGCTGTGCAGTCTTCCCCGTTCGTCCCGCGCAAGAATATTGTGCCGTTCCGAAACCCAGCAGATGTTGGCGTGCGGCAAGAACCATCCGGCGGAGTGCGCGAGGTCCGTCAATCCACGGAGTGGCTCCGTGTGTTTTTCCAAACCGCACGCGGTTCGGAAAAATTCATAGAAGGCAAGCCAGCTGGCATCATGCGCACCATACCCAGAATCCCTGACAGAAGCCCTGACAGAAGCCCAGACAGAATCCCCGACAGAATCCCTGACAGAAGCCCCGACAGAAGCCCTGACAGAAGCCCAGACAGAATCCCTGACAGAAGCCCTGACAGAAGCCCAGACAGAAGCCCCGACAGAAGCCCTGACAGAAGCCCAGACAGAATCCCCGACAGAATCCCTGACAGAAGCCCCGACAGAAGCCCTGACAGAAGCCCTGACAGAAGCCCAGACAGAAGCCCCGACAGAAGCCCTGACAGAAGCCCTGACAGAAGCCCTGACAGAAGCCCTGACAGAATCCCTGACAGAAGCCCTGACAGAAGCCCAGACAGAAGCCCCGACAGAATCCCCGACAGAAGCCCAGACAGAATCCCCGACAGAATCCCCGACAGAAGCCCAGACAGAAGCCCCTAAATCTTTAATCAGCTTCTTGTCGAGAATGATGGCGCGCGTCAACCCTTGTGACAGCGGCGATCCACACCACACGATCTTCGCTGGCGGTTTCAGGCCGGCCGCTTCGTATGCCTTTCGAATGGCCGCCTCCGCGCGCGGCCGATCGGCGGGATCGGTGCACAAGCCGATCTCCGTCCATCGCTTCACGTACTCCGGAAATTGCGCGATTTGCTCCGGAGTCAACTCTTCGATTTGTTTCTTTGTTACCGCCATGGATCGATCCTCAATCAGCGACGTTGCGGATCTCTTCCGGGCTGTACTCGCGTTGAATGGTCCGCTCGTAGTTCCCGGGAGGCAGCGCGATCGCACCATGCTCTTCGTGGTGGAGTGAAGCCTCGTTCTTCACCTTGAGGTACATCGTTCCGGTACCGGTGACGAACACGTCGACGTCCTCGAGGTCGTGAATGGCGTGGGCATGGCCCGTGACTTCGCCGTATGCCAGGACAATTCGGGAGTTGCCGGCCTGGTCTTTCTTCTCCGCCGCCTTTGCCGTTTTGGGAATGGATCCAACACGACGAAGCAGGACATCGCCCTGGCGCACGATCATTGCGTTTTTCATGGTTCTCATTTCTCAGATAGGAGCGTTGAACAACGGGGATCCGATTCGGACCCGTCAGAAGCGCGACTGGATGCCGTCGCCGCAATATCGAAATGCAGGGGTGTGCTGCCGGACCGAACCATCAGTTCGACAATTTCCTCCACCGCCCGGGTGATGATTCTGGTTTTGAACGCGATGATCGTTCCGGCTTCTGCCCGGCCGCGAATGAGCTCCGCCTGGCCGGAAATGATGACGAGTCTGTTTCGGAGCTCGGCGACGTCGACCGCGGTCAGAGTGAGATCACTCACTGCAGGCTTTCTTCTGGCTGGTACATCCGAGACATACCTTCAGTTCGCCGATCTGTACCAGGTCGATGGTGCCGCCACCGCAGATGTCGCAAACGATGGCGTCTTCTTCGAGAATTTCTTCAAGTAAGGGCAAGGTTCTCCCAGCCTTTCTGTTCGTCGTTAAATCCGGATTCCGTTGGGTGCTGCCAGGCACCCGGCGTCAATCCCGATGGTTCGTTTTTATCTCGCGCTGGCTACTTTTAATATTTCCAGCACAGCCTCAGTCGCATTTCTCTGTAATTTCTCTGAAAGTCCTGCGTTCTCCAATTGCGGCCACGTCCAGAAGCCTTGCTTCACTCCCCGCAAAAGAATCTGGTAATGGTTATTGCAATTGCCCCGGCAAACCGCATTCTCGACACAACGTGGGTTCGGAAAAATACATCTTGGTTTTGGCGGGGGAACAAACGTGATTTCACGCCGCATCGCCACCCTCTTGCCGCTCCTCAGAAGGAACTACGATGTCGGCAAGATCGATTCCAAGTACTTGGCAAATCTTCTTGCCTGTTGCGGGGTAGACATCCCGCCCGTTCTCCACTTTTGAAATCGTGGTCAGCGTGAGGCCGGTTTTTTTTGCGAGCTGCGTCTGGTTCATTCCCTTCCGATGCCTCGCCGTTACAAGCTTTGCGCTGTTCAATTTCATAACGTGAAAGGTTATCGCATAACCTAAAAGGTTATTGCAAGATATTTGTTGTTCTTTTTGTCTTCTCTGTAAATCATTGATTTAGTACAACCGCCGATGTGGGATATGGCGCGTTCGTTGAAAGCATCTCGAAAAAACTTGGCTGCAAGTTCGATAAAGATCTCGCAGTAAGGCTCGGCGTATCTGCTAAACAGGTCAGTCTTTGGAAGACGAACAAATCCGCCCCGAGGATGAAGATGCTGAAAATCATGATTGGACTGGCTGGCTACACACTGGACCAGTGCTTGAAGCTTCCAGACAACGCTGTGACATTTAATGAACCAGCGCCAGACGACATCAGGCTCCGGGCCATGATCGCGAATGAAATTCAAAAGCAGATTCGAGGGGCTCCGCGAAAAGATAAGAAGAAGCAGGGAAAACGGCGCGCGTAGTCATGATGACGGAGTGGCTCAGTTCCAGGAAGGCAAATAGCCCGCGTGCCGAATAGAGTAGAATTTTGCCGGGAGAAACAATGATCAAATTGGTTTTTGCATCGCTGATCATCTTGGGTCAGTCGCTCGATATGCCATCTGGATGGAGGACAATCCCCGTCGCCGACACCATTACTGGCCGCCAAAGTTCGGTATTCGTATTGACGGGGACATGGGTTGGAGGCGGCCCGTCGTTCCCGTACAAAGACGCTATTCCGAGTATTGACGTTCATTGCTCGGGCGGCAAATACGGATTCACCAAGTTTCACATTGATGCCCTCGTGGACGTGAATGTATCGCGAGTCGATTATCGGGTTGATGACAAGGCTGGAACGTTCTACCTGACCTACCGCGCAGGTGGTGGCGATAAATCAGTCCAGTTAGGAAAGGGCGACGTGCAGAAAATTCTTAAGGGAAAGCTCGTTATTTTGCGAGTGGCTGCCTTCAATCAAGGGCTCCTGACGGCGCAGTTCGACATGCCTGCAAGCTCTCAAATCGTCAAGGATGTCTGCGGTCTCAAATAAAGGGTTGACAGAAATCTAAAAGCGGGCGCATAGTTCGCGTGCTGCCAGGCACCTGTTAGTTCGTCAGTCCCGACATTGGAGTTAAAATGTCGGGCGAAACAAAACTCAAATCACACCACAATAATCCGACACCACAAGACTCTTCAGCGGTTCTATTTCATTTTGAGGCCCCGCGTCAGGCCGTAGGTCCCAACCTCGTTGCCGGATTTCGAATCCAGCAGGATCACCAGATCCGTGCTCTTCGTGCCGTCAAAATAGTAAAGGTAGATCACCGAGACGACGTTCGCCTTGTCCTTGTAGTCACCGGCCATGAAGCTGGGCGTCACAAATGCCCGAACGATTCCGTTGCGCGGTGGCTGCACATCGCCAATGAACTTGCTGGCCTGGAGACGCTTAATGAAGTCGAGTCGCTTCGCTTGAGTAGCCGGGGACTTGTCCTGTTTTGGGGTCTGGGTGGCGCCGACGTATGCGGAGTTGTTTACGGTCCACGCGGCCGTCATCAGGCACATCAGCAAAATAAATCTATTCATAGTGCGCCAAAGGATACTCGCCCGGGACGATCAGCTGAAAACAATATTTCTCGGAGGGCGGCATGAAATTTATACCCCTCACCCTCCTGATTCTCGCCGCCCTTTACCTGTGCTACTGGCTGATCGGGCTGGCCACCTGTGACTACCATAACCCGAAGTTTGCCGCGTTTGCCCGCTGCCTGGACGCGCTGCAGGTGGATCCGGCCACCGTCGTAGCGGCACTTGTGACCGTCGTCCTGGCGGTGGCGTGGCTGGCCTGGAGGGCGCGATGAGTACGAATACCTTCTGGATCGTCTTTGCGATGCTCAGTGGATCGTTCTGGACGTGGTTGCTGATGACCCGGCGTGCCGCTCAAAGGGCGAAGGCTGCGGCACCCTCTCCCGCCGCCACAGCGCCCCCCCCTGTAGAAGAAAAGAAGCATCCCTGCACGCCCTGGCATCTCTTCGAGGTCATTTCGACCCGGCATGTCCAGCTGGCCTGCCCGCACACGTCGGTTCTCTCGAGATGCAAGGTCTGCGGCCAGCACAAGACGGAAGTGTTTCCAGGGGATTTTGACTTGAGAGATTTTGTGATGGCCAAGAATGAACTCGAACGTCTGGAGGGCATGTTTCACTGATGGATCCCCTACTGACCAAACGCCAGGCCGCCGAGATTCTTCAGTTGTCGATCCCGACGATCGACCGGAAGATCCGTACCGGAGAGCTCCGCGCGGTCCGCTTGGGCCGGGCCGTCCGGATCGAGCCCGACGACCTGCGTGAGTATGTCAACCGCCGCGAAAGTCAGAAAAAGAGTGTCGGGGAAACTACCGGTACTCACTGCACCGCAGAGGTGATCACGTTTGATCAGCACCGGAGCGTAAGTTGAAGAAATGATTAAACTTGATTACAAGCGACCAGACGGCGTAGGTAAACCCGAACTGATTCGTAGTCCGTCGCTCTATCCAGCTGAGCTACGGGCGCAGAGTAACTTACGAAGACTTCAAAACGCCTGTCGGGGAAACTACCGGAACTTCTTCCGATTCCCCGCGCATGAGCTTATCCATCACTTCCTTGCGAGCCATCGCCCGTTCGACATGCTCCGGCGTCGGATGCACGTACTTTTGGCTGATGACAATGCTGGAATGTCCCATAAGTCGCATGATTACGTAAGGGTCTGCGCCGGACTCCCCGAGCCGCGTACCGAACGTATGGCGAAGGGAGTATACAACAAACTCTTTCGAGAAAGCCGGCGTGCCGTCCTCCTTCACTGTCTCCCGCCGAATCCTAGCGTGAATATTGTCGATCCCGAAGATCGTCAAATGTTTGCCATTCCGCTGGCCGGGAAACACCCAGCCGGTATCTTCGTGGAACCTCTTGCGCGTGGTCAGCAAGGCACTCGACCGCGCCGTCAACGGCACGTTGCGCTTGGCATTCTTGGTCTTCCCTTCCGTGATCGCGATGTATCCGAACTGGGCAGAATTGGCCGGCGCCAGATGGATGTGCTCCCATCGGCGCGTCAGGCATTCTTCCGGCCGCATGCCGGTATCGAGAATCAAAATCGCCAGATCTTGCAGCGGTTGCGGAATGACCTCCAGATACTTTTTCTCAGTGGCGTAGTCGAGCACGTACTCGCGGCCGACTTCACCAGGCAGCAATCGAATTTTGGGAGCTTTGCGGAGTTCGCCCCATTCTTCCGCCAGGCGCAGCGCGTGACGCAGTGCCGCCAGTTCCCTGTTGATCGATGCAATCTTGCGTTTTGCCTTCGCGCGGTGCTGGACGTAGTCCTCGATCAACGATGGATCAATATCCTTCAGGCGGGCGGTGGCGAGCGGATCGAAGTCCACCAGGCGACGGACCTTCTCTTCGTAGTACTGAATCGTGCGCTTCTTCTTCGCCGATCGCACCTTCACGTGATCCAGAAACTTTCCCTCGGCGAACGTCTTGAATATCGGTGTCAGCTTCGCCGGCGCGATGCCGTGCTCGCTCAGCAAAAGCCGGTTGCGTTCCGTTCGCTCGATGTCCTCCGCGATGCGTTTGGTTTTGGCCATCGTCGAGACGTTGAATCTCTCACCGTTGACCGTGAAGTCGTAGTACCAGCGCTTTCCGCGTTTATAGACCGACATCGTGCGCGGCAGAGTACCACATTCCAAACAGTTCAGTTCGTGTTGCCGGAGGTCTTAGGTCGCCTCACGGCGGTTGTATTGCCTTTGCCGACGCCGATGAAAATCTCACGAAGCGGTCCGCTTAGTCGGATTGTTAAAGGTTGTGAGCCCTGCGGCGTTGCCTCTGAGCATCGCGTGGCGCTGAGTCGCTGCGGCGCCGCGGGAGAAAACGCGGCGCCGCTTTACCACAAATTCCTACGAACCTCGACTGGCACTGGCAGCCGGCCGGGGACGACGCATGCCAGAACTCGAGTCTCAACTCTACCGTCCCAAGGAGAAAGCAATGAAATCGTTTACCTCAAATGAACTCGCGGCTTTTCTGGAGCCGCGTCAATCCCCACAGCCGGACTGGTGTGTGCCTGAAGGTGAAACGCGCTGTGAACTACCCACCTGGAAGATGACGCTGATCGTGGCGGCCATGGTCTTCTTCGGAGTGGAGTGCATCGTCGGCTTCAGCACGACGCTGTCCTGGCTGGCGCGGATTTTCGGGTGAACGGAACAACGTGAACCTCGGACCCGCCTACCAGTTTTACTACAACGATTTCTACGGCTCTACAAAGGTCGTCTTAATGAGCCTGGAGGAAGAGGCCGCCTATCAGCGGCTGATCGCCTACCAGTTCGACTCCGGGTACATCCCCGCAGACATTAAAGAGCTCGCGAAAATCTGCAAGAACATCACGCCGAAAAAGATGGAGCTGATGTGGATTCGTATTGGTCCATGCTTTCAACCGTCCGATATTCCCGGACAGTTGATCAATCCAAGGATGGATGAGATTCGCCGGGAACGCCTTGAGTACAAACAGAAAAAGATCGCTGCCGGCCACACTGGCGGTTTGAAGAGTGGTGAAGTCCGCTCGAAGCACAGTCGAAGTTCTGCTTCCGGAATTAATGAAGCAAACGGGAAGCAAACAGGAAGCATCACTTCATTTTTGCTTGAAGCAAACACCCAAGCAAAACGAAGCTCTCCGTCTCCTTCTCCATCTCCCTCTCCAGTTCCCTCTCTTAAAAGTTCCCAGAGTCTTATAAGTCCGTCCGTTCCCATACAGGAGCCGCGCGAACGAACGAACGAATTTGAAAAACAGGATTTCCAGAAATACTGGGGACCGGTCGAGAAGTACCTCCGCAGCCAGGTGGTGGAGGAAGTTTTCCAAAAGCTCTACGCCGGCATGCGAATTCTCGACATGACCGCCAGGCATGTGGTGGTGGCGGTTCCCCAGGAATTCCTCAACCAGTACGGCGGGATGGAATACGGGCCGGCGTCGTTGAAACATCGCCTGGAAAAATCAGGGACCGGCCTGATGCGAAATCGCGCACTGAAGCTGGTGGTCCTGGAATCGATCGAATCCGCTCTTCCGAAAGAATCGCGAGTCGTCCTGGCGGGAGAAGTTCAGTGAGAACGCTCGGCACGGTCGATTTCGAATCCACCTATGCCCGGATCGCCGATCGCACGCTGGCGCTCAAACGTGTTCGGCCGGACCTTCCACCGGCGTCGGTCCCGAAGCAATACCAACCGAAGACCTGCCGCGGCTGTGGCCGGGTGTTTCAGCCAACCACTGGATCGCATCTCTATGGGCCTGGCTGCGCAAGCCTGGGGCCGCGGTTTAAGTCCATCGTCATGCCGGGAGCGAAGCTTACTCACAATCCTGCGAGCGAAAATTAACATGGCGAAATTTAAATCCGCTTCAATCGGCATCGACCCTGGGCACTCTGGCGGTATCGCAATCATCGGCGACGGATTCGCGCAGGCATGGAAAATGCCGGAAACAGAAGCGGACACAGCTGAAATGTTTCGAGACCTCACGGAGTGGGCCGAAACAGTTTTCTGTTTCATTGAGTTTGTCACTCCAATGCCGAAACAAGGCTTGGGCTCCACCTGGAAATTTGGACAGCACTACGGCTTTTTGCGTGGGTTGTTGATCGCTCTGAAAATTCCATTTGATCAAGTGAGGCCACAAGTCTGGCAAAAAGTCATGAACTGTCGGACCGCCGGCGACAAGAACATCTCGAAGGCAAAGGCCCAGCAGCTCTGGCCAGAATTAAAAATCACACACGCGTTGGCCGATGCGCTCCTCATTGCGGAATGTTGCCGACGTCGTGCAATCCCACCTGGAGAAGCATCATGAACACAAATCCCGCCACCATCGACGACGCGATCGACGACCTGGTGCGCGAAAAACATTTGATCGAAACGGCGATCGATGGTCTCGAAGCGCTGAAGCAACTGTACGGACACGGCGGCCGGTTGAATCCGACTGCCACACGTGTGCTTCCGGCTACCTCATCGACCGTTCTACCCCCCCCAGTCGTCCAGCCGGAAGCCATAACGGCGACGTCTCGCAAACCAGCGAAACGCAAATACACGCGCCGTGTTGCCGCGGCCGCGGTCAGTTCACTCCGAGTAAAACCACACCGGGCCATCGATCCTATGCGACCAGACAAACGCATTTCACAACCGGCAAAGGGTGGCGGCATGAAGCGATGCCAAGCTTGCAAGCAGATGCGCAATGCGGAAACGGAATTCGAAATGGGTGAGTTTCGTAAGAAGCGCCGCTGCGTTGTGTGTGAACCACCCCTCGCAAAAACAGGGGACAAACCCTCGGATCCGGATCCGAGGCCGGCAGCCGGCCCGGAAAATCGGGTGACTGGATCCACGAACGATTACGAATCGACGTTTCGCAAAATTGCCGCCGCGTCGAAGCCACGCGCGGAAGCGGCACCGAAGCCCGAAGTCGTATCGCCGAAGTTCCGTTCCGAGTTTGGCGACGAGCTCGAGTACAGCAAGCCGATCACGTGTCCCAAATGCAAGGCGCCTGGTGTTCGCTTTAGCCGGCAGGAAGACTGTGACAAATCGACCGACCACTGGACGTGCCTGAAGAACGGCTGCCAGGTGCGGATCTCTCACATCGTGCTTTCCGTCGACCACAAGTACGACCCGATCCTCGAGGAAGCCGTATGAAGTTTTTACTCATCACACTCGTTCTCATCACACCGGCGGCCGGGCCCACGGCCTGCGTCGAACTTCAGGGTGTGCATCTGCAGATCCCGATCCGCAGCGGACCGGAGCCGGATCTCACCATCGTCGCGTTGCCGGCACCACAGCTACAGCAACCCAACGCACCGCAGCCACCGTTGCCAACCGAAAAACCGGGCGTGCCTCCGGTGATGCCGTGAGCGATGTTCGATGACGAATGCAATGGTTCCCTTATTCCGATTGTTCTGGCGGCTCTGGTGGAGCGTGTTGGCGCTCTCGAAGAGCAGCGCCGGCCGCGCGTTCGTCCTCAAGTTCTCGATGAAGCGGCCGCCCTCGAGGTTCGAGTCACCAAAACAGCAATCCGCGCGGAAATGGTCCGGTTGTACCTGGATCCCTCTCGTCCCTCGGTTGCCGAGATTGCCAGGCGCCTGGGATACAGCAAGCGCGGAGTTCGAAACAACCTGCAAGCCGCCGGCGTTTATGTCGGGGCATTGAAAAAGGAGAGCGCATGAAAGGTAATGTCCTCGGGTTCGGCATCCCACTTTTCGGTTTAATCGCGGGCGTGACGTTGATGGGGTTTGTCCACGCACAAGCACCACCGCCGAGCATCTTCCCCAGCCAGGATTTCACCTACACCTGCACGCCGACAAATGGCACCGCGCCGCCGGTGGAATTCAAGTTCACCGCAGCCCCGGCGCCGCACGTGGATGTGTTCTTCGGCGCGAATGTGGCGAGCAACGATAAGACGCCGCCGGTCATCAATTCGGTTCTGAATTCCGTCAACGTGAATGTCCTGCCCGGTGGCATTCGGATCACCACCACTAACGGCGTGCCGCTCACCATCACCGCCAGCGACAACGTTGGTGTCGTCTGGTTTCGGCTCGACGTTGACGGCCTCGAAGGACCGAAGGATGGTAACGCCGCCCTGATTCTGCCGCTGACGTTCTACGCCCGATGGAACGCGCGAAACGTCGCCCCCGGTTTACATCACTTCAAATTGACGGTTTCGGATTTGGCTGGGAATCAGGCCGTCAAGGAATGGGACATGGTCCGATGAAGATAGAAATCCACGTGCATGTTCACGACGAATTCCGTGCGCAGCAAATCGCCGCGCTCTCAAAGTCTCTGTCCGCGTCCACCGTAAAACTTAAACTCGCGATCGCCGGGTACACCAAGCGACCCGGCACGCATTCCCGTTCGGAGGAAATTGTAATGAGTGAATTGACCGAAAAAGTAGAGCAGTTGAAGAACGAAGTCAACGATGCCAAGACCGTCATGGGATCGGCCACAACGCTGATCAACGGCTTCAACGACCGATTGAAAGCCGCAGTGGAAGCAGCTATCGCCAAGGGCGCACCACCGGAGACCTTGACGGATATCACCGACATCACGACAGCGTTGGACGATACCGGAAACGCATTGGCGGCCGCTGTGGCTGCGAATACGCCAGGCGAACCGGAAGTCCAGTAATCGAGTTTGCCGGGGCCGCGAGCCACGAGTCCGTTTGGCCGGTTCAAAGCGATGACCGGTTCCCGGCAAATGTCCGTGCAGCGTAATGCTCTTTATGTCATAAGGTAGTTTAGGAGAATCCAACCATGCTTCTATTGACTTCGACGTCCGATAAAGTTCAGGTCATCACCGGGTCCGCCGGCACCATCAAAGTTCGTGCCGATTGGGTCGACAACGTCTCCGGCACCATCACGCCCGGACGAACCAACACGGCGTCGATTGCCACCGCTACCACCACCGATGTTGTAGCGGCACCCGCGTCGAGCACGCAGCGGAATGTCAAATCGCTGTCTGTTCGCAATACAGACGCCTCCGTGAGTAACCTGATTACCATCCAGCACACGGACGGAACGACGACGGAAGAACTCTGGAAGGGCACGTTACTTTCCGGCGAGGCGGTCATCTTCGATCAGACCGGCGTCTTTACGCTCTACGACGTCAACGGTGCGATCAAACCATCCACAGCCAAACTGGATGTCTGGCTGACTGTTGTCGGCTCGGATTACGTCAACGCGACGACATCCTTCACCGACATCACAGGCCTGACAACGCCGCTGAAGAGTGGGAAAAAATACGTATTCGAAGCCCATCTGTATTCCACTAACGATGCCACCACGACAGGGTCTCAGTTTGGCGTCAACATTGGTGCGGCACCAACCGTACTGACACTATCGGATATCGGTGTTGTCACAACTGGCGCGGCAGCTGCGGCCATGTCTGCCGGAAACGCCACAGCGCGGGATACTGCCGCATCAGCGGACACCACAGGTTCTGTGTCAACTCGAATGCACATCGTCTCCGGATACATTCAGCCCTCTGCCGATGGGACGTTCGCCATGCGCGGCAAGTCCGAAGTTGCGGTTGCTGCCGGTCTGACGGTGAAGGTCGGAAGCTGGCTGCACATTCGGGAAGTGGACAACTAAAAAGTAAATGGCCAACGGCGATATTTCCGCAATCCGAATCGCGAGTGCGACCGCGCACAACGGCTGGGTTGCGGAAATTGATATCTCGGGGCTCAGCACGGGCGGCACATATGCGCTCGGGCTGGGCACCAACAACGACCCATCGACCGCCAAGATTGTCTTCACCGTCACCTCGTCCGGATATGACGCAACCGGCGTTCTAGGAACAATTCAGCGCACGGTGTACGGCACACACGAGGTTCGAAAGCCTTACCCGAACCAGGCCGTCAATGATGAATCGGGAACCGTTACTGTTCGTGTGGCTCTCAGCGACTTCGTCTTCACGGGCGATACCTTGGCGGCAACCATCGCCAGCGGTTTCTATACGCAGGGCGGGACGCCGACAAACTCTGTTTCGGGACTGTCCGTCACCAACAACTCCACCGTCGCGCATCCGAAAGTGATAGCGAACTGGAGCTGGCCCGGTTGGAGCAAAGTCAGCGGTCCGAGCTTCGATGTCCGCTGCGTGGCGTTTCATCGTTCTGCCATGAATGGGAAGCCGGTCGCCTGCGTCATATTCACAGCCACCGATCAGCATTCCCACAGCGTCAGCGTGACAGTGGCGACTCCGACAATTGATCCTTTGATGTCGGATTATGGGAAGGTCATCGAGTACATCGGGACAATTCCCACAACCACGTTTACCCCCAACGACCAGATCACCGTGAACTTCAAGGCGTACCCGTGGGTTGGCGGATCCGGGGCAACACTGGATACCAGCGATGGGGTGAACACGCAGCCCACACCAAAGTACGCCCCACAGTTCTACATCTACGATGCGGGCACGTATGGCACTTCAGCGGCAGTGGTGGACTCGGTGTCCGGCAGCGATTCAACAGGCGTTGCCATCGACGAGAAACTATTCAACTATGGCAGTGCGCCACCCGCATTCGCGACGATCAACAAGGCTGCTGCCGCTATCAATTCACGAAACAATTCGGTCTACGGCCGCAACGATGCTGCCGGGACGATGTACCTCAAGGCCGGGAATTACAACTGGTGCGGGGCGGCAAATTCCATCTCCGCAACGGCCGCAAAGGTATGGCTGACCGTTGCGCGATTCCCGGGTGTTCCCATCGGCAGCGTAGCCGTGAATGGCCAGACCGGAAATCAGGACTTCGGTGGAACGCCAGTGAAGCTTCAGGGTATTCCCATCAACGTGTCGACCGCTCCGGTCAGCATCTTCACAGGGATTACTTACTTGTGGCTGGACCAGTGCTCGCTGGTGGCCAACGGCACGGCTCCCATCTATCAAACGCAGGTCTATTACATCACCCGCGGTTCGGTCGGTGTGCTTTCTGGTGGTCTCAAGCCGTTTGGCGGGGAAACCTCTTCGCCTGCCCTGATTCGTGGCAATGATCTGACCGGCCTGATTTCGGTTGCGATCTTCACGGTCCTCGGAAATACCAACACGGCGATCGGCGCGCAGGTCTACAACAACGAACCATCCGGCGGACCCGTCTCGAGCACCCACCCGATTTTCGCGTTCAATTCGCTCTACCGCCAAGATACCAGTGGCGGCAATCTCACCCTTGCGATTCACAACGCCACTGCTGGAGCAATCGGCGCGGCCATCATCCAGAACATTTTCGAGCGCAATGACAACAGTTCGGTTCAGCAGGTCATTGGTATTGCTTCGGATGGCTCTACCATCGACCCCGCCAGCAACATCTTGCTCTGGCACAACACGCTGGTGGGCGGTCGAATCAATCGTGGCTACAACGATACGGGGGTGACGTCGCTCCTGCGCAACTTATGGTCCGAGGTTGGCGAGCTGCGCGACGTGCAGGCCATCAAGACCGACACGTTTGCCACAGAGAGCGCGAACCGCACCGGCAACTGGTCGGTGCTGTACGGCGTCGGTTCTCGCGGCAAATATGTGGTGGAGGCGTCTGCGGGTACTCCGGGATTTGGAGCCACCGGCGCTTTCCAGGATGAGTTTGACGGCATCAACAGTTACGCACCGGCAAAGAACGGCGGAACGAATCCGATCACTTCGGCAACGAACGTGGTGGACATCGCGAATTTCCAATCGCGGAAAGCCTTCGATGGGACCAATGCCAACGCCGGTATGGGGGATTACAATATCGGCCCCAGCTCGCCGGTTCGTTCCCTTATTCGCAGTGGTGGCAGCGTCCTCCCGTTCGACTTATTTGGGAAGGCCCGCGCCAACGATGGAACAGGTGCCGCCGGAGTATCGGAGTTCACCGCTGGAGCGGCTTCTGTTGCGGAGTTCGACGAATGCCTGGAACTGGCCGGATGGTTTGATCCGGAACTGGTTTCTGCCGCGCTTCGCTGGTTCGATGAGGACATCAAAGCCGGGCCCGCGGCGCCCACCGCTGGCAATGCGTCCTTGGCCGAGTTCGATGCTGAACTGGAACTACTGGGCTGGTTCGATCCCGAACTGGTCACGGGCGCCCTCCGCTGGTTTGACGACGACATCAAGGCGAACACCGGTCCGACCTATACCCTGAGTCTGGCTCAGGGCTCTTACACGTTGACCGGTCAGGCCACCGCGTTCACGCACGGTCGAACCTGCGTGATGGTGCAAGGATCCTACACACTGACGGGCCAATCTGTCGGAATGACCCACGGCCGGACGCTGTCGCTGTCTCAAGGCAGCTACACGTTGACCGGTCAGGCCACCGCGTTCACGCACGGTCGAACCTGCGTGATGGTGCAAGGATCCTACACACTGACGGGTCAAGCTGTTGCTCTTACCCACGGCCGGACGCTGTCGCTGTCTCAAGGCAGCTATTCGTTGACCGGACAGTCTCTCGCGATTTCAGCCCAGAGGAGTCTCACTGTCGGTCAGGGCAGCTACGCGCTCAGTGGACAAGCTGTAACGGCGATTCATGGTCGAACCTGCACGCTCGCTCAGGGCTCCTATGCATTGACGGGTCAGGCGCTCGCCCTCACCCACGGACGAACGATCACCATCACTCAGGGAAGCTACGCACTCACCGGGCAGGCTCTTACATTGCAAGCCGCGCGAAAACTGGCGCTCGCGCAAGGCAGCTACAGCCTCACGGGCCAAACCGTCACGCTGACGTATTCGGGAGCGCCGACAAACACGTACACGCTGACCATTGGACAGGCAGCGTTCTCCCTGTCCGGTCAGGCGATGATTCCCTCTGCCGGCCGAAAACTGGTCCTGCCGCAAGGGTCATACACCCTTACCGGTGAAGCGATGGCCATGCAAGCCGCGCGCAAGCTCGCGTTGGGGCAAGGCAGTTTTACACTCAGCGGCCAAACTGCAAATTTAAGGGCGGCACGTTCCCTGGTGCTGGCCGAAGCGGGCTACACCCTCACGGGCAACGGGGCGCTGATCACCGCGGCCCGAAAGCTGGCTCCAGGTCAGGGATCCTACCTTCTGAGCGGGCAGGCCGTTCTCTTCAATTACTCGGCGGCCGTGACGCTGCCGGACCTTTCCGATACCACCATTGTTGCGAAGTCGCTTCCCTACAGCGTGACTGTCCAAGGACTGCCGTACTCGACCGAACCGGCAAATTTACCGTTTACCACTGAGAAAACTTAAGGAGAAACCATGGCAACCTACGTGAAATTTCAAACATTCGTCGAGAACCTGGCTGAAAAGGTTTTCAATCTTGGATCCGATTCGCTGAAAGTGGCGCTGACGAATTCCGCACCAACGGCCGGCATGAACCAGCTTTCGGAAATCACCGAAATCAGCTACACCAACTGCTCTTCCCGGGCACTGAGCATCAGTTCATCCGCACAATCGGGCGGCACGTACAAGCTCGTGATCGCGGACCTGACGCTGACGGCATCGGGTGGGAGTGTCGGACCGTTCCGTTACATCGTCATCTACGACGATACCGCAGCCAGCGATCAGCTCATTGCGTACTTCGACTACGGTTCGTCCATCACGCTGTTGGATACAGAGACACTATTGCTGGACTTCGATGCAACAAACGGGTTGCTGCAGATCGCGTAAAAAAAGGGCCGGCACCTTTTCCCAGGCGGAGAGGGTGCCGCCCATATAAGGAACAATGCTGCCAAACTTCTTTCGAAGAAAAGCCCGCATCGATCGCAGGACGTTTCTATTCAGCGGAGTCACTTTATTGGCGATCATCATTCAGTGTTCAAAGCGTGGCTGCAATGAAACGGTGTTGCCGTGCAGGAAGCACAGTCGCAGCCCCACACGTTCGGGTTACAACAGCACACGCTGGAGAAAAGAGCGGCTTATCTACCTCCGACAGAACCCAATCTGTGCAGGTAAGTGGTCGCTGTGTGAGAAGGCCGGCATCGTGAAAGCGAGTACGGACAAAGACCATGACAAGCGCGTCACGGGGCCAGACGACCCCACCTTTTATACGGGGCCATTTAACGCGCTGTGTCATGAGTGCCACCTGGTCAAAACAGTGGCGGAACAAGGGGGCTATTCATGACGGCACCTGTGTTGATACCGGCAAGGGAGTCCGCGGGAGCTGTGCCGTAGCGATGTCCCACGTGGAACGTGAGTGGTGTTAGCTCACTGAACGTAAGTCGTTCCGTTCGAGAGTTGTTCTAGTTGGAATGTTGTCAGAAAGAAACAATTTGTTTCTTTAAAGAAATGTTATTCACTGAATTTCAATAACATCAATGATCTCAATAGTATTCATGACCAATTGAATATTCAATAAAGTGTCAAATCGATGAAGAAAGCAATAGGTGATATAGGGTATAGCAGATCCTTTAGAATCAACAACATAATAGAGCGCCGGTCTCTTGTGCGCACAAAGTCGATTCAATATTTTGAACATTTGGACCGAAACCGGCGAATAAATATGCAGATTCGATCCGAATTCGGTCGAAAGTGATGCCAAAACCGCGAAAACCGACAAGCTTGCATTTGGTGACTGCGACTCTCCATCCCACCAAACATAAGGACCGGAAGAACGAGCCTCAGCCGGCTGGCAAGCTGGTCAAGCCGGAATATCTGTCCCCGAAATCCTTGCGGGAGCTCCGCCGGCGGATCCGGAAGTTACCACCAGATGGAAACGTTCTCGAGATGGTCGCTCTCAAAGCACGCCTCGACATCGATAAGCGGGCTTCCAAGATCTGGGATTCCGATTCTGATGTGGCCTTCTGGTTGACGATCGCGGATTCGCACGCCTTTGGCCGGTGGTGCCGGATGACTGCGGAACTGGAATTGTTCGAGCGAGACTCGGCCTGGTGTGCCCAGTGGCGGATGTTGGGTTCGGAGCTCGGCTTCTTTGCAGGATCTCGTTCGAAGATCAACATGAGGGAGGGCGATGCCCCGAAGGGCGAATCCGATCAGTTCTACGCTTGACCCACCCACCGATTATGCGCAAAAGGTGGTGGATGGTAAGGAGCTCGCCGGCCCGCTCGTTCGAGCGGCCTGCCAACGTCATTTGGATGATCGGAAGAACGGGCACAAGCGCGGCCTGGAATGGTTATGGACGATGCCGGATGGTTCCGCTCCGCGGGGAACGGGAAAGTACGTCGCCAATTTCTTCGAGAAAGAACTGTACCTGTCGGAAGGAAAGCCCTTTGTCCTCGCGCCGCCGCTCGTATTCATCGTGGGTTCATTGTTTGGATGGAAGGGGCCGGACAAGTTCCGGAGATTCCGAATTGCCTACATTGAAGTCGGCAAGGGAAATGCAAAAACCACTCTCGGTGGCGGTCTTGGAATCTACATGACGGTGGCGGATGGTGAACCCCGCGCGGATTGTTTCATCGCCGCGGTGGACAAAGACCAGGCAAAAGTACCATTCAGGGATTCTGTTAATTTCGTAAATCTCAATCCCAGGCTGGATGGCGTCATCAAGCGCAGCGGCGCCCCGGGGAGCGAGTGGAACCTGGCCTATCTGAAAACGGGTTCCTACCTTCGCCCGATCTCATCCGATACCAAAGGGCGAGGCAAGTCTGGATTCCGTCCTCACTTCGTTCTTCTGGATGAGGTTCATGAACATCCGACATCGATGATGGTGGATCTTGCCACGGCGAACTTGAAGACTCGAAATCAGCCCCTTGTCGCGATGATTACCAATACCGGGAAAACGGATCCTGGCGCCGTCTGGTACCAATACCATGATCACGGTGAACGCATGCTGCTCGGCCAGGATGTCAATAACGATTCGGAATTCTTCTACATTTGTGGGCTCGACAAAGGCGATCGATGGTCCGATCCCGCCGTGTGGAAGAAGGGAAACCCGATGATCGGCTACATTCCCGGGATCGAGAAATACCTGGCGGAACGCGTCGCTTCGGCAAAGGGCATGCCATCCAAGCAGGCCATCACGCGTCAGTTGAACTTCTGTGAGCAGACCGGTTCGCTCAGTCCGCTGTTCGAGAAAGAAATATGGGATGCCTGCGGAGGTTCGATCGAGCTCGCACGTCTCAAGGGACGCAAGTGCTACGGCGGACTCGACCTGTCGAGTAAGAACGACCTCACGGCACTGGCACTTATCTTCGAACCGGACGAACGGTACGAGCCTATTTTTGACTGTACGGAATGCGGATATTCCACTGGCGACTATGAGCCTATTTGCCCAACCTGCCAGAAGAAGCAGTGGCTGCTTCGGTATCCGGTTCAGGAAAAGAACCGGAAGGATGTCCTGATCTTTGCGTGGACGCCAGGAGATACCATCCGCGAGCACGAGGAAAAGGATCGTGCCCCCTATCAGCAGTGGGTGGAGGAAGGATTCCTGTTGGCCAATCCCGGGAAAACAATTCAGTTCAGCTTCGTCGCGCTGAAGATTGCGAAGCTGCTGGCGCTCTACGATGTCCAATGTATTGCCTATGACCGTCACCGCATCGAGGACATGGAGCGAGAATTGGACGACGCCGGCGCCGATGTCACGCTGAAGCCGTGGGGTCAGGGTTTCGTGGATATGAATCCCGCCCTCCAGGCACTCGAGGAGGATGTCCTGACCGGTGTCTTGAGGCACGGTGACAATCCGTTGCTGACCTGGGCGATCAACAACGTGAAGGTTGTTCCCGATGCGGCAAACAATCGGAAGTTCGACAAGGAAAAATCAACCGGACACATCGATCCAGCCCAGTCCACCGCGATGGCGGCCGGCCTGATGAAGTCGTCTCCCACGTCCGGAGCGTCCTACGCTTCAACTTTGATTTAATTGTGAAGAGCTTTATGCAACAATGCCCATGACTTTACGGAGGCCTCTACGATGAAGTTGCCGCAACGGTTCAGCCGGTCGACGAAGCGCGTCTCTGACTTCCTTTCAGGATTCAATCGAAAAGACATTCCCGGCGCCCTGATGACTCTGGGGTTGTGTCTGCTTGGCTATGGTGCATCGCAGATTCGGCCGGGGTACGGGCCGATTATCGTTGGACTGCTTGTCGTGTTCCACGTGAAGCCGCTGAAGCGGTGGGTGAAGTAGGTGGGCTTCCTCGAGGTGATCGACCAGAGTATCCGTTCCGAGAATGAGAGCAGCCCTCCCGGTCCCATGGACGACTTCTGGTACAACGACATTGGAAGCGATTTCGAATCGGACTCCGGAATTCGCATCACGCCGCAGGGCGCGTTGAATATTTCTACCGTATGGAAGTGCATCAATTGGTGGTTCCGGATGTACGGGACAATTCCCCACAAACTCTACGAACGCACAACGCTCATGGATCGGCCCTCCGCGATCGAGGCCGTGGATCATCCTCTCTACGACATCATCCATGGAGCTCCCAATCCGGGAATGACAGCTGCGGATTTTCACGGTTTCATGCCTGCGGATAAAAGACTCTGGGGAAATTTCTATGCTTTCATTCAGCGGAACGGGTTCGGCAAACCCGTCGCGCTCTGGAGAATCCGTCCCGACTATGTGAGGCCAAAGCTGAAGGGCCGGCAATTCTTATATGAGATTACCGGAGACGATGGATTGCCGAAGCCGTTTTTCCCGGATGAAATTCTCCACTTGCCCGCCATCTCTAACGACGGCCGCGTCGGGCTGTCGGCAGTCCGATCCAATCACAATGTACTGGCCTGGAATCGCGCCACTGTGCGGTACGGTGGCCAGTTCTTCAAGAACGCATCGCGTCCCAGCGGCATCATTTCAACGACCGATACCTTGAAGGGAGACGCCAAGAAAGATCTTATTGAGAACTTGAGGCGCTCCGGTAAAGAAGCCGGAAAACTGCTTCTGATCGAAGGCGCCGCGACGTTCACAAAGATGACGCTCGACCAGGATGAGGCGCAATTTATTCTCACTCACAATCTGCAGGAGGAAGATATTTGCGGCGATTTCGATGTTTTTCCGCATGAGGTTGGAATCACTCGAAACAGCAACAACAGCATCACGGAGCAACTCACCATCAACACGGTGACAAGACATCTGACTCCGGAATGCGTACGGAACGAGCAGGGTATGAATCTGCAGCTTCTTTCAGATCTCCCATCTTCCGGCCGGGGTGGAAGCACCGAGCGTAAGCGATATTTCTTCCAGTCCGAACTCAAATCTCTGATGCGTGGTGACACCGCGGCGCAGACCGCGTTTCTGAAGGCCATGCGCGATCTCGGAATCTATGACGGAAATCAGATCGCGGATTACCTGGGCGATTCTCCGTACGAAGGCGGCGACATCCGAGTCATCAACGGCGCCTATGTACCACTCGACATGCTGCGCGACATTGCAAAGAACCGCAGGCCTGGCGACGTCGGCGCACCGAACGGTCCCGGCGGGGATCCTCCAACGGACAATAAACAAAAAGCGGAGCTTCCTTCCAAGTTTGCCGAAACCGAAGCGCGCGTCCGGGGATCCTATTCTTTTCTATTTGCCGATGCTGTCGGCCGGGTCGTCTCGAGGAAGAAACCGCAGGAGCGTGCGAAGTACACTCCAATTGCTTTCCGGCCGGTGATGTCTGGCCTGACCCATGCCCTCGGCGTTAAAGCGAGCACCGATTTTATGGACCGCTATTTGGCTGCTCTCTCCGAACGTTCGGCTGGGTGGGAGTCTGAAGCGGTGTCGTCCGAAGAATTGGGCCGTGCGATGGATGCGCTGATCGAGCACGGAAAAACACTAGAATATTTCGAGGGGAGGATTTGCGATGCGTAATTTCGAAATCAGCCGGGTCTTGAATGCGGCCCGTCAGACACCGTGGGCGATCCTTCCAGAGAAACTGGCCGAGATTCAGGCGGTTTTGCTGGCCCGCCTTTCAGGCGCTGAGATTTCTGCCGAAGACCGAGCTGCCTACATCAAGGCTGCAGACGAGCGCCAGCGTTACCAGCAGCAAGGAGCCGTTGCCGTGATCCCGGTGTTCGGAGTGATTGCTCAACGTATGGGACTGATGGGAGCCATGTCCGGAGGAACGTCGACGGAAGGACTGACGAAACAGATTCGAGAGGCCGCCGCCGATCCATCCATTGCATCGATCGTGCTGAATGTGGATTCCCCTGGCGGTTCTGTCAGTGGCCTCCCGGAGCTGCACGCCGAAATCCTGTCGGCCCGCGCTTCGAAGCCGATCGTTGCTTCCTCCAATTCGACGATGGCGAGTGCCGCCTATTACATTGGCTCTGCCGCGTCAGAGGTCGTGATTACGCCGTCTGGCCGAGCGGGTTCGGTTGGAGTCATCGCAATGCACATTGAGGATTCCGCCGCGCTGGCCCAGGAAGGAATTAAGGTCACCTATATAACGGCTGGAAAATTCAAGGCCGAGGCCAATCCTCACGAACCGTTAACCGAAGAAGCGCGAGCGCAGCTCCAAGCCGACGTCGACAAGTACTATGGGATGTTTGTTCGAGATGTCGCTAAAGGCAGAGGCGTATCCGTTTCTGACGTGAAGGCCAACTTCGGGGAAGGCCGGATGCTGCTTGCCCAGGACGCCAAAGCGGCCGGCATGGTCGACAAAATTGAGAGTCTGGATCAGACCATTGCGCGACTGTCGCGATCCGGAGGCGCATTGAATTCCAGGAAGGCGCTCCATGAACGACTGGATCTGGCAGCCAAGTTTGTTTAGAAAGTCCTTGACACCGAAAAGCAACTTACCGTAAACAGTAGTCTGAATTTGAAAGTCCCTGACGTCGAGCGGCAGGCCGCAGCCCCATTAGGGCAATCGAAATAAGGGAAGCGTAGATCCGAACGCCATTAGCGGGCGGAGGCTAGCGAAGTAACCAAATTACTTTTCTAGTCTCCGCCCGTTTCGTTTTGGGCAGTGAGACTCAGGAGCACGAAGATGCGAAAGTCTCTCGAACTCAGAAACAGGGCCGACGTCAAGCGCAAGGCCGGAAGTGCAATCCTCGCCGTCATCGACAAAGAAAACCGGGACTTCACGGCACAGGAACGTTCCGACATCGACACCATAAACTCGGAAATCGACACTCTGCTTGCGGACGCCAATCGTCACGAACGGATGGAAAACGCCGAGGCCGGTCGATCGAGAAATCCCGACGTTCCCAACATGGGGCTGGATGAAGCGGAAGACGATGACCCGAAATCAGGCAAGCCGGTATTCCGGACACTCGGCCATGAGCTTCAGGCCGTCTACACCAAGACGACCGGAAAACTGTGCGGAGGCCTGAACAGCGTCGAAGAAGCGCACAACATGCTTCAGGCATCGATCTCCGGCGCCAGCGAGGCATTCGACTCCGACGGTGGCCACCTGGTCCAAAGGGATCTGTCCGCCACGATCGAGGCCGGTATGCGTGAAGCCGGGCAGATCCTGGCACTCTGCAACCCGATCGATGTTCAGGGAAACGGACTCGTCGAGCGCTACATCAATGAAACCAGTCGGGCTACGGGCTCTCGCTCGGGCGCCATTCAGACCTACTGGGTCGGCGAAGGTGGCGACATCACGTCCTCCAAAGTGAAGTTCGACAAGCGCTCGACCGATCTCGGGAAACTGGCTGGGGCCGCATACATCACGGAAGAGTTGATGAACGATGCCTCTGCGATTACCGGGATCTACAACGAAGCGTTCGTCGAAGATCTGACCTTCATGGCGGAAGACGCGATTATCGAAGGTGACGGTGGCGCCGACAAGCCGCTTGGAATCATTGCGCATGCCGGCACAGTCAGCGTCGCAAAAGAGACCGGTCAGGACGCGGCCAGCGTCGTCAACGAGAACATCTCCAATATGTGGGTGCGCCTGTTGACGCGATCGAAGTCGAAAGCGGTCTGGCTGATCAACGGTGAACTCGGCCCTCAGCTCGACAAGCTTTCGATCATCGCCGGAACTGCAGCGCTGGAACCCCGCTTTGTGACCTACGGTCCCGATGGTGCACTTCGCATCAAGGGCCGCCCGGTCATCGAAGTGGAGTACTGCTCCGCGCTCGGAACGGTGGGCGACATCATCCTGGCGGACTTCGGCGGATACCGACTGGTGCGCAAAGGTGGCATCAATCAGGCGTCATCGATGCACGTTCGCTTCCTGAATGACGAGCAAACATTCCGCGTGACCTATCGGCTCGGCGGACAACCCAAGAACAAAACAGCGATCACGCCATTCAAGGGCACCGCGACGCGGAGCTATTTCGTCACGCTCGCCACCCGGTCATAAGGAGCAACCATGAAGATCACTGAAAATTTCACAATTATTCCAGGGCTGGCTCCAATCGATGCAGCCGCCGGCGCCGACAGCGACTCGGTCGATATGGGCCTTCTTCACAGCGTCCTGGCGCTGATCGCGCTCGGCAGCATCACCGTGGCCGACTTCCACGTCAAGGTCTACTCCGGCGCGACTGCCGGCACCAAGACCACAGCGCTGACATTCAATTATCGCTACAGCTCCGCCGCATGTAAGTCCGCAACAGCGGACGTGCTGGGGGCCTGGGCGAGTTCTGCGGATCTCACCGTCAGCAATGCCTCTAAGGACAACTTCCTTTTGGCGATTGAAGTCGATTCTTCGGAAATGCCATCGGGCAAGAATTGGCTCACGGTCGAAATCAGCAGCGGCGCCACCGTGCTGCTAGCGGCTGTGGTTTTCGTCGGCGATGCGCGGCAGCCGAATGTCACGGTCATCGGCGCTTAACACGTAATCCCCGGGGCGGCAGACCGGGCCGCCTCATTTTCAACATTTCGCCGGTTCGCCGGCGCTCAGAGGAGCGAATTGTATGAGCCTTCACACCCGACACTACGGCGACAACCTTCTTTACTTTGGTAAGAACCGAAAGCAGCTCCTGGGCGCCATCGGGCCGGACGTGATGACGTACTTCGAGGACTTCATCGGTCCGATTGCCGCTTCCGACGCTCTCGTAGGCTGGACGACCACCCTTGTCGAAGCCGGCGCCGGGGAGTCGACCGTCACCATTCCCGATGGAGCAGGTGGCGTCCTCCTGCTGACTACGGACGCCAATGAAGACGACGGAATCAACCTCCAGAAGATCGGCGAAATGTTCAAGCTGAGCACCACTCAGAAGATCCTGTACTTCGGGATCCGGCTGAAGATCAGCGACAAAACACAGTCCGACTTCATTGCGGGGCTTTGCATTACCGACACCACGCTCCTGGGCGGGATGACCGATGGTGTGTATTTCCGCAAGGTCGACGGATCGGCGAACGTCAACGTCGTCACGGAAAAGAACTCCACAGAAACGGAGACCCTGGCCGTTGCCGCAATGGTTGACGACACCTACAAGCTGCTCGAATTTTACTGGGACGGAACCTCGGTCGAGTTCTTCGTAGACGGCGTGGCTGTCGCTCAGCACACCACCAACATTGTCGACGATGAAGAATTGACACCCTCGATTCACTTTCTGACTGGGGAGGCCGTTGCGAAAACCATGTCGGTGGACTGGATCCGCGTCATCCAGATTGGGCGATAACTAATGGCGGCAGCAGGATCGGCGGTCATTACTCACCAAAGACACCGGCCCGTGAAATTTGTTCAATGGGATTGGGTGTCGGATGCCTCAGGGGCCGTCAGTGGAGGAGCTGCGCTGACAACCTTTGCCATATCCGGCGAAGTGTTGCGCATTACGACCGATCCGGGAGCGACCGCTCCGACAACTCTCTATGACGCTGTCATCAACGATGTGGACGGCTTTGATGTGGGAGGCGGGCTTTTGGCCAACCGCAGCGCAACAGTGACGGAATCGGTGGGGCCCGTGGCGAATGCGACGGGAAGCAGCTTTTTCGTCGATGGAACTCTTGAACTCGTCATTTCCAATGCAGGCAACGCCAAAGTCGGCATGGTGCGCCTGTATTACCGGTGATGGATGAGCATCAGGATTTACAGCCCTCCTTACGGGGAACCAGTCCACCTGGCGGAGATGAAAGCCCAATGCTCGGCGGATGTCGACGTCACCGAAAATGATCAGCTGATTGCCTCGCAGGCGACGGCCGCGCGAGATGTCGTCGAGACTCGAACCGGCTCGAACAGCAAGCGAAATCGTGTGATGCTCGCGACCACATTCGATGTGTATCTCGACTCATTCCCTTGCGCCTGGTACATCGAACTCCCCAGAGTCCCCGTGAATTACATCGAATCGATCACGTACGTCGACACGGCGGGCGAAACTCAAACTCTTTCCACTTCGGTTTACACCCTGGCCGATGCCGGCCGCGGACGAATCGAACTGAAGTACATGCAGGTCTGGCCATCGACGCGCTATCAGCCTAACGCCGTCACGATTCGGTTCAATGGCGGCGAAGCTGTCCTGTTCACGGCCGTTGCCGGCACAGATCTTTGCACCGTCTACGGCCGCACGTTTGCCGATGGTGACCGCTTACAGGTGCTCAACAGCGGCGGATCGCTCCCGGGTGGCCTGGCTGTCGGCACCACGTACTTCGTGCGCGATGCTTCCGGATCCACGTTCAAGGTCTCGCTCACCGCCGGCGGATCCGCCATCGACATCACCAGTGCCGGTGATGGGCTGCACTTCGCCGGCCTCGACATGACGATGTTTCAGACGATGCGCCAGGCGGTCAAAGGGCTGACCTCGTACTGGTACAAGAATCGCGAAGCTGTGATGGTTGCGCCCGGCATCGCGAAAGCAGAGCTACCGATGTACATCGAATCCTTGATCGCGGCGGCGCGCGCATGACGATCGGATTGGTCGCAGGAACAACCGCACCACAAGACTTCTATTTGAAGTCCCGGGGTGAAAGTCCCTCCGGCGATATGACCGGGATGACAGCGAGTTTGATCCTAAAGGATTCCGTCACTGGAGCTTTGGTTCCGACGTCCGGAAATGTGGCGATTCCTTCGGTGTCGGTGTGGCTGGTTCGCTACACGCCAGACGCAACAGACCTGACGCCAGGTGTTTATAAAGCTCGGTTCAAGGTTACGGATTCCGGAGGGCGAATTAATTACTTCCCCTCGGACGAAGAAGACACGTGGGTAGTGAGGCGTGAATGAGCGAGTCCGCAGGCCGGAAGGATCAACGGTTCACATTTCGGTATCCGGAAGAGACCACGGACACCGAAGGCAACCCGGTCAAGAACTGGATCAACGTGCGCACCGTCTGGGGCCGGGTGGATTCGTTAACAGGCCGGGAATATGAACGGGTTCGCAGCATCAACTCGGAGATTTCGAAGAAGTTCACGGTGGAGTACCGCAGAGACATGGTGAAGAAGCAGCCGGAAGGTTCACCCAGCGCACTGAAGTATCAGGTCGTCTGGGACGGATGGGAATGGAACATCCATGACATTCAGGCAAGCGACGACCGGAGGGACATGGCGTTGTTCGTATCGAGGGTTCAGTAGATGAGCGACGAAGCCGTTCAGGGTCTCAGCGCATTGGTGGACAACCTAAATTCTCTGCCACTGGCGCTGGGAACTCAGAAAAACATCATCGTGCGAGCCTTGCGCGCGGGAAGCCAGCCATGCCTGGAACTGGCGACCGCGAACGCTCCAAACGACCCGGATACGGACGGCTCGCGCATTGCCGACAACATGGGCGTTGTGGTGTCCGATCAGACCGCGACCGGCGCCGTGGCGCGCATCGGCCCGAAGAAATGGAACTACATCGGACGATTCGCGGAGTTTGGAACCAAGCACCAGCCCGCGGAGCCGTGGCTCCGGCCGGCGTTCGACGCCACTCTCGATCAGGCCGTGCAGATCATTGGCGATGTGGTCGGGACTGAAATTGAAAAGGAAATGAAGAAAATCGCATGACCACTCCCGCTGCGGTTGCAACTCCGATCATCGCCATAAAGGCGGCCAATAGCACGCTGACGGCGTTGGTGGGCTCCAACTTCGTCAAGGATGCGCTTCGACAGGATACGAGCTATCCGGCAGTGAAGTTTCAGATGATCAGTTTCGTTCCCAAAGCATACGTCTTTAAACGCGTCCCTTCCCAACTTAAGGATGCGCGGATCCAATTTGACGGCTATGTCAAGTCCGTCCGGAGTGGCGGACAGATCACGCTGGAAACCCTTGCGGTCGCGGTTCGTGGGGCGTTTGAGCGCTATTCCGGAACGATCGGTGGAAAAACGATCGAAGACGTTTTCATCGATATGGAATCCGCGGATATGGAAGACGTCGACACCAATAAGGAAACCGATCACTTCCGGATCGATTTCATTTTCAAGTTCGCACAGGAGACCTGATGGCGCATTTTCCAATTCTTCGATCCGAAATCATTCTCGGTCAATACCGCCTGACGGGCGACATGAACAAAGTCACCATTGCGCGGACGATGCAGGATTTGGATAACACGACCTTTCCCGCGACGTTCAAAGCCCGGATGCCAGGATTGAGCGACGGACAGATTGGAATGGCGGGCCTGATCGATCTCACCGACGACGGACAGGACGAAATACTGTTCGGGAATATGGCGCTCTCGAATATTCCCATCCTCATCGGACTCGATGGAATGGCGGACTTTGACCGCGTGAAATTGGGAAAGATCCAGCAGGGCCAGTACCAGAGCGGCGGCAATGTCGGCGGCCGCGCGGAGTGGTCTGCGGATGGACGCATCTCCAGCAACGTGCTTACGGACGGCAACATCATGGCTGTGGGCACAAAGACCGGAACGTTCAACGGTACCTGGCGCGATCTGGGGGCGCTGTCCGCAACGCAGAGGATTACCGCGCAGATTCACGCGACGGCAAAAACGGTCTTTACTTCGGCGGTGTTCAAGCTTCAGAGCGCGGACGATGCGATAGGGACGAACGTGACAGACCGCCTCACGTTCACGACCGTGACCGGGCTTACTTCTGAACAGAAGACGCTCGCCGGCGCGGTCACGCAAACATTCTGGCGAATCATGGCGTCGGCATTCACGGGAACAAACCTAACGATCTACACGGCGGCCGGAATTTCGGGACTCTAGGAGGTTACTTTGGCACATCAAATGTTAGCGAGTGATTTAAGTTTGGGTGGATCCAGCATGGCGAACTACCTGAACAGTCTACAGGTCACGCACTCGGTGGCGGATCTGGACGACACGCTGTTCAGCGGCACATTCAAGGCCCGTCTGCCCGGTTTGCAGGACTACCAGATGAGTGCCGGATTTCTCGACGATATCGCAGACAACTTGATTGACGAAATCATGTTTGCGTTCTGGGCTTCGAATTCCATTGCCACGATCTGGCGCTACACGCAGAACGCTACCGAGAGCGCGAGCAATCCGGAATACAACGCAACCATGATGCTGCTCTCCGATCAAGTCGGCGGCGGTGTTGGTGAAATCGCGAAGCGGTCCTGCTCGCTGGCCATTGCCAGCGGCACTGTCACCCGCGACATCACATAGGAGTTGCCATGATTGACGAGTGGAAGCGTGACCGCTCCAAGCTGGACGCCGAAATGGACGACATTCGGCGCTATCTGGAAAAGGACTTTACCGAGGGCCGGGTCAATCCGGCCCGGGTCCGCATCCGGATTTTGCTGAACGAGCTGGCGAAAGCCCGGATGGTGTGCCATCGCCGAATTCGCGAGTACGAAGAGCAGGAGCGGCTGGACGGCATGCTCAAGGAAATCCCCGGGATGTCCGAAGAGCGGGCGCGCGAATTGATGCGCGGTCTGGAAAAGTTCAAGGCTGTCGTTGTGTAGGAAGTCCCGTTCGGCTGGCGCGGGTGTCACACCACTGGAAATCGAAAGGTTTCAAGTCAGCCAATAACCTAAGTGTGAAGGAGTTTCAAAAATGAATCGTGAAGAGTTTTTAGCATTCCCAGACGTCGTGATTAAGCCCGTGGTGGTGAAGGAAATGAACGACGCCACTCTATTTGTCCGATCACTGAATGCCGGAGAAAAGGCCCGATGGGAGTTTGACTCCATCAGTTTGGATAACACCGCGAAGCAGGGATCCAAGATCAGCATGACGAAGGATCGGATGATTACCTCACGGGAACGATTGGTGGAAATCGCGGTGTGCAATGAGGACGGTACCCGGTTCTTCAAGGAAGGCGATGCGGCGGCGATCGGGCGCAAGAACGCGAACATAATCTCCCAGCTTTATGACGTGGCGGCCGATCTGTCCGGCATCAGCCAGAAGGATTTAGAGCAGATCACAAAAAACTCCGAGAGCCAGACGGCCGACGTCGCTTCCTAGTCAGTCTGGCCCATCACAAGTATCGGTGTCCGGTCTCGGAATTGGAGCGTCGGTGGAGCGCCAGGGAAATCGTCGAGATTGTCGAACTCAGCAAGATCGAAAAGGAAGAAGCGGATGAGGCCCGATTGGCAGCAAAAGCAAACGAAGGAATCGAACGCGCCAAGCGTCGGCCGCGCACGGCTGGGGGCTAACTGATGTCGACAATTACGAATCTTGTTGTCGAGCTCAGCATGGTTTCGACCGACTTCAACAACGGCATCAAGGCCGCGATGACCCAGGCGAAGGAGTTTGAGAAAACCGTCCGAGCCACAGCACAGGCCGCTGAAGATGTCGGACTGGTCATGACGGCGGCGGGTGGCGCCGTCGTTGCCGCCATGACCGGCATGGTCAAAGTCTCTGCCGACTACGGCGAGCATCTGAACAAGATGAGCATCCAGACCGGCATTGCGACTGAGGACCTATCAAAGCTCGGATTCGCCGCCGAGCAGAACGAAGCGTCCTTCGAAGCACTCTCGTCTGGATTGAAGAAAATGTCCAGTGCCGCCGACAACGGTTCGAAATCCTTCAAGGAAATCGGAGTCGAGACGCGCGATACAACCGGGCAACTCCGTCCCATGAATGACATTCTTCTGGATGTCGCCGATCAATTCAAAAACATGGAAGACGGCACGCGCAAGTCCGCGCTGGCGGTCGAACTGTTTGGCCGCGGTGGTATTGAGCTGATTCCCACGTTGAACCTTGGGCGCGATGGTTTGCTGGCCATGGGCAACGAAGCCGAACGGCTGGGAATTGTCATGTCCGGCGATGCCGCCCGCGCTGCCGACGAATTCAACGACACGCTGTCCCAGGTGAAGGATGCCGCGCTAGGGCTCGCGAATGTGGTTGCTGAAGCATTGGGTCCGAGCCTCACCAGCGTTTCCGCGCTGACCCGTGATGGCGTTGTCGCTCTGAAGGATTTCACGAAGGAACACGAAACCGTCACTCAGGCGGTCTTTGGTTTCAGTACGGTCATTCTGGGCGCCGGTGGCTTACTGCTCGCGCTTTCTCAGGTCGCGTCGATGCTGCCAAAAGTGGAAGCCGGACTGAAGCTGGTTGGGCTCGCGGCGTCGGCTGCCGATCTCGGCGTTGCAGGCCTCGGCGCCGCGGTCGGTATCGGCATTGGTTCCTTCATCAACTACGCGATTGCCGGAACGAAAGTCGAAGCTGCTCTCGACAGTTACCTCAAGAAAACACTCGAAGGCATACCCATTCTTGGCGCGTGGTGGTTTGCCACCGGCGATTTGGAGAAGGGCGAGAAAGCCATGGCGGACGCCACGCAGAAAGTCAACGAGGTTCTGGCGCTGCACAACATGGCGGTGGAACGCGGCACGATGGGTGTCTCGGAATGGAATACCAAAGTCATGGCTGCCGCCCAACATCTCGACGTGATGAAGGACGTTCAAAGTGTCGCCGCAGACACTGCAGCGCGACACGCCGACATCACAAAAACCGTTTCCGGTGCCACGGATCAATTTACCGATTCGGTGAAGCACGCGGCGGTCGAAGTTCAGGGCATCACGGTCGATGTCAAGGAGTGGGGAAACAAGTTCGAAGAGCTTCCCATCACCATGGCGAAGGTCGCCAAGCAGCTGGAGATGACGGACGTCGATATTGCCGCTGCGCATCTGGCCATTCTGGACCGATCGGAAAAAGACGTTGCGGCCATGGAGGCAGGCGCATTCGCACTCAAGAAAGACTTGCGGCACACGGACCTTGACGATGCGGTGGTGTCCACCACTCTAAGAGTGGCCGCCGATCAGAAGGCGTGGGATGAGCAGGAAAGGGCGGCTAACAAGTATCACGATGCGTTCGTTGCCGCCATCGCCAACCTGAACACACGCATTGCGGAGAGCTTCGCGGACATGGTTGTCCACGCGAAATTCAATATGGATTCGCTCATCGGCATTGCTCAGACAACCGCATCGTCGATGCTGAGCGCGTTCTTATCCGGACTTATCAGTCCGTTTACGGAGAAGCTGGCGGGCCTCGGTGCCAGCGCTGCCTCTGCCATTGGCATGGGCACAGCTGCTGCCGGTGCGGGTGGTACCGCCGCGCTGAACGCCGCTGGATTCACGGCGGATGCCGCCGGCGCGGGTGGCGGGATCGGTGGCGCGTTAACTGGGCTTCTCACCAACCCCATCACCGGCGTTATCGCCGGACTGGCCGCCGGCGCGATTGGCTGGGTCAAGAGCCAGGCCCACTGGGAAGCGAACGACCTCGTTCAGAACCTGCAAAATCCCTTCGATCAAAAGTTTGGCCAGCTGTACAACCTCGCTGCCACGAATCAGGACACGCTGTCGGGCGCGGACATGATGTCGGCGC
>Ga0210380_10000121_pt1 | contig 44500 bp, 68 predicted proteins | sample PLM4_5_coexredo_FD_155476 | JGI IMG/M metagenome (GOLD analysis project Ga0210380, IMG submission 155476) | Groundwater sediment microbial communities from an aquifer in East River, Colorado, USA - PLM4_5_coex redo | ecosystem: Environmental > Terrestrial > Soil > Riparian zone | place: USA...
GCCAGATGGACGCGCCGTCAGAATCCGGCCGGATTTTCGGGGCGGGCTATCGTGGGGCGCAAAGCCCACCTAATCGGAAGGAGCTACAGGTGTCTGATGTGGATGAACTGAACGAGGCTGAAGCTGGCGAGATCGAGCATGGCCCGCTGATCGACCTGTCGGCGCTCGGGGTGAAGGCTGACGAGCGGTACGACAAGATGAAGGCGAACCCTGACCATAAGGGCGACCCTGACCTGACGTATTCGGCGGCTGTGCGTGGTGTGATCGCGCAGGCGCATCAGTCGATCAGTGATCTATTGCGGGGCGAGGCGCAGGTGCGTGCGGCGAACGCTGACCGTAACGGCATCGGCCCGATCGCGAGGGGTCACCTGCTCGCGGTGCAGGTGCTCGACGGGGTGTTCGACGTCGATGGCCCGGCGCCGCCGCCTGACCCGATCCCGGACGCGTGAGAGCAGACCTCGCAGACAGGCTCACCGAGAACCGCCGCGTGTTGCAGGGCATCAAGGGCGACGTGATGCAGCGCACGTCGCTCGCCCTGCGGGCGGGGCAGGTCGCGAAGGCCGAGCTTGAACGGGCCGTCGCTGACGGGTCGCCCGACATGCTCGTCGGTGCGCTCGCGAACGCGATCGACACCGCCAGCCGCGAAGTCGTGACGCCCGGCACGCTCGCGGCGATCACGAAGCTGGAAGTGCAGGTCGAGAACATGGACATGTTCCTGAAGCTCAACGACCCCGACAGGCGCCGTGCGCGGCCGCAAGCCGAAGCCAGCTGAACAGCGCATCAGCGAGGGGCGCAAGCGCGTCAAGGACGCGCACCCGCCGCTGCCTGTCGTGGTGGCCGGGCGCCCGCACGGCACGTTAGAGAAGCCCGCCGACCTGCCTGCTGAGGCTGACGAATACTGGGACGACTTCGTGGTCAGGCTCGACGAGGCAGGAATACTCGACCGTATCGACCTTCCGGCGGCGCGCATGATGTGCGTGGCGTACGCGCTGTTCGAACGCGCCCGCCAGGACGTCGAGGAGTTCGGCATGTACGCGCTCGGGTCGATGGGGCAGGTCGTTGTCGCCCCGGCCGTCGCGATCGCGCAGGCGAACGCGGCCCTGTACCTGCGGTTCGCTGAGCAGTTCGCGGCGACCCCGTCGGCTCGTGCGCGGCTCGGCCTTGAGGGCGCCAAGAAACGCAAGCTCGACGTCGAGATGGACAGGCTGCTCGGCCCGAACAACCGACGCGTCGACTAGCGGCTGATGTGGCAGCCCGGCAAGCCGCTGCGTGTCAGTCTCGGCGGGGCGCGGTTCCACCGGTTCTGTCATGTCGCGATCAGGCAGACGATCGGCCGGTGGGCCGGTGACCCGCTGCTGCTCGAACCGTGGCAGCTCGACCTCGCGTCAGGCTTGCTACAGACAGACAACGAGCGGTGGACGACGATACCCGCCGCGCGCGCCCGTACAGCGCAAGGGTGCGCCGAAGCCGTCGCCGCCTGGCTGACCAGGTTGGCCGACGAGCCGCCCGTCGAGCCGGGCCTGCGCCGGTACACCGAGGCGTACGTACAGATCGCCAAAAAGAACGGGAAGTCGACGCTGGCTGCGGCGTTCGCCCTGTACTTCCTGGCGGCCGACGGCGAAAACGCCCCGCATGTGTTCAGCGCCGCGACGAAACGCGACCAGGCCCGCATCGTGTTCGACCAGGCGAAGGCGATGGTCGAGAAGTCACCCGTGCTGGCCGACTGGTGCCGCGTGTACCGCAACACGATCGTGTGCCCCGACAACGACGGCACGTTCAAGGTCATCTCAGCTGACGCCCTATTCGAAGAAGGCGCCAACGTGCACGCCGCCGTCATCGACGAGCTGCACCGCCACCGCACACGCGAGCTGTACGACGTACTGAAGGGCGGCACCATCGCCAGGTCGCAGCCGATGATCCTGCCGATAACGAACGCCGGGGCCGACCTCGAAACGGTGTGCGGCCAGGTGTACCTGCAAGGCAAAACAGGCTCACGCGACGACCTGTTCTTCTACGTGCCCGAGCTAGGCGCCGACGACCTCGACCAGATCGAGCACGGCAAGTTCGCCGTCGCCAAAAAAGTGAACCCCGCATCATGGATCACGAAGGCGCAGCTCGTGAAGCTCGGCCGCGAGAAACCGCCGTTCGTGTTCAAGCGGTTCCACTGCAACTTCTGGACCGAGGCCGACGAAGCGTGGCTGCCGCCCGGCGCCTGGGAACGCCTAGCCGGTACCACGCCCCTGGAACGCGGCGACCCGATCTATGTCGGCATCGACGCCAGCAAGAACCGCGACACGACAGCCGTCGTGTGGGTCAGTTTGAAGAACGGCCGGTGGGTCGCCAGGGCGCAGGTGTGGGCCGTGTGGGACGACCCGTCGAAGCCGAAACCGGCAGCGCACGTACACCTACGCCGGTCGATACCGCGCCGCCTGATCGAGGACTACGTGCGCGAGCTGGCGCACGAGTACCAGCTGATCGCCGCCCCGTACGACCCGTACAGGTTCGGCCGCTCAGCCGAAGACCTCGAAGAAGAAGGGCTGCCGATGGAGGAGTTCCCGCAGTCGAACCCGCGCATGTGCCCCGCCAGCCAAGACCTGTACGACGCGATCGTCGACGGGTCGATCGAGCACGACAACGACCCCGTGTTCCAGGCGCAGATATACGCCGGGTCGGTACGTGACGTCGGTATCGGCTGGCGGCTCGACAAGCGTCACTCGCAGCGCCCGATGGACTGCTGCATCGCCCTGCTGATGGCCCACCGCGTCGGCGTCGAAGAAGAATTCGGTGGGGCGCAGGCCGACGTGACAAGCCTCGCGTAGACTGGACGACTCAATGGGATCGTTCCTTGACCGGCTCGTACGCACGAACGCCAGGCTCATCAGTGAGTGGCTGTTCGCGGTGGCCGACGCGATCGAGCGGGCGGCACCGGGCGTACCAGCCCAGGCTATCGCGGGCTGGCAGAGCGCCATCACACCAGGCAAGGAGGTCGAGCTAGACATGGGAGAAATCACCGTTCCTGACACGCAGGCCGAGCCGCTGCACGCGGCCGTCAGCTTCGTCGACGCGCACGGGCACCCGACCACGGCCGACGACGTTCCTCAGTGGACGTCGAGCGACGAGAGCGTCGCCACGGTCGCCGCCGGTGAGGACGGCCTGAGCGCCGACGTCACGATCGCCGGTACGCCAGGCAGCGCGGTCGTCACCGTCAACTCGACGAACGACGACGGCTCGACGGTCACCGCGACCGGGCTCGTGAACGTCAGCGCGGGCGACGCAGCCGTCGGCTCGGTCGACTTCACCGAAGGCAGCACCGAAACACCGCCTGCCTAACCGGGCACATGTGGCCCCGTCGCGTCCGCACTATCCCCATTCGCGAGCGGGTGATCGTGAACGACGCGACGGGGCAATCACTAGATGGAGTCCTGACAGGGGTCTACGATGACTGGATCGTGCTGGCCCACGCGACGCTGCTCGGCGACACCACGGTGAAAGTCGACGGCGAAGTGTGGGTGCCCCGCCACGCCGTCAGGTTCGTGCAGAGGCCCGACCTGTGACCGTCGTCATCTCGGACGGCAGGCCGACCGCCGCGAAGTCGTGGCCGCTCGCCGGGGCCAGAACGAACAACGCCGGTAGCGTCATCGGCCAGCCCAGGGGCATCGACCTGCTCGGCGCCGAACGAGGCGCCAGCTACGTCACCCTGTACCGGGCGCAGCCGTGGGTGTACATCGTCTGTAACAAGCTGATGCGAGGCATCGGCCGCCTACCGTGGGGCGGCTACACACAAGACGTCGAAGGCAACGAAGACCGCGACCTCGGTGGCCCGCTCGACAGCCTGCTGAACCGGCCGTACCCGCGCGGGTCGGGGTACACCGTCAAAGAGTTCGTCGTCGGCCAGATGGCGATACACGGCAACGCGCTGCTCGTGAAGTGGCGCCCCGGCCGGGGCGCCCCACCGGCCGAGCTGTGGCCCGTCGACTGGCGACGCATCGAGCCGATCGCCGGTACCAACACGCCGGTCGCTGCGTACCGCTACGGCGGCGACGGCGAACGAATCTTCTACCCCGACGACGTCGTACACTTCCAGTGGTACGGGCCGGAAGGGCCAGGGATCTCCCCGCTCGAACCGTTGCGTCGAACCCTCGCCCTTGAGGACGCCGCGCAACGCTACGGGATCGCCAACTTCAGCAACGCGGCCCGCCCATCGGGCGCCCTCGTCCACCCGGCCCGTATGCGCGTCGAGCAAGAAGCCGCCCTACAAGCCAAGATCGACAGCCTGCACGCCGGGGTCGACAACTCGTTCCGCATGCTGATGCTGTCAGGCGGCATGGACTGGAAACCGTTCGGGTACTCGGCGGCCGACTCACAGACGATCGAGACCAGGCGCCTGACCCGCGAGGAAGTAGCCGCCGCCTACGACATACCGCCACCGGCGATCGGGATACTCGACCGGGCGACGTTCTCGAATGTCAGCGAGCAGCACCGGATGCTGTACCAGGACACGTACGGCCCCTGGCTCGTGAACATGACCGACACCCTCGACGTGCAGCTGATCGCCGGTGAGTCGACGTTCGAAGGGCAGACCGTCAGGTTCGACCTGAACGAAATGCTGAAAGGCAGCCCGCAAGAGCGCGCCGCCGCCTACGCTCAGTTCCGTATCTCGTCGGTGTACACCGCGAACGAGCTGCGCCGCATCGAGGGCTTGAAACGCATCGACGACCCGCTCGCCGACGCGATACTGCTGCCGCTGAACATGCGGGCGGTCGGCGACGACGTCGAGCAGGCGCCCGCCGACGACGTCACGCAGGTCGTGCAGGCGATGCGTACACTCGTCGCGGCTGACGTACTATCCGGCAACGGGCATAGCCTGAACGGAGGTTAGATGGAAAAGAAGTCGTTCAAGGCAGCGGTGAAGGCCGACGGCGACCCCGGCGAGTTCAAGGCGCTGGTCAGCGTGTTCGGCAACGTCGACCTACAAGGCGACAGGGTGATGCCCGGCGCGTTCACACGAACCCTGAAAGACCGCGGCCTGCCGCCTGTGTTCTACTCGCATCAGTGGCAAGACCTCGGGTCGCTGATCGGGTACACCACGCACGCCGAGGAGACGAAGTCGGGCCTTGAAGTCGAAGGCAAGCTGTTCCTCGACGAGTCGGAAGGCGCCCGCATCGCGTACGCCGCCATGAAGGCCGACGTGCTGAAAGAGTTCAGCTTCGCGTTCGACATCATGCAGTCGAACAGCGTCACCGAGGACGGCGAAGAAATCCGGGAGCTCGCCGACCTCGACCTGTTCGAAGTCGGCCCGACCCTGGTCGGCGCGAACCCCGCGACCGAGCTGATACAGGTCAGGTCGAAGGGCGCCATACCGTTCAAGGGCACCGCCGTCGCCGCCGAGGACGCCCCGTGGGACGCGGCGGCCGAGTTCGCGAAAGGCGACACCGACGACCTGATGGCGATGTGCGCCTGGTACGACAGCCAGGGCCGTGACGGCAACGGCTCGATCGAGAAGAACGCGTTCAAGCTCGTGCACCACCGCGCCGACGCCGGGCACCCGGTCGTGTGGCGTGGCGTACGTGGCGCAATGGGAACCCTCCTGGGGACCCGCGGTGGAGTAGACATTCCTGAAGGCGACAGGGGCAAGGTGTACAAGCACCTGGCTGCGCACTACGAGCAGTTCGACAAGCACCCGCCCGAGTTCAGGGAATACGACGACGCCGAACTAAAGACCCTGTTCAACGTCGATGACCGACGCGCCCGCGAGCACCGCTCGCCCCGTGCGCCGCTCGTGGTCTAGCCACCGAAGGAGGGAACACATGCACCTGAGTGACAAGTTCCGGGCGCAGCTTGAGAAGGCGCGCGAGGACGCGAAGCAGGCGTACGACGAGTACGAGGCGAAGCGTCAGGCGACCGTCGACAACGACGACGTCACCGACGAGCAGTTCGCCGAGCTGGAAGGGCTGTTCGGCAAGCATCAGGAGATCGCCGCGACGATCGACGACCTGGAGCGCAAGTGGGCGGCCGCCGTCAAGATGGAAGGCACCGCCGACCCGCGTCCCGGTGAGCCCGCCAGCGACAAGGGCGACGACGCACCGGCCGGTAAGGCCCGCCTGTCGATGGGGCAGAAGTGGGTCGGCTCGGAAAGCTACAAGCGGCTGCTCGGTGGCGGCACCCTGCACTCGGAGCGGGCGCGCATCCACACTGACCCCGTCGAAGTATTGGACCGTGACGGCGTCAAGGCGCTAATCACCGGCGCCTCCGACACGTCCGCCGGCATCTTCGTGCAGCCCGACCGGCTCGCCGGGTTCTACAACCTGTTGCAGCGGCCGATCAAGCTGATCGACCTCGTGTCAGTGAACAGCACCGACTCGGACACCGTCGAGTGGGTCAAGATGACCTCGTTCACGAACGCGGCCGCCGAAGTCGCCGAGGCTGTCGACCAGGCGACCGGCACGAAGCCCGAGTCGACGTTCGCGTTCGACATAGTCCAGAGCCCGGTGCAGACGATCGCGCATTGGGTCGCCGTCACACGCCGCGCCCTGTCGGACGCAGCCCAGATGAGCGACCTGATCGACGGTCAGCTGCGGCTCGGCATCGACCTGCGGCTAGAAGCCGAGATACTGAACGGCAACGGCACCGCGCCGAACCTGCGCGGCCTGCTGAACACGTCAGGTATCGGCACGCAGGCGAAGGCGTCCGACAGCGGCATGGTCGCGATACTGAAGGCGCTCGACGTCGTCAGGGCCGCGTTCATGGAGCCGAACGCGATCGTGATGAACCCGGCCGACTGGCAGGCGATCCGGCTCGTCCGTGACGACAGTGGCGCAGCGGCCGGTACGGGCGGGTTCTTGTTCGGCGGCCCGCAGGTCGGCGGCACCCTCACCCTGTGGGGCGTGCCGGTCATCACGACGCCGCTGATCGCCGCAGGCACAGCCCTCGTCGGCGACTTCAAGCAGGCGATCCTGTGGGCTCGCGAAGGCGTCACCGTCACCGCGTCGACCGAGCACGCCGACTTCTTCATCAAGAACCTGGTCGCGGTGCTCGCGGAAGGCCGATGGGCCTTCGGTGTGCCGCGCCCGGCAGCGTTCTGCAAGGTCACTGGCCTGTAGGTCGACCCCGGGAAGGGTGACGTGTGGAGATCATCGACCCGCCACGAGCCTGCCGCCTGTGCGGCACGGCAGACTCGGCGTGCGGGCATGATCCCCACGCGCGACCGACCGTCGTGGGCCTGATACGCACCACCACGTCAGGAGGGCGCATGGGGAACATCGCGAAAGAAGAGATCCTCGAGGAAGACGCGAACGGCAACATGTTCGTCAGGTACGCCGCCGGTGACCCGGTCGGCGACGACGACGCGAAAAAGTACGCGAGGATGGTCGAGAAAGAAGGGCCGCCCGACGAGCCCGTCAGCGGCACAGTCGCCGACGACGACACCGGCCTGATCGTGGGCGACACGTTCGAAGGGCGCCGCAAGCGCAAGACGCCAGCGCAGAACAAGGCGAAGGCACCGGCCGGGGACAAGTGATGGCGTTCTTCGCGACCGAAGACATAGTCGGCACCGACGCGCTCGGGCACGGCTACCTGAAATACGCGATCGGCGAGGAGGTCACGGCCGAGGACGCCGAAGCCAACGAGGACAGCGTCGTCGAAGACCCCGCCGCGCCCGTGCCGGTCAGCTCGGTGATGCTTGACGTGTACGACGACACAAGCGGGCTCGTCGTCGGCGACACCGTTGACGGCCGCAAGAAGGTGCTGGACGGCGACACCGTCGGCGGCCCCGTCACGCCATGACCGAGCACGACCTGAGCGCGAGCGCGACCGGCGTGGCCGGTATGACGATGAAGGCCGGGCGGGCCGTGCCGCCGATCATGGTGCGCTCGCACGCGGTCAGCAGCATCGACATGGTCATCACCCGCACCGACGGCCAGAAGGAGAACAGGTCGGCCGGTAGCAGGTACGGGTGGGACAGCAACGGCAGGCCGCTACGTGTCGACTACGAGACGTTCGAGGGCGTCGAGTCGATACGAGGATGGGAACACATCGAACCGTGGGAGATGCCATGACCTATGAGGCTAGGTTCAAGGACGGCCCGCTGAAGGGCGAGAAGATGCCTATGGGCCGCTCGCTGCCTTCGGACCTGGCTGTCATGGTCGAAGGCGGGAAGGCGTACTGGTACCACGACGACGTCGAAGCCGCCATGACCGAGGACATCGACAGCGGCGACGTCGCCCTGTACGAGCTAGGCGAAGTCGACGGAGACAAGCAGGTGGGCGAGTACCACTCGATCGAGTTCGTGCCGACCGTCGAGCGAAGGCGGGTGACGTGATGGCGAGCGTGTTCGCGGACGCCGGGAAGGCGATCACCACTAACCGGATCATCGGGGCCGGTACCGAGCCGAAATACGTCGCGTGGGGCACAGGGGCAGGTACCGCCGCCGTCGCCGACACGACGCTGTTCACCGAGGCGTCAGAGGCCCGCGTGTCGGGCACGTCGACCAGGGTGACGACGACCGTCACGAACGACTCGCATCAGGTCGTCGGGCAGATGGTCGCGAACGGGTCGAAAACGATCACGAACGCCGGGGTGTTCGACGCGTCGACGTCAGGGAACCTGTACGTGAAAGGCGACTTCACCGGGGTGGCGCTGGTACTCAACGACACCATCGACTTCACGTTCAAGCTGCAATTCACGTAGACCGGCGGCCCGTATGGAGTTCGCCTGCGCGACCGTCGGCACGTCGTTCGAAACAGCAGGGCTCGACGCCGCGAACAGCGACGGCCTGGCCCTGCTGACGGCGACGACGACGAACACAAAAAGCGGCTGGACGCAGCTGATCGCGTCGACGAAGTTCAACGCGATCGGGGTGATGCCGGTATGGACGAAGTGCTGGTCGAACCTGGTCGGCTGGTACCTGGCCGACCTCGGTATCGGCGGCTCCGGATCGGAAAAGGTGATCCTGCCGAACATCATCAGTAAGGGCCGCCAGGGCGGCGCCGGTCAGGCCGGGGCGTTCATACCGCTGCACATACCTCGCGGCACGCGCTTGTCGATGCGAGCGCAAGCCCTGTCGGCGGGTACCGCCCGGTCGTACAACTTCCAGATCCTGCTCGTGTCGGGCGAGCTGCTTGGCGGCGCCCCGCTACAAAAGGCGTACACGTACGGCGCCGAGACGGCCGACTCGACCGGGGTGCAGCTCGACGGCGGCGCCAGCGGCAACACGAAGGGCGTGTGGGCCGAGCTGACGGCCGCGTCGTCGGCGCCGTGCCGCTGGATGATGGTGCAGCTACAAACATCGACGAACGGCGGCGTGGCGGCCGACACCACGTTCCTCGTCGACATAGGCGTCGGCGCCGCAAGCTCGGAGATCGTCGTCGTGCCCGACCTGCCAGTCACGATCGACAGCTCAGGTGGCGGCGTCAACTTCTCGAACCCGTGGTACTCGCTGCCCGTCGAGCTGCCCGCCGGTGTCAGGATCGCCGCCCGCTGCGCCAGCAGCGTCACGTCGTCGACCGACCGCGTGATCGACTGCGCCGTCGTGTGCCTCGCGTGACCGGCTGGCCGCTCGCGGTCGCGAAAGGGTCAAGGGTCGCGGCGTGCGGCGCCACCGCCGCCAGCACGCTCGGCACGACCGTCACCGCAGCCGGGTCAGCGAACACGAAGGGCAGCTACGCGCAGCTGATCGCCACGACCCCGTTCGCCGCCACCGGGATCATGCTCAGCGTGTTCCGCATGAGCGCGAACAACGGACGGTTCCTCGTCGACATAGCCGTCGGGGCGGGCGGCTCAGAAGTCGTCATCGTCGCCGACCTGTCGGTCGGCGGCACCGGCTCCAACGGCCTGTACCAGAACCACGTGTGGATACCGCTCGCGGTACCGGCCGGGGTGCGGCTGAGCGCCCGCTGCCAGTGCTCGACGGCGTCACGCACGATCCAGGTGATGGCGCACCTGACCGGGCAGGGCATGATGCCGGGCGCACCCTGCCAGAAGGCCCGCCACTACGGGGCCGACACGTCGGCGACACGGCACACGCAGGTCGACCCCGGCGCGACGATCAACACGAAAGGCGCGTACGCGCAGATCGTCGCGTCGACCGACATGCCGTGCTCGTGGCTGTTCCTCGACTTCGGCTCGTTCGGCGGCGCCACCACCGACCTGTCATGGCTCGCCGACCTGGCCGTCGGCGCCGCAGCCGCCGAAGTCGTCGTCATACCGAACCTGTCGTTCTCGTGCGAGACAGCCGTCGACGGCGCCGGGGCGTGGTGGTACGCGTTCCCGTTCTCGATACCGGCCGGTACCCGCGTGTCGTGCCGGGCGCAATGCACCGTCAACACAGCGACCGAACGGATACTCGACGCCAGCGTATTCTTGCTCGCATAAGGGAGGGGCCAGGTGGCGATCACACGGGACGCGAACGGCACACAAACAGCGACGGTCACGACCGAGCACTCGCTATCGACCCGCACCGCCGCCGGTATCTACCAGCTCGTCGTCGACCTGTCGAACATGGTGAACGGCGACGAAGTCGAGCTGCGCGTCAAGCACAAGGTTCTGTCGGGGTCGTCGGCCGCGCTCGAGGAGTACGCGATCTACGTGAACGCGCAAGACATCGACGTCGTCAGGTCGGTGCCTATCCCTTCGGTCGACTACATCGAGTTCACCCTGAAACAGACGGTCGGTACCGGCCGCAACTTCGACTGGGCCGTGCTGAAGCTGTAGGCCCGTGAGTTACGGCCCGGTCAGATACTCGGCGGCGTTCGCGCCCACGGCGCTGCCGCTCGTCGGCACCCTGACCGACAACTTCGACGACAACAGCCTCGACACGGCGAAGTGGGACGCGTGGGCCAACTCGGGCGCGACGACCACCGAGACAACCGGCAAGCTCGTCGTCACCGTCGACAACTCGGCGGCGTCGGTGTACGGCGGCATCGACGCCGACCTGCGGTATTCGCTCGCGGAGTCATCGGTGTTCTTCAAGGTCGCGACGTACCCGACGCAGTCAGCCAACACCGAGATCTACCTCGTTCTGCATAACGACTCGACGCACCGGATACTGCTCGACTCGATCAACGGCGACTGGAAGGCGAAGTACCGCGACGGGGCGGGCTCGGACACCGTCCACGCCACCTACACCGGCACCGACCCGTGGCTCAAGATCACGATGACGGGCGGCGTCGTGCACTACTGGCACTCGGCCGACGCGATCACCTGGACGGAGATCGGCACCGGGGTCACCCCGTCGGGCGTGTGGGTCGAGGACTGCCTTGTCGAGCTGGCGTTCGGTCACTTCAGCTCTGACATATCGACGAACACCTGCGCGTTCGACAACTTCAACGTCGTCCCGTCAGTCGCGCAGCCCGTCACCGTCACAGCCGGGTCGGCCGTGACCGTCGGCAGGGTCGTGCACCGCTACAAGCCCGTCACCGTCACCGCAGGCTCGGCCGTCACCGCCACTAGGGTCGCGCACCGCTACAAGCCCGTCACGGTCACGGCCGGGTCGGCCGTCACCGCCAGCAGGGTCGCGCACCGCTACAAGGCGCTGGCGTTCACCGCCGGAAAGAACGTGACAGTCAGCAGGGTCGCGCACCTGCTCAAGCAGGTGACCGCCACGAGCGCGGCCGCCGCCACGATCAGCCGCCTGGCCCGGCACCCGAGGGCGATCGCCGTCACGGCCAGCTCGGCCGTCACCGTCGACAGGCGCAGGGGCGCCCTGAAGGCCGTCACAGCCACCGTAACGGCCGCCGCCACCGTATCGAGGGTCGCGCACCGCTACAAGGCCGTCACCGTCACGAGCGCAGCGGCCGCCACGATCAGCAGGCGGCTCGGGCTGCACAAGCCGCTGACCGCCGTCGCGGCCGCCCTCGCGACCGTCGCGGCCGCCGCGCACCATCCCCGAGCCGTCACCGTCACCGCCGGGTCGGCCGTCACAGTCAGGCGCGGGCTCAGGAGCACGATCACCGCCACATCGGTCGCCGTCGCCACCGCCGCCCGGCTCACACGCCGCTACCGGGCCGTCACGGTCACGAGCCCCGGCCTGGCCACGCTGAAACGAGGGCTCAGCAAGACCGTCACCGTCACGAGCACCGGCCTGGCCAGCCTGAACGTGTCGACCGCCAAGAGCCGCACCGTCGCCGCCACCGCGACCGGCCTGGCCACGCTCAGCCGCAAGGTCGGCGGGCACCGCACGATCGCCGCCACGAGCAGCGGCCTGGCCACGATCGCGACAGCAGCCCACCGTGCCCGGCAGATCGCGGCCGCCGCAGGTAGCGGCGTCACGATCGCGAAACACCGCGGAGCTCTCCGGTCGGTCACCGTGACCGGGCCGTGCGTCGCGACGGTCAGCAAGGCCACGCACAGGTACCGTCAGATCGCCGCCAGCTGCGCCGGGGTCGCGACCTTGGCCCACACGGCACGGCGGCAGCTGGCGGTCACCGTGGTCGCTCACAGCATCGTCACCGTCAGGCGGCACATCAGCGTCACCGTCACCACGGTCACGCACGCCGCCATCACGACCGTACGCAGGCTGCACAGGCACGTCACCGTCACCGCCGCCGCCAGCACCATCGTCACGGTCAGCCGGGCCAGCAGCCGCCGCCAGCTCGTCACGGCCGTCGCCGCCAGCATCGTCACCGTCGTCAGGCGCATCCTGCGGGGCGGCGGCTCCGACGGTGTCGCCACGGTCGGCGACAACCCCGTCAACGCGGCCGCCACGGGCGACACCGCGACGATGACAGCCGTGACCGGCCACGAGCCCGCCGTCGCCACCGACGGCCCCTGGTACGGCGACCAGGCCGAGCACGACCTGATCGCGGCAGGCGACACCTCCGCATCCCGCCTTACAATCGGGGACGACTGATGACTGTCGCGAACCGATACACGACCGGCAACCTCGTGCGCACATGGATCGAGTTCCGCAACGAGGCAGGCGACCTGCAAGACCCGACCACGGTCACGCTGACGCTACGCGACCCGCTCGACGAAGACACCATCATCAGCGGCACCGTCGCCGACCCCGACCAGCTCACCCGCACCGAGGAAGGCAAGTGGGAGTACAGGTTCGAGCCCGACCTTGAAGGCGACTACCGCTACAGGTGGGAAGGCGCCGGTCAGCTCGTCGCCGTCGCCGAAGGCATGCTCGTCGCCGAAACAGGGCTGAACTGATGGGGCTGATCGACAAGCGGTACGCCCGGCTCGTGCTGAACAACGACGCGCTCGACGACACCTACGACGAACTGCTCGACGTGCTGATCGACGCGTACTCCGAAGCCGTCAGCGACTACACCGAACGGCAGTTCACGCCGACCGACGACGTCACATACGACTTCCGCTCGGCAGGCGGCGGCACCATCGACCTCAGACCGTACGAGCTGCGAGCCCTCACCGGCGTGTCGTACTACACCGACACCACGACCCCGACCGCGCTCGGCACCGACGAGTGGCGGGCCGAGCCCCGCCAACGCACGAAATGGGGCACCTACCTGTGGCTAGCCGGGTTCCCCGTCGGCAGGGGCGCCTGGCCGTCAGGCGCCTACACATGGAACGACATACAGGTCAGCGTGACCGGCGACTGGGGAATGGAGACGGTGCCAGCCACCGTCAAGCTCGCCGTCGCCGCCTGCGTCGACAACTTCTTCCGCAACAGCGCCGGGGCGCAATCGCAGGCGCTCGGCGCCCTGTCGTTCAGCGAGGCGACACAGTCAGAAGAAGGTCTAGAGATATGCTCCGCCGCCCGCCGCCTGCTGCGCCCGTTCGTGAGGTACTAGCCGTGCCCGCCGCGCAGTCGCAGACGAAGGTGAAGTGGAGGATCCAGAACAACTTCCGACAGTACGGCATGGCGACCGAGAAGGACGTCGCCGACGCCGTCAACGTGATCGCCCGTGACGCCGCCACCGACGCCGCCAACGCAGCCCCGAAAGACACCGGCACCCTCGCCGGTTCGGTCAAGGTCGTCAAGACAGCGACCCCGGCGAAGCCGCAGGCGATGATCGGCACCGACACGTTCTACGCGCTCCACCAGGAGTACGGCACGAAGCGCGGCGTCACAGGCCGCCACTACCTGCTGAAAGGCGTCAAGCGGGCGCGCGGCCGGTTCGTCAAAGAGCTGAAGAAGCAGCTGCCGTCGTGAGCGAACCGGCGGTACACGTCACGACGGCCGTCACCACGACGGTGTTCCGTCAGGCCGTCGCCGCCCACCTGGCCGACGCGCTCGGCATCAGGTTCGTCGACGGCCCGCTCGAAGGCCCGATCGAGAAACGCGACCTCGCCTGCACCTACCCGGTACAGGAAGACGAGAACCCCGACAACACCATCGAGGAAGTCGTGACGATCGGCGTGCGCGTGTTCCAGGCGTACGTCACGCAACGGGCGCCCGAGTCGCCGATCGACCCGTCGAAGCTGGAGGCGTGGGCGTGGCTCGCCAAGCTCACGCTCGCGCACCCGTGGGGCGACCTCGGTGTGTGGTACGCCAGGGTCACCCGCACCGAGTACGACATGGAACAGCAGGGGTTCGACATGACGATCATCGGCTGGCAGGAGAACCCGCAGGCTGTCGCCTGACGGGCACCGTCGTAGAATCAGGAGGCTGACATGGCAGACGACCCGACCACCGACCAGGAGCTTGTCGATCACGTCGCGATCGCCGAGCGCGAACCGCCTGTCGAGGACACGTCGAAGCCCGAGAAAGTCACGTACGAGCCGGAGGCGAACGTCAACCGGGTCACCGTCGCCGTTCAAGGCGTCGAGGAGCTGGTCGAGATCGACGGCCCATTCGAGACGAGCGATCCTGTGCTGATCGCCACGCTCGACGGCACACCAGGGATCAGGCGGGCGTCAGGCGCCCGCGCCGCCGGGAAGTCGAAGTAAGGAGGACTCATGGGCATCAGTTCGCGTATCGGCACCATCGCGATCGGCAAGCAGTCGGCGAAGGGCACACCCGCGTCGGTGCCGACCGTGAAGTTCCGCACGGCCGGGGCGCCGTCGATCATGCCGATAAAGGACAGGGCACGGCTGAACATGACCGACTCGGGCCGTGACGGCGGCGACAGCTACACGTCGCAGATGCGTATCGAGGGCTCGTTCCCGGTGTACATGCACCCCGACGGGCTCGGCATGGTGTTCGGCGCCTGCCTCGGTACCGTCGTCGAGTCGGGCACGACCCCGAACTACACGCACACGATCACGCCAGGCAACGACATGCTCTGGGTCACGATCTGGCGGATGGTCGGCGGCGTCATCACCGAACGCTACGAGGACTGCAAGATCACGTCGATACAGATCGAGTCGACCGCAGGGTCGCCGCCCGTTATGACCATCGGCGTGATCGGGCTGACCGCGACGTTCGAAGCCACCGACACCGTGCTGTCGGCCATCACGACGTTCCCGTACCTGCACATGGACGCCTGCAACCGCATCAAGTTCGACACGATCGACTACCGGATCGGCCGTGTGTCGCTCGGCATCGAAAACGGCGCGGCCGGGTTCCAGGCCGACTGCTACACGTTCTCGGACATCGACCCCGGCAACCGCGAGGTGACGTTGGCGGCGCTGCTCAGGTTCGGCGGGCCAACGACGTTCCCGAAGTACCGCGAGCATTACTACGGCTCCGACGCCGGAACGACCCTGTCGGCCGTCGTGGCCACGCACGCGTTCGAGATCACCTATTACTCGTCGGCGAACCTGTCCTGCCAGATCCTGCTGCCGCAAGTCAGGTTCGCGGCCGTACCCGTGAACGCCGACCCCGGCGGCGACCCGATCGAGATCGACCTGACCACGATCGTCGAAAAGCCAGCGGCGAGCCCGATCATGTCAGTCGTCATAAAGGACCAGAAAGCCACGTTCGACGTCTGATGAGGTACAGCCACCGTGACGCGCGCAAGGCGCTCGACGACGACGAGCTGGCGTCACTCGCCAGGCTCGCCCACCAGAAAGCGTCGGCCGCGTACCGGCAGGCCGCTGAGGCACGCAAGCTCACCGCGCAACTGTGCGTCGAGCTTGAAGTCGAATCCGATACCTGGGAGGAAACGGATGACAAGCACCGAGACTCACACGCCGCCTAACGGTGGCGTGGCCACGCTCGCCGACTTCAAGCAGGCACGCACCTGCCGCTGCCAGCTGCCGTCAGGGCTCGTGGTGCTGCTCAGGCCCGTCAACGTCGAGCTGCACGCCATGTCGGGCGGCCTGCCGACCACCCTGCGCCGCATGACCGCCCTATCGACGAAACAGATACACCGCCAGTTCGCGACCGCCGGTGAGGACGGCGACGACGACGCCATGCTGGCCGCCCGCATGTACATGGACAACATCGTCCGCAACATGGTGATCGAGCCCGCCATACCCGACGGCACCGACATGGACGAGCTGTTCCTACCGGCCGACTACCACTTCCTGTTCAGGGTCGCGCAACGCGAGATCGACGAGGACGCCACCGGCCGCCGCCTATGGGGGGTGGAGCCCATCTCACGATGGGCGCTGTTTCGCGACGAGCACGGCTGCGAGGAGGATTGCGAGGCTTGTGGTCGAGTATCAGACCAGCTTTCCGCGTATCAGCCATGACCCTCTCGAGCAGCTGCTAGTCGAGGAGGCCGTGTTGCTCAGGTTCGGTGACGAGCAGCGGCAGCTGCGCGACGAGGAACAGGCCCGCCAGGACGCGCACGACCAGGGCAGGCGTGCCCTCGGGATGGTCGACTGATGGCGTTCGGGTCGTCGTCGACCGTCGCCAAGGCCGTCGGCATCATCGAGGCCGACACGAGCCGCTGGAAGAAGGGGCTGCGCGAGGCCGAGGGCGACCTGAAGGCGTCGACGTCGCGGATGTCGACGATGGGGAAGGCGGCCGGGGTCGCCGGGGCCGCCGGGCTCGGGCTGCTCGCGGTCGGCGCCACGAAGGCCGTCAAGGCGTACCAGGACGCCGAAATATCGCAGGCGAAAATGACGGCGCAGCTGAAGGCGTCAGGCATCAGCTACGAGAAATATTCGAAGCAGATCGACGACACGATCAAGAAGCAGTCGCAGCTCAGCGCGTTCGACGACGAAGACCTACAGGACTCGTTCACGAACCTCGTCAGGACGACCGGCGACGTGACCGAGGCGCTGAAGCTGAACGGGCTCGCGGCCGACATAGCCCGCGCGAAAGGCATGAGCCTCGAAGCCGCAAGCAAGCTGCTGCAGAAGGCGTACATGGGGTCGGCGGGTGCCGCGAAGAAGCTCGGTATCGACATAGCCCCGGTCACGACCGCACAGGACAAGCTGAAGGAGTCGACGAAGCACGCGACCGACGAGCAGATCGCGGCGGCGAAGGCGGCCGACAAGACCGCGACGCAGCAGACGATACTCGCGAAGCTGCAAGGCACGTTCGCGGGGCAGGCCGAGGCGTACGGCAACAGCGGCGCCGGGGCCGCCGAGAAGATCGGCGTCGCGACCGAGAACCTGCAAGAGGCGATGGGGTCGCTGCTGGCGCCGGTCGTCGAAAGGGTCGCGAACCTGCTGGCTGGCCTGGCAGGGTGGGCCGAACGGAACAAGACGGCGTTCGCGATACTCGTCGGCGCGTTCGCTGCCGTCAGCGCGTCGCTCGTCGCGTTCTCGATCATCACGAAGATCGTCGAGATGTTCAAGGCGCTGGCGATCGTGACGAAGCTCGTGACGGCCGCGCAATGGCTGCTGAACATCGCCATGGACGCGAACCCGATCGGGCTCGTCATCATCGCGATCGCCGCGCTCGTGGCCGCGTTCGTGATCGCCTACAAGCACTCCGAGACGTTCAGGGCGATCGTGGACAAGCTGTGGGGCGCGATGCAGGTCGCGTTCAACTGGATCAAGGATCACTGGAAGTTGCTCGCCGCGATCATCGGCGGCCCCGTCGTCGCGATCATCCTTTTCCGCGACAAGATCGTGCAGGCGATGACAGCCGTCAAGAACGCGATCGTGAACGCGTTCAACGCCGCCAAGAACGCCGTCACGTCGGCCGCCAGCTGGATCAAGGGGAAGGCCAGCGACATAGTCGGGTTCGTGAAAGACATACCCGGCAAGATCGGCGACGTCGGCTCGAAAATATGGGGCAAGCTGAAGGGCGGCTGGAACGACGTCAAGAACTTCGTGCAGGACAAAGTCGGGGTCGTCGTCGGGTTCATCACCGGCATACCCGGCAAGATCGGCGACATAGGCGGCGCGATCGGCCGCGCCCTCGTGGGCGGCATACGCACCGTGTGGAACGCCGCCGTCGGCGTCATAAACAAGGGCATCGACGCGTTCAACTTCCTGCCCGGCCCCGACATAGGGCACCTGCCGACGTTGCAGCACGGCGGCCTGATCGGCCTGTACCCCGGCACGTCGTACGGCGTCGACGGCGTGCCCGCGATGGTCGCGCCAGGCGAGGCCGTGATGACGACGATCCATCAGGCCAGGGCGGCCGCAGCCGCGGGCCTGTCACCCGACGAGTGGCGCCGGGCCGTCGGGCTCAGGCGCGTCACGGTCGGCGGGCCGATGGCGAAGGGCGGGTACTACTTCCCGACGTCGCCCAGGGGGTCGCTCGGGGGCGGCCCCGGCGGCGGCACGCACTCACGAACCGAGAACGGCTACATATGGCAGGACGACGACGCCTGGGACATCATGGTCCCGCACGGCACGAACATCGTCGCGGTCGGCGCCGGGTCGCTCGGGCACTCGTCGTACGGCGGGCCGGGCTCGTCACGGTACGGCGGCTACGGCGTGCACCTGTACCTCGACGGTGGCGGCGACGTGTTCTACAAGCACATGGTGTCGTCGCGCGTGTCAGGGCACGTCGCGGCCGGTGAGGCGTTCGCGAAGTCAGGCGAGGGCGCCGGGGTACCGCACCTGCACATCGGGTTCAATCCGCTCAGCATCGGGTACGCCGCGATCGGCGGCTCGACCGCCAGCCCCGCCGCCCTGCTATGGGACAAAGAAGCACACGACAAGTGGGCTGTGAAACACGGCCGGTACGAATCCGAAGTGAAAAAAGGCAAGGCGTTCAAGTGGGGCGGCTACTACTTCGGCAAGGCGATCGGCCACGGCAAAGAAGCGTTCGAGAAATGGTGGAAATGGAAGAACGGCGGCAAGCTCACCGGCCTTGACGCCTGGAAAAAGAAGTTCGACGAGGCCGCCTGGCTGCTCGACCACGAAACGCCGAAGGTGAAGCCGAAGCCGCCGAAGCCGAAGCCGCCAGGTGGCGGCCAGGACGGCGGGGGTGGAGGCGGCGGCGCCGACCAGATCTCGGATGACGACACCACCCCGGAGATGACCGACACGACGCAGGCGCAGGTCGACGCGCTGATCCAGGCGGGCGGCTACGTGGCCGGGGTGAACGCCCCGACCTACGACGAGTTCAAGGTGATGGTGTCGGGCGCGAAGAAGGACAAGGACAACCGCACCGCCGACGAGAAACGGCTGTTCGACAAGTACTCCGACTGGCGGCAGTCGATGAAAGACAGCGGGGTCGAGTGGTGGAAGAAGCAGTACCCGTCACTCGGCATCAGCGTCGTCGCCCCGATCGCCGACCAGCCGACCGCGCCGCCCGGCCCCGTCGACGGCGGCACCGACGACACCGAGGGCACCGACACCGGCGGTTCGACCGGCGGCGACACCGGCGCAGGTGGCGGCGACTCAGGCCCGACCGCCGCCGAGATCGAGGCGCAAATACGGAGCGGATTAAAGGCTGAGGCGAACGCCGTATGGTCGGCCAGGCAGGGGTTCTACACCGACCTGGGATCGAACATATTCAGCCCCGGCCCTGGCGGAATGACGATGGGATCAACGGCCGGGGCTGCCGGCGTCACCGTCGTACAGAACTTCAACCGGCAGCCCGAGGATCAGTTCGCGAACATGAAACGCGCCGAGCGGGCGGCCGCCGCCGCCTTCGGGAAGTAGGAGACGGTGGAGATCGCGATACCGTGGTACCTCGACACGCCGCTAGGCACGATCAGCTTCGTCCAGTCCGGCGACGGGATACACGTCAGGGAGGTCGGCAACATGGACGGCGCGCAGCTCAGGGTCGCGTCGGAGCCGCTACCGGCCGCTGACGGCGCCTACATTTACCCGTCGTACCGGGGCGCCCGCTACCCGATACTCGGCGGCGTCATCAAGGCCACGTCGCCGCCGTGGGCGATCACGTTCAACGGTACGTCGCAGTACATGACCGTCGCCGACAGCGTGTACGTGCAGCCCGAGGCGACGGGCAAGCACACATGGGCGTCATGGATCAAGTGGCGTTCGCTGTCGACGGTCACGCTGCCCCGGATATGGGACAAGACGAATCATGGGCTGCTGATCGCCGACCAGTTCTCGACGAACCCGTACAGGCTGCGGCTCGAGATCACGGCGTCGTCGGGTGCTGTGCTGCATCAGTGGACAGGCTCGACGACCCTGACCGCCGGGACGTGGTATCACATCGCGAATTCGTTCGACAACGCGACAGGCGAAGCCGCGATCTACGTGAACGGCATCGCCGAGACCCTGACGAAAACGGTCGGGGCCGCCTGGACGCCCGGCGCCGCCCTGCAATCGACGAGCGGGTTCTTCTTCGTCGTCGGCCGCGACTCGTCGTCCGCGACGAACTACCTTGACGGCCAGATACGCGGGCCGATCGTGTTCGTCAGGGAGGTGCTGACACCCGACGAGATACGCCGCCTGTATGACCAGATCGAGCTTGTCGTGTACCCCGCCCAGGCCGACACGAACCCCGGCTTTATCTATTACGCCAGCGCCGGGTCCGGCACGACCCTCGGGAACGGGTACAGCAGCGCGGCCGCCAGCATGTCGCTCGTGAACACGCCGACGTGGGAGTCGACCGGCGACGACGTGATGCTGGCCAGGCGGCGCCGGTGGGAAGACCGGCTGCGCGCCTACACCGACAGCCTGACGCGGGCCGACGGCACGCTCAGGTTCGTGCCGTCGGGCGGCACCGAGCGGCAGCTGACCGTCCGCCTGATGGACTCGATCGACATACAAGGCGTCGGGCCGCTGAAACAGTGGCAGGTCGCGTTACAGGCCGGTGACCCGCTGATCTACAGCACGGCCGAGTTCTCGGCTGACACCGGCACGATCGTCGCCGGGGCCGGTTCGTTCTCGTTCCCGTTCGGGTTCCCTGTCGGGTTCGGCGTCACCACGTACGCCGTCGCCGCCGTCGTCGTGAACGGCGGCACGTCACCGACATGGCCACGGTTCTTGATCTACGGGCCTGCCACGAGCCCGGCCGTGCAGCTCGCCGAGACCGGCGAGATGTTCACGCTGATGGGCCTGACGATCGCGTCGGGCGACTACGCCGAAGTGGACGTGCGACAGAACACGATCACCCTGAACGGCGACACCGACGCGTCACTTATCAGCTATCTCGACGTCGGCACCGCGCGGCTGCCGCAGCTCGCTGTCGGCCTGAACACGATCAACTTCTTCGGCGGTACGGCCGCGTCGATCGCGAAGGTGCGAACGTACTGGCGCGACGGCTACGTGTAAGGAGGAACACGAGTGACGCTCGACATGCCGTTCCCGATGCAGAAGTCGGACATCGAGTTCGCCTATCACCGTTTCTACGAGATGATGCGGCTGGTCGGCGGCCCGTCGGGCGTGCTCAGTCTCGCCGACTTCCAGGTGACGCAGAAAGCGGCCGGGGCGAACATGAGCGCGGACGTACTGGGCGGCTACGCGTGGGTTCTCCAGCAGTCGAACAACGCGCCACGCCAGGTGATGAACCGCAACACGAGCAACAGCGGCACGCCGGGCTCGCCGACCGCCGACTGGCTGACGACGTTCACGGCCGCGCACGCGACCCTGCCAAGGATCGACCGGGTCGTCGTCACCATCCGTGACGGGCTCGCCGACGGCGGCGCGAACTACGACGCTGTGTTCCAGGTCGTGCCCGGCACGGCGACGGCCGGGGCCACGCTCGTGAACCTGACCGGCGCCGCCGCCGTACCGGCGAACAGCATGCTGCTCGCGAACGTGCTGGTACCGGCCGCGGCGACGACGATCACGACCGCGAACATCGACTCATTCGGCGACAGCTACAACGGCGGCACGAACATCAGGCCGCGCTACGACGCGCACCGGTTCTGCCATGTGATGTGCCACCGGCTCGCCGACGTCACCCTGGTCGCGTCGACACCGACCGACATAACCCTGGACACAGAGGCTGTCGACGACGACGGCCAGCTGAACATCGCCACCGACGCCGTACACGTATTCGCCCGAACCCCGGCGCACTACATGGTCAGGGTGAAAGCGTACTTCAACTATCACGCGTCCGGCGGCTGGCGGAAAGTGACTGCCGTCACCGAGTCGGGGGGCATCGAGTCGACGCAGGTGATGGCCGTGACCGTCGCGTCGCAGCCGACGAACATCGAAGTGACGATAGGCCCGTACTTCATCGGCGGGTCGGCGGCGAACAGGTGGGTGAACGCGCGGGTGGAGGCGAACGTGGCCGCTGTCGTCGATCGTGTCGACCTCGCAATGTGGTGCGTCGGTAATTACCCCTGACCGATGCCGACCCTGGAATTCCCTACGACGTTCCCGTCGAACGGCGACAGCTACGCGTTCGGGAACAGCTCGTCATACCCGCCCGCCTACCAGGGCGCGCAGGTGAACAGCAGCCTGCTGCCTGTCATACGCGGCAAGATCGGCACGTCGTACACGATCGCGGTCGCGTTGATCCGGTTCAACACGGCGCTGATACCCGACGACGCGACGATCCAGTCGGCCAGGCTCGTGCTGAACGTGCACGCCGAAGGCGGCGTCGCGTCATCGGACGCCCGAGCCCTTAGCGCCGACTGGTACGACGCAGGCACCGTCACCGACACGTCGGACTACACCACGACCGCCGGAACGAACGCGCACGGCGGCACGCTGCTGTCGTCGATCGCGACACGCGAAGGCGAGATCAGCCTTGAGCTGACGTCGCTCGCGTCGATAAACAAGACCGGCGTCACCGGCCTGCGCCTACACGTCACCGGCGGCTCGCCGACCGGCAACAACCGCATCTACATCTACGCGACGAACGCAGCGCCCTACCAGGTGTACTCCTTCCAGTTCGGCGGGTACATCACCCGGCGTTCGCTGATACCGACGCAGTCGGCCCTGGCCGCGCCGGTGCTCGTCGTCACGTACGGCGAAGCCGGACAGAACCCCGGCGAAACAGACCCCGGCGGCACGAACCCCGGCACGACCGACCCCGCCAAGGTCGGCAACGGCATCGTCGCCAGCTCGGCGCAGCCCCGCGAGCAGGTCAAGTGGAGGTTCGTGCTGTGCGACCGTGCCGGGGTACCGATGAAAGTGCTCGACGGCGCCGCCAGCGACAGGTCGTACGAGGGCCGGATGAACAAGCAGGCCAAGGTCACGTTCCAGATCCCGTCCGACCATCCCCGCATCCAGGGGCTCGCCCCTGACGGGCTGCCGTGGCTGAACAAGTTCAGGGTCGTGAAGGCGTACCGGGAAGAAGTGATGGCCGACGGGTCGACGCAGTACGTCATCAGGTTCGCCGGTGAAATATGGCTGCTCGCCGACAGCGGTGACAGCTCAGGCAGGGCCGTCACACGGGTGACCGCGTTCGACTCGTTACAGCGGCTCACGTCAAGGTTCACGGGGCCGCTGTTCAAGCTCGACAACACCGACGGCGCACAGATCGTACGGCAGCTCGTCGACTACACGAACGCCCGCAACTTCACAGGCATGAACACATCAGAAGGCACGTTCGAAACGACGCCCGTGAGGTACGTCGAGTACACCCGCAAGTCGATCGGCAGCGCCGTCATCGACCTGTCGAACGCCTTCAACGGGTTCGACTTCGAAGTCCGCCCCGTCGACCGCGAAGAAGGCACCCTCAACATCCTCAGCGTGTTCGGCCGGTTGGGGCAGCATCAGCCGACCGTCGTGCTCGAATGGGGCACCGGCTCGAAGAACATCGCCGCCGTCAACCGCGACGAAAACGCCGACCTGATGGCCAGCCAGGTGCACGGCATCGGCGCCACCGAGTCATACAGCGAGGAGTCGCCCGGCGCCACGCTCAGCTACGGGCTCCTCGAGGCCGTCGACTCGTTCACCGACGTCACGAACCACGAGTTCCTCGTCGCCCTGACGCAGGAGGAGCTCGGGTACCGCATCCGGTCAAGGGAGATCGTGAACCTGACGCCGTTCGCCGGGCTGACACCCGAACCGTGGACGCACCTGCACCCCGGCGACACGTTCACGGTCACCGCCGACGAGTCGCTACGCGGCGGGTTCAGCGGCATCATGCGCTGCTACGGCTGGAACCTCCAGATAGGCGACGACGGCATCGAACGCATGACCGACCTGCTGGTCACACCCGAATGAGCAAGACGCCGCCAGGCGAGACAACACCCGACGAGGCTGTCGCGGTCGACCTCGGTGACCTGGCCGCCCGCCTGGCCGTCCTGGAAAAGACCGCTGTGCCGATCTTCGTGGGGCTCGCGGTGCCGTACCTGGCCGCGACGATCGCGTCACTGACCGGCGAGCAGGAAGTGAAGCCGTCGTTCCTGCTGGCGAACGGGGCGACGGTCGGCCGGACGAAGTGGCCGCAACTGTTCAACGAGTACGGCACGAAGTACGGGGTCGGCGACGGCACCGCGACGTTCACGCTGCCGAACATGATGGGCCGCGTGCTCGTCCCGAGGAACACGTCGGGCGGGTTCGCGGTCGCGGCCGGGTCGACAGGCGGCGCCGAAACGGTCGCGCTGTCGACGGCCGAGCTGGCCGCGCACGCGCACACCATCACCGGGGCGCCCGGCCACTCGCTGTCGGTCGCGTCCGGCCAGGCGAACATCGGCGCGTCGAGCCTGTCGATGCCGTCGGCCGGGCTCGGCGGCAACAGCACGAACGTGTCGGGCGGGTCGCTCGCGTCAAGCACGCACGTGCACACCGACTCGGGGCACACGCACAGCCTGTCGGGCAGCGTGAACGCCGGGTCGCTGGCAGCGGCCAGCGCCGGTAGCGGCACAGCCCACGAGAACAAGCCGCCGTACCTCGTGATCGAGGGCTGGCTGATCTACGCAGGGGTGCAAGCCCTGTGACCCGACGGCGTACCATCAGCCCATGACCGACTTCCCCGTCACGTTGACGCTGACGTCGCCGCCGACGCGCGGCCCGAACGTCAAAACGGCGCAACGGCACCTGAACACGAACAGGTACGGCGACTTCCTCGCCGGGGCCATCGACAGCCAGTACGGGGTCGTCACCGGCGCCGCCGCCTACCGGGCCAAGTTCCTGCTCGGGTTCCCCACCGACCTCGTGAACCACTCATACGGGCCGACGCTCGACAACATCCTCGTCGGCGACGCGAAGCTACCGGCGAAGTGGCAGGCCCGGCGCCCGGCCCGCAAGAAAGCGATGGCCGACAAAGACCAGCAGATCGGGCCGAAGGCCGTGCTGCGAGCCCGCACGAAGCTAGGTGTGCGTGAGGTAGGCGACAACGACGTCGAGTTCTGCGACTGGTACGGCATGCGCGGCCCGTGGTGCGCGATGTTCGTGACGTGGTGCCATGACCCGTACTCGGTCGCGTTCGCGCGCGGCAACACGTACGCGTACGTGCCGTTCATGTCGGGCGACGCCGTCAATCACCGCAATCACCTGATGGCGGTCGGCACGCCCCGCCACGGCGACGTGATCGCGTTCGACTGGGACGGCGGCGTACCAGACCACACCGGCATGTTCCTGGAATGGACGGTCGGGCAGGGGTTCAGGTCGATCGAGGGCAACACCGGCAGCCCCGGCCAGGTGATGATCCGCGACCGGTCACGATCGCAAGTCGAAGCCTGGATACGCGTCCTGCGGTGATCGTCGCGGCGATCGGCGCCGAAGTCGCCTGGCTGGCCGTGATCGGCGCGTCATGCCTGGCGGTCGGCTCGCTCGTCGGCGTCCCGTTCGACAGGTCACGCAGGTGGGGCGACAAAATGGCCAGCATCGGCCTGATGGTGCTGCTCGTCGGCACGATCGGCAACGCCATCGACCGGATCATGGACGGCGACCCGTTCAACTGGCGGATACCGTTCTACGTCGCCGGATGCCTGATGATCGCCTATGGGCTGTGGCGAGGAACATGAGTGGCCGAGCCAAGGAAACAGCATCCGAGCTGGCGCGAGCTACGCGACGGCATCCTGTTCTTCGCGGGCCTGCTCGGGGTCGCCCACCAGACGCTGTACGCGAAGCAGCCGAACGTCGAGCTGCTGGTCGTGTTCGGGTCGATGATGGGGCTACCAGCGTTCCTACGGAAGGACGAGAAAAAGCACGAGGAGGACGAGAAGGACGCGAAGTGAGGCGAGGAAGGTGGTACGTATGGACGACCGTGTACCTGCTGATCGTGACGACGACGATCCTGCTGCTGATCCTCCTAAAGATCCACAGCAGCCGGTAACCGTCAGCGTCGAAGTCACGTCGAACGGGGCGCCCGTCGAGATTGCGCGGGAGTCGATCAAGCAGAAGATGGCGTCGGCGCCGTGGCTCGCGTCAGCCTACGTCGCCCTTATCGTGCTGTTCGCCGTCGGGTTCGTCCGTTCGTCGCAGCTGAGCCGCGACAACTGCAAGGCCACGAACGAGAACAGGGCGCTCGTCAAGGCCGTCATCGTCGAAGCGACGACGCCGCCGACCGGCGGCGGCGACGCACCGCTCGATCACCCCGGCTATGTGTCCGCCCGGCAGCAGCTACTCGCTGTCGTGCCCGACCCGAGGAAGTGCTGACATGGCAGGCCACCCGAACCCGAACATCTACTTCTCCGACCGGTACCCGACGCCGTTGCCGCGCCGCCCGACGAACCTGGAGCTCTGCCGGCTGCTGATCGACACGGGCTGGCCGAGGAACATGGCTGTGCTCGTGAACGCGGTCGCGGTCGTGAACGCCGAGTCGATGCGTGACCCGCGCGGGTACCTCGCCTACGTGAACCTGCACACGTCCAGGTATTCGACGCGCGGGCTCGCGCTCAGGGCGGAGATCGACTCGTGGCCCGCGCATGTGACGCTGACGGCGTTCAGGGTCAGGCTGCACGAGATCGGCTGCGACCTGTACCGGGCCGACTGCGGCCTGTTCCAGATCGGCAAGCCGCCGCACGAGGCGACGGTAGGGCAGCTGATGGACAGCAGGTTCAACTGCCGCCTGGCCCTGAAGATATGGAAGGAAAACGGGCGCACGTTCAACCCGTGGGCGGCGTACACGACACCGCGAAAGGAGGGCGAGTCGCCGCCGTACCGCTGGTACCTCGCGGCGGCCGAGCAGGCGGCCGAGCAGGCGCTACGGTGATCCACTGGATCAAGGCAACACTCGGACTGGAGGACAGCATGGCAACGAACACGACCAGCACGAACGACAGCCTGACTGGCCTGTTCTGGCGTCGGATCGGGCTCAGCTTCGCCAGGGCGTTCATCGCAGCCCTGATCGCGCAGGCGGCCGTCATATGGTCGGGCCTGGCCGAGAACGTCGCCGACGGCACCGTCGACTGGAACGCCGGGGCCGCCCTGATCTTCGCGGCGATCAGCGGCGCCTGCGCCGCCGGTATCCGTGCGGCGCAGGCGAAAGGCACGCAGCTCGAGACGGACCCGCGCCTGAAGAAGTAACATCACCGGCCGGGAGGTCGCGTGTCGCATCGCGACCTGGCCGCCAATAGGCGGCCGAGTGCATCAAGCGGGCGGGGCCGCTCGTCGCACCGGGCGGCCCCTATCCCGCCTGCTACCCGAGCAGCCAGATCACGAGCAGCACCAGCTCGGCCACGGTCAGCGTCACGGCCGCCACGGTCGTCACGAGCGCGGCCCAGGCGATCACCCTGTCGAGCCTACCCACGGCCGCCTGTCCGGTACGGGGCGAATGGTGGGCTCACAGGGGCATCAGGGGCGGGACGCCATACGCCGCAGCAGCATGGCGCCCCTGGTACATCTAGCAGGGGCCGCCCGTGGGCACAGGCGGCCCCTGCCGTACACCCGACGCGCCAACGAGGGGATGGCGCATGTGCCGGGCGATCTTAGTAGTAGTGGCGCGTGTACCGCCGCACAACGGTCACGCAGTCAGGGTCGAGCCGGTACACGACGAAATGCGCGGCCTGCACGGCCGCGTCTGCCCTGGTCTGCCACATGCACAGGTAGCGGTGCGGCGGGCCGTGCCGCTCGACCGACCAGCGGTAGCAGCCGAACAGGTTCACCCCGGCCCTGACAGCACGCGCCTGCGTGTCGTACGGGGCCGAGCTGGCCGCCGCCTGACCTGCGCCCACGAGGGCGACACAGGCGACGACGATGGCAAGCATGATCTTCACGATGGTGGCTCCTTCCTTCAGCACGCGAACGGGCCGCCCGTGGGCGACCCGCGCTCGCGACAGTTGACTCTGCGGTGCTACTTCGACGACGCCTTGCGGCCGCGCGTCGACTTCGCCGGGGCGGCCTTCGGCTGCTCGATGCCGAGCCGGTCACGCACGACAGCCTGCGCCTGCGCGATCGTGCGGCCCTCGCCAGCGTTCAGCCACATGCGCCTGAACCGGCGGTACGGCTTGTACGCCTCGTTCTGCTTTTTCACGATCGCCTTCGTGTACAGCTTCGCCATACCCGCGACCGCCGTCTCGGACTGGTCGGCCTTCGTCGCGTCGATCGCCTGCTTGACCTGACGGGCCGCTGCCTTCGTCGGTGTTGCCGCTGCCTTCGTCGCCATGTTCGTCTCCTTCTTCGTGGTGGTCGCCTTGGCCGGGGCGGCCTTCGGCGTGGTCGTGGTGGCCTTCACGTCGCTGACGAGCTTGTCGCCAGCCGCGCCGCCGTCACCGGCCAGGGCGGCCCTGATGGCCCGCTCGGCGTCGGCCTTCGTCGGCTTCTTCGGTGCCGCCGCCTTCGGTGCTGCCTTGCGTGCCTTCGCGTTCGCCTCGTTGGCTGCCTTCAAGTTCCGCATGTTGCGCTCCTTCCGATCGGTGTCGGCGCTGATCCGGTTGACCAGCGTCGTGTAACGGTCGCCCGAGTCGAGCACCCGCTGTTCCTTCTGCAATGCACGTACCGAGTCGCACGCGAGCAGCTCGCGCACGCTGGCCTTGTCGACCGCGTCGCTCGCGGCCTGCCAGCTGGCCAGGCTGGCGTCGGTCGCCTTGGCGAAGTGCTTGGCCCAGGCGGCCTGCTCGGCCTTGTCGGCCTTCGCCCTGACGCGGGCGGCCGCGTCGAGCCGCTTGGTCGCGGCCGCGATCGCCAGCAGGTTCGACTTCTGCTCGGCCTTCACGCGGGCGTGCGCCTCACGCTCGGCCGGGCTGCTGCCTGTCTGCCTGGTCATCGCCGTATCACCACGCCGCCGGTGCGCTCGTCGAGGAACGCCGTCGCGCTGCTCGTGCGACCGGCGGTCAGGTTCGACTGCCACGTCACGCACAGCGGGCCGGGCTCGCCGTCATCGACGAGCAGCGTCCGCAGCGCGAGCCGCAGCCCGGCGAAGTCGTCGGCCTGAGCGATCAGCGAGCCATCGCCAGCCTCGATGTTGAACATGTACCGCTCCTTCCCTCGTTGCCCACTCACTAGCGCGCATGTGCGCCTGCACGAAAGATAGCCCACAGATCCGAACTGCTGAGCCCGCTGCGGGCGTTGTCGAGACTGAAATTCCCGCAAATACCGGGGTATTCGTGCGCTGGCCAGCCCGGCAGAACAGGGTATCCGTGTTCAGGGGGCCGTACCATGAGGGCTCGCGGCACGCGCGGGCGCCCGCTCGCGTGACAACGATGGAAGGAGCGAACAGTGGCGACTGACATACGCAACCCGCTCGACGAACGACGAAAGGGGTGGGACAGGAGCGAGTACGGCGACGGCGGGTTCGAGTCGGGCGTGTTCACGAACCGTGAGCCCGCCTGGCACGGGCTCGGCACCGTCGTCGACGACCCCGACCTGACGTGGCGTGACGCACTCACGATCGGCGGGCTCGACTGGCAGGTCGAACGATGGGACGTCGCGGCCACGCAAGGCGTCACCCGGCTGAAGGCGCCCGGCCGCAAGGCGATGGTCAGGTCGACCGACCAAAAGGTGCTCGGCATCGTCGGCGACGGCTACCGGCCGATACAGCAGGCCGAGCTGGCCGAGCTAGGCGACGCGATCCTCGACTCGGGCGACGTCAGGTGCATCAGCGCCGTCGCGTTGAAGGGCGGCGCCAAGGTCGCGCTCGTGTCGAAGCTCGGCGACGACATACGCATCGCCGGATGGGAAGACGAAACGATCGAGCCGTACCTGCTGCTGTCGAACGCACACGACGGGTCGATGGCGCTGACGATCGCGGTCACGCCGATCAGGGTCGTGTGCACGAACACGCTGCGGCTCGCACTCGCCGGGTCGCCCCGCCAGTGGAAGGTCAGGCACACCACGAACTACGCCGACAAGCTCGACGAGGCACGGCGGGCGCTCGGCCTGACGTACACGTACCTGGCCGAGCTGACCAGCACGGCCGAGCAGCTGATCGGCGAGCCGATGAGCGACCGCGAGTTCAGGTCGTTCCTCGACAAGCTCGCCCCGAAAAAGGCGGGGGAGCCCGACGACAGCCGCACCGAAAAGAACAGGCAGGCGTCGCTGACCCTGATCGGCGGCCTGTACCACGAGTCGCCGAACCTAGAGAACGTCAGGGGCACACGGTGGGCGGCCCTGAACGCCGTCGCCGAGTACTCCGACTGGTATACGAAAGTCAGAAAAGGCGACGAAGCCCGGTTCAACCGAGTCATCGACGAGTCGAAGCTGAAGGACAGGGCGTTCGCCCTGCTCACCCGATGATCGGCGCCGACACGTTCATACCGAACCGCGTGACCGACGCCTGGCTGCGTGCGCGGGTGCCGACCCTGTCGTTCTACGAAACGACGGTGCTGGAAAGCGAGCTGGCGCTGCGCGGCTGGACGGAGGCCGAAGTCATCGCCCGCGTGCGCGTGTACCGGCAGGTGCGGCCATGACCGACATGGACGTCGAGCAGCTGCAAGCCGACGCCGACGCCGGGCTGGCCGCGATAAAGAAGCCCCGCAAGAAGAAGGGCGACGTCGAGCCCGAGCAGGCCGAGCCCGAGCCTGTGCCTGACGCTGACGGGCGCGTGACGCGCCCGTACGTGGTGCTCAGGTGGTACGACGAGCTAGGGCCGGGCACCTGGCAGGTGCTCGACGAGCACGTCGCGACCGGCCAGCGATCGGCGGTCGCTCGTGCCGTGCAAGACCACGGCGCCGGGGTGTACAAGGCCGTCACGGCCCGCTCGTGGGAGCCCGTGTTCGACGCCGTGCAGGAGGTCATCACCCGCGACCTGATCGAGCAGCGCAAGGACACGCCGTGACCGACGACGAGCGCGAGCCGACGTTCAAGGACGAGCTGCGCAAGGTCGGATGGTGGGCGGCCGTCGCGTTCTGCCTGGCCCTCGCGGGCCTGGCCCTGTACGGGCTGATCGCCCGATGAAAGGAGGCTGTGATGGCCACACCGACGATCTGTGACCGCTGCGGCATGCGGTTCGACGGCACGCTCGACAAGCAGGCGCAGCGGTACATGCTGACGCTCGACGTCGCCCACCTTGGCGGCCGCGCCGAACGCTACGAGATCGACCTGTGCGAGCAGCACATGACCGAGTGCGTCGCCGAGTTCGTCAGCGCCCCGTTCATGGAAGAACAGATCGAGAAGGCGGTCGTGAAGGCGAAGCCATGACCTACGTCACCGACCGCTGCTTCGGCTGCAAGCAGCCGTTCTCGTTCGACCCCGAGTACGTGCCCAGGGTGCCGATCGCCGACAAGCTCAGGCCGGTGTGCGAGGAATGCATGGTGCGCGCGAACACCCGACGAAAGGAGAAGGGATTGCAGCCGTTGCTGATACAGCCCGAGGCGTACGAGCCCGCGTGACCCACCGAGTAAGGTGGGCGCCCCGACAATCGAGAAAGGAAAGCGGCATGGCCAGAAAACAAGTGAAGGTAGTCGTCACCGACAAGGACATCGAGAAGGCGGTACGCAACGACTCGTACCTGTGTGTTGTCGCGCAGGCGCTCGCGCGCACGCTGCCCGACGCGCACCGCATCGACGTCGACACGCAGTCGATCAGGTTCACCGACGGCGAAGGCGACCGGCTGATCTACCTGACGCCGTACGCGGTGCAGGGGTACGTGATCGCGTTCGACGCCGGTGACCCGATACAGCCGTTCTCGTTCTCGCTGCGTGATCCGATCATCGGGCGCAAGCGGCGAAAGACGGAGGCCGGTAGGGCAGCCGAGAACGCCGCGAAAAAGGCGAAGGACGCGTACAAAAAGGCGAAGCCCGACGCCGCCGACGCAGAGGTGACCGAGGCCGGTGCGGCCGCGTACAAGGCCGAGCGGGCCAAGGCGAAGCCCGGCACGAAGGGCACGACCGTCGTCGCTCAGGGCCGTAAGGCGACGCCGCGGGTGTACAGGGGCCGCACACGGCATTACGGGCACCGTGCCCTGCGTGTCAATCAGGCCGAGTAGGTAAGTCAGGCGGGGGTCGCCCGAGCGGCAACAGCGGGCGACCCCTTACCTGACCGCAGAGTCCCCCTGAAGGAGCGCGAACAAAGGAGACCTAGTGACCGATCCTACACCCGCACCACGCGCCCGCAAGAAGCCCACGCCGAAGGCCGCGCAGGCCGAGCCCGCCGCCGAGCCCGCTGTGCCTGCTGTCGCACAGACGCTCGCCGGTAAGTTCGCCGAGGTACAGCTTGCCGTCGACCGCGTGCCACGCTCAGGGCACGCCGTCGTACGCATGAAAGGAGGCGGCGAATACTCATACGACTACCCGACCGAGAACGACCTGATGGCGGCCGTCAGGTCGCAGCTCGCGTCACGCAACGTCGCCACGTTCGTCAGCTGGCCGAACGTACAAATGCACGGGTCGCTGACGATCGTGCACGGCCTGATGACGTTCGTCGACGGCGACACCGGCGAGCGCGAGTCGATCGAGTTCGTCGGGTCGGGCGCCGACCAGGGCGACAAGGGCTTGTACAAGGCGATGACCGGCGCGATGCGCTACGCCATATGGAAGACGTTCCTGATACCGACAGGCGACGAGCCCGACTCCGATCATCAGCCCGTCACGCAGCAGCAGCAGGCGGCCGCCAAGGTCGCCACGCTCGGGCCGGGGCACAGGCAGGCGATACAGGCGATCCTGACGAAGCTCGACGACCTGCTCGGCCGCGACAAGGGCAGCTCAGAGGCCGTGTGGGGCAAGGGCATCAGCGACAAGTACAAGGTCGCCCGCTGGACAGACGTGCCCGCCGATCGGGGCGACTCGATCGTGCAGGCGCTCAGCCAACGCCTCCTCGAGGAGCAGACGAAGGCGGCCGAGCAGCAGGCGAAGGCCGAGCCCGAGCCCGAGGCTGTGCCTGCGGCGAGCGACGCCGACGACTACACGCTGCCGGTGTCGGGCGACCCGACCGAGCCCGCCGACGACGTGCCGTTCGACTGATGGGAGACGACATGCACGACGACCTACTGACGAACCCGTGGGAGCACGTCGACGACGACTACACGCTGCGGCTGGCGATGATCGACGTGGCCCGCTCGGCCCGTGAGCGCGAGCGGCTGCGCGAGCTGCTGCAACGCGTCGTCGCTGACTACATGGCGGCGATGCGCAAGCACGCCGACCACGAGGAGCAGCTGCGCGACCAGATACAGGCGTACCTGCTGCACACCGGGCAGACGACCGTGCACATACCCGACGTCGGCAAGGCGCAGGTGAGGCGAACAGCTGCGAAGGTCGTCGTCGACGACCCCGACGCCGCGAAGCGCGAGTACGGCGACAGGTTCGTCAAGCCCGTGTTCGACGAAACGGCGTTCAAGCAGTTCGCGAAGGATCGTTGGCTGACCGACGGCGAGCTGGTCGCCGGTATCACACCCGTACCGGCAGGGCACACCGTCGCCCTGACGTTCGGCTGAAAGGAGCAAGCACATGAGATGGGCACTGATAGGGGCGGCCGCGATCGTGGTGGTGGTCGCGGTCGCGTGGAGCAGGCGCCCGGTCGACCTGGCCGGGGCCAACCTGCGCGACTTCTTCCGGTGATCGGCATGTCGGTGTGGGCGTGGCCGCTGATCGCGTTCGGCGGCGCGCTGCTGCTGATCGTGCTCGTGGTGCTGTGGCTGTACTGGTGGGTCATGGGCGACGACAACGGCAGGGAGTCGTGAACCCCGTCGAGCCTGTCAGGGTCGGCCAGGCGATCGCGGCCCTGCCCGAGTACGAATGGCGGGGCGAGTGCCGCATGCCCCGCTGCGGCGACCCTGCCGTCGACCCGCATCACATCGTGCTCCGCTCGCAGGGCGGCCGGTACTGGATAACGATCGACGGCACCCCGGTCGCGAACGTCGCGGGCATCTGCCGGCGACACCACGACCTGATCCACGCCGGGCGCGTGCAGGTCGTGTGGGGCGACGGTCAGGGCGCGTGGGTCACCGGGCAGGGCGAGCGGCTGAAGGCGCTGTACTCGCGTGACACGCACGTACGCACCGCGTCAGGCAAGTGCCCTACCTGCGGGCGTCACTGGCCGACCCCGCAACCCTGGAAGATCACCCGCCGCAAGAAAGTGGCGCTGACGGTGCAGGTGCCCGACGACCACGAGAACGGCACCGAGATCGTCACGAACCTGCTAGCGGCGGCAGCCGAAAAGATGAAGGCGCAAGGCATGAACATCGACGACCCCGAGGCGCCCGGCCTGCGGTATTACACGCTCGTCGGGGTGCTGCACGACTACCTGACAAGCGGCAACGGCAGGGCGGGCGAATGAGCGGCGACCCGTTCGGCCGCGAGTACCCCGGCCCGAGAGTGTTCGAGATCGAAGGCAGGTTCACGATCACCGACGCGAGCGATGACGTGCTCGCCGACATACTCAGCGGCGCGTTCGGCGCGATCGACACGAACGGCGGCTGGATCACCGAACTGGTCATCAGGTCAGCGACGAGCAGCCACATCATCGTCGCCGCCGACCAGGACAACTGAAGGAGCTCCGATGTTCTACGCAGAGTTCAAGGTGCGCGTGCGTATCAACCCACCCTGGTCAGGCTGGCACGAAGAAGGAGACGAGGGGTACCCGTCCGACTGGACATGGCCCGATCTGCTGCAGAACCTTGGCAGCGGCACCGCCGAACAGCCCACCATCATCGACTACTGGGAAGACCGATGAGCGGGATCAAGCTCAGGCCGTATCAGGAGGAGGCCGTCGAAGCCGTCAAGGCGGCGCTCGCGAAGGGCGTCAGGCGGCAGCTCGTCGGGCTACCAACCGGGACAGGCAAGACCGTCGTGTTCAGCGAGATCATCAGGCTGGCCGACACGGCCGCGCTCGTGCTCGCCCACCGCGACGAACTGCTCAGCCAGGCGGCCGACAAGATCCGGCAGGTCGACCCGCACGCGGCCGTCGGGCTCGTGAAGGCCGAACGCAACGACGTGCTGGCCCCGGTCGTCGTCGCGAGCGTGCAGACGCTATCGAGGCAGTCACGGCTCGACCAGCTGCCGCAGCAGTTCGGCGTCGTCGTCGTCGACGAGGCGCACCACTCGGCCGCCGACACCTATCAGCGCATCCTCAAGCATGTCGGGTCGTTCAACCCCGACAGGCGCATGCTGACGCTCGGGGTGACCGCGACACCGAGCAGGCAGGACAGCCGCGACCTGGCCGACACCTGGCAGGAGGTCGTGTATCACAAGGGCATACTCGAGATGATCCGGGCGGGGTACCTGACGAACCTGCGCGGCCTGCGGGTGAAGCTACGCCGCGCCGACTTCGGCAAGCTGAAAGTCAGTCATGGCGACTTCCAGGATGGGGCGTCGGCCGAGCTGCTTGAACACGCGGGCGCGCCCGAGCACGCCGCCGACGCCTATGTGAAGCACGCGGCCGGGCGTACCGCGCTCGTGTTCACGCCGACGGTCGCGCTCGCGGCCGCGATGACCGAGGCGTTCGTCGCTCGGGGGGTGCCGTGCGTCACGTTGCATGGCGGCACCCCGCTGGAGGAGCGGCGCGAGCTGCTGCGGGCGTTCCGCAGGGGTGACGTGAAGGTGATCGCGAACTGCGCGGTGCTGACCGAGGGGTTCGACGAGCCCCGCATCGACTGCATCATCGTGGCCCGCCCGACACGGTCGAAGGGGCTGTACGTGCAGATGGTCGGCAGGGGCACCCGCACCTACCCCGGCAAGGACGATTGCCTCGTCATCGACCTGGTCGGCGCGACGCACCGTCACGACCTGCTGACGATGCCGAACCTGTTCGGGCTCGGCGAGTCGGGCAGCGACGAGCTGACCGACGGCGAACAGACCGTGACCGACGTGCTCGACGAGATCGCTGACGAGCAGGTCGTGACGGCTGAGCGTGAGCGGGTGCTTGCCGAGCTGGTCGCGCAACGCGTCGACCTGTTCAACCGGCGTGAGCTGCACTGGATACGACTCGACGACGACAACGCGTGGCTGCTGAATTCGGGCAGCGGGTATGTCGCCCTTGAACCCGACGACGAGAAATGGACAGTGAAGTTCTACCCGACGCAACGCACCGGCCAGGAACGCATCATCGCCGAACAGCTCGACCTCGGGTACGCGCAAGGCCATGCCGAAGACTTCGTCAGGGAGGACGGCGGAATAGGGCTCAGCAGTAGGGAGGCGTCATGGCGACGGCGCCCGGCCACGATCAAACAAAAGGCCGTGCTGCAACGACGCCGCATCGAACTGTGGAATGGCATCACGTCGGGCGAGGCCAGCGACCTTATATCGGCCGCGCAAGTCAGGCAACAAATACGGCGGGGCAAGGCCACCACGACCCGCTATTAGCAGGGGTAATGGTGTCGGGGCAATCAACCTGGTAAGGTGCCGCCGCTCGACACACAGGCGGGCAACGGGAAGGAGCGGTAAATGGCGAAGGCAATGACCACACCCGAATACCGTGAACGAATAGAGGGCGACCGATACGTGTCATGGGGACAGATGGCCAAGGTGATCGGGGCCGTCAAGGCGAACCCCGAGTCAGCGACGATGTTGCCCGAGGTACTGACCGTCTACAACGTGTCGCTGTTCATGTACGCGGTCGGCAGCTGGCCCGAACCGACCAGGGGCAAGGCGTCGATCGAGGCGTGGCAGGACTGGGAGGCGATGGCCAAAAAGGCCGCCGCAACGACCAGGCGAACTACCCCCGGGCGCACGGGCGCGTAGTGGGCGCGCTCACGAGCGCACATCGCGTACGTGCGGGTGCGCGATAAAGGCGCACCCGCACGTGGGTTGTTCTTCAGGGTGAGCGAAGTCATTCAACCAGCCAGCCTGCCAGCCTGGTCCGAAAGGCGGCTGCTGTTGCTGTTGTGCAACTACAACGCCGCCGCCTGCCTGTCGTCGGCAACACCCCGCGCGCAGGCGGGCGGCCGGGCAGGCATTTCACCTAAAAGAAGGAGCAGCAATGACGCTCGACGAGATCATCGTGCAACTGAACGAACTCGGGTTCACCGACAAACAGATCGACACCTGCATCGTGAACGCCGACGTGGCCGAACGGTGGCTGCTCGCCGCCAAGGCCAGGGGCGCGAAGCTGACGAACCCGGCGGGGTTCGTGTGGAAGGGCATCAGCTCGGGCGAGCTGCCGCTGCCAGCTGGCGGCCGCCCGGCCGCGTGGGCCGAAGCCGGTGACGACATGGCCAGCGATCGCAGCTACGGCGGCATGGTGCAAGCGATCGAGGAGCTGATCGCCAGCCAGGGGCACGAGTTCTTCTTTGACTACGACCAGGCGAACGTCAGGGCCGAGCTGCGCAGGCGGCCGCCCGCGTTCCTCGAAAAGGAGCTGCGCGACGAGTTCCACCGCTACGAAAGAAAGTTCGGGTTCGGGCTGAGCGCCGACGACCTGGAACGGCTCGTCGCTGACTGCAAGGCGCGGGCCAAGGCCGGGCTCGACGAGCACCGCAAGCATGTGCAGCTCGACGACGGCGCCATGACCGATCATCAGCGCCGCTGGCGGCTCGACTGCATATCGCACGGCGCCGACCCGCGACTGTTCCAGGGCGGCGCGACCCCGGCCGAGCTTGACGCCTGGCGGGCGAAGCGCCCGGCGGCCGAGTACACCGCCGACGACCTGACCGTGGTCGACGGGGCGAACGCGTGCGGCGACTGCAACGGCGACGGGCCGATCTACCAGTACGGCGACCTGCGGGTGTGCGCCGTGTGCGCAGGCAGCCGGGCGCGGGCCGCGATCAAGCTCGGCCTGACCCCGGCCGAGGGCACCTGGCGCGAAACACCGACCGCCACGCCGCTGCTACGCGAAGCCGACCCTGTGGATAACTAGGTCATTCTGTGGGTAACTCATGCCACCCCTGCCATGCCTACACCCTGGCCATTGCGAGCCCGTACGGGGCGAATGGTGGCCCACCCCTGCCATGCCTACACCCTGGCCATTGCGAGCCCGTACGGGGCGAATGGTGGCCTTGTGGGGGGTGCCCCGTGGCGACACCACGCCCGCATATGCACGCTCGCGACCCGATCGGCGGGGTGCTCGGCTTGCCGGGCTACCCGCGCCCGCCCTCGCGCGCACACGCGTGAGGGCCAGTTCATCCGGCGGCGCTAGTACGCTGCCGGACTACCGAACAGGAGGCATATCGTGACCGCATGGCTGAGCACCGACGACGTACGCAAGCTGCCCGCGTCAGGCGCCGCCTACCAGCGGGTGCTCGCAGCCGCGAACAAGACGAACTACGGGTCGGCGATCATCCGTGACTCGTCGTACGAACACAACGGCAACTGCCTGGCCGGTGCCCTGATCTACGCGCATGCGGGTAACGCGAGCATGCGTGACAAAGTGAAGGCCGAGCTAGGCAAGCTCCCAGGGACCGAGAAGGGCTCGCAGATCGGCGGCAATCAGCCGGTGCTCGCCGTCAGCCGCAAGCTCGGGTCGTACACCGTCGCGGCCGAGCTGGTCGGCGACCCCGCGTTCGTCACGTACGCGCACGGCCTGCTCGACTACAAGTTCAGCGACGGCACGATCAAGCAGGTGCACGAGCGGCGCCCGAACAACTGGGGAACGTCAGCGTGCATCAGCCGCGTGCTCGTCGACCTGGCCGCGAAAGACAACGCCGACCTGGCCAGGGCGATGGTGGTACTGACAGGCTGGCTCGGTAACCGCACCGCGTACGCCGGGTTCGACTACGGCGACCTAGCCTGGCAGGCCGACCCCGCTCACCCCGTCGGCATCAACCTGGCGGGCTCGACGATCAAGGGCAAGTCAGTCAGCGGCGTGCTGCCCGACGACCAGCGCCGCGCCGGGGGGTTCACCTGGCCGCCGCCATGCGAGAACTACGTCAGGTCGGCCATCGGCTCGATCGTCGCCGCGATATGGGCGCTCAGCCGTAACGGCGGCGTGAACCTGACCGCCGCCAGCGATAGCGCGATCAAGCGGGCCGTCGAGTGGTACACCGGCACCGTCGACGGCAAGGCCGCCTGCAAGTTCGACGGCGACGACGGCTGGATCCCGTACGTGTACAACCAGCTCGGGTACACGAAGATCAAGACGGGCGACGGCACCGACGACGGCAAGGAAATGTCGTGGACAGGCTGGACGCACGCGACACCGATCGCGCCGACGCCGCCGCCGACCCCGACCCCGACCGACCCGTGCCTGGCGCAACGCGACGCCGTCAAAACAGCTCAGGCGACGCTCGACGCCGCCAAGGCCGCGCTCGCGAGCTGCGAACAGGCGCATGGCTAACCCGAGCCCGCGCAGGCAGGTCAGCGTGTACGTCAGTCAGCGCACGCACCGCTGGTACCGGATGGAGTCGGTCAGGCAGGACAGGCCGATGGCCGACTTGATACGCGAAGCCCTTGAGTCGTACATGACGCACACGAAGGTCGAGCGCGAAATAACGCAGGCCGCGAGGCGCGGCGCATGAAGGAGCCCGACTACACAGTCGAGATCTCGTTCCTCGAGACGGTCACCGGCGAGGGCCGCCAGCACATACTGAACGCGATCGCGTCAGACCTGGCCGACGAGCCCGGCGTGTACCGGCTGAACGTGAAGCACGACGACGACTGCGCGTGCGTGTGCGGCTGCAAGTCGATGGTCGAGTGCACATGCCGCACGGTCATCGTCGAAGTCAGGGAGATAAGGATGGCCAGGCTGTGATCGACGCAGCCCTAACAAGGAGGTACAGCTATGCCTGATCCAGTGACAAGCGGCTTTTGGGTCACGGGTATCAAGGACACGAAATACAGGAACCTCGACATAAACGGCGGCGTGTTCGGGCTGCGCGCCTGCGAGAACATCGTTGTCGAGGAAGGCGCCGTGTACGGCAACAACAAAGGCGACGCCTGCCTCGTCGGCAGCTACGCAGGCAAGCCGCCATCGAAAAACATCACGATCAGGAACATCTATTTCCATGACATGACGATCAACGACCCGTCGCAGCACCACGAGGCGCTGTACATATCGAACGTCGACGGCATCGTGATCGAGGGCTGCAAATTCGAACGCATATTCGGGAACACCGCCGACCTGTTCTTCACGGGATGGGAGATACCCGGCAACGCGAAAAACGTGATCGTCCGCGGCTGCCATTTCATGCCGCCGACGAACCCGTCAAGGGATGACGCCATCCAGTGGAACGACACGGCCGGGTCGATGACGAATCACCTGTACGAGAACAACCTGTTCGACGGCGCGCAACCCTACCTCGGGACGCTCCGCAACAAGACCACCAATTTCGTGTTCGGCGTCAACTACGGCACGACCCCGTCACAGCAAGTGATCGACTACGCCCGCAACCTCGGTGTCGTGTTCAAGGAGCTGCCGTTCAGGCCGAAGGCGCAATGGCCTGGCACGGTCACGCCACCGGCGCCGCCGCCGCCGCCACCGACGACCGACCCGTGCGCCTCGGTGATCGCCGAACGCGACGCCGCCCTCGCGGCCGTGAAGGCGCTACAGACGAAGATCGCGAAGGCCGTCACTGACCTTGGCTGACTGGCACGGCAACCCTGACCTGGCCGAGCAGCTTGCTGACACGGCCAGCCTGACTGTGCACCCGACGAACCCGCGACGGGGCGACGTCGCGGGTATCGCCACGTCGCTGAACAGGTTCGGCCAGGTCAGGCCGATCGTCGTCACATCGGAGGGCGTGATCGTCGCGGGCAATCACACCTATAGGGCCGCGACCGAGGTACTACGGTGGGAGCAGATCGCGGTGACGGTGTTCACCGGCTCCGATGACGAAGCGCAGGCGTACCTGATCGCGGACAACAGGTGGGGCGACCTCGGTGAGTACGACGACACCGTGCTGGCCGACACCCTCGCCGACATGGCCGACCGTGGCCAGCTCGCCGGTACCGGCTACACGGCCGACCAGGTCGACGACCTGCTCGCGCAGCTCGACAAGCTCACGACGACCGCCAAAGAACAGTTCGACGGCGGCTACGCAGAAACCGACGAGGAACTGGCGAAACGACAAGCGGGGTTCGACGACACGAACGCCGCCAGGGTGCCGATGCGCGAAGTGCAGATGGTGATGACCGCCGACCTGCACCGCGAGTTCGGCGACCAGATACGCGCGCTCGCGAGCGTGTACGGCACCGCCGGTATCACCGACACGATCGTCGAAGCCGTCCGGCGGGAATGGCAGAAAGGACAGCATGGCGATGGCGAAAATCAGGCTGACGGCTGAGCAGGCCGAAGCCCGCGACCGCGAAGGCCAGAAACGGTACGACCAGGTCGTCGACTACGGATCGCAGAACCGGATCGTGGGGATGGTGCCCGACCTCGATCGCGAACGGCACGCCGCCGGGGCCGAGCTGGCCGTCGCTGTGTACTTCGGCCTGCCCTGGACTGGCCTGCACGGCCGCAGGTCGTCCGCCGACGTCGGCACGAACGTGCAGGTCAGATGCCGCATCATCGGCGACGTCCACTGGGACAAGCTGAAGCTGTACGTGCACGAGCAAGACCCCGACGACCACGCGTACGTGCACGTCATACCGACAGGCCCGAACGACTACCTGCTGGTCGGATGGACGTTCGGGGCCGCCGCCAAACAAGAAGGCGAGCCGCAGCACGGCAAGCTACGCGGCGGCCGCTGCCGATGGGGCGTACGCAAGCAACAGCTCCTACACATCGAAACGCTACGCGGCATTGCGGCGTGATACGCGCCTACGGCACCGAGCATTGCTGGCTGACGGTCGTGTCAGCAGGACGCCCACAGAACGTTCCTGTCATGGAGGAGAAGATCGGGCCAGCCACCTGGTACGTGCCGCTCGACGAGCTGGCCGCGTACATGAACGCCGCCACGCGAAGCCGCGTCGAGCCCGTCACCGAACCGTTCCCCGCCTGCCGAAACGTCGCGATCAGCGAGGGCACCGAACGCGACCTGACGACGGTGCAGCTCGACGACGACCTACGCAAATTCAGGCTCGTGCTCGGCGGCCAGGCGATCGACACCACCGCCGACGTCGCGATACAGGAGCTCCTAGAGACGGTCGCCCTGTCGGACTTCAAGCTCGGCGGCGTAGCACCGACGTCGAACCCGTTCTTCTCGAACGAGGCGAAGCCCGTTTCGTCGCACCTGTTCGTGCCGTCAGCCTGCATCGCCGTGAAGCCGAACTGCCTGACGTTCGACCCGAGCATGCCCCTGAAGGCCGACTACGACTACACGATCCGTCAGTGGATGACGTACGGGGGAGTGTGCCGCCTGAACCTGGTACTGCCCGAGTTCGCCTACGCCACGAACCCCGGCGGCTGCAACCTGTACCGCACCCCGGCCCTTGTCGAGCAGGCCAACCGCACGCTGATCGGCCGGTACCCGAAATACGTCAGGCCGAACCCGCGACGGCCAGGCGAGGTACTGCTGCGTCTGCCGCGCGCGTCAGCGGGCCTGCCACTATGAACGCATGCTCACACCAGAACTGAAGCTGAAGGTGCTGCTGCTCGACCCCGACGAGGACGACAAGATGCTGCTCGAGGTAGGAGGCACAGCCACCGACATGCGTGACGTGCTGCCGACGCTGATGCGCCTCGCGACGGTGTTCGCGACCACGGTGCAGCACGAGATCGAAAGGGACGCCGCCGAACGGGCCAGGCTGAACTGATGATCGACGTACGGGTGCGCACCACGATCAGCCCCGACGAGATGGAAGGCAAGGTCGGGAAGATCGTCACCGACAACGACTACAACGTGCTGCTCACACGCGCGTGCATGGTGCGCTCACCCGCAGGGCCGCTGCTCGCGCTGTACCTGCCAGGCGTGCTCGCCCACACGATCGGCAAGGCGCACGACAGGCTCGCCCAGATACGGATGCGCACCGACAACAGGGGCAACGCGGGCGGGTCGAAACGCATCAGGCGCGGCTCGCGTGAACGCGCGATCAACGTGCTGTCGAACATCGTCGGGTACCTCGACCCGGCAGGGCCAGCGAGGTACTGCCGACTGACGGCCTTCAACGCGTCGGACGCCGAAGGGTTCGACGAGCTAGTCCCCCTGTTCCAGGAGATAGGCGGCCTGTTCAGCGACCACGTACCCGATCGTTACAGGGCGCAGCTCGACGAGTGCGCACGCACGCACCCCGACTGGATCATCCCCGGTACGCCGTTCACGACGATCACCGTGAACAACAGTTACGCCACGGGTGTGCACAAAGATGTAGGCGATCTCGATAAGGGGTTCAGCTGCCTGGCTGTCAGCACACGAGGGCCGGTGTCGGGGCTCAGGCTCGTGTTCCCCGAGTACCGGGTAGGCGTCGACATGCGACACGGCGACCTCCTCCTGATGGACGCCCATCAGTGGCACGGCAACACACGCATGCGATGCCAGTGCGGCGTACCCGACGTACCCGCCCACATGCCAGGCCCATGCCGCACATGCCACGCCGAACGCATCAGCGTCGTCTGCTACTTCCGCACAGGCATGACAGCGTGCGCGTCACGCGACACCGAGGACGCCAAGCGCACCACGGCACGCGAGCACGAGTTCGCACGCACCTGATGCCACCACGCAGATGCCTCGACTGCGGCAACCTCATACGTGCGGGCTCACGATGCGACACATGCCAACGCACACACACGCAACGCACCGACCTCGATCGCCTCGCACATGAACCCTGGCGCCTCGTGTACCGCACACCCGCATGGCGCCGAGCCCGAGCCACCGCCCTCGCCCGCGACCGCCACCGCTGCGTCATGTGCGGCGCAAGCACACACGTCAGCGTCCACCACCGCACACCACTCCACCAAGACGGCGACCCCTACTCACTCGACAACCTCATCACGCTATGCCCCACACACCACGCAGCCCACGAGCGGAGGAGCCGACCATGGACGACGACCCACACGAACGCCAACCCCTGACGTTCAGCCTGTTCAAAGACAAAGCAGGCGAGTGGCGATGGCACCTCCGATCCCCTAACAACAAGATCATCGCCAGCTCAGGCGAAGGCTACGCCAACTGGCAAGACGCCACACACGCCATAGAAATCATCCAAGACGAATCAGCCGACGCACTCACCCTGTTCGACCCACCCGACACCGACCCACGCCAATACGCAACCGAACCGCCGTTCGCAGAAATGGACGACGGATAAATTCTCGGACCACACCGAGGGGAGGGGAAAATCTCTGAAGGAACACATCTAAC
>Ga0210380_10000123_pt1 | contig 44235 bp, 54 predicted proteins | sample PLM4_5_coexredo_FD_155476 | JGI IMG/M metagenome (GOLD analysis project Ga0210380, IMG submission 155476) | Groundwater sediment microbial communities from an aquifer in East River, Colorado, USA - PLM4_5_coex redo | ecosystem: Environmental > Terrestrial > Soil > Riparian zone | place: USA...
GCAGATTCGACTGGCCCAGACATGGACATGCTGGGGGATGGACTCGCAGTCGTCGCCCCAGTCCTGACTGGCGCCGTCGGCCCACCAGTCGCGTGAGCAGGGGTCTTCGGTGGCCGGCACGCGCTCGAACATGCCCGCTCGCAACAACGCCTCGCTGATCGCCGGCATCATGCTCAGGCGCCGCGTGAGTTGCCGTATCTCACGCCAGGTTGGGTCAGGGTCGTGGCGTCCAGGATAGCTGGGGTCGGTCCATTGCGCCGTGTCCGGCCAATCACCTGACCCGGCTGCCCCATCACTTCTCCAGCGTTCCGACACCGCGTAGTCCACCCGCCCGCTCTTCACATTGACCCAGGTCGCCGCGGCTGGCTGCTCGGCGTGCGTGGGACTGACCACTGGAGGATACGGCTCCCCCGACGCTGGCTTGTCGGGCGTGTCCGGTTTGTCAGGCGTCTCCGGCATCGGATGGGCCGTGCCGAACCTGGCCTCAGTCCAGTCGCTCGTGTTGCCGCTGTCCCGCCCGCGCACCCGCCACACATAGGTCGTCGCCTCGGCCAGCGTCAGCGGACCATAGGCGGTCGACGCATGCGCCTGGAGGGCGAAGATGCGGACACCGTCTGACTGGTCGAACTCCACGTCGCTGGTGGGCGCGTCCGACCCCCACTCCAGCGTCACGTCCGTTGCAACATCCGTCGCGCCATCGCCGGGGTTGATCGGCCAGGCCGCGCCGACGATGCCCACCACCGGGTCGATGGGCGCCGTGGGTGGCGGCGTCCCGGCCGGTGGCGGCTCCTTGCCCCAAATGGTTAACTGACCGCTGCTCCAGGAGGCGTGCTCCCACTCGTCCATCGCCCAGCCCGTGGCATCCTGGGCATAGCCACCGTCGTAGGCGATCAGTCGGTTGCTGACCGTGCGCGATACTTCCTGAGGATTTCTGGCGTACCAATGCCCTTTGTCGCGAATCTCCCCAGCCCAGACCACCACGTCCTGTTGCTCCTGGCACCACGCATCGTAACTCTCATCCGCGCTATCGTAGGGGCCAGTCGATGGCGCCTCCGCGCTGTAGATGCGTTCCCACTCCTCATCGCTCAGCCCTGGACAATTCGCCCGGTTCACCGAGTCAAGTTCGCAATGGCCCCAGCACGTGTCGGGCTCGATCGCCACGCCGTGGCGGGCGCTCAGGACAGGGAGGAGATACGCCAACGCCGCGAACTGCGGTTCCGAATATCCAACGAGGTGCGCTGGTTGCCCCGATGGCTGCTGGCTGCTGTAGCCCGCGACCTCGATGCCGATGGCGGCGCTGTTGGGATTCGTGCCTGTCCTCATCCATTCGTCGATGATCGGGATGTCGCGATTCGGCTGGTTGACGATGCCCTGGCACCAGGCGGTATCTTTTTCCCGAACCGTTGCATAGATGTCGCCGTTGCGGTCAAGAACATAGTGCGAACTGACCTGGGACGCCGGGTTGGAGAACCAGCCAATGGCGCTGGAGGCGCTGGCCCCAGCGGTCACGTGGAGGCAGATTGCCTCGATCGCATGATTGTTCCGCCACGGTGTGTAGTTCACGCTCAGGTAGTTCGAGTACACCGGGGGCACGACCGTCCGCGTCGCGGCAATCCACTCATCGTCCTGGTCGCTGAAGCCGTTCATCGCCGCGAGCATGGTGGAGAGGTACGAGGCGGGGTCGTTCAAATCACCGGCCGGCGCCCAAACGGCCCCACTGGGATGATCGAACACCTCCTGAATACTGGCCCGCTCACCGTAGGGTGCGCCCACCGGCCAGACCAGCGACGACAGCCGCGCCACCGTCGAGGCGCAGCCCTCCAGCCACGAACTGAATGCGGGGAAGGAACCCGACCGACCAGCAATCAGGTCATACGGGATCGCCCCGAAGCTGGGGCTTCTGGTATTGCCCCATGCGAATGTTTCCATAGCCGTACCAGCAGTGCCCATGCTCGACTCGTGCTGGAACATGGCCAGGGTGAAGCAGGGGTCCACGCCCCAGGCGCGGCTCTCCTCCCAGTACTCGCCAGGGTCACGCTCGTTGAGCAGATCGGCGTTGGCGGGATAGTCTTCCAGTGCCGCCACGAAGCCAGCCCGACTGATCCTGCACACCCCCAAGAAGGGATCTGATGCTTCGATTGGCATACGAACTCCTGTTCAGGACCAGCGGCGCATGGCATACGCGGCAGCTAGGCACATGACGGCAATAACAAAGGCCACCACGATTGCAATCGTGAGCATGTCAGCGGAGATCATGGCTACAGCAGCCGGGCCAGCGCCAACCCGCCAAGGATCAATGCCATCCGGCCATCGATCTGGCCGAGGATGAGTGGCGACAGCAGGATGACGACGAGCAAGATCACGAGGGCGATGATCGAGCCAATACTGAACGACGCATTGATCGGTGTGAATTGCATCCTAGTCTCCTTCCGCGGCTGGTGGCTCGCCTGGGTTCGAGGTGATGCTCGGGTGCCCGGTCTGCCACAAACAGATGTTGCGCCACTGGTCGCGCTCGCTCTTCACGTCATGCAGCTCGCGCATGTGCGAGATTCGCTCGTCCGTCAACTGCGTTTCCAGCCGGTCGAGGGTCCACCTCCATACCCAGATGCGACGTGCCCCGGCGATGAAAATCACCAGGAAGGTGACCAGCAGCGGCCCCTCGTTGATGATCGTCTGCACGAACGCCGAGAAGAACGCCACCCGACCTCCTCACCCCGCCGCGCTATAGACCGGCACCCACCCAACCGCCGCCCCGGCCGCATCGCGGATCTCGATCTTCCGTACCACGTTGGCCACTGACGTCGCGGTCGACATGGCGGTCGTGCCGACTCGAATCTGGTTCTGGACCAGGAGCGTCCCGGCCAGCGTCGTGGCGCCGGTCACCCCCAGCGTGCCGCCAACGCTGGCGGCACCCAGCGTCGACAGGCCCGTCACCCCCAGCGTGCCGCCGATCGTCGCGTTGCCGCTCTGGGTGAGGAGGCCACCGCTGTTGATTTGGAAGGCGCCACTGGCCACCCCAATGCCTCCATCGAAGGTAGAGGAACCCGTCACGTCGAGATTGCCGGCTGTCGTGATGCCACCGGCCACGTCCAGCGTGCTGAGCATGGTGACCGCGCTGTGGAAGGTGGCCACCCCGGTCACATCCAGCCCACCGTTGAAGTCGGCGAGACTGGACACGTTCAAACTCTCGATGTTGGCGGTGTCAATGGTCGCCGTGCCGCTCACGCTGGCATCACCGGCCGACACGTTGGGCGACGAGACGTTGGATGCGGTCACCGTGCCCGCCACCGTCAGCCCGCCCGCCACCGTCAGCGCCCCGCCCAGCGCCACCGTCGCCCCCGCCGCCGAGCGAAACGACAGGTTGGCATAGAGGTGATCGAACTCGGCACTGGCCGGCTTGCGGACCACCACCTGGCTGGACGAGCCACCGAAGGCGGCCTCGGCCCGGTAGCGGATCGTCTCGTCGCGGTTGGCGAACTCCCACTCGCCATCGGCATTGGTCGTGGTGGTGGTGATGGTCGCCCCAGTGTCGTCATTCTTGAGCGTGACCGTCTTGGAGACGAGCGCCACACCAGCGGTGTTAACTACCGCGCCACCGATCGTTTTAACTGCCGCCAATGGGTGCCTCCTTTATTGGTACTGGCTTCGACTGACACCCGCGAGGGCCAGGCGCAAGGCAGCGGTGGGGTCGGTGAGTGCGTCCTCGGAGTCGATTACGACATAGGTCTGGCCCAGGCGCCGGGCCACCACGGTGCGGAGCAGGACGAGCGCGCGCGGGTCACCACCTGCCCGCTCGGTGCCTGAGTACACTTCGATCAAAATATCCAGGTCGTACTCAGTGAAGTCAGGGACAAAGCCGAGGATGCCGATGTGGCCCCCGAACGGCACACGGTATCCCCACAACAATCCTTCCGGCCCTCTGCCCAATCGCCGATGTGCATAGAACACGCCCCAGGCCGCTGGCCCGTCCTGCCACCCAGCAGGCGGGTCAGGGAACGGGCGGCCGACGGGCTCGAGCTTCGGTGTCCAGCCCCCACGCCCACCGTTGGATGGCCCACGCCGTATCCGCAGGTCGCCCTGCCGCTCGCCGCGTGCGCCCCGTGGCAGGGTTGGAATGGTGGCGAGCTTCTCAACCATCTAGATGTCCCGACTGCGTATCTCACTCAGGCGCAGGATGGCCCGGCCAGCGTAGTCGCGGTCCAAACCGGAGAGGGAGAGGCCAGAAAAACCGACTACGTCGACGGCTCTGATGTCTGGCTCCCCGGTCGGTGAGCCGTCACTTTGATATATAAGATGTAATAACCCTTGCGAATTGTCGTCAATCAGTTGCAACAGCAGGTGCCGCTGCTCGGCCGGGGTCAGTCCGTTATAGCGGGAGCCGAGGTTGAGGGTGACCGACCAGCCGCCCAGGCGGGGCTGGCGCTTCGACGCATGCAGCGCCGAGAACGACACCCACGGGGTGGCGCCCAGGCTGCTGCCTCGGGCCAGGTCGAACCGAATCTGCCCCGTCTCGAACACATGGCCGACGGCTGGCGTGTCGGCCCAGGTCACGGGACTGGTGCTGGTGGGCGCCAGGGCCGCGTGCAGGGCGAACTCGTGCCGCCCGTTGGTCGTGATGCCATGCACCCCGCCCGCCGAATACAGGGGGAACCAGCCACCGTCCTCATTGAACTGGACGTAGGGCGTCACCGTCTCGGTCGCCGTGCAGCCGCCAGTGCGGAAGGAGACGACGGTGCCCAGCTTGGGATGCTCATAGAACCCCAAGGTCGTGAGTGGGTACTGGGTCGTGCCGGTCGCCTCGAACTCGCCCTCGGGGTCATCCAGTGGGTTGGTGATGCCCTGCTCGAGGTCAATCGTGTAGCACGTCCCACCCCAGGCGAACCAGAGCCGGTAGGTGCTCTCCGCCGTGCTGACGAACAGCATCGTCGGCGCCGTGTCCTCGCCGTCACTGGCCGCCCGCACCCGCCACCCCAGCCCCTCGCGATCGGCCAACCACGAGGCGCCCGTCGTGGCCGACATGACCATCGTCTCGGGGTCCATCGTATCGAACACCACCCGCGTCTCGGCCGGGCTGGTGCGCGTGCTGTCGATCATGGCGAACAGCGCCAGGTTGGTGGTGGCCAGGTGACTGATGCCCCCGGCGTAGGCCGCCGGCACACCATCGTCCAGGTTCAACCCCACGTTGCGGGTGGTCGAACCGTCCCACTGGAGGACGGCCAGTCCCTGCGCCTGGTAGAGCGCCTGGTCGCCGGCCACGGCAATCGCCCGCTGCGGGAAGCGGTGCGGCGGCAACTGCGTCCCGGCCGGGGTGGCCGCGTAACTGGCCGGGTCGACCTGATAGAGGGTCTGCTGCCCGATCACATACGGCACCACGTCTTCGTCGGCGTTGCGGGTGATGAACAGCACGAGGCCCGAGCAGGTGTCGGACACCTTGACCCGGTCGGTCAGCGAGCCGACGGCCAGCGTGCCGGCCGCAATGGCGGTGTTGGCGGCCGTCGCCGTGATGCTGGTCGACCAGACATCGCCGGCCGCGCTCACCCCCCACAGCGTGTTGGCATACACGACCAGTCCGACCGTGCTCTTGGCAATATTCCACCACGTCGTGCCGTTGTAGACATCGATGCCCGACGCCCCCAGTGGCCAGAACCAGCCGCCCTCCCAGGCCACCGGGTTGCTGGTGGGGACGCTGCTGCCGGTCAGCGTGCGGGCGAGCGCCGACCAGCCACTGGCCTCGAGGTAGCGGTAGACGGTCGCATCCCAGGCCACCCAGACGGTGTTGGCGAACGTGCCACCGGCCCGCGGTTCCTGGGTCGTGACGGCGCCCGGCGCCAGCCGATCCACCTTGCGCCGCGGCAAGGTGATGCGTTCCCGGCGCCGGATGTCATTGGTCGACCACCAGACCCGCGATACGTCGGGTGGGCGATGCGTGTACACGCCAATGCCGGCGGTCACATCCGACCAGATCACGCTGGAGGAAAATTGCTGCGAATCTCTGCCAGATTCACCTATCGCAATAATCGGTGGACTCAGTCCCTGGAGGGTCGGTTGCAGCCCGCCCTCGATCTGGAAGCGGCCGCGGCGCAGTTCCTCCCCCGTGGCCGGGTCGCGCGAGATCAGAAGGATCTCGTTCTGCTGGACCACGATGTCGGGGCTCACGCTCATGCGCGGACTGCCTTCGCGCCGCCGGTTGCCACACTGCCGCGACTGACGAGCGTGCGGGTTGTCTCGGCTCTGAAGTGGGGCAAGAGCACGCGCCGGCTCTCGTCATACGGCGCATCCATCAGCAACTGATAGGCCGCCGCGGCGACGATCGCCTCGACGGGGGCGCACACGAACGAGTCATCGTAGAGTGGCGGGCTCGGCTTGGTTCGCAGCCAGACGCGCACGCGGTAGCCATCGGGCAGCGCCGCTGGACGGGTCACGCCCCAGTTGAGCGGGTCGACCGGGTCCACGACCGGCGCATCGGCAATCCTGAGCAACCGTCCCGGCAGCACATCCCACGTATCCAGCGGCATCCAGCCCAGGAACAGGTCGTCGTCCTCCCGCACTAACCCAACTTCGCACACCTGCGCCGCGTCCGACGGCAACGCCCACTCGCTGGTCACCCCGTCAGTGGTGAACGATTGATCTTCCGCATCCACCAAAAACCCATCAGCGAGGATGGACAGCCCATCATCGATCGCGGCATGCAACGTGCTGGGACGCAGGCGATACAACTCAACCCTGTGTCCTGTCGCCACCGCTGCCGGCAGGGCCGGGGCCAGCGTCAGCGTGTCGGTGGCGGCGTCGAACGCGGTCACCTGACGCTGCTGATGCTGGTTGGCGCCATCCACGAACCAGGCCCACATGCCCCGCCACTCGCCATCGCCGCCGATCGTCAGACCAGGGACGATGGCCGTGGTGGTCGTACCGCCCGTGGCCACCTCACTCCAGACCCGGTCGTCGCCATCCATGCGCCGGGCCACCCGCTGGCGCACCTCGCGCCGGGTGCGGGCGTAGTCGGGAATGTCACCGATCGCGTAGAACGACTCGGCATAGAGTTGGTCGGTGGTGTCCGACCAGACGACCTTCATGCGGAGGCGACGGGTCAACTGGCTGGCGTCAATCGTCGCCTGGTAGTAGCCGGTCGTGCCCGTCTCACTGATGGCGCCAACCAGCAGCGTTGCCCCAGTTGCCGTGTCGGTGGCGGTCACGGTCAGGTTGGCGGCCAGCCCGGTCAGCGGCCCACTGGGGGAGGCGAAGGCGGCAGCGATTAAGAAGTCGCTGTGCAGTTGTCCGTCCATCAGTATCCCCCCGTGTAGCCGCGTCTGCCGATGGCCCCTGCCCCTGCCCCATGTCGTGCCATTCCACCTGTCCTGGAGCCGCTGAGCGTGCCGACAGCGCCAACCAGCGTTCCTGCTGCCCGCCCACCCGTGGCGCTCCTCCAGCCGCTCTGACTGCCGGTCGTGCCATGGGCGCCGGGCGGCGAGCCAGCCACCAGGGTGAAGTGGAGCACCATGGCCTCGTCACGCAGTCGCAGTGGCAGAGAAGGGATCATCGGTTAGGCCGCTGGTGGGGTGACGATGCCGGCCATGCCCCCCAAGCCAAAAATCTGCACGAGCATGCGCTCAAACAGGATGCCGTCGTTGGCGCTCATCGTGCCGCCCGCGCCGATCTGATCGACCCACGCCTGGGCGGTGGTGATGAACGAGGTCATCTCGGCCACCTGCGTGCTGTCGTACCCCAGCTCCTCCAGATAGGCGCTATCGAGCGGCGCACGCCAGTCGGCCAGCACCGTCACCTGCTCGCGCATGGTCATGATCGCCTGCGCTAGCCCCTGGAGACGCCGGTCGATCTCCACTTTATCCGTTGCGGCAATCAGGTTCGCCATCGTGTCTCCTTGCGCTATCCCACGCGCTGCATGCCGAACTCACACTGGTAGCCGGTGCTGAGTGCCACGTCCAGGTTCGTGCCACGCTCGTGCCGCACCATGCACTCCACGTAGTCGCCCACCGCCAGGTCGTAGGTGAACGCCAGGGGCTGGACCGTGCCGAAGGAGGCGCTGTTGTTGTTCGGTCCCGCCACGCGGCCGATGACGGTCGCGCCGCCGAGACGGATTTGCATGAGCCGCCAGGTGGCATCGGCCACCGGTCCCCACTCGACGTTGGCAAAGATCAGGTACTTTCCGGCCATGCCTGCCGGGACGGTCAGGCGGCTGTTGTTCGTCACCGTGTCGTGAAAACTGTCCGTGTCGAACCGTTCGGAGTTGAAGGCCAGCGCCGTCGTCACCCCCGTCGTGATCGTCTGGTTGGCGTTGTGATAGACCCGGCATCCGGCCATGATGACCGGGCGGCTGTTGACGGTCAGACCACCTGGGAGCGCAACCAGACCCGCCGATGAGATCGACAGGCGTGCGGTGTAGGTGCTGGGCGAGACGAACCGCTGAATGAAGAAGCCGCCGTCGCTGGCGATGGCGCTCACGAGGTAGCCATTGGCGGTGTTGCCCTCGATCAGCGTAATGTCAGCGTGGAGGCTACTCGCGCCTTTGACAACCAGTTCTCCAGGAGCCGCGCCACCCGCCCCAACGTGGAGGCCGCCGCTTGCCGACACCAGTCCGGTCGCGCCCAGCGTGCCGTTGATCGAGACGTTGCTCGTCGCAAAGACGGCATCGCCCGTAATGTCCAATCCGGCTTGCCCCTTGAGCAGGCCGCTCGCTGTCAGCGTGCCAAGGACGGCGGCGTTCCCGGATAGGTCGGCGTCAACGCTCCACAGTTTGCGCCAACGCAGCGCCGTCGTCCCGAGGTCGCGGGTGTTCGTCGTCGTCGGCCCCAGCAGCCCGGTCATGACACTGCCGCCCGCCAGCCCGACATAGGCCGTGTTGCCCTCGGCAGGCGTCAGGAAGAGCGCGTCGGCAGCGGTTGCGGTCAGCAGGGCCGCACCACCCACGGTTGGCGCGTTGGTGAAGTCGGCGTCGGTCGCCCAGACCTTGAGCCACCTGAGGCTCGTGCTGCCCAGGCTCCGCACGTTGGTCACGGTCGGCAGCACGTTGGCCGTCATGTTCAGGTCGCCGGTCATGGTGTCGCCACCCGTATTGACCCAGATGTCGGTGACGGCACCAGCGGCGGCGTACAGCCCGTTGGCGCGGAACTCGATGATGTTGGCAGCGTCGGGCGAGGGTGTGATCGGCTTGGTCGCCACCGTCAGGCTGGTGGTGAAGTCACCAGTCATGCCATACAGCGCCCGCCAGCGCGTGCCGGTGGTGCCCAGGTCGCGGGTGTTGTGGGTGCTTGGTCCCAGCAACCCGGTCATGACGCTGCCGCCGGTCAGTTGCACATAACTGGTGTCGTGATTGTGCGCCGCTGTGGCATAGGCGGTGTTGCCCTCGGCCGGTGTCAGGAACAGGGCATCAGCCGCTGTCGCGGTCAAGAGCGCCGAGCCACCCACCGTTGGCGCGTTCGTAAACTCGGCATCGACCGCCCACAGTTTGCGCCAGCGCAGCGCGGTTGTGCCCAGATCACGGGTGTTGTTGGACGTTGGACCCAACAGCCCGGTCATGACGGACCCGCCAGTCAGTTGGACATAGGTGGTGTCATGGTTATGGGCGCTGGTGGCGTAGGCGGCGTTGCCCTCGGCCGGGGTCAGGAACAGCGCGTCGGCCTCGGTGACTGTCAAGTAATTGGGATAGGGGTCCACGTCCGTCTTCTGCGGGTAGCGGGCGTCGGCCTCGGCTTTGGTGTACATGGTGTCGATGGGTTCATACCGGAGATCAGCCGCCGCCTGGGTCAACCCACCCGCGCTGTACAGGCCGGTCGCGTCCCAGGTCAGCGTGTTGCCAGCGGTGGGCGAGACGGTCACGGGCCTGGCAGCCCCACCGACCAGCAACTCCGACAGCACCAGGACGGTCCCGTCAGCGACCTGGAGCGTCCCACCACCAGCCATCAGCGTGCCGCTGATCACGACATCCCCGCCAACATCAAGGGAGCCGGTCATCGTGTCGCCGTCGAGGTTGACGTAGCGCAGGTCGGCCGCTGCCTGGGTCATGCCCGACGCGGCGAACAGGCCGGTCGCCGTCCACAGCAGCGCATTGCCGGCTGCCGGATCGACGAGGACCGGCAGCCCCGCGACATCGAGCCGATCTCTAACCCAGAGCTCCCGCATCTCGCCGCTCCAGACCGAGCGAGAGACGGCGTTGCCGGCTGGGTCACTTAATGTCACAACGTATTCGTTGGCTGTTGGAAGACCCGTGAACAGCCAATGCCCGTCATCATCCGTTATGGTGGTATCGACCACCGTGCTGGTGCCGAGGATGGTGGCGACAGCCGGGATGTCGGCTAACGGCTCGCCCCGCCCATCATCGATAAAGCCTTCAAGCCGGATCGGCATCGGCCCCGTCCCTGCTCCCGTTTTGGCTCGCAGGGTCCAGGAGCGCCGACAGTTCGGCAATGGCCGCGTCGAGCGCAGCCAACTGCCGCTGGGCGTCGGTCACGAACCGCTCGCGATTGGCCCGCAGCGTTTCCAGCCGCGCCCGCAGCCGGTCCTCCAGCGGCCCGACGACCTCCTGCTCTGGCATGGTGGCAACCATCAGGCGCCGACTCCGTACTCCAGGGTCAGGACCGGGCCCGTGCCGCTGATCGCCTGGACGTAGATCGATGTGGCGAACGGCAGCCCCTGGCTCTCGGTCGACCAACTGCGGCTGTCACTGGCCGGGCAGGACAGCGTCAGCAGGTTGGCCCCCGCCGCCCCGTCGCGCAGCGTCACCGCGCCTGCCCCCGCCCCGCAGGAGAAGATGGCGCTCTTGAGCCACAACAATTGGTTTGGTCCCTTGTAGACGCGGTAGCCGCTGGTCGTGTCCGGCTGGATGGTCCAGGCCCGGTTGGGCACCAGCATCGTGCCGCTCTGGGTGGCACCGACCAGGCGCACCTGACCCTGGCCCTTGCCGGTCATGATCTCCAGCCGCTGGCCGTTGAGCGCCGAGAAGGCGGGCGACGCGCCGCTGTCGGCCAGGCAGTCGTTCGAGAAGACGCTGCCGCCGGAGGTATAGGCGCCGGTCCCGATCGTATCGGTGTGGTCCTGGTTCTCAATCGTGAAGTCGTTGACGTTGACCGAGCGCACCAGGAAGGTGCCGTTGGCGGCCAGGTTGCCCAGCACGCCCGAGATGGTCACCAGAAAGCCGGGTTGCAGGTTGTGCGCCGTCGCCCCCACCACGATCGGCGTGGCGTTCGAGGCGCTCGTCACACTGAAGGAGCGGGTGGCGGCCGTGGCCGTGCCCGCATTCGTATAGCGCGCCACAGCGACCCCCGTCGCCGCGACCGTTACCAGTCGGCTGGCCATGGGGGCCTCCTAGCTCTTTAAATACAGGGTGATTGACCGGGCCGCGCCCTCGGCCGTGCCGCTGACGAGCTTGACATAGTTATAACGGAACACCGCGTCAGGGATGCTGTAGTTCTTGCCGACGCTGACCGTCTGAGCGGTGGCGGCCGCGTCGGTCGTCTCGTTGGTGAGCGCGTTGAAGTCGGCCCCGTTGCCCGACACCTGGAAGGAGATGGTCGTGCCGGTCAGCGCGGCCGGGGTGCGATACGAGCCGCAGGTGAAGTCGCCGATGTTGATGGCCTGCGAGACGGTCTGGCCGTTGGCGATGTTCGCCGCGACAGCAACTCGGTTGTGATAGAGGGTCCGCATGGAACATCACCTTTCTGTGGTTGGCGCGGAACGGAACCCTCCGCCCGCGCAGTCCTAGCGAATGCGGAAGCCGGCGCGCTGGGGGCCGTTCGCCCCCAGTCCACGCAGGTCAGGAATGGCCGGCAGGCCGTGCAACAGGTCGTGGGCCACGTTCTGGCGCCTGATCTCGTGAAAGCCGGCGTCCTCGCCCGACAGACGGAGCGCGTTCTTGTACGTCTCGGCGTAGCCCTCGTAGGCATTGAACTGGAGCAGATGCTCCAGCACGGTGGCCGGCACCTCGATCGGCCCGGCGTCGGCCTCGATAAAGACGTTGTTGATCGAGAACGTCCGCTTGACCGGGTTGACGTAGGAGACGAGCGGCTCGTGGCGCAGCTTGTCTTTCATGTTCGCCCGCTTGCGGTCGGAGTAGTCCGAGGTGCTGTCCAGGTCCTGCTGCACCAGTTCGTGGCGGGCCTGGATCTCGGCCGCCGTCAGCATGGCCCCGGCGTCGTCGGTCTGGACCTTGCCGGTCAGCGCCGCGGCCAGCGCCGCCTCGGCATGGGCCGGGACGGGCACACCGGAGGCGCGCCAGGCGGCCATGGCGATGGCGATCACATCCTCGACCCGACCGGGCGGGGACTCCTCCAGGGCCGCGGCGACCTCGGCCTCGGCCGCCTGGACCTGGGGCGGTTCGGGCTCGATCGACAGGTTTTCGAAGGCGGCGCGCAGGGCCGCCTCCGCCACCCCCTCGGCCTCATCAACCGAGAGGGCGGGGGCAGCGGTGGCCGGGGAGGGGGTCCGGCCGGAAGGGGGGGTACGTCGGTTGACCACGATCCTATCCTTTAGGAGACGGCGCTCTTGACGGCCGGCGTCACCGCCGCCGTGTCTTTGGCCACGCGCTTGGCCGGCGCCTCTTTGGTGGGTGCCTTGGCCTCGGGTTCTTTGGCCGCTGGCTTGTCAGGCTGTTTCTCTGGCTGTTTCTCTGGCACGGGCGTCTCCCTCATCGGCGGCCTCGGCCTGACTGGCCGCATCGTCGGCAGCGGCCTCGGCCTCCTCATCCGTCTGCTCTACCTCTGGCTCCTCGGCCTCGGGCGTCACCGGTTCGGGCGGCGCCTCCAGCACCTCTCGCTCGCTCACTGATGTTCTCCTCTTAGGTATTCACGGCGTGGCGCAACTGGACGAAGAAGTTCTGGTTCAGGATCGACACGGCGCGTGACGCCTTCCAACCGAGCGTCATGCGCTGGTCGAGCGGGTCAGCCGTGCCGCTGGAGCCAAATCCTTTGGTAATCGTTTCGAGCGGCTGGGCGGCGTGCTTGGCGATGCAGTAGGCATCCTGGCCGAAGAAGAGCGAGTGATGCACGGTCGTCAGCGCGCCCGCCTGGCGGTACGCCTCGCTGGTAATCACGAACCGAATGCCCGCGATTTCTGGCACGTTGCCGGTGTTGAATGCCTTGTCCTCGGTCATGATGACCCGGTTGCGAACGTCGGGGTCGAGGTGCAACGTCTGCCACGACTCCGGTGAAATGACGGCGTAGTAGACGCCACCGATCATCTTGACGTTGCCGTTCATCATGGTGCGGCGCACGTCGAGGATCTCGTTGTAGGCCAGCAGGTCGGCCGGGGCGACGGTTGCCACACTGGTGGCCGTGCCGGCGTACAGGATGTTGGTGCCGGCGATCAGCGCGTTGCGCGTGATGCGGTCGAGCGAGGTGCCCGAGTGGTCGCCGAGCAACTCGGTGTACTCGGCCTTGATGTCGTCAATCGAGACGGCCACCAGATAGTCGGCCAACTGCATGAAGGCGCCGAAGAAGTCGGGGGTGAGGATGACGACCGTTGGATTGGCCGGGTCGACGCTGTCGGGCGGGGTCGTGCCCTCGGTCAGTTTCACGCCAGTTGAGTAGGTTGCCTCAGGCGTGTTGGAGATCGTCAGGCGCTCGTGGCGCCGCTTCTCCAGCGACTTCATCCCCTGACTGACGGTCGCCATCATGGCCCAGTTGCCGTGGACCAGCAGCGGCAGGGCGCGCTCGAGCAACTTGCGGTCATAAGCGGTCTTCGGGAGGTTGGTGAGAATGGTACTGGTCTGGGTTGTGACAGCCATCGAGCTTTCCTTTCGTGACGACGGTTACACCTGTGAGCGTGCGCCGCCACTGCGGTGCCGGCTCCATGCCTGCTGGAACTCGGTGTCGCTCATCTGCGACCACCGGTCATCCTCCGTCGACGGCCCGCTGCCGCCGCTCGGCGAATAGCCACGATCGACGCCGGAGGCCGACCGCTCGGCCACCCGGTCGCCGTACTTGATCCGCGCCATCAGGCGGGCATGCCGCTGCATCTCGTTCGGGTCGGTGATCTCCCGCCCGTCCTCGTCGCGCAGCACCTCGGTCGGCTTGAGTTTGTAGTCGCGGGCCAGCGTCTCAGCCGCCTTGACGCGCATGTTCTCGATCTCGCGCGCCTGCTGCCGCCGCTGCTCCTCCTGGAACTGCCAGCGTTCAGCCGAGAACTTGGTGCGCTCGATCTCAAGTTCCAGCCGCCGCCCTTCCGCTTCGTAGCGTTCGCGGATCATGCTGCGCTCGTTTTCGGTCGCCGCCGCCCGATAGGGCGCGTCGTAGCGGGCCTGGATGGCCTGGGCGCGGGCCGTCACATAGGCCGGGTTGAGCAGGTTGTAGTCGAGGTTCGCGCCGACATCGCCAGGCATGAGGCCGGGCGTGGGGGCCGGCTGCTGCTGCCACGGTGCCTGCTGCGGCGTATAGAACAGATCGGCCGGACTGGTGTAGCCCTCGGCCTCGGCCGACGGTGTACTCTCCAGTGGCCCGCTCTGTTGCGGTTGCGCGGTTGATTGGTCCTCGACCGGCGTCGAACGGCTCTGCGGAGAGTCAGACGGCATGCCCTCCGTCGGGCTCTCCGCGGAAACGTCCGGCGCCACGTCGAGCTGTCGCTCGACCATAGTGCCTCTCAGTTGTCAGTCGTCACCGCTCACGGTGTCTGCCTCTACAGTAGGACATCGATTGTTCTGTGCAAGGGCGCACGGGCTATCCATATATATTGTTCTCGGCCAGGTACTTTTTAATGGCTGGCCGTGGCCCCAGGAACTCGGCCAGCACTTGCCCCCTCCGCTTCGGTGGCATGTGCTTGATGCGCCGTTGGAGGGCCAGGTATTCGGGGAACTGGCGGGAGAGGGCGTCGTCGCCGCCCAGGCTGTTGAGCGTCTTCGCCAGCGGGTTGATGCCGGCGGCGGTGTTCTCGGCCGCGATCCAGCGGGCACGCCCGACCCGTGTCTCGAGTGTCTCGCCTGGCTTGAGTGGCTTGCGCTTGACCTCGGCCTCGGCCGCGGCCAGTTCGTCCGGCGTGACCGGCAGCGTGCGTCGGGCGGCGGTGGCGTCGGGTCCAACACCCGTCTGCTCGCGCACCCGGCGCACCTCCGCTTCGGTGTCGGACAGGTACTTCGTCCTGAACGGCAACGTCGCCCCCAGCAGGTTCTCGCCCATGCGCTGGCGATCGATCTGAGCGCGGGCGCGGAGCCAGATCTGGCTGGCCGGGTCGTCCATGGCGAGCAAGTAGGGACCAGCCGGCGGCTTGCCCGTCTCCTCGACGGCGATCTCGGCGATGCGCTGGCGGATGGCCCGGTCACGTAAGAAGTCACCCGTGACGGTGGGTTCGACGGGCGCGCCCGTGGCAGTGCGTGCCGCGGCCATCAGGCGCCGGGTCAGCAACTCAGGATCGGCCTCGCGGCCGGTCAACTGGGTCGACAGCGGGCGCAGGTAGCGGCTGGTCGGGTTGATATCCATCGGCAGTTCACTGATCGCGCCGGTCGCCATCAACGGCAGGGACACGATCGGACCGGGTGAGACGCCCAGCGGGCGCAGGGCGGCCAGCGTCTTCTCCAGCGGGTTGGCGTTCTCCGGCACCGTGCCCTCACGCCCCACGTCACCGTAGGGGAACAGCGCCTTGAGCGGAGCGCCCAGCACCGTGCCGTCGGCCCGACCCAGCACCTGCTGCGCCAGCACATCACCCAGCACGCCGAGCTTGACCAGCCGGGCGTAGCGGCTGGTCAGTCCGGCCTCATCCGCATCCTCGTCGGTCAGGTTGTTGAGCCCATCGATGGCGATCAGAAACCTGGGGTTTTGCAGCAGCAGGGTGGCGAACTTGGGCAGGGCTTTTGTTTGCCACGTTATGAATGGCAGAATCCCGGTGTCGCGGGCGCCGGCCACCAGGCGGTTGACGTCTGAATAGTCAAAGTGAATGTCGTTGGCGCGCTTGAGCCCGGCCTGATAGCCGAGGGTGGCCTCCTGGTCCCAGGCCGAGCGCAGGCGGGCGGCCTCTTCGGCGGTGGCGCCGTGACGCAGGGCGATCTCCTCGACGACATCGGGTGAGACGTGGCCCTTCGCCTCGCGGAAGGCCGCTTTGACGGCCGCGATATCGGTCTGGCCGCCAACGGTGGCGGTGGGCGACGGACCGGCCCGGTGCAGCCCAAGGACGCGACTGGAGAGCGCGTCGGGCGGGGCCACCTCGATGAGGGGCGGCTCACCGGGGACAGGCACATGGGCAACGGGCGTGATGGGTGGCGCCCCACCCAGCGGTGGCAGATCGACCACGCCCTTTTGTGCCGGCAGGAAATCACTCAGCGTCTGCATACCAGACACCGTGTTCAGTCCCGGCAGCATGTCCGAACGGGTCAACTCCTTGCCGACGCTGGTGACGGTGGTCGGTTTGACGAGGGTCGCCTCGATCACGGTGTTGTGGAAGTTGGCGATGCGGCCGGTGACGAGGTCGCCCATCTCCTCCTCGACGCCGGTCAGGTGGGCGGCCATCCGCATGGCGCCCTCAGATGATGCCGACAGGTTCTGGTTGTAGAAGGCGAAGCGGGGGGTGGCCGCGCCAAAGGCGCCCGCCGCGCCACCGACCAGCAGTGCGTTCCTGGCCCGGTCGGGGTCGTCGGGGTTGCCGGCCCAATAGCCGCCGCCAGTCGACAGCGCCGGCAGGCCCGCCCGCAGGACGAGCGGGATGCGCCCGCTGGCGGTGGCCGCCGGCCCGGTCGCTCGCCCGCCGATATTCAGTGCCTCGCCCGAGCTGCGGCCGACCAGTTCCTCAGTGGCAACGATGGCGCCGTCGGTGGCCCGGCCGTAGATGCCCGACACGAGCCGGCTGCTGGCGGCGTCGAAGACCAGATCGACCGGCTTGCCCTCGAAGATGACGCCCTTCATCTGCGGCAGGGTGTGACGGAGCAGGTTGAGAACGCGGATGCCGGAGACATTGCCGGCCTCGCCCAGGACCAGCCCGCCGATCAGGTTAGAGAGTTGGAAGGCGGGGCTCAGGATCGCCTGTTCCTTCCAGGCCGACAACTGGGTGGCGGCGGCGCCGAGCAGCGGATGGGGAGCTTTCACGCCCAGCGACTTGGCGAAGGCGCTGACGGTCAGGTTGGCCGCCAGTTTCGGGGCATCGCCCGCGGCCAGCAGGTCGCCGTTGAATTTGTTGAGCCGGTCCTCGACCGCCTTACGGAGGGCCGCGGCCTCGGGCGCGCGCAGGGCCGGTTCGGCCAGCAGGCGATCGGCATTGGACACGGCCGCCTCAACGGCCGCGGTGCGCTGCTCGAGCGAGAACCCCATCGTCCGATACCAGTCGTGGAGCGCCGGACTGACCTGATTGATGAGCAGGCGCCGGGCATTCAGCACCCGGTTGAGTTGCTTGGGCAGGCTGACGTTGCTGTCGGTATCCCAGACCTGCATGATGGCGTCACGCTTGGACGGCGCCAGGCCGCGCAGCGCCTCCTGGGGGGTCTGGGTAAACGGCGCCAACTCGTCCTCGGCGGCCTGGAAGGCCGAGCGGGCGGTGTCGTTGAGCGCGTCGACATCGGCCGGGTCGACCACATCGGCGTAGCGGGCGAAGACGTCGGCCGCGGCGTCGGACATCTCCTTGCCGGCCGCCTCCCGCGCCTGGCGCACGAACGGGTCAAACGCCTGGGCCGCCGCAATGGTCTGGCCCTCCGGTCCCATGCTGGTCGAGAACAGCCCCTCGACCTTGTCCACCCCCGAGGTGCCGCCCTTGAGGGCGATGCCGATATCATGCGCCGCGGCGGCCTCGTCATCGGCCCGCTGGAGGGCGGTGCGGAGGGTGCCGCCCAGCACATCGGCGTCACCGACGTGGCCGAAGACATCCGAGAGGGTGGGCACAACGGCCTCGACGCCCGCGTCCGCTGCTTCGGCGGCGAGTTCGTCCGTGCGGCCCGCCAACCGCTCGGCAACGTGGCCAGTGACGGCGTTGATGCTGTCGGACAGGCCGATCTGGAGCGCCCGGGTGGCCCGTGCCTGCATCTGCCAGATGTCGCGGCGCTCGCGGAAGAACTCGGCGTCACTGATCTCACCGGCCAGCCGACCCTCGTCCAGTGCCATCAACTGCTGCTGGGCGCGTGCCTCAAGCACGTTCTGGATGGCCAGCGCCTTCGCCCGTTGCTCGACCAGCACCGCCTGGACCAGCGGATGCTCGACCTCACTCGCCTCTTTGGTGAGTTTGAGGAAGCCGGGCCGGATCGTCTTCTCCCAGTCGACGGCCTGGCCGGTCAGGCCGAGCGAGGACGGGTCCACGATATCGACCAGGCGCTCGGCCGCCTGCGGGTCATCGACGGCTCGTCGGAGGTTGCCACTGAACAGGGCGATGGCTTTCTGCGGGCTATCCTCCAGCCAGGGCCCGATGCCAGGGATGCGCTGCCCGGCCCAGCCCAGCCCACCGAGTGCCCCGCGCGACACGCCACCGACCGTGCCGCCGATGACCTTGCCCATGGTTTCGCTGTACAGTTCATCGGCGCCCGCCACCGCCCCCAGGCCACGCGCCACGCCCGGCACGCTTCTGAGGAGCGGCAGGGCGGCGAGCCCTCGAGCGCCCTCGGCAATGGGGCCGCCTAAGAGTGACGCCGGGTCTTCGATGGTGCTCGCCATGAACCCAGGAATACCCTCAGTGGGCTTGTTCTCTCGCCAATACCGTCCGAAGTCCGCTCCCTGGAGCGGGGCCTCGGCCTCCTCTGAGAAGAACTTCCGTCGGCCTCCAGGCACCTGCGATGGCACGACTTGCACACCAACGCCATCAGGGCCAATGTGCCAATCAACCCGTGGTGTTGAGGGGAGCAGCGACGCGGCATAGGTCGCCAGGCCCAGTGCTGGTTGCTGCACGTTCTCCATGAACGGCTCGCGCACAGCCGTGTTCAAGCCACTCAGTAAGTCGCTTGGATATGAGGTCGGATTCCACACTCGACCGACTGGGGTATCCACCATTCTGGGGTTCCCAAGGGCTGTCGTATTCTGGTCAAGGAGCCATGACCACCGCTGACGCTCCTCCGGTGGAATCAGTTCCAGCCATGCTTTGATCTGATCGACCATCATGCCCCCCCAACATATGGTGTATACTGTGGAGAGCAAGAGAAGGGTCGGGCGACGCGGCAAACGTCCCCGACCGTGGCCCCAACAGGAGCGAACCTGTGGCGCAAGAACAGTCTAGCAGCGTCCCGTCTATCTGGACGTGTCCCAAATGTGGTACGTCCGGCCCGAAGCGGCGCTTCCCATCGGAATGTACTGAGTGCAAGCGCCGACGCGCTCTCGAACGGCGCCAGCGGAACCGTGCCTCGCCAGAGCCGTGGACGTGTGCGGTGTGCGGCTGGACGGGGAAGAACCCCGGTGCGGCGGCGCGCTGTCCGCAGTGTCGCAAGGCGAAACGGGCGGCATGGGCTGAGACGCAGCGCGATCTGGTTCGGCAGCACATCTGTCAGCGATGTGGCTGGTCGGGCGAGGTCGTTGGCCTCTTGCGGTGCCTGGCGTGTGGTCGGGCGGCGAACAAAGCGTATCAGGCCACCCATCGCGAGCAGGAGAACGCTCGTATGCGGGAATACTCGAAGCGGCCCCATGTGCGCGCCTACTTCAACAGCATTGCGCGGAAACGCGAAGCGGCGGGAAAGAATGTGGCGACCCATCAGGCACGGCTGGAGTGGTTGCGCGAGGGCGACGTGACCTGGCAACAGTTGCGCGAAGTCTACTTGCGTGACGGTGGGGCGTGCGTGTACTGCGGCACGCCCGTGCGCGTGGTCATGGATGCCATCTGGGGAAAGGGCTTCGATCATGTCATCCCTAAGGTGAAGGGCGGTTGCCATACGGCATCCAATCTGGTCGTGTCCTGTCGCCCATGTAACTCACGTAAACACGCAAAACTGATTGAGTGACGGAGGAGACTATGTTTCGGGATCCCCAGTACGATAGTTGGCCCAAAGGACTCGGGTTACGAGCGCAGGTGGTCTATGTGATTGACATGATTGCCAGGTTGGTGGTCGGACTCATGGTCGCCTGGGGGCTACTGTTTGTGTTGCTCTACGCCTTTGGCGACACGTCGCCCTGGCCACGTTAGGTCGGGTCCAAATCGCCTGAGCCATTCCACACGTCAAAGTAGTCTGGTCGCGAGGCCACGGCGTAGTGAAGATGGCTCGCTGTCCCACGAGCATTGCCCGAATTCCCAACGTACCCAATGATGTCACCCTTGCGAACAGCACCACCGAGCATCGGCGCCTGGGCATGAGCGAAGTAGTACCACCGGCCGTCGCTGCCCTTGAGCGTGCTGGCGTTACCGCCGAGTGGGTACTGACCGGGGCTGCTGACACCATCGACCGGGCTACGGATCGGTGTGCCTGCTTTCGCAAAGATATCGATGGCGGGATGACCTCCATGGGTGCCGCCGGTTTCAACCCGTCCCTGGCCACCGGGTACGAGGTGGTCCCACTGCCCGCCGGTCGTGAATGTCTGAGGCGCGGCGGTCTGGCCCTGGAGATACTGGCGGTAGGCGGCGAGCGCCGGGCGCCAGCGTTCCGCCAGATACTTCCCGATGGTGATGTTGACGTCGCCCCGCTCGGTCGCAATCGACCCGTCAGGCCGAACGGCTGATGGCCCGCCGAAATAGGCGGCCATGGCGCGATCGGGATCGTTGCCAAACTGTTTGTAGACGCTGGCCAGGTACTTGACCCCTTTGTCGAGATTGGTATCGGGGTCGAACGGGTTCTCGCCGGGCTGGAAATGGAAGGGCATCACCTGCATCAGCCCTTTGGCGCGACCCTGACCGGGGTTGTCGGCTGATTGCGCGTTCGGGTCACCACCGCTCTCATTGTTTATAATGGCGAGCACCATCTCAACGGGCACCCCGTACTGCTGCGCCTTGGCCTGCGCCTGCGGGAGCCAGCGCAACACCGATGCCCGCGTGCCAGCAGTCGGTGTTGTGCTGGTCGTCGTCGCTGCTGGTGGCTTGGTGCTAAAGGCACGGCGGGACGGCAGTGAGATTGGGTCATCCTTTAAAGGTAGGGGCGTACTGAACGCACCCCGCCGATTCGTCCCGATTCCCCCGCCCAGCGCGGGCATTTGCCAGAAACTGGACGGCATCGATGTCGTGCTGCCCAGCCCCCCGCCAAACCCACCAAACGCGCGGTCCAGACCGCCGAACGGCGTGATGGGCGGGAGGGCGTCGGAGCCGTCGCCCATCAGGTCGCCGAAGGCGTCCAACGGCTGGACGCCACCGAAGACATCGACCGGTGGACGCTGGGGAGTGAGGCGACCGAAGAGGTCTTCCAGAAAGCCCACAGCCTACGCTCCCGTGAAGCCAGTCGAGCCGATCGCCCGGCCTTGCAACCGCTGCCAGGCGATGCGGGCCACCTGATCGTCGGTCATGTTGGGGGTGATGCCGATGGCCGCGTTGCCGCCTCTATTTCGCTGATCGAGGTACTGGCGGAGGCTGTACAAAAACTGCGACATCATGTTCCCCCGATTCGTGACCCGCCCGCTACCTGACATATTGTTGTAGCCAGTCACCCGATCCTGGGCCGGATCGTAGCGGATGCCGCCGATATTGAAGGCGCCGGGGTTGGGCCGGAAGCCCCTTGTTCCCCAATTGGCCCTGTCTCCCTGGTACTTGTCGAGCAACTGCTGCCAGTTGGTGATGGCGGCGTTGGAGGCGGGCGTGCCGGTGTTGGCATTGGCGTTGGCCCCCGGGGGCAGGTTCGGGTTGCCGCCTTGCTGCCACGGTCCCGTCGTTGTCCAGATGGCGTTGGGGTCGTTCGGGTCGTACCGGGTAGACGGTGCCGTTTGCAGGGCGGGGTTGACGCTCTGGGTGGCGCTGATCGGTGGGGTCAGGCTGCCCTGCGGCCCGGCGGCGCCGATGCCGTAGGCGGTGCTGGCGGGCTGGCCACCCGCCGGACGGGCGTAGGGCAGGGCAGCCGCCTGGCTCGTCGACGGGTTCGGGTTGGTGCCGCTGGGATTGACCGCCGACTGGGTGGCCGAGGCGCTGCCCGGCGGCGTGAAGCCGGTGCCGGCATTCGTGCCTGTCGGCGGGGTAAACCCCTGACTGACGGGCGTCTTGCCCAGCCGCCAGTCGGCATAATCGCCGCTCCAGGTCGGGTTGTTCTGCCGCCACTGGCCGAACTGGAGCCCCTTCTCGGCCTCCAGTCGGGCGGCCGTCTGCTGGATCTGACTGCCATAGGTCCGGTTGGCGATGTTGCGCCAGGCGGCCATGGCCTGGGCATCGGCATCACTGTCGCCCGAGCGGAACAGGTTGGTCGGGATGCCATTCACGTCACGGGTCTGATCGATCTGGTTGATGATGCCCTGGTTGGAGAAGTCGAGGCCGCCGCTGGGCGCGGCCCCGCCCCACTGCTGGGCGGCCCACTGATTGATGAAGTTCCGGCGGTCACTATCCTGCTGGAAATAGCCCGGCATCAGCTGGGCGACTTCAGCCGAGCGCCCGACCAGGCGGGCGGCATAGGGATTCTTGAAGGCGTTGATGCCCTGGCCAGCAAACCAGTTCAGCAGGAACTTTCTGATCCCCGTCTCATCACGCAGTTCTTCGCCGATCGCGGCATTGCCCGGTGCAGGAAAGGACATGGGAGCCTCCTTCGTCAGTTGGCAGTGGGCAGTGATCAGTTTTCAGCGGGGATTTCGGATGCTGACCACTGACCACTGACCACTAGTACCCTGAAATATGGCGGGTGCCGAACATGGCCTTGAGCCCGCGCGCATACGGGTGGGCCAGCTCGTACTGCTCGACCGGGTTCTGGCGCTTCATGAAGTCCTCGTAGAAGAGGTCAGGCTGGCTCATCCTGGCCGCCTGCCATTCCTGGGGCTGACGGCCGAGCCAGATATCCCGCCACTGGGCGTAGTCGGACGACACCTGGCCGGGTTGCTGCCCGGCCTGCTGGCGCCAGAGGGTGTTGTAGTCCTGGGGATTATCGTTGACGTACTCACGCTGGAAGTAGGGCAAATTGTACGCACTGAGCGGGTTGCCCGGGGCATAGGGGCGAAAGGACTGGCCGCCACCACCACCGTAGTACGGCATTTAGCGACCTCCTCCGCGCACGATCTGGAGCCAGGCGTCTTCCTGGTCCTGGATCGGGTTCTGCAACGTGTCCATCTGCTGCCGGGCCAGGCGTTCCTTGATGACGCTCTGGCGGGCGGCCTCAACGCGCGGGCCATAGCCCGAGGTGCGACCCTGAATGTTGAGCAGGCGTTCGACGCCGATCTGCTCGACCAGAAAGGTCTTCAGGATCGGGCTCTGCTCGGCCAGGTCGATCGCCCGGCGGACCATCTTGTCGGGGTCGATCTCACCCGACATAAAGCCTTTGATGAAGGCCGGCACCCAGGTGGCCATGGTGGCGGTGTCGCCGGGGTTGATGCCGGAGGCGATGGCAAAGAAATCCATCAGGTCGCCCATGATCGGGGCATAGCGTTTGATGGCGCGTTGGGCGTAGGAATTGGTAAACGAATCGATGCCGGCATCCTTGAACCCCTGGCGCAGGGCGAGGCCGGACTCATCCTCATAGAGCGCCTCGGCGGCACTTTTATTGAGCGGCGTTGGCCCGCCCAGACCGGAGAGGGCGCCGGGCAACCCGCCGGCCACGCCGCCGGACGACCCGCTGGCGGCCGAGCCTGCCCGGCGCAGGGCATCCTGCTCTTCCGTCCCGCTCATGCCGGCGCCACTGGCCGTGTAATTGTTCCCTCCCAGCATGCTGGGTGCGGGGGTGGGGGTCATGCTGTTGGGCGTGGTGAGCGGGGGCAGGCCGCGGTCACGGTCGAGTGGCGGCAGCACGCCACCCGCGGGGGGCGCCGCGGAGATAGGCAGGTCACTGGCGCCGCTGGCCCACGGTGGCGGCACGACGGCGGCGGCGCCAGTTGGCGTGGTCGGGGTGATGGGTCCGACCAGACTGCCGCGTGCCGGCACGGGCGCCACGTATCCCTGTTCCCCGGTCGCCATCGGGGGTGGGATGATTGGGTCGCCGGTCCCGGCGGCGATCGCATCCCGGGTGGCCTTGTCACCGATAATACCCAGGTTGGAGCGGCGTGCGAGATTGCGCGGGTCCAACTGGCTGAGCAACCACTCGATGTAGTTCTGTTGCGAATTGGCCGGCACCATGCCGCGCAGCGGGTCATAGACGCGCTCGCCCGGTGGACCGGTCGGCACATAGCCGCGATTGGGGTCGTAGATATCGACCATGGCTCACTCCTCCAGGATCTTGGCGCCCGACGGCGTCGCCAGCACGGTCTTGGTCAGGTCGAGCGCCAGTTGCGCCGCCACCTGGGGGGTAAAGGTTTCGGACAGCGCCTGGAAGCAGGCGCCAGTCATGCGCCCAGCCCGATAGCCCGCCACCTCGGCGCGAGACAGCTCCAGGGGTGGGGGCGTCACGCCCTCGGCCAGCGGCTCGACGGCCTGGCCATTGACGGTGTAGCCGGGATGCTCATCCGTATGTGGCGTGCCCATGACCACTAGTAGCCTCCCGGTGGTCGGCCGTTGGTCGCGGCGAGCAGCGCCTCAATGGCGGCCGGGTCACCCGCGCCAGGAATGCCGGTGACGGCTTGCATCTGTGGTGGGAGGACGGTGCTATCCAGGCCGGGGCTCGGGAGTGGTGCCCCACCCATTCCCGGCGGGGGTCCTCCCATGCCCATCTCCGGCGGCATGCCGCCAGGCGGCAGCATCTGCCCCTGCATCTGCTGCATCTGCCCCATCATGGCCTGCATCTGGGCCATCATCTGCTCTTGCTGCTGTTTCTGCTCCTGCACCGCCTGATACCAGGCCCAGACCTCGGGGTCTTTCTGCCGGACAGACAGGGGTCCGGTGACCTCCTGGACGACCTGCTCCTGTTTCATAAACTGCTCGTAAATGATCTGCGTCTGTTCGGCCTCGTAGTCATCCTGCCCGAGCAGGTCCTCGAACGCTCTCTTTTCCGACATCACCCCCGCCTGGGTGAGCATGCTGGCCACCTGGCCCATCTGGGCGATATCCTGCGGCGTCATGTTGCTGACGATCGCCTCGACCTCAATCCCATGGACATGGACATCCTCGGGGTCGAGGACCGACCAGAGGTACTTGGCGGCCCCATTCCCCCTGACGGGATAGGCATCGGCACCGGCCTCCCGGTTGGGCACGCGCAGCGGCACACCCGCCCGGCCCGCCTGCTCATTGCCCTCCTCGGCATAGGTATCGGGGGCAAGCAGGCCATCCCGCTCCGCCACCAGGCACATCAGCAACAGGTGCCGGTTGGTCCATTCCCGATGCGCCTGCAACCCCTTGGTCATGGGCTGTAAGACGTCTTCCGCGTTGGTTTTCATCACATTGAACTGGAATCCACTGTTGATGGCCAGCATCGTGCCGCGCATGAGGGCCGGCACGCCGGCATTGTCGATATCCTCGTCCACGACCCCCTGCATATACTGCTGGAGGTCAGGGCGCAGCGAGGATTCCCACGGCTGGACGGACTGGCCAGCCCCGGCATCGAGCACGGTCCTGGCGCCTGGCCGCGTATCCACGACCGGAATGACCTGCCCGCCCGGCAACTGCTTATTGGTGGTCACAATCACGGCCGGGTTGGCATCCCGCGCAATGATCGACGCCACCTGGCTGGCCAGCCGGTTCTGGTATCTCAAAATATGCCTGAGCGCCCGGATCACCCCCGCCCCATGCTGCCCAATACTGTCGGCGTCCATCAGCGGCGTGCCGCCACCGGGCAACATGACCCACTTGCAGTACCCATATTTATGCGCCGTATAGGCCGGGTCGCCGTCATTCACAATCAGCACCGACCAGTACTCGTCCTCGTACCAGATGACCGTGACCTTGTCCTTCTCGTCCAGGTCGCGGAAGGCGGGGTCATCGGCAAACCGGGGGTTACTCTTGCAAAAGCTCCCCTTGGTCGTGTCATCGCAGAAGATCATGCTGGAGAGCTGCCCGACGCCCTCACTGGCCGGTTCTGGGTAGCAGCACCTGGGGTCGAACAGTTCAACTTCGAAGGGCCAATCGGCCCCTGGCTTCAAACAGTGCCGACTGACCACCCAGCCCATGGCGGCCAGATACCAGGCTTCATCATGGGCATAGCCCGGCAGCAGGCGCCGCTGGTGCTGGAGGTCGATCTGCCGATAGTGCTCGTAGCAGGCGTCCTCACACATCTGGGCGGCGTCCACGTATTGGCGGGTATCACTCCTCGGCGTGGCCTTGACCCGCGCCTTCAGCCGCTGGGCCATATTGGCCATCTTGTCGACCATCGCCCGCGGGGTGACGCGGTGGATGACCTCCTCGCCGCCCTTGCCCGTGAGTTTCACCTCGGGCGCATTCCGCATGAAATACAGATCGAGGTCCTCATCGATCTCGGTATTGCGCGCCTGCCAGAAGGCTTGCCGGTCCCTGGCCTGCTCGAGAATGGAGTCTTTGGTCGGGCGCTTCGGGGCAATGGGCGCCAGTTCCCCAGCCCGATTCCTACGCTGGGGCAACTCGGGCAACTCGAAGCGCCGCAGGCGCAACAGGCGCCGCGCCTGGCGCAGGGTGATGGGCGCCTGATCGCCCCCGAAGTCAGGTGGCGGTGGCGGGAGCGGCAGTCCCATTCCCCCTGGCATTCCTGCCTCGCCGCCGACCCCTGGTGGACCAAGAGGCGGTGGGGAACCAGCAATGCCGCCGGGACCGCCTGGTCCCATCGGCAGAACCATTGATGACTCCTCGGGTTAGCCGGCCGCCTCCCAGGCAGCCGCCTGACGGGGTGGCGGCGCCACCACTTCTCGGCTATTCATCCCATCAACATTGACTGAAAGGTACTCGAGTGCCGTTGCCAGGTCCGATGACCAGTCATGCACCGGTTTCTTCGTCACCGTCGTGCTGTTCGCCCGCACGCTCGGCCGCCGATAGGCTTTCATGGCCCGAATCAGCAGCGAACACAGCGGCTGATGACATTCTGCCCCGCGCAAGAGGATTTTCGTCCGCGTCTGGCGCTCATCATGGCTCCGCATCCTCGGATTGGTCGTAATCGCCACCCCATACTGCTGCAATGTGCCCACAACTGACGTATTGCTGAGTTGGCTGGCCTGCTGCCCCGCCGGATCCCCAAACCAGGCCACCCCGCCCGCGCTCCACTGCCGCGCCAGGTCAATCAACCGCTCCTCATCCTCGGTGTACTGGTAGAGTGCCTGCCTGGGCTTGCCAAAAAAGGGCAAAAAGAACTCGATCGGCTGGCCGGCCCGCATCGTGCTCGCCAGGAGCCTCCACCGCCCCGTCACCGGGTTCTGCTGGGCCCACACCAGCGCCGTATTATTGGTCCGACCGAAGTCAATCCCCCCATAACACGGCCAATCCGGCCGATAGGGGTAAATCCCGAGGCTGACCTGGTCAAACTCAGGGTAGATTCTGCGTTCACTGCCCGATTCCCAGGACAAATTGTGCAGTTGCTCGAACAACTGGGGCTGGCCGAGGGCCGTCCGCTCCGATTCGGCCCACACCCGCGTCCGCTCGGGATGCACCGTCCAGGGCAAGTCCAGATAAAACCGCGGTGTGGCCTTCCTGACCTGCTCGAACGCCTCTTTGGTGGCCGGCGCATCCACATCCGGCGCACTCAGCAGTATTCTCGCCCAACAATTGGGTTGCGTCCCAGACAATACGCTCTCCTGGAACTTCCACTTGGCCATCTCATCGATCAGCATCAGCCCATAGGTGCGGGACTGGCTGAACATCGGCCCCGCCGCCTCGCCCGTAATCGTGTTGCCATTCTCAGGATTGATCCACTGCAACATCTGCCGCTGGTTGTCATCGGCCAGCCGATAGCCCCGCGGCCGCAGGAACTCCGGCAGGCCTTCGACAACGTATTCCATCCTGCCAAACAAACTATCCTTATTCTGACTGCCAGGATTCTTATCGACGTTGTCTTCCGTCCTGCTCCCCACCCCCAGCTTCATGCCGTCCCGATACAACCAGAGCCAGACGAGGGTGATGAGCAGGCCCCAGGTCAGGCCGTACTGCCGCCCCTTATTGATCGCCAGCGTCCCACCCACGCCGAGCAACTCCAGGACCAGACTACTCGCCCATTCCTGGTGCGGATAGGGCACGAACGGGATGTCGGTCGCCCCCCCAGCAGCGGCTCTCTTGGGTTCGTAAATGTCACAGTAGGTGCGAGAAAAGAACCCCAACGACCGCCGGCATTTCTCCCTGAGTGAGGGCCACATCTGGACATCATCATCATGCCCGCGCACCGTCGCCCGGCTGAGCAACACGCCCCGCCGATACGCCCGCCACAGATCGAACTTCTCATCACTCCCACTGCGACAGGCAGCATCCAACTCCCGCCTGACTCCCGCCAGATCGGTCTGCTGGACAACACTGGGCAGAGGAGACAGGGCGAGGGCCATCAACCACTCCGTTCCTGCCCTTTAGCCTACGCCGTTCCCCTCGCTGTGCAAGATGTGGGCGACGGCGGCCAGCGGCTGGGCCAGCGCCTGATCGTCGTCGCCGAGCACCTCCATCGTCCAGCCCACATCAATTTCGGTCCCGTACCCGGCCGGCACGAACACCGGATGCCCGATGATGCTCACGCCGTTATCAAACCAGTAGTCCGGCCCCAGTGAACTGCCATCCTCGCCATAATCGTCAATGCGCTCCAGCCCCGCCCGAAAGCAGACCGAACTGCCCGCGCCCACATTCGCCGCCACGACATAGCGCCGCCCAATCTCAGGCACATCAATCGGCGGCATCGGCCCAGCGTCCACCGGCCACCGCGCCAACCAGAACGTGGTCAGCGCCGCCACCCGTCGCTCGATGCCCGCCCGTGTCTCCGCCCACCCCACCTGCATCCAGACACACTCCGCCATAGGCCGGATTGTTCGGTCGTCGCCGGTCCTGCGGACCACCGCCGGGTCTGACTGGAGTCCATGCCCGCCCCCCACCCCCAAAGGGTACGTGATTGCTCGCGCTGTGCAAGCCCCATAGGACGTGATTTGTGGGGCTGGTTGCAATAAAAAAATGGAACGCTTTGCCCTGATGGTTCGCCATTTGTATGGTGGACGTAGATACATCGTCAGGGCTGCAGTATGACTATACTGTGCGCGTGCGAGGGGACCGGGTGGGGGTGGGTACCCCCTGCCCCTGCCCTGCCGACATGCCGCGGCGTGAGCTCGTGCCCGTTGCGTTGGGGCAGTAGGCGCGCGGGTGCTGGCGTGGCAGATTCCCCGGCCGGCCGGGGAATTTTGCCCCTGTTGCTAACTAGCGAGAATACACGTTAGCGCTAGTTGGGCGTGACTGCGACCGTGCCGACCGTGCCGACTGGCGCGTGCCGACCGATGCGGTAGACTGGCGGTGCATGCGCGAGTGTAGTCAAGTGTAGCAGGCAACGCGCAACGCCGACACACACACGCCGACGGTAGCGACATGACGAAACGGGGCGACGTGCAACGGCCGCGCTTGACCGAACGGCAAGCAGCGTACGTGGCCAGTGTGATACGGCACAACGGCAATAGAGCAGCTGCGGCGCGCGAGCATGGCGTAACGCCGGGCGCGGTGCATGATGCGATCAAGTCACCCGGGCCCATGGCGGTATTGACACAAGCGATGGCGGAGCGAGGCCTGACGGCCGGCAAGCTGGCCGAGAAAGTATCTGAGCTCCTGGAAGCGCAACGGGCGATTGTGGTGATGGGACCTCGCGGTGAAGGCGCGAGCGTGCAGTACGGTCCTGATGGCCAGACGCAGTTAGGCGCGGCGCGGTTGGTGACGGATGTATGGGAGCGGGCGGCGCGGCATGAACAACGGGTGGCGGAGGCGGCGGCGCGGCCGGACGTGGAAGCGCTGGCCAGGCTATCAGATGATGAGTTATTGGATGCGCTGGCGCGGCGTGGACGGGGACGGGCGCGGCCGGCCGGGCCGATAGAGACATCGCTGGCGCCAGTTCAGGACCTCGCGGATCCTGAGACCGAATAGGCACGCGGGTGCTGGCCGAATGCCCTTGACATCCTGATAAGGTATGTTGTACACTACTCCCATGGTCACCGTGTGGTGACTGATTGGGCCGTTGTCGCGGCCGTAGACCGGGAGCACATCATGAGCCATCCGCGTGACCCCATCACCGCCCCCACGACCCATCTGGCGCTGGCCGCCGCGCTCACGGCCATTGGTTTCCACGGCGTGGCCGTCACCGCCGACGGCCAGCGTTGGACGGTCACCATCGCCACGCCGCCGGACAACCGTCTGGCCTTCAGCAACGATACCGGCGTGTGGGCACTGTCCGACGAACAGAATCCGCTCACCGTCGGGGATCACTCACCGCTAGACACGGGCGGGCATCCGGTTCCGGCCGATGCCCCGGCGGCCGTCGTGGCCGATGCAATCCTGCGCGTCTACGGGTAGGGCCATTGGCCCCTCACATCCGGCCCGGGACATCCGTCGTGGGCCGTCGTGAGTGGCGGATTGCCATTCTGTTCGGGCCGTTGCCGCGGCCGTAGACCGGGAGAATGTACGATGTTGGCGCAGGGATTTGGGACAAAGGGAGTGTCGCGCAATAGCAAGCTTGGCGCGGTGGCCGCCACGTACCGCGCGGTGGGATTGGACAAGGCGAATTGTCCACACGAGTGCCCGTTGCTGGCCAGCGGCGCCTGCTATGCGTTGGGCGGCATGGTCGCCTTTCAGCAGCGACGCGCGGCGCGTGAATCGTTTGATGTCGCGGCATGGCTCGGTGCGTTGCCCGTATCGGCCGCCGTTCGGCATCTGGTATCGGGCGATCTGTTTCAGGATGACGCGCCCGATAGCGCGTACATCGGTGGCATGCTGGCGGGGCATGCCGCGCGGCCAGACCTGCGCGGGTGGGGATATACGCATGGGTGGCGGCGCCTGTTGCCTATGGCCGTCAATAGCGCTGGCGTGTGCGTCAATGCGTCCACCGAGACGGCCGACGATGCCGCGCGCGCGCTGGCGGCCGGATGGGCCGTTGTGCAGGTGGTCGCGTCGGACCATGCCGCATTGACCGAGTGTGAGACGCATGTCACGCGCGTCTGTCCCAATCAGACACACGGTGTCACGTGCGATCGGTGCATGCTGTGTGCCAGGCCGGCGCGGCGCATGCGTGGCAAACCGCTCGTGATTGCGTTTCGCGCGCATGGGCATAAGACGCGCCTGGCCAATGAGACGGTCGCGCTGGCCGACAATCCCATGGCCGATACGGCGGCCGATGAATGGGATGTCGCGTCCGGTATCCGTGAACGTGCAGTGACGCGCGACTAACGCGCCACCACCAATCCTACGGGCCCGGCCGATGATGCCGGGCCCGTTGACGTTAAGCGCGCCAGCATGCCGACGCTGGCGCGTCCGCCGCTAAGCGCCAGGCCGGCCGGGCCCGGTTCATCGGCCGGCGTCGCCGATCGGCATCAGCCGGGCGCCTGGAGAGGATTGGGCCAGCACCGGTCGGCGCACCCAACGCAGGCCCAGACCGGGCCGAGGCGGGCTCGTGCCAGTCCGGCCCCGCGGTCGGGCCGAGCGCAGCATGTGGAGAACGCGGACCCAGATCGGCCCAGCCCAGGCGACATCCGTCGTGCCGACCGAGGCGATGACGCCATCCCGACCGCGACCGCGACCGCGAGCGGCAATCCCTGGACCGCGACCGACCCTTGCATTCCTGGCTCGTATGGTGTACACTACCTTCAGTCGTGGTCACCTGGACCGCGACCGACCATCACAACCGCGAGGAGCATGCCCGTGATCGCGAACATTGACGAGGCCTACCAGCACTTCGAGTCCCTGCACGGTGGGGCAACACCCATCCGTACCCACGACGACCTCCGCATGGTCATCTACGAGGTCGGCTATACCTACGAGACGCTCGACCAGAACTTCTGGGACATTCTGTTCTCGTCCGGCTGGGCCTGGGGCGAGGTCGAAGACCTGCCCGTCGCCATCGTCCGTGACTATGCCTACGCCAGTGAGTAAGTCCGTGGACCGCACCAGCATCTACATGGATGCCGCCGAGGCCGAGGTCCTGCGCGAGCTGGCCTCGGAACTCGGCCTCGTCCAGCATGTCGGCGGCGGCGCCAAGTATCAGGCCGGCTCACTCTCGGGGCTCATGCGCTTCCTGGCCGCCGCGGCCATGACCCCCCATCGGCCCCAGATCGTCCAGTTCCTGACGGCCCTTCAGGCCCTGACCGTACCGGCGACCGTGACTGACGGCCGCTAACCAGCACCACACCGGGAGAACATGACCATGACCGCAACCGTGACCTTTACCCGCTACACCTACGACAACCCGGCCCTGCTGCCCGTCGAGCGCGACGAGGACGGGTCCTGGATTGAGGCCGGCGTGGCCGATTGGGATGCCACCATGACCGCGGCCGGCTTCGACCCGACCGACGACCGCGTCGGCATCGGCTTCCTGATCGAGGATTGGAACGGCCATCGGCCCGGCTCCCTGGTCGTATCGGCCGCGACCGTGACCGGCCACCCGTTCGCGGTGTCCGACGACCCCGATGCCGATGGCTACGGGTGGCAGGACAGCGGCCGCTAAGAATCGAAGTGGCCAGCACGCGATTGCCGTCGCTGCTGGCCGTGATGACGCGACACCGGGAGGATACGCGCCATGCCACAGTCTAGCACAATCACCCAGCAGAACCGGATCGATCGGGCCTACGCCAAGGCCCATGAACAGGCCCGCGTTGGCAACCTGCCGACCGCGATTACGGCCCGCGCCTGGTCCAATGGCATCACCCGCTGGCGCTATTCCGTCGCCAGTCGCACCACTGGGGGCGATGTCTGGTTGGTCGACCTGACCGACACGCATGGCACGCTCGTGACCGCGTGTGATTGCCCCGCCACGGGCGTGTGCTGGCATCGCGCCGCCTGTCGCCTGGCCCACACCGGGCAACTCACTGCCCACCGGCCTGTTCACCCCATCGCGTCGGCCATGGCGGCCGACTAACCCTGTATCCAGAAAGGACCACGACCGTGACCATCCCTCGCACCGCATCCCTCGTCCTCGCCGGCCTCGTCCTGACCGCGAGCCTCACCGCGTGTGGCAGTGGCCCGCGCCAGTCCTTCGAGAAGGACTACCAGGACTACCAGATGGAGCAGATGGAGCGCCAGAACATCCAGAACCAGATCGAGCAGCGCCAGGCCGATATCCAACGGGCCGTCCGCGACGAACTGAACCGCCAGCGCCGGCCCTAGGTCAGAAAGGACCACGACCATGACCGATCACATCCCCGTCCCGCTCGTCCTCGCCATCGCCGAACCCGGTGGCGCCTGGCACGTCGAGACGCTCACCCTCTGGTATGCCCCACCACCGCCCACCGATCATGACACCCTGGAGCAGGACGCCATCGACGCCTGGATCGGCGCCAACCCGCGTGCCGACGCGGTGCATCTGTGGCTGATGGAGGATGATGGCTGGGAGGAGGACGCGGCGGTCACCGAGCTGCGGGAGCGTCGCCGCCGTGACACCCTTCTGGAGCCCGACGACTTCCCGCTCTAGACCACCCGCCTCACTGACGACCACGACCGCCCCTGGCTTCACCGCTGGGGGCGGTCGTGTGTCCGGCGTAATAGAGCCGGCGCTCCAGGTCCGTCATCCCCGCCGTTGGATCGCGTGGAACCGGATCTATCTCTTTGGTCTTCTCTGTAAAGGATAGGTTCTGGCCGTCCTGTGCAATCGTCGTGGCGTTCCTGTGGAATTGATTTGGCGCTTTTGTACATTCGATCCATCGCTGTTCCAGCATGTCGAGGTCCACCCGATAGTGCAGGATCGGGGGCACACCGCGACGCGCAATCTCGACCAGCCCTAGGTCACGTAACTTGGCCTTGGCCGTGTCCTGCTCGCGCCGCGTGAGTCCCGTTTCGCTCGCGATCGCCTCCTGCGTCTTATAGATCCAGCCATCAGGGTCGTGCCCTTTGTCACCCCACCAGATCAGATGGCAGAGCAGGATCGTCGCATTGACACCACCCACGACCGGACACAGGCTCGGCCAGTAGATGACCGGGCGCCCGAGGTCGCGCAGGTAGTCGCCCAGTCTCATGGCTGCCGCCACCGGGACCACCAGGCCCGCGCCGTCCCATCCCGTGTCGCGTCCCGATGCTGTCCAGCCATGTCCCGCAGGCTCGCGACGTCGGCCCGCAGCGCCAGCACCTCGGCCAGGATGGCCGCCTGCTGCTCCTGCTGCCGTTCGATCACCCGCACCAGTCCCGCCACCACCGCGTCATGGTAGCCGCGCAGTGCATCCCACTCGCCCAGCACTGGCGAGGCATCGGCCAGCGTTGCCAGCGCCACCGTGTCCTGCCCGGCGTCCTGTCCCGTGTCGTGTCCCGGCTCAGTCGCACCGGTCCCGTCGAGGAGCACCAGCCATTCGCTGCTGCCTGGCGGCTTGATCGCCTGGAGCTGGCGGCGCCGAATGCGCTTGCGGATACTGTCGGGCTTGACGCCCAGCAGCGCCGCGGCCTCGGCCACCGGAACGTAGCGGGACTCAGCCGTGCCGTCCTGTCCCGTCATCACGAACCGCCCCACTCACCAGTCGAACTCGTGCCAGTAGGCGATCACCACGCCGGCAATGTGCGTGTCGTCTGCGCGCATCGTCATCTGGCCCTCGTTCGACTCCAGCACCAGCCCATCCGTCATGCTCACCAGTCGCTTGACGTGATGCTCGCCGTCCGACCGCACCGCCACCAACTGCCCCGGTCGCCGCGACACGTCCGGGTCGACCACGATCATGTCGCCGTCGTTGATCGTCGGGGAGAGGCAGTCGCCCCGCACCTCGACCGCGAACCGATTGCCCGGCAGTCGTCGCCGCCGTTTCGGCTTCCACAACACCTCGTCGTCGATCGACCGCCCCCGCCCCGCCGACGCGCCACCGAGCACTGGCAATGCCTCGTAGTCGTGCTCGATCTCCCGCAACCACCGTGCGGCCCGCGTCACGGCTTCACTCAGCGGTCGCGCTTCCCGGCCCTCCTCCTCGTCCAACGACGGATGCCCGGCCCGCCGCATCACCTCGCTGTAGTCCACCCCAAGGAACTCAGCCAGCCGCTTGCAGTTCGCCGGACGCGGCTTCAATCCCCGATTGATCCAGCGATTAATGGCCGCCCCGTCGACGCCAATCGCCCGCGCCAGCGCCGCCTGGTCGACCCCACGATCGGCCATCTGATCCTTCAACCAGTGCCCGAACTCCGTCTCCATTCCCAGATTGTATAGGGCGGTTGACATGGGTCAATCCAGGCGCTACAATACGTGACAGGCATCAATCAAGGGGGCGAGATGACACGCACGTACCGAGCAGGCTGGCGCGGGCACACGCGCTCACCGTACACCCGCACCGTCATCCTCGATGTCATCCACCGGGGCGGTCGACGGCAGTCGTGGGTTGCTGAACAGATGGGCATTACCGACCAGCATCTGTCACGGGTCGGGCGGGGCCACCTGCCCATCAGCAATGAGTTCGTCGCCGCCGCCTGTCGCGTCCTGCAACTGCCGCCATCGGCCCTTTTTTTTGCCGATCCATTGCGTGATGTCATGCATGAGCGCGAGACTGCACGCACGGAAGTGGTGGCGTGATGGCCACACCACGCCCGTGCGGGCGTCGGGGATGACGATGCCGCAGCCATCGCGGCCGACCAATCACGTCGCGGCGTCGGTCATGGCCCAAACATGACTGACGATCTCCGGTTCACCCGCAGCATAGCACACCACACATGTGATGTACAGGACACGGCGACCCGGCTCGAGCGTTTGGGCCGCTCGGGCTGGGTCAACCGCCCACCCACGCCCCTGCACGACGTAATGGAGATTCTATGTTAACCGGACCAGACCAGCGAGACAAGCCATTTCAGCCGATGGGCTGGCCATTGGCGGCACACGTCAACATCGCCGTTCAGGCCCGGCAGCAGGCCGAGGTCCAGCGGCGCCGGGCCGAGCAACTGGAGCGGCGCAACCGTCGCCTCCGCTCGGCCGCCAGCATGAGTTGGGCGCTGTTCGTGACCGTGGCCATCACCGCCGCCGCGATCGGCGCGACGGCCGGCTATGCGTTCGGCTCCGGTCTGCTCGGTTGGATGTCACGATGACGACCGCGTTGCGCGACATCAGAAGCTTCCCCGGCCTGCTGGCCGATCTGCGCGAGGCGCACGGCTGGTCGCAGTCCCGGCTGGCCGTCGAGGTGGGGCTGGACACGAGCTTCATCTGCATGCTCGAACGCGGCCGGCGCCAGCCCTCGGTCACGACCGTGGCCGCGCTGGTGAAGGGGCTCGAACTCACGCCGGGGGATGCCAGCCGGCTGTTCGTCGCCGCGGGGCTCTTGCCGCCCGGCCGCTGGGTCGTGCTCGACTCCGACGCCGATGTGCTGATTCGTGCGGCGCAGGAGGGGCAGGCATGAGCACCCTCACGATGGGCGAATTGTTCGCGGGAATCGGGGGATTTTCCCTGGCGGGCGACCGGGCCGGTATGACCACGCTCTGGTCAGTCGAGATCGATCCGATTGCCAGGTCGGTGCTGGCCCGCCACTGGCCGGACGTGACCCGCTACGAGGACGTGACCACCGTCAGCGGCCACGACCTGGCGCCAGTCGATGTCATCACGGCAGGCTTTCCCTGCCAGGATCTGTCAGTGGCGGGCAAGCGGGCGGGACTGGAGGGCGCCCGCTCGGGGCTGTTCTGGGAGATCACGCGCATCGTGACCGAGATGCGGGAGGCAACCGGTGGCCGAAGTCCAACTGTCGTTGTTCTCGAAAACGTCCCAGGCCTCGTCAGTGCCGACGACGGACGAGCTTTTGCTCATGTCATCCGCGGGCTGGGGGAGTGCGGGTGTCTGGCAGTTGGATGGAGAATTTTGGACGCGCAATATTTCCGAATTCCCCAACGACGGCGGCGTATCTTCCTTGTCGGAGATCTTGGTGGCAGACGCTCCTCGTCGATACTGGCTCTCGCCGACGGCCTGTCGGGGCATCCTGCGCCGCGCCGAGAAGCGGGGCAAGCAGCTCCCGCCAGCCCTTCAGGCGGCTCTGGAAGCGGTGGCGGCGCAGACCTAGCCCACGCCCTCCGAGGTCGCCACAACCACAGCCACCGGGAAGACAGCGATACGATCGTCGCCTTCGACTGGCAGGCCAGCGCGGGCAACGACGAGTCGTGGCGCGGCAAAGGTCGCCAACATATCGTCCGGTCGGGCGACTATGCCGGGGCGCTCTCGGCCACCCGCGTCGATGCCGTCGGCTACCAGGCCACGGGTGACGCCTACTGGCGCGAGGGGGTTGGCCCCCTCGCCGCCTCCGACGACAACGGCAGCAACCACGTCGTGGCCGTCGATATTTGGAATCACACCATCGACGAGAACGTGAGCACGACACTTCAGGCCTACAACGGGTCGAAGGCGCACGTCCTCGCCGCCTCCGACGACAACGGCAGCAACCACGTCGTGGCCAGCGCCATCACCGCCAGCGCCGGTCATCACGGCCACAGCAGCCCGCGGGGCGACGGCTCCGACAATCTGGTCCTCGGCTTCTACCCGACCAACCGCCAGCCCGAGCATGGCAACTACGAGGACGTGTCGCCCACGCTCAAGGTCGGCAGCGGGAGCGGCGGCAACCCGCCCGGCGTCCTCGCCTTCAGCAGCAAGGACAGCGGCGGGGATGTCGTGCCGACATCCCCCACCCTGCGCGCCATGAACTACGACCAGTCGCACCTGAACGGCGGCGGGCAGGTCGCCATCGCCAACACCATGACGGTGCGGCGATTGACCCCGCTGGAGGCAAGCAGACTCCAGGCGTACCCCGATGGGTGGATACCCGACACCATCGCTGACTCCCACCACTATAGGCTGCTCGGGAACTCGGTCTGTATCGCCGTCGTCGAGTGGCTCATGCGCCGCGTCGTGGCGGCGATGACCGAATGAGTACGACCGCCGTCTGGCAGGTGCCCAGTCACACCCGCTCCGATGTCGTCCATCGGGTGACGCTCCAGCCAGACGGCAGCTTGAGTTGCAGTTGCGAGGCCGCGATCCACGGGCGGTGGACGTGCCGCCACCGGACCGCCGTCCTCATCATCGAAGAGGTTCAGCCATGCCGTTCGACCCGAAACCCTACTTCCTCCGGCTCAAAGGCAAGGACTACCTCCCGGTAGCCGCCCGCCTGGCCTGGCTGCGCGAGGAACATCCCGACGCCGCTGTCGTCACGAAACTCCTCGAGCACGAGCAGGGCGCCTATGCCCTGTTCCGCGCCGCCATCACCATCCCGAACGGCGGCAGCGCCACGGGCTGGGGCAGTGAGACGGTCGAGGATTTCGGCGATTATCTGGAAAAGGCTGAAACAAAAAGTCTCGGCCGGGCGCTGGCCGCACTCGGCTACGGCACCCTGCACGCACTGGAACTGGACGAGGGCGATAGCGTGGCCGACTCGCCGATCGAACGCCGGGCGGCGCCTGCTCCAATCGCCCCACGCGAGGAGCCGAACCCCGAACTCGAGGCGGCGAAAGCCAGCCTAGTCGCCGCCATGCAGGCCGAGAAGTGGTCGCTGGCCCGCGTCATCGAAACGGCCGGCTTCGTCTGGCCACACATCACCAGCAAGGAAGACCTCGGCACGCTGACGCCGATCCAACTGACGCGCCTGGCCGAGGTCGTGACCGGCGAGTCGATCATCAACCTCGATGTCCACGGCGTGAAGCGCATCATGCCGGCCGCGGTGGCGATCGGCATGGCGTCGTAACCGGAGGGTTCCATGTCGATTGACTGGCACATCGTGCCCGCACTGGGCGACCGGCCCCAAACCTACGTCAACCTGTCACACATCACGCGCATCGCCGTGACGGGCACGGGCACGACCCGGCGCGCCTTCGTCTGGGTCGCCGGCCACCGGGGGCCGATCGAACTCGACAGCCCCGCCACCATCGCGTTGCTCGCCCACATCGATGACGACATTGCGCACGGACCACACTAATCCGATCGCGGCGGGTCACGGTGGCCCGCCTTTTTTGTTGCCTGACGGGGAAGGAGCCACCACATGCGCTGGTTGGGACGGAGCCGATAGTGCCGCGCCGCTTCAATCACGGCCAGCACGTCACGCTCTATCTCGTCGGTGATGGGCGCTGCGCGCGCTGCGGTGACGAGCTGCCAGCCAATTGGCACGCCGACCATCGCCATCCATTCGCGCGGGGTGGCGCAACGGACATTGCGAACGGCCAGGCACTGTGCCCGGCCTGTAATCTGCACAAGGGGGCGACGGTGGAGGGGATATCGGTATGGCCAGGGGATCGACCACTCCGGTTGTGGCAGACGGACGCGCGGACCCGGTGGGTCCATCACGGGAGCGCTGACTTTCTGCTGGTGGCCACGCCCGGCGGCGGCAAGACGCAGGCCGCCCTCCGTATTGTCTCAGAGCAGTTGCTGGCGGGCCATGTGGACCGCGTGGTGGTGATCGTTCCCACCGACCACCTCCGACGCCAGTGGGCCAACCATGCCGCCGCCGTGGGCCTCCAACTCAATCCCGATTGGGAGAACGCCGGACCAGACGGGCCAGGCATGTGCGGCATCTGCGTCACCTTCCACCAGGTTGCGCGCGCACCGGATGTTCACGCCTTGTTGTGTCGCAAGGCGCGAACCCTGGTCATCATCGATGAAGTCCATCATGCGGCGACGACCCGCGCCTGGGGTGATGCCCTGCGCGCCGCCTATGGTGGCGCCTGGAAGCGCCTGCTGCTGAGTGGCACGCTGTTTCGCTCTGACAGTCTGGCGATCCCGTTCGTGTCCTATGTCGACGGGCGCAGCGTGGCGGACTTCACCTACACCTACGGCCAGGCGTTGGGCGAGGAGGTCGTGCGCGCGATCCACTTTCCCAATTACGAGGGCGACCTGACCTGGCGCTATCGTGATCAGGTGATCCGCGCCGCGTTTCGGGACGCCATTCCCGAGGACCAGGCGAGACGACGCCTGCGGACGGCGCTGGACCCGGCGGGAGAATGGCTCCCGGCCATCATCCGACAGGCCGACGAGCAATTATCGACGGTCCGTCTGGGTGGCCATTCCAGAGCCGGTGGCCTGATCGTCTGCGTCGACATGTGGCACGCGCGCCGCGTGGGTGACCTCGTGGCACGCATTGCCGGCGAGGCGCCAACCATCGTTGTGTCGGATGACCCTGATGCCTCCGACAAGATTAGCGCCTTTGAACGGGGCGGGCAGCGTTGGCTCGTGGCGGTGCGGATGGTCAGCGAAGGCGTCGATGTGCCACGCCTGCGAGTTGGCATCTACGCCACCAACATCATCTCAGAACTCTATTTCCGCCAACTGGTTGGGCGCTTCGTCCGCGTGGTGCCGGGCATTGGCGCGGCCGAGCAGGCCGCCTGGCTCTATCTGCCGGCTGACGAAACGCTGGTGAGTTACGCCTACACCATCAAGAGCGAGCGGGACCACCAGTTGAACGAACTCCAGCAGCAAGAAACCCGACTGCGCGAGGCGGCGGCCACGGACGACGGCAAGACGACGGGCCTGTTCACCCCGCTCAGCGCGAATGACGCCGAACTGGTGGACGTCATCGTGGGCGAGGACCGGTTCACCGCTGGTGACCTGGAAGTCGCGCGTGGTGTCCGTCTGCAAGCCGACCTGACCTCCCTGTCCGATGCCCAGGTGGCCCGTGTGCTGCGCATTGCTGGCCGGTTGCCGGCCGCCGAGGCCACCGTGACGGCCGCCCGCGAGGAACAGGCCCAGCAGCAGACACCGATCTATCTCCTGCGGCGCAATCTGCGGAATCAGTGCGTGCGCCTGGTCAATCGCCTGGTCGCGCAGACCGGCGCCGATCAACAAACCATCAATCGCTGGTTGGCAAGCGCGACTGGAGCCTATGTCAATGAAGCGAGCATCGAGCAACTCGAGCAGCGCCGCGATTTGCTGCTCATCGAACTTGAGAGGAAGCGTGATGGAACCCAATCCGCTCGCGGTTAACGGCATGGTCGTGGCGGATTTGCGATCGATGTTGCAGAGCGGCAGCCGCGGCCTGAACGTCGTGCCGAGTCTGGTCAAGGAGATCATTGTGGGTGACATGTGGCGCGAACGGGTGGAACCCGGCACCGGGCATGTGGTGCCGTTCGACTCGTTCGCCGCGTTCGTTGCCACGGCGCCACTCGAAGGATTGGGCGGGGATGTGGCCATGCTCCGGCGCATCTGTGCCGACGACCCCGAGGCGTTGCGGTTGCTCCATGAGGTGACCGCGCAAGCGCAGGGGGAACGAACCGACCTCCATTCTAATAGAAGTGAGGTTGATGCCGACAGACACCAGGGCACCACCCGCGCCTATACCGTTGCCCGCCTGGCCACCGAACGGCCCGACCTGTACGAGCGGGTGAAGTCCGGCGACATGTCGGCCCATGCGGCGGCGATCGTTGCCGGCTTTCGCCGGCCATCAATGACCGTGCCCACGGATGTGCCGGGGTTGGCGCGGGCGCTGCGCCGCCGCCTCTCGACCGATGACCTGGCCACACTCATCGTGGCGCTGAAGGAGCAAGGATGCGTGCACGGCTCATCAAGCCAGGGTACTTCCGCGACGTGAAGTTGTTGGCCTTGCCGCCGCTCGCCCGCCTCTTGTTCGCGGGCCTGTGGACGTTGGCAGACCGCATGGGTCGTCTCGACGACGATCCATTGCAAATCAAGATCGACGTGCTGCCATACGATGATGCCGACGTGCATGCCATGCTCGACGATCTGGCCGACGTTGGCGTGATCCGCCGGTATCAGGCCAATGGCCACGCCTATATCCAGGTCGTGAACTTCGTCAAGCACCAGTCGCCAAACGTGCGTGAACCGAAAAGCATCATACCGGCACCTGACGAGCACAGTACCGGTACCACGCCTACGGTACCAGAGCGGTACCAGAGCGGTACCAGAGCAGAAGCAGAGAAAGAAGACCTCGCGCGCGAGGCGCCGGCTGCGCCGGCCGTCGTCATGGACCAGCCCTTTGCGCTGTGGGACGTGCTGTGCGAGGAGAGCGACGCCGACGAGGCCAGTCTGCCGCCCAGCTTCAAGAAAAAGCAGTTGGGCAAGGCGAAAGCCCTGATCGCGCAGGGCTATGGCGTCGTCGCCGTGCGGGCCTGTTTGCGCTACCTGAAGAGCCAGGACTGGCGCACCAGCACCGTCGACCTGTTCACCGTCGAGCACGAGATCGGCAAGTGGCAGTTGGCCGGAAAGCCAACCACGGCCATGCCAGCCCGTGCCTCGCCCAACGCCAAGCCGGATCGGACTGAAGGCACAGAGGCAGGAGCAGTGACATGGATGCGACGACACGGAATCCAGGCGGCACCATCGTAATCGGCGGCCACATCGCCGATGGCGCGGTGGACTGCACCAGTCCTTTCACGGCCGAGATTGGCCAGTACGCCCACCGGCTTGTCATTCCCGGCAGCATCCACCCGGTCCACGGCGAACGGCGATTCGCGTTCAACGCGGGCTGGACCTGGGATGCCGAACGCCACGGCTGGCAACGGACAGCCTGACGACACCCACGGCGGGACCGGCCGCAACCCGGCCCGCCAGAAACGAGGAACGTGTTCGTGTCCGCTCACCTCCACAACGTCCACCACCACCAGCCGGCACCAGCCCTCACGCTGCTTCCACGCCCACCGAAACCACGCTGGACGGCATCAGACGACGCCCTGCTGGTGGCCGCCTACGGGCAGCACACCGCCGCCGACCTGGCCGCGACACTCGGCCGCAGCGTCCACGGTGTCCGCTGGCGGGCTCGCACCCTGGGCCTGGCCACCGGCCAGCATCCCTCGCACCAGGCTCGCACCCAGGCCGAGGTCGCCCGCCTGCGGGCCGAGAACGACCACCTGAAGCATGGCGCCCTGGACGCTGCCCACGCGCCAACGGCCGACGCTCGCCGCCTGGCGGTTATGCTCGCGTACCGCCTCCAGGTCATTGACCCTGAGGTGGCGGCGGTGGTGCTGGGCGTGCCGGTGGCGCGGCTGCCGGTCGAGGTCGGCAAGGCGGCGGCGATGGGGCTGGACGTGGCGCGGGATGCGCTGGGGAGGGACGCATGAAGGAACGACGGCCACGGTTGCAGATGTCGGTCACGGTGCGCTTCACCCCGGCCGAGGCCGATGCTATTCGTGACACCGCCCAACGCTGGGGGCTCACCTACTCGGAGGTCGTGCGGCGGGCCGTCGCGGCCTACACCAGTCCGGTGACGATCACGGCCGGGTCGTCGGCGGTGGTGCTGGAGAGGACGCCATGATGCTGCTCGCGCTGTTCGAGGAGTGCTCGACCTGGGTCAGCCGCATCGACGGCACCCACGCCTGCATCTGGTTTTCGTGGGTGGCCCACTGGACGAGCCTGCCGGTCTGAAGCCCACGCTAGAAAGCGCGAGAAGCGTGCTGTAGTGGCCGCTAAGACGCGGAAGGGATCATTTCAAGGCAGTACACGTTCTGCGCGAGGGCTTAGAATCGATTCTAGCCCCAAAACCGATCCAGGAGGGTCGCCGTGAGCCACGTCGTGAACCCCGACACGTTGACGCGCCAGTTGCCAGAAAAGGATTTGCGTGAGAACGTCATCGAGATGGCTCGCTGGCTCCAGTGGTTGGTCTATTTCACGCATCGCAGCGATCATAGCCCGGCTGGTTTCCCAGATTTGGTGTTGCTCGGGCCGCGTGCGACGATTCTCTACATCGAGCTGAAGCGAGACGATCGCGCCCGCCTGCGGCCAGAGCAACAAGTATGGTCTGAGCGCCTGCTGGCCGCCGGTCAGGACTGGCGGAAGTGGACCTGGACATCCTGGACCAGTGGAGAGATTGAGCGCACGTTGAAAGAGGACTAGGTGCTGGTGATCGAGCCGGTCGTCGACGATGTCGCGCTCCGCAACCTGGCCGCCGCCATCTGGCGCCAGGTCGCTCGCGATCTCACCAGCCGCTCGCCTGACCTCCGCGTCACCGCCCGCGACTGGCTCTTGAGCGAGGCCGCCGTCGTCTGGGCGACCCACTTCGACCCGGCTATCGATGAGCCCGCCATCGTCATTCAGGCCGTCCTCATCGGCGGCCGCCCCGTCCGCCACACCCGCTACACGGCGCGGCAGCGGGCCGTGCGCTAGCAGTGGGCGATCTCCTCCATGTTTCGGCAACGACGCCTCGCGCAGTGATAGATCGTGCTCAGGATGTGGCCCTCCGCCTCGCTGAACCCGAGCGCCACGAACGCCTGCCAGATGGTCGGCTGCGCGCCAAGCGCCAGGCCAAGCGTGCAGATGCGACTGGCCCAGACATGGACATGCTGGGGGATGGACTCGCAGTCGTCGCCCCAGTCCTGACTGGCGCCGTCGGCCCACCAGTCGCGTGAGCAGGGGTCTTCGGTGGCCGGCACGCGCTCGAAAATGCC
>Ga0210380_10000124_pt1 | contig 44184 bp, 56 predicted proteins | sample PLM4_5_coexredo_FD_155476 | JGI IMG/M metagenome (GOLD analysis project Ga0210380, IMG submission 155476) | Groundwater sediment microbial communities from an aquifer in East River, Colorado, USA - PLM4_5_coex redo | ecosystem: Environmental > Terrestrial > Soil > Riparian zone | place: USA...
ATTGCCTGCGCCAGGGCCGTCGTCAGGATGTCGCAAGCCTGCCGCCACGGCAGCCGCTTGCCCAGCTGTCGCGCCTTGCGCTTGATGCGCTGCGCCTCGCGCTTTTTGTATTCCTTCATGGTTTTGCCCTCGGTGGAAAAGCCCGCATCACGTCTTCGCGGTTGAGCATGACCCACAGCTTGTGCGGTGGCTTGTCGTCGCGTCCCAGCCAGCGCCACAACGCCTTGCACTGCTTCCGCGACAACGTGTTCACTGCCAGGGTGTGATGCTCGGCCAGCCAGCGCCCGACTAGCGGGAAGTCGTACTCGCGTTGCTTGGCATCGACCAGCTTGATGCGGATCGACGGCATCCATTCGTATTTGTACTGGACGTTGCGATGCTCCATTAGCCTGACACCCTTTCGTCCTCCAGCTCTGACGCCTGTTGCCCTTGTGCCTTCTGCCGCTCCTGCGCGTCGTGCAGCATATGCGCGATGCTCGACACCGTCGCCCACTTGTCGTGAAACATCCGGCGCAGGCCGTACTGCGCGCACTGGCTGTCTGCAATCGGGGCCACTCCATATCTGGAAAGCAGATCAGCGAGCAGCTCAGCCGCGTGACGCTCGTCTGTCTCTGGATGCCCCGGCATGCGGCTCATAGCCTGATGCCCTTGCTTGGCTCTGCCGGTGGCGGGATGAAGAAGCCGCGTGGCTTCTCGACATGCACCTCGCGCAGCGGTGCCAGCTTCCAGCTCAGCGCCAGATAGCGGAATGCGTCAGCCGGGTGCGAGGTCCAATCGTGCATGTCGCTGGCCTTGAACGCCTTTTTTTCATCGTCCCATTCTCTTCTGTACTGCTCCAGCGCCGCGATGCCTGTCTCCTCGGTGCGCGGATGAAACACGCTGAGCGCCAGCGCCCGGCGCACTGCGTTGCGACCGTCCTCGACCGTCGCGCTGGGTACGAGCTGCGGGTTCAGCCCCATCAACCGCATTGTCTCCACCCTGGTGCGGCCCGCCAGCCATTCACGCACCTTGGCGTCGTGCGGCACGAAGTCTACACCACGCCGCCAGCCGTGCTGCTGCTCGCGCTTCTCGATCTCGTTGAGGTAATGCTCCAGGCCTACGCCAGAGCTGGCGTAGTGATCCAGCACGAACAGCTGCGCGCCAACGGCGCAGAACCACCAGATCGAGGTGTCGCTGCCGACACCCAAGTCCCAGGCGCGGTGGACGTACTGGTTGTCGAGCGGCTCGATGGGCAAGATGCGGCCCTCGTCGCGGAGCTGCGCCATCTCCAGTGCGTAGTACGCGCCAAGTATCGACGCTGACCAATCGCAATAATATTCCTGCAAGAACTGGGCGCGTCCAAAGTCGCTGCCGTACAGCGCACGGTACTCACGCTGTGTCTCGTCGAGCTGGTCCTGCGTCAGCGCGCCAGTGTCCTCGACCGTCAATCGCTCTGCGAACCATCCCGGCGTCTGCGCCGCGTAGGCGTACATCGCATGCGCGTGGTTCCTGCCCCTCGGTGTCGTGATGAACGTCGCCCAGCCGCCGTTCTCCTCCAGCATCGGTCTGAGGTAGCCCCAGGCCGCCGGGTTGCTCAGCGCGTATTCGCTGAACACCACTCCTGCCGCAGAGCTGCCAACTGTACGGTCGTATTCATCACTGCCAATGCAGCTCCACGTCGAGCCGTTGACCAAGCGTATGTGCATATCGGTATCGCGTGTCGAGGCGCGCAGCTCTGCCGGAAATGCCTCATCAATACGCCGCAGCCCGGTGTGAGGATTAACAGCATCCCAAATCGCCTTTCGTGCCTGCGCGTACTCAGGCAGCATGTGCCAATAATTACCTTGCCGTTCAAACGCACTGATCGCGGTGTGATGTAAACAAACGTCATCTTTCCCGGCGCGTCTGTGCCACACAGCCATCGCTCGCTTGCCGCCCTCGCGTAGGTAGCGCCACAACGGCATCTGGTGATGGCGTGGCGTCCACTGATTGTGCGGCAGCGAGATGTCAATCATAGCGCAACCGCACGGTAGCCACCCAATAGTCCCGGTTAACATCGTCAAGTCTGAACACAAACCATCGATGCAGATTGTGTTCGACAATCGCCAGCGCCGGGATGTCGCGACCGATAGCAGCTCGCGCCTTCCACCGTCGCCTGCTGTCGCGCTTCTTCATGCAGTATCCCGCATCAGCATGTCCTCGATCACCTCGACATCGACGCAGCGCCCGCCGTGCAGGAAGTGCCACAACGCCAGCGCATGAAAGTTGGTGAGGTCGCGGGCAATGACGAGGCCATCCAGCTTCTGCTGCAAGCCCCAGCTATCGCCATCGCGGTAGATGATAAACATCGCCGGGTTGGCGCTCGGCGTCACGCCGCTGCTGTTCACTTCTTGCCCTCGATGATGTTGCGAATAGTGATGCGGATGTCGCCCTCGCCGTCAGCGCCGGTCACCGGGCTGGCCGGTCGTCCCCAGCCGCGCTCCCACAGCATGCCGATAGCGCGTAGCTTTGTCTCCTCATCGACGCCCTTCTCGGCCTGGGCGATGCCCGCGACGATGCGGACGGTATTGGGCGTGTAGGCCCGGCACAAAGATCGTATATCGGCTGGTGCTTTAGCCATTTAACTTGGGTGCCTCCCCCTTCTGCTCCAACGCCTCCACGCGCTCACGCAGCGCATCGAGCTGGCTTGTGACGCGGCCTATTGCGGCCAACAACTGGGCATCTGACGCCGCCACGGCAGCCACCAGGGCGCTGTGGACATCAGCTCGCACGTCACGGTCGCCCTGGGCGATCACCGGAATGATTTTGCCGCCGCTCATGCCTGTCCCCAAAGAGAGAGGGCGCGACTGCCCTTGCGGACAATACGCGCCCTCCCGGCCTGTCGTCCAGGCGCAGGCTAGTCCCGGCGTCCCTCCAGCGGACTGATCCACTTAGGGATGAACGGCTTGATGCCGTACTGTATCAGCAGCCGCAGCAGGATGGCAGAGGGTGCCGGTATCCTGGCGGTGCCTTTGGCGTAGCGGTTGGCGGTGCGCTCACTCACGTCGAGGTAGCGCCCGGCTGCGGCCTGCGTCAGCCCCAGCTCCTTGATGGCATTTTTGAACTGGCGCGGTGTCATTACTCGGTCTTGCTGGCTCATGGTCTTGGTTCTCCGTTGGTGATGGATTGTGAGTGGCGCTAGAGCGCCACCCACCGCTTGCCTTCCCACTTGTGGGTCTGCGTCCAGCCCTCGTAGCGGGCCGTGAACTCCTTGATGTCCCGCTTGAGGCTAGTGATGCGGCTGTCGCGCTTGTCGAGGTCGCGAGCCTTGAACTGATCGAACGTCGGCTCGTACTGGTGCGTGAACACGCTATCGACGTTGGCCTTGACGATGTCCGCAAACCTGTCGCGGGTCATGATCAAATCCCGCTTCTCGTAGCGGCCACGGTCACGCAAATAAATCTCATAAGTGTGCGTCACCGGCTCGATCTCGTCAGCCACTGCACACCGCAGATACTCGGCGCGCAGCAACCACTCCTTGAGGTGATCGATCAAATCCTTGACTGCGCTGCGGTCCACCTCCCACGGCAGGCGTTTCGCGCCAAAGCACGAAGCGGTCTGCCAGCCGTGACCTGGGCGGGTGTAGCCGTGATGAGCAATCCTGCCGGATGCGGCGTGGATGGTGCGGTTGCAGCACTGGCAGTGCATCGCCTGCGAGGCATCGATGTCCTTCACCGTGCGCTCGCTGATGAAATACCGGCTGCGGTATTTCTCGTTAAACTTACTGACGATGTAGGCCTCGCCTTCCGCCTTGGTGGCGAACGACAAGTTGCGGTGGGTGTAGTCGCGGCCCCTAAAGGTCTGCTCGACAAGGACAAACTTGGTGGACATGGATAGCTCCTGTTGTGATGAACAGGCCCCTTATACCGACAACCAGTCAGCCCTGTCAACTGGTCAAATACCGCTTGACAGCCCTGACAGGCTGTCGGTATAAGGGCGGCGTTGGTTCATCACACAGGAGGTTTTCTATGACTACCCGCGTCCAAATCCCGGCCTACACTGACCGCTGGATGATGGGTGACCGCTACGGCGAGGTCACCAAGGTCATCCGCGCCTGGGAGCATCACCCCAGCACCAATGGCCTGTCCGTAGCCAAGCGCACGGGCCATGAGATCGCCAGCGTCAAGCTCGACAAGTCTGGCAAGACCGTGCGTGTCATCCTCGCTGACTGCGTGGAGGTCTGACATGACTGCCGTCTATCTCCGCAACTCTCTGGACTGTGTCCTGGGCTGCATCCAGCTCTCGGATGCAGACGCTACCGGCGAGGCCCTGGCCCGCGCCGCCATCGAGCTGATCGAGCAAACGGGTGTGCTGCACGAAGGCGACACCATCACGGTGGAGGCCTGACAATGCGAAACTACAGCGTAGCCATCGACTACCTCGCCACGATGGGCCAGCAATCCTGGCCCGGCTCCTGGCAGGGCCACGTCAAGGCCAACAGCAAGGCGGCGGCCATCGAGGCCGCCATCCACCAGCTCCGCGTCGAGCATGTCGAGCGGCTGACCATCAAAGGCACCTCGGCCCAGGTCAACGGATGGAGCGCGTGATGAGCTACCGTTATCTCGTTCCGCCCATCGTCAACCTCAACGGCAGCTCCCGCCAGGAATTGCTTGATCAGCAATTGGAGGTGCTGTTGGCGCTCGACGTGCTGATCTCCAGAATGCGGCAGGCTGCGCCCCACGCCAGGGATTTTCAGCCCCGCCCCCAGGAGTACATCCCGGCCCGCGAGGCCTGGAACGAGCGGGTCGAGGCCCTGATCGAGATGAAGGGCCAGCTCGCCTCCAACGCCTACTGCATCTCGCAGCAAGGGGACGGACGCGCTACATCGAAGGGATGACAGACCTCCCTCCCAACCTCGCCCAGGCCTGCGAAGCCTGGGCGAGGCTTGAGGCCCACCTGATCGAATACTGCGGACTAGGGCAGGGCGCGCTCCTCGAAAGGGAACGCCCTGCCCTCATTCGTCTTATAGTGGCGGCGCTAGACGGTTCCCCGCCTGCCCCGGCACCCGTCATCGTCAAGGATACGGGAGGCTCCCCGCCTCCCGTGTCTGATCCGTACCCTTCCCAGCCCCTGGTTACAGACCCCACCCGGCTGGTCAGGGGGGTCTGGTACGCCGCTGGCGACCTCCCGGCTCCTGACCTAGCAAGAGCCAGAGCAGACGGTCCCGGCTTCGACTGCCGCCAGTGCGGTCGCCGGGTACGCGGCGCGAGGCATAGTGACCCCAGGCTTCTTTGCCCAACTTGTACGCTGTCAGAAGGCCACTCATCAGCAGGATGAGCAGCAGTCCGGTCACACTGACCGGGAAATCGCTACTTGCGTGATTTTGCGCTTTTGCGCGGATATCGCCGGTTGCATTCCCGGCTATTTCCGGCCATTCCCGGCTGACCATTCGCAGCGGGGTAAAATCGCCCGATTTTACCCCGCTGTCCTCGAATACCCAAGTCGGTCCCTCGGACGAAAGGCTGCTCGCCGTTTTTGGCTCGCTGCTTTTCGTTGCCTCTGGAGGGGGGTTGCGTTTGGAACCTGTTTTTTCGTTCCTAAACGCAACCCCCCAGCACCGCCTGCCCTGGCCGTCACCTGTCCAGCGCAGATTGAACCCGTAGGCCGCCCTCGCCTGCGAGTGCGTCAGGCACTGCGCGCCGTGCGCCCGGTCGATCAGCAGGGCCAGGACCAGCAGCATCATGCTGACGCAGAGCAACAGCATGCTCGCGCTTAATAGCCTCTGCCTCCCGGTCCAGCTCCCAATCATCTGCCTGCCCTCCCCTTTCCGCTGACGAGGTCACCGGAAGCTGCGAATGCAGATACGGCTGCCCTATGGTCATGATGTTGTGCAGCACGGTCCTGACCTCGGCGCACTGCCGCACGGCCATGTCGCGCTCGGCCTGGAGGGTCGCCATGCGGCTGTCGCGCTGCGCCTCCATGCTGGAGTGCGCCTCCAGGGCAACCTTGTACCCGGCGATGTCGCTTTGCAGCTCGCCCACCTTCCGCAGGAGCTGGTCGCGTTCGTGTGCCACCTCCTGATAGACCCGCTGCGCCTGCTCGATCACGGCCTCCCTGGCCGCCGGTAATTCGAGGTTGGTCGATTTGCCGCTGCCGTTATGGTTAACGCCGTCCATCACTTGCCCTCCTGCTTCCTGCCCAGCGGGGTGCCGCGCAGTATTTCGTCCATGTCCTCCCAGGGGTCGTCCAGCCTTTCGGCCCGGCCTGGGATGTCCTCCAGCGGATCGCGAGGCTTGCGGGTCCGCACCACTCTGGCTCCCGGCCACTGCACCTTGGCTTTCAGCAGCGCCTCGCTGGCCCACAGCACCTGGGCGATCTCGTCCAGGGTGTAGACCGCCTGCTGCCTGCCATCGCGTGTCCTTGCCCCTGCTATCCTGGCTGCGTGAGCCGTGGTGCGGCAAATGCTGATGACGGTGCCATCGGGTGCCGCCACCTCCCAAACCTCCGTAGGCAGCCGCCCTGCGCCGCTGGCGATGGCCTCCTGATTGAGGGTGCGCCACGCCAGCAACATGCGATGCCCCTCCCGCTGCACGTCTTGCAGGGAGCCGTGCGTGACGGCTGCGTTCAGCTTGAACCTTTGCCGGTCGAACCGCTCCCGCATGTCCTCTGGGACGAGCAGGCGCAGACGGTCCACGCCCCAGTAGGCCTCCATCTCCAGCGCCAGCGCGTCCACGCCATCCAGCACGGCGCGTCCGCTCAGATAGGTGCCGTAGGTCTGCTCCCATTCGGCTGACACTGGGCTGGGTTTATGCTCGGCCTTTTTCTTTGAACTAGGCATTTTATCCTCTCTCTCGCTGGTGATGGAACTCGGTCGCCACGTTCGCGAAATCGCCACGCTGAAGGGAAAACGCACTCGTCGCTGCGGCAACGCCGCAAGCGATTGACGCAGCTTTGCGTCAATGCGTTTTCCCTTTGGCGATTTTAATTGATGACGCAGCCTTCTGCATCATGGGTGCGTCAATGCCAAAACTAATGACGCGCCAGATTGGCGTATTTTTCATGACACTGATCCTGGCCGGTTGTTGAGATTGGAACGGACACCTTTCCTAGGGCGGCGCTGTTTTGGGTCAGTGTATTCGACCACCTCCAGCACCTTGGTTTTGATCCACTTGGCGATGAGCTTCTTGGCGGTCTTCTCGCTGATGCCCAGCTCCATCAGGGCGTGTCCGCACCAGCGGGCATTGCTGGCCCCGGCGGCGGTTGGGCTGAAGAGCTGGCCGGTGGCCACGCCCTGCTCGTTCTCGATGCCACGGTCGATCTGGTCGAGCGCCGCATTGAGGTCGTTGACGGTGATGCCATCCATGCCGTCCGGTGGCTTCCAGGCCAGCAGCACACCCACCTCGTCGCTGGGCAGGAAGCCGGTGGCATTGCCCACCTCCCGGCTGACCTTCTCAAACCACTTGGCGTTGCCATCCTTGCGGGAATAGTTGGCCTTGCCGTCGTCGTAGCGGACGTAGTCGAAGCGCCGCTCCTCGTCGATCTCGTTGCCATCGGCCTCCTCCTCGGACATCGTGAACAGCGTCCCCACCACGCGAGCGATGCCCACCATCGCGCCGCCGCCCCGGCTCGCGTCGGGGTCGCCCGCCATGCCCGCCGCGTACTTTTTGGTGTGATGGACGAGCCACAACGCGATGCCACAGAGCCGCGCCACCTCGCGCCACGCCACACCGGCCCACTTCACCTCGCTGTTGCTGTTCTCGTCGCCCTGGAATGTCTCGGCAAACGGGTCCACCACCACCAGCCCGTAGCCGTTGGCCTTGATGGTCATGACCAAGTCTGCCGACAGCGGCGTCTTCACCACCGTCTTGGTGCGGCTGTCGGTCTTGGCGATGATGATGCTCTCCGGGTTCTCGGCCACGTCGAGCCAGCCGTCGAGCTGCGACTGCGCGATGCCCATCTCCCTGGCCGCCACCACCAGCCGCCGCTTCATCTCGTCGAGGTCGTCCTCGGAATTGATCACCAGCACCTTCTGCCGCCCCCTCGGCACCCAGCCTCCCCAGGACACCCCTGCCGCGACCGCTATGGCCATCTGGAGCGTGAGCAGCGACTTGCCGCTGCCGGGCGGCGCAACCAGAATGGACACGCTCCCGCACAACAGCAGGCCCGGCACGGACCATCGCCTGGGCGGGATGGCGGCGGCATCGATGGGGAACGCAGCGTGAACGGCAATGGGCGTAGCCGGGCGTGGTTGGGCATGCCCATAGGCATGCCCAGGCGTCGGCCCGGTAATGCCGGGAATTACCGGGCCATATTGCCAGTTGACAGCCTGCTTGGCGGCGTAGGCGGCGAGCGCCTCTTCCGTTGTGCGGCAGCCGGGTATCTCGCCCGCCGCGAAACGCTCGACCGTGTAGGCTGCCTTCTGGGCAAATGCCTCCGTTGTCCAGGGCTGGCCGTTGGCGCGTGGCTTTGAGATGTCGGCACCGGCTGAGAATTGCGGCCACGCCAGCTCAAACAACGCGGCGGCTGACGGCACCTTGCCGCCGCCCTCGCCTATCAGCTGGATCAGGCAGGCATTAAGCGTGGCCAGCATGTAGGCCTCGCGGCCATCCTCCACCTTTCCGGTGGGCATGCCGAATGCATCCGGCTGCCGCACCGGCCCGGCAGCCTGGGCGATGGCGGCGTTCCACATTTGCGATACGGCCTCGACCGGCGTGACCGGCGCATTCAATTGCGCCCCCAGCGCCGTGGCCCCGTAGCCTGCCTTGGCCCCCGGCGGCACCAGCATGTCGGTCAGCTCCTCGATGCGGCCCTCCTTCACCGGCCACGCCACTGAGCCTGCCAGCCGCATGACGCGAGAGGGGTTGGACACGGTAGGGTCGCCATCCAGCGCCTTGGCCATAGCCTTCAGCAGGAGCTGCGACTGCGCCGGGTCTGTGATGGGGCTGTCCAGCTTCCACCAGAGCTGCGCCCTGGGTGCCGGGACGAGGCCGGTCACCACCACCAGGGTGGGCTTCAGCTCGCCATACTTGGCCTTGGCGGCAGCCACTGTGCCGGGCTTGTCCAGATCGACGTAGGTTGCCGTCAGCGCCAGGAAGTCGGCGTCCTTGGCCCTGGCGAAGGGAGCCGTGCCGGGCTGGCGCAGGGCTGCGCCGATATAGACGTTGCTGCCCTTGGCGTTGGTGACTGAGGCATCCCGCACCAGCACGGCGAGCCGGTTCAATGGGTAGAGCTGGCCCTGGTTGACGGCCCGCTCGCCGGGCTTGTTCCAGGCCAGCTCGACGAGGCCATACTGGAACGCGCCCAGGGGGATGTCGCCGCCGAATAAATGGGTGACGTGCGCCAGCATGGCGGCGCTGGACGGGACGAGCGGCATGGTGCTATCCACGGGTACTCCTTGTTGTGTTTGCTGACACGCGGGGTTTGGAGTAGCGCCGGGAGGTCCGCACCTCTCGGCGTTCTCGTTTCAGCTTCAGCCGAAATCGCTGGCCGATACTGTCCGCTGCTGCGGTGCCTGCTGCGGCTGCTGCTGTGCGTCCCACGGCAGGCTGCCGTTCTGCGGCGGTGCAGCCCGCTGCCCGCCGGTCTGCGGCGCAGCGTTGTTGCTGAAGCCAGCCTGCTGCTGTGGTGCAGGCTGTTGCACGGCCTGCTGCCCAGCCGCGTTATGGAACGCTTGCTGGTGCTGTGGCGGCTGCTGCGCCCTGGGGATGAACACCAGATCGCCGCGTGGCTGCCACCCTACGATTTGGAATACCGGCTGGTAGTTGGTGGATGACCGGATGCCCTGGCCGGTCGTCACCGGCAGCGTGGCTTCCAGCGTGACCACCGGCAGCAGGCCAGGGTGTGCGGCCTTCTCGGCCTTGTACTGAGTGTAGACGAGGCCGAAACCATTCCTGAAGGCATCGGCGGTGCCGGTGATCTCGCGGATGGCCTGCTTGCCCTGCGCGCAGTCGTTCGACAGCTTCAGCATGAAGCGGACGCCCGACTTGTGTTCCTTCGTCGGCTGCGGCGGCAGCTGCTGCCCCATCGGCACCAGCACCAGTGACGGGGCTTGGCCGGGAATGAACAGCATGTAGCCGTATTCAATATTCTCAAAATCGACAATCGCCGTGAACTTGGGGTTCGTGGTGATGTCGGTTTTCGTCACGCCGTAGTTGCCGCTAGCGTCCTGGCCACGGTCGTCGCGAAACATGCGACCGGCCTTGGCGTCGTAGCGGCAGATGACGGCGAACGGCTCGCCGTTGCCGCCGCCGGAACGCATGGGTAGTCCGAAAGCATCTAGATTATTCGACATAATGTCGCTCCTCAAACGCAGCGACAGGCTCGCTGCCAGCCACACCCGATTGTCCGGGTATTGGACTAGTTGGCTCAGTCGGTACGCCATCGGGACTTGATGGCGCAACACGCATGTACAAACACTGACGGCGGGCGTGTCCTGGCTTGCGTTCGTTGGGCCGCTTCATCGGCAGCTCGCGCAGCAGGCCCTTGCGCTTGCAGTGGCCAAGGTTAGAACCCCAGGCGTTGGGGTGTCTCGGCTCTACGCCTTTCCACTCCTTCATGATGGTTTCGTTGTTGCCGATCCAGCCCAGCGGCAGCGCCAGGACGTGGTGAAAATACTGGTAGGAGAATTTTGGGTTGTTGTCGGCAACCCGCTTCATACCCTCGTCGCGCAGCCTGACACTCTCGGCGTAATCGAACAGGTCGTCTTCGCCGTCGTCGTCATCGCCGCCGTCTTCGTCCGACATCAGATGCCCCAAATCTGAAACGCCAACGCCCTGGCTGCCGGTGGCGACCAGTAAAAACTGTCGAGGTCCGGTACGGTAATATCCACGAAAAATTGCGGGTCGTCACTAAGGCTTCTGAATTTTTCGATGCGCTTGGCGACAGCCACCAGGGCTAGACGATGTTCGCTGATGTTCTCCAACCCATAGACCTCCAGCTTCTTTGGCGTGACGTAGGCAATGCGGGCTTGTGCGTTGCCTGCGGTGTAGTGCGCTACTTGTCTTGCGTGGCCCACCTTGATCTGCCCCGGCATCTTGTCGCTGGTCTTGAGGTCCAACAAAATACCGTGCTGCATCCACTCAAAGTCATAGAAGCCCAACATCGGTAACGCCAAGCCCTCGTAGTGCCGCTCGATGCGCCCCTGCATGCCGCTGGGCGTCCCGTACTGCCGCAGCTCGGCCAGCGCCGCCGTCACCATGTCGGGGATGGTGGCGCGAAACTTGTCGCGCCTCGGATCGCCGCTCATCGCCGTCAGCGTGTCGTACTTGGTCAGCGCCACGTCGATGCATTCGCTGACCGGCCTGTCGAGCTGCTTCAAGCCGCACGTCACGCCGTCCTCGACGCCAACGCCGCGATGCGCCGCGATGGACACTGGCTGCTTGTGGCCAAGGATGACCTCGCACACCCACATGGCTGGCTGGGCGGCGAACAGATTGCACTTGCTGGGCGAGTGGTGATTAAAGGATGGCAACATTCAACAGTCCCTTCGTGTGTGCGTAGTGGTAGGCGAGCAAGGCGGCCTCGGCACGGCTTGCGTCCTTCTTGCGTCCGAATGTGATGGCGTTCGCGGGAAACAGGCTCATCGCCATGCCCCGCGAACGGTCCTTGTTGTCCTTGCCGCCGGGCAGCCTCATCGCCTTCTTCCAGCTTGCTGGGGTGATGAGAACCTGGGGAACGTGACTGAGCGCGCACACCACGCGGGCCGTGGTGTAGGCGGCACTAAACCGCCACGCCTGCATCACGCCGTCACGCGGCATTGGCCCAACGCGCTCGATGATGGCGATGTTTGGCCCGTAGTTGCCTACGAGGTCGCGCAGCGCAGATGCGTTCACGGCGCTCTCCACCACCGGCATGTCATGCACCGACACATGGTCAGACACTGACGGGTAGTAGAACGCCACCGCTCCGGTGAGGCCGGGATCGACGGCCATGATGCAGTAGCTGCGGTCGTTCATTTGCGCCTTCCTAGTGTCGCGTCGGTGACGCGGCCTGAGTTGGTCTTGAAGCGATTGGCGATCTGCTGCATCGACAGATGCGGGTGGGCGCGCTTGTAGTCGCGCAGCTGCCGCTTCAGCTGCGGCGTGTAGGCCCGCGACCGCACCCTGGTGACCGGGTTGCCCCTGCGCCGGTACAGTTGCTTCTCCAGCTCGCGCAGCCGGATGGCGAACGGTCGCGTGTAGGGATACTGGTACATCTCACGCGCCAGCTTGAGCAGTGCCACGCGCACCTGGGGAATTGTCATCAGTGCCTCCCCATTGCCGGATAGGCGATGCGCGAGTGCTTAGAGCAGTAGACGCTGCCCTCGACCGGCGGGATGCCGCAGTACAGGTACGGCGGCAGGCCCTCGGTCACCGGCCAGCGGCATGTGTGACTGTCGAGCTGCATGATGGTGACCTCGCCCCACACCACGCCGGGCTTGGGCGGCACCACCACCGGGTGCCGGTAGGCCTTGCGCTTCTTTTTGTGCGGGCTGCTGGCCCGCTCCTTCTTCTGGGTGCCACGCCGCGCCCGCGAGATGCAGGAGTTTTTGGTGAAGATGCGGTGAAACCGCGACACCATCCTGTCGGCAATGGCGCTGTAGTTGAGCGGCGGTCGATGCCGCATAAGCTCAGCAAGATACGCCTTGGCCTCGTCGGTCCACGGCGTGGTTTCGGTTGTATCGCTCACCGCTTCTTCCTCCGCTTGGCGATCTTGACGGCGGCCTTCACGGCCTTCTTCAGCTTGGGCCGCTTGTTGGCGCGCATCGCCCACAGTTCGTCCGGGGCGCTCAGCCCCATCTCATGCAGCTTGTTTTTGATCGCGGTGTAGCTGTTGGCCGGAAATTTTCCTGTGGACCGCCAGTAGCTCACAACTTTTCCCGTGGTTTCGTTCAGCTCGGCCACGGCCTGATTGCCGCCCAATGCATCGATCACCAGCGGAGCAGATGGTAGGTTGGACATTACACACCTCTTGTCTGAGTTAATACGACAGTCTAGATTATTTGGATTATGCCGGGAGGTCAATCGTGATACCCATGACAAAACTGCCGGGCGTTCCCAACAAGGACGATGTCAAGCCGGGCATGGCGAGCTGGGAAGGCAACGGGCCGAAAGGCAAATACTGCGAGAGCTGCGTCCATCGCGGCTACTACTTCGACACCGACTACTACTCTGGTTGCTTCATGTTCTTTCGACAGTCGGGTGTGCATGGGCCGCGCATCAAGCTGCACTACAAGGCCTGCAAGCATTACGCGGAGAAAACATGACAGACGAAGAGGCAAGGATGCGCGCCAACTTGGCGGCAGCGGAAGGCCGCATGCTGGAGGCGGCATGGATCAAGACCATGCTGGCGTCGGCACCGGACGAGCTGGGCGAGGGACACCTGATGATGGTGCGCGTCGGCTTCTATCGCGGCGCGCAGAGCATGCTGGAGATCATGCGGCTGGCGGCGGCAGAGAAGGACCATCGCGTGGCGCAGACCGTCATGCGTGACATCGGCAAGGAAATGGCTGCGTTCTTCCGGGTGGCCGCCCAGTTCGGCAAGGACATGCTCAAGAAAAAAGAGCAGCAAAACCAGCTAGTTAGACACTAAACAAGACAGCTTGACAGCCCTGCCTGGATGGCAGTATAAACCGTTCATCACAACGGAGAAGACCAATGACCCGCGACCTCAATGACGACCTCTCTGACCTCCTCGGCGGCGAGACTGCTCCTGCCACCAGCATGAAGCAGCCGCCTGCTTCCTACGTTCCTTTCGAGAAGACCGCTTTTGTCGAGGGCTGCCCCAAGTGCCGTGGCACCGGCAGCTTCATCAGCTACTCTGGCCGCAACCTCGGCCCGTGCTTCGCCTGCAAGGGCGCAGGCAAGAACACCTACAGCACCTCGCCGGAAGCCCGCGCCAAGTCGCGTGAGCGCGCTCTCGCCAAGCGTGTCGAGAAGGCGCAGGAGGTGATCGACAGCGCCAACAGCTTCCGCGCCACCTATCCCGACATGGTCGCGTGGCTGGAAGGCTCGGCTAAGCGCAATGCAGCGCGTGGCGGCAGCTTCACCTTCCCGGCTGACTTGCTGGAGAAGCTGAACCAGTACGGCTCGCTGACTGACGCGCAGTTTGCGTCGGTGTGCAAGCTGATGGCGCGTGACGCTGAGCGCGCCGCTGAGCGCACCGCAGCAGCTCCCGCCGCTGACGTGTCGGCGCTGGAGAAGGCGTTCGACGTGGCTCGCGAGCGCGCCAAGCTGCCGGGCGCGAAGGGCGTGTTCACGAAGCCCCTGAAGCTGACGCACGGCGAGAAGGATGCCGCCATCTCCGTTGCCATCTCCTCGCCCAAGCCGGGCAGCAAGTGGGATGGCATGCTGTTCGTGCGTGACGCCAAGGATGACGAGCGCAAGCTGGGTTATTTCAAGGGCGGCAAATTTTTCCGCCAGGGTGCCGCCACTGACGCGGAGGCCGCCGCCATCCTCGCCGTCGCCGCCAGCCCGCTCGATGCCGTGAAGGCCTACGCCAAGGCGTGGTCTGAGTGCGGCATCTGCGGTCGCATGCTGCTGAAGGCGGAAAGCATCGAGGCCGGGATCGGCCCCATCTGCGCCAGCAAGTACGGGTGGGGCCTATGAGCGGCCCTACCATCATCGAGATGCTGATCATCGATCCCCGGTCCTCGCCAGAGGATTGGGGGTTGATCCTCGGCATGATCGACCCCAGCGACCCGCGCCCGGCCAGGGAGCAGCTCGATGAGGGCTACCAGCCTTCCGGCTGGCATCCGCAGGAGGGCTTCAAGTTTAACCCCAAGACCGGCGTCATGAGCTATCCCGGCGACCCGCCGTTCTCGCCGCTGTCGGCCATCCCGCTGCGCGACGAGATGATTGTGCTGTACCCGTACAGCTACGTCGCCATCATCCAGAAGGACAGCAAGTTTGAGATCGCGAGGATGGACTGATGGACCTCTTATTGTACCTCGTCCTGCTCTACATCGCCGCTGCGTTTATTTCAGGAATGATAAACGCATGAAAGTCATCATCACAGACGGCGGTCGCGCCTCCAGCGCCCGCTGCCGGGGCCAGACGCGGGGCGACTGCGTCACCCGCTCCATCGCCATCGTCACGGGCCGGTCCTACTGGGAGGTCTACGACCGGCTGGCCCAAGGGACCGGCGCGCAGCGCCGTGGCAAGGGCGGCAAAAAGCGAGCCGCTTCTGCCGCCAATGGCGTGAACACAGACCGCAAGTGGTTCAAGGACTACATGCGTGAGCTGGGCTTCACCTGGGTGCCGGTGATGGGGATTGGCACCGGCTGCACCATGCACATGCGCTACAACGAAGGCTACGGCGGGTTGCCGCCGGGCAAGCTGGTTGTGTCGCTCAGCAAACACTACAGCGCCGTGATCGACGGCGTCTGCTACGACACCCACAACCCATGCCGTGGTGGCGACCGTTGCGTCTACGGCTACTGGAGGCTTGATCCATGACAGAGGAGGAAGCAAAGTTGCGCGGGCTTATGCAGCTCGACGCCAAGGTCTACCGCGCTCGCAACCAGATCGCGGAGAAGACGGACCCCTTATCTGAAAAGGGGCAACGGAACGCAGCCCGTGCGGCTGCGAAGAAGCAGGCCAAAGCTAAAGTTAAACCAAGCGAACCAACAGAGGAACCATCAAATGAGCCGACACCTTAGCACCGCCGTGGCGGTGCTGCTTGCTACGTTTGTGCTGGCGCTGCCAGCGCAGGCGGCCACCATCCGCGTTCTCGGTGGCCAAAACTTTGACATCGACCAAGGCACCGCCCTGACACTGGGTGGCGTCCCGGCAGGCACTCAGCAGACTAACGATAACCCGTGCGTGATCTGCGGCGTAACGCAGCCACAGCAAACCAATACGGTGCAGGGTTTTGGCTACACCGACTACAACAACAAGGGTTCGCTATCGACTGAGGCGTTCTTCTCGTCCGGTATTCTGCGCGACACCAACCTCAACGCAGACACCATTTCGGTGACCAACTACAGCGGTCAGCAGATCATCAATCTGATCACTGCGCTGGGCGGCCAACAGGCGTTCAGCATCGGCATCGACATGAACCAAGCCACCGGACAGGGCGCACAAGTGCTGGAGAGCTTCTTTTTCTTGGACGTGACGCCGGGACAGTTCTCGGTCGTTGCATCGTTCCTGCCAGCCTTGGCTGACAGCATTGCTCTGCCGTCTGTCAACAATGGCACGGGCTTCGCTGACTACCTGTTGAACGGCCTGACCACAGCCGGGCTTGATCCAACCCACCAGTATGCGTTCTACGCTCGCGTGACGAACGCAAACGACGGCCCCGACAGCTTCTACATCGTTCCTAGTGTGCAGGCGGTGCCGCTCCCGGCAGTCGGGTCTGGCTTCCCCATGCTGATTGCTGGCCTGGGTGGCTTGATAGCGTTGAACCGGCGTCGTAAGGCGCGGCAGCTCGCGGCGTAAACAACTACGCCCGGCAGGGGAGGGCTTCCGCTGCCGGGCGCTTACTCTGGGACACAACGCTGACGCACTTCGTCTGCCCTTGCTCGTCCATCACAACGAAGCGCACGAAACCTAGGGCCGCTCGGCGTCCGGGTCAATGTCGTCTTCGTCGTCGCGCATCAAGACCCCCACGCCATTGACCGTGATCTGGATGTCCACGCCATCCGGCACGGTCAGCGCGATCTCGATGCGCGGCACCAGTGGCTTCACCACGTCGGAGCTGAGACTGAAAATATCTTGCGGCGGCTTGCTCATCTCATCTCCTGATCGTGCAGCGTTCCATCTGGATAAGGTTTCGCGCCAGTGCGCGGCAGGCGGTTTCGGCATTGATGGCATCGATCTCGTAGCGGCTATAGGTGTAGGGCTTCTCGGTCACAGCCGTCACGATACAGCCGGATAGCAGGATGGCGATAGCCACCAGGGCGATAGGCATCACAACCTCAATGGGTGAACCACACCCAGCAATCCGGCGATGATGTAGACCACCACCAGCACAACGATGACGGTTATCAGCACATTGATGATCGTGTGGAATGGAGCCGGAAGAGGCAGCAACGGCAGGAGCTGTTGTATCCCCCAGATGATCACGCCAAGCACGATCAGCAGCAGCACAATCGATATGAGCGTTCCAATCATGGCACGGTCCTCGGTTTGCAGGCTTGGATGAGCTGCGCGATTAGCTCGGCGTTCTGCTTGTCGCGCCCGCTGGCGTTAGTCGCCACGTCCGACATCAACATCGTGACAAAAACCAAAAACGCGACGTTCACTAACAACAAGGCGATAGCTATCGGCTGGCCGCTCATCGAGGCGAATGCAGCCTTCAAGGTTTCGCTTAGCGGCATTATGCAAGGCCACCTCTGATATCTGCGTTGTGCGCCCCCGTGTAGATAAACTGGTTATTGGTGCCGTCCCAATTACCAAATGAGCAATTGCCCCAGCCGTAGACGGCCCAGCCTGCGGGGCCGCCAGCGAAATCGTAGTAGTAGCCGGGCGCGTTGCTGTAGGCGGTCGTACCGGCTTGGCCTGGGCCGCCGCCGTCGCCAATCCTGCAATTGGGGTCCAGTGTGGTGCGAAAGCCGGTGCCGCCATTCTCGGTCGTACCGTCCTGCCCCATGATCCACCAGCCATCTCCAGGCGGCCCCGGTCCACCGGCAGGGCCTGGGACATAGCCGCAGCCGCCGCCGCCGTTGAATTGTGTACCGCCGTTGATGAGTTGCGAATTGCCGCCGCCGCCGCCACCACCGAATATCTGCGCGCCGTTGGCGACGATGTTCATGGCGCGGTCCATGTAGATCGCACCGCCGCCACCCAGGCCGCCGTTGCTGTTGGTGCCGCCGCCCTGGCCGCCAGCGCCTTGGATGCGGCCATAGATTATCAGGGTCAGTGTCGCAGCTCCCGCTGCTCCGTTCACCTCTGGCCAGCCGCCCGGCTGCAATGCCCACGCGCCGGTCGATGACGCGCCAATGTAGACACCGGGATTGATAATCATGACGGCGGTGTCTCCCGGCACCAGGGCTGCGGGATACCATGAATTGAATACGGCGCGCATATTCACGTCGATGGCATTGCCGGTGAACGTCACGATCTTGGGCGGCGGTTTCACGCGCCCCAGCATCATCGACAGGCCTGGGATGTTGCTCATGTCATCCCATCGCAGGCAGATAGCAGCACCAGATGTAATCCGGCGAGTAGCAGGAGTAGGTGCAGATGTCGTAGCCGCCGCTGTGCGTAGGCTTGATGCTGTTGGGAAACTTCCAGCATGCGGCCCAGCCTGAGATCGCGCCGTATATCCAGATCGTTCCCTTCTGTCCCTGCTTGACGTTGATCGGCTGGTACATGTAGCCGCCAGCCGATTGGAAATCGAAGCCCGCCGCCATGTTGATCTGCGTGTTTGCCGCCATCCCCACCAGGGTGGCCCCCCACGCTGCGCCCGGCGTCAGCATCTTGGTTGGCGCGGTATTGCCTACGAACTCAGCGACGGTTGCGGCGACCGGCACGGCGGTCTTGTCGGCCTTCAGGTCGATGTTGGTTTGCAGCAACAGTTGCAGCGCCGCGTCGGCTGCCGCCATGTAGTCTTGGCGCACGGCGTGGTTGGCCAATGGCGGCGGCGTAGCAGGCAGCGCCAGCGGGCCGCTCAGATCGAAGTTGTTCGCCGTGACGCCGTCGTAGGCGAGATACTTGGTGCCGGTATTGCCAAAGCCGATAGCGCCGCTTTTCGGCTCTGCTAAACCCGACATGATCAACGGGCCGTTCATGATGTCGCCGGTCACGTTGACGTACATGGCGTCGGCATCGACTTGCGAGGTCACCTGAGTGACCCACGCGCTCCACACGCCAGCGGTCTGCGAGCGGAAGTGTTTGGTGTGCGTGTTATAGCCGCGACACTCAAGTTGCAGGCTGACGCCGGGCTGGCCGTAGCAGATGCCAAGAAAAATCTCGGAGGCGTTGCCGCCTGACGGTGGCGCGTCGGTCGCGCCAGCATTGGAGTAGAACGTGCCGGGCAGGAACGGATAGTCGGCGTAGTTGGCGACCGGCCCCTGGTTGGCCATCTCGCCGCTCAGATTGATCATGGCGTCACGCGCATTGGTGGCACCCGTGCCGCCAGCCAGGATCGGGCGTGGCGTGTTCAGGTCTTGCTCCAGATCGCGCAGGAAGCCGTTGTATGGTGTCGAGAGAACCGGCGTGTCTGGGACGCCATCGGTCCCGCCGGGAACACTGTAGTTTTGTGCGCCGTCGCGTGGCATTGCTGTCTCCTAGTATCCAGCCGGGAGTGGTTGCTTCTTTTTAACACCGCCCTGGCTTGACGCGAGGCCTGCGCCGCCAGACAGAACACCTTGCGCGACAAGTGCTTCGACGATTGCCGCCCTGGCGCGCTTGTCAGGCTCTGACGCCATGAGTTGCTGCGCCAAGATTTGCAGCCGGGCGGGATCGTTGGTCGCCATGATGCTGGCGATCTTGTCTCTGGTGGCGTCGGCGGTTTTCTCGCGCAGCGCGTTGAGGCCCCACTGTCCAGCCTGCTCGACGCGCCCCCATATGGTCTTGTCGCCGGGCAGCTTGCCGCTGCTTGCCTCTTGCGCCTTGGCGGCCTCCAGACGCGCCGCCGTCTGCGAGCCTTTGACAACGTCCTGATAGGTGTCGCGGAACTGGCGCTCGTTTCGGATCACCCGCTGGACGGCATCGGCCCGCTCCTGGCCAAACATCTGCACCAGCTTCTGGCTATTCCAATCGTGCGGCTTGCCCAGCGTCAGCTCCAGGGCGCGGAGGTCGTCGCCCTTGGTGCCAAGGATGCGGTCGATCTCGGCGCGGGCTGCTTGGCTCAGCCGGAATGTCTCGGCTGACGGCCCAACATTGGTGCCTTTCGGCTGCACCCCCTCGGTGATGGTGTTCTGATAGTCGTAGGGCCGCATGACTTGTTGCTGGCCGGTGTCGAAGATCGAGCCGCCAGCACTGCTGCTGTCGGCAGCCCGGCGCTGCGTTCCCAGCTCGGCGTAGTGGCTGTCCAGCTCGCGGATGCCCGGCACCTTGGCTTGCAGCTCCCTGGTCAGCAGTTCGTCGATATGCTCAAGCTGCTCGCGGGTGGCGGGTGGCGTTGCCGGGTCGCGGATTTGATCTTTGATCGATGAGCGCACCGCATGGATGCGTACCGGGTGCGGGTCCAGCACACCTGGGTTGCCGGGTATCTCCAGCGCCTGCCGCACCGCTTGCACGGTTCGCAGCCGCTCGCCTGCAAGATTGCCGGTCCACTCGGTCAGCCGGTCTGCGATGCCCTGCGTGTCGATGGCGCGAGCGTTCTGCAACAGCGGTTGATACTCGGCACCACGCACCCGCATGTTCTGCGCGATGTCGGCATCGACCACACTCGGCTCGGCAGTGCGGCCAAGGTTGCGATCCACCTCGCCAGTGATGGTCCTTGCGGAAGTATTGTTGCGGTCTGTGAGGTTCGTCACCAGTGCCGACTTGCCGGGGCCTGACGTGCCTGGAACGGACCCCTGCGCCGTGCCAAGCATTGACGGCCCGGTGTCGGGCAGCATGCCGCGTGGCCCCTTGCGGCCAAGCATCAGCTCCATCAGGCCAGCCCTGTCGGCGTCGGCGGCCTTCGACAGTTCAGCCGGGAATATCTGGTTGTGCGCCTTGCTGGCGACACCGCCAACGGCACCCGCCACGGGAGCTGCGGTGCCAAGGATGCTACCCAGGCCAAAGCCGGTGACGGCAGGCTGGACGTAGTCGCCGGGCTTGTCGCTGTAGGTGTGGCCGGTGGCTTGTGCTGCGCCGTGCGCGCCGCCCTCCAGCGCGCCAATGCCCATGCGCTGCCACAGCGCCTTCCCGGCATTGACGGCAGCACCCGTCGCCATGCCGCCAGCCTTCGCCAGCGTCGAGCCGGTGGCGAGGCCGCCGACAGCGTCGGCGGTGCCTGCCAGGAACGGCCCCAGCCGCTCGCGGGCTGCTTGGCTCCTGGCGACCTTGTCCTGCAACGCCTCGGCGTAGGACGGTGCGCCGCCGGTCAGCACCTCGCCAACGGCTCGCGCCCGGTCCCATTGGCCGTAGGTGGCTGAGTTGCCGCCAACGCGCAGCATGTCGCTGGTTGTCTGCGGCACGGCACGAACGACATCCATCGCCGTGTCGCCCCAGGTTTTCTCTGGCGGCTTTTCCTCTTCCTTGGCGAGGTAGGCGTCTGGGTCGAATGGTTTGTCTACCATCAGGGTATCCCCAGTTTTTTCCTAACCGCAGGAGCGCGAGGATCGCCGGGGTTCTCTCTGAGCCACTTGAGCGCACCGGCCTCCTCGGCGGCGGATGACTGCGCCTTCTGCTCGCCAACGAACTTGTCTGCAATCTTTCTGCCTGGGCCAAGCGTGTCGTACAGGGCGCGCTCGGCAACCTCGCGCCGCTGATTTTTGATCTTGATCAAATCCTCGCCCTCGCCGGGCTGCGGGAAGTATCGCTTGATGTTGTCCTTGATCTCCTGCGGGCCAAGCACCGCACCGCTGTCGTCACGCAATACTGCGGCACCCCAAGCCTCTGCCTCGCTTGCCTGAATTTGATACTCGTTTGACACAACGTAGTTGCCGCCAAGCGGTATCTTGCCAAGGGCTGTGTCTTTGAACCCGGCCATTGCCGAAAAGTCGCCGTGCTTGTGGCTGGCTTGTCTTGCCCGCTCAAAATTCTTCAGCGCGCTGCTCTGCTTTTCGGTCAGGGAGATGTCGCCTAGTTCTGGGTCAGGCGTGGCGTTCTTCCAGCTTCCATCCGGCTGCCGTTCAAACAGCTTGCCAGCAATCGTGGTGTGTTCCTTCTGCTGGCCTTTGGTGATGCGCTGCTGCGCCTCCTGTATCTCCAGTTGCTTCTTCTGCCGGTCCATCTCGACGTAGCCGGGCGAGTTTTCCCGGCGCAGCCGGGCAAGGTTTTCCTCGGCAGTCTGCCGGTCAGCGGTGGCCTTGAGTATCTCGTCAGGCCGCATCCTGGCCTTGGCCTGCTGCTCCTCGATCTGGAGCCGCTGCACCCGCATCGCCAGCTCCTTCTCAGGCTCCTTGTACTGGCGCTCCAGGGCGCTCTTGTGCAAATCCCAGCGCCGGTCCTCCAGCTTGCGGCGGTCCTGCTCCAGCTCGGCGGCCTCCTTGGCGTAGATCGCCTTTTTGCTGTCGGGCAGGCGCGGATCGGCGGCGGCATTCCGCAGCGCCCGCTCGCGGGCCGTCATCGGCTCGGTCTGGAACGGCGGCACGGGTGCCATTGGCGGCGGCTGTCCAGGGATAGGCTCCTCGGACGGCAGCGTGGCGGGAGCCTTCTCGATGCCGGTCTGCGGCTGCGGCCCAATCGGGATGGTCTTGACCGGGCGCGGGCTGAAGATCGTGCCGCTGTCCACGGTCGAGCTGCCGGGAGCCTGTGCCACTTGCACGTCGGGGCTGACGGGAGCCGGTGCCGGTTGATTGGCCATCGAGCCAGCGATGGCGTTGCGCCGGGCATCGACGCTTGCCGCAATACCGGCCCCTACAGGGCTGTCTGGGCCTGCATCGCTGGCCACCCCTGCCCTACCTAGCGAGGCAGTCGCGCCACGCAGCCCAGGGCGCTGCCCCGCACCCAGCACGTCCTGCAAAACGGCGTCTTGCTGATCGCCGCCGGGCGGTGCTGCCTGCGCCACCTGGGGCGGCTGCTCCTGCATCATCGGGCTGGGGCGTACTGCCAGCGTATTGACCGGCGGCCCTGCGGGAGGCGCAGGAGGCGGCGGTGCCGCCGCAGCCACGGCCTGCGGACGCTCCCCCATGCGGTGCGGCGCAGCTTCGCTGCGGAACCATTCCGGCGTCTGGCCCAGGCTGGTATAGGAGCGGTTTGGCCCCCAGGCGACCGGAGTGCCGCTGCGGAAATCGACATGGATGTTGTTGCCGCCATAGTTGCCCAGGCCGCCAGCGCCACGCATCCTGGCGTCGGCTATCAGCGCCCGGCGCTGGTCCGCAGGAACGCCAGACACGTCCATGTCCACGGCCAGCCGCCGCATGTGTTCGCTGTTGGTTGCGCCACCCACTGCCGCGTTTACGGAGGGGCTGCGGTAGCCTGACGTGAACTTGACGCCGGGATAGGCCTTGCTGACCTCGGCCACATACTGCTGCACCTTGGGGTCGAGGTTCTCGACGCCACGCGGCACCGCCGTGGGCTTCAGGTACGCGCCAATGCTGCGGTCCTTCATGTTCTGCGGGCCGCCTACCGTGATCTTCAGCGGCGCGTCTGTCAGCGCCCCCTGGCCTGCCGGTGGCTGGAAGGCTGCCGTGGTTGGCGGCACACTCTCCATCGGCGGCTGCGGTCGATCCGCCTCGCGCTGCGGCGACATCATCAGCGCATTGGTGATGGCCTCGCGCACCGGCTGCACTTGCTGCACTGGCGGGGGCCGCTGCTCCTGCGCCTGGGAGGCGGCTATCAGCGCCGCTTTGGCTTCCGGCGACAGCTCGGAACTGATCGTGGAGCGTGGCGGTGCCTCGGACGAGGTGACGCCGGGTGCCGGGAGGTCTGGAGCTGCCGCCACCTCTGGCTGGTCGCCGTCGCCACCGACATCCGGTGCCGCCACAGCCACCGGAGCTGGCGCGGGTTCTGGCGCTGCCGCTACGGGTGCTGGTGGCGGTGCCGCTGACACTGGCGACAGCGTGGACGGCACGGCAGGATCGCTGCCTGGAATGGGCGGTCGAGCGCCGGTATCTCCAGGCACAGTATTTCGCCGCGCCGCTGGCGGCGGCTCGGCAGTGATGGGCGCGACCGGCGTGACCGGCGGCAGATTGCGGTCGTAGCCCTGGGAGTAGCCCTGGCTCCTCGCCTCCTCCTGGCGTAGCCGCCAATCGAGGCCAGCTTCGCCAATGCTCTCGCCAAGGTACGTCAGGCCCTCGCCTAGTGTTTTGGGAAAGCCCTTCTTCTGCGCCGCCAACGCAGCAGCAATGGCACGGCGGCGTTGCAGCGCCTCGTAGGTTGGAATGTCTGGCGTACCAAAGATAAAGCTGTCGGTTTCAGCCATGTCACGCCGCCTTCAGGATGCTGCCCATCACCATGCCGGTATTGATATGGCGAATGCCGCGCTGGTCCTTCTTGACGGCGCGCTTGTCGATCTTCTCAACGTCCTGCGCCATCGGCCCAACGTGGGTCTGCTTCTCTGGATCACCCTTGTACGAGTAGGCGTAGATCGGCAGCTCCTGGCGGTCGCCAGCTTCATCTGCTGCAAAGATCGTTGCCAGTTTTGGTCCGACATCCTTCACGCGCTCGTCGGACATCTTCATCATGCCGCCCATCATCCCAAAGATACCGCCCATGAGAGCGTTCTGATTTGCGCTCTCTTGTTTATAAATATCCATGTCCTGGCTGAAGCGAGTGTTTATAAGTCCCGCCACGTCAGTAGTTGGTATTTGATTATTCGGAGTGTTAACAAAATTCGGGTTGTTGATTTGCGAACCCGACAGCAGAGAGCTGATCTCGTTAATCGGTTGATTGCGCGCCGCATACTGTTCGTTCATCCATTGATTGCGCGCCATGTTCTGCGCGTTGAACCCGGCCTGACCCTGCGCCACTTGCTGCGCGAGGCCAGCGTTGGCGAACTCACCTCGAGCAGCGGCTTGCTGGAAATCAGTGGACTGCGCCATGTTGGCGAACTGACCGCGACCTTGCTGCTGCGTGTACTCCTGCTGCTGCGCCGCGTTCTCGAACCCGGCGCGTTGTGCAGCCATGTCCATCATGCGCTGCTGCTCTTGCCCGGCAGCGCCAATCGCACCAAAGCGGGTGTCGGTGGCTTGCCGGTTGTAGTCGTCCATCGCTGACGTGTAGGCCTGCGAGCCGTAGCGGATGCCCTGGTCAGCGAGGCGCTGCTCGATGTTGCTGCGCTCCTTGGCGAGCTGCGGATTGATGCGGCCCATCAAGCTGTCTTCGACGCGCTGCCGGTCCTGGCTGAAGTCGCCAGCGCCGTAGCTCTTGGTGATGTCGCCAGCCGCGCCAAACTCGCGCTGCTGCGAGCCGACATCCGCGAACTCGGTGGCGGCCTTGCCGACACCCGTGATCATGTTTGGATCGCCAGCCGCAGGACCGCCGCTCGGATCGAAATCCTCCGCGAGGTGACCGGCCAGCCTGCCGCTTTGCACGTTGGCCATGCCAGCCAAATTCATTTTGGCTGCTTGGTTCTGGTCCTCGATGGCCTGCGCTTGCGGACTGCGTATCTGTGACGCCGTGAACGTCGGGATGTTCACGTCGAGGTTGGTGTATGGGTCGTGCCAGTTGTAGTTGCCGGTTTGATTGTAGGTGAGCGAGCCTTCCGGCGTGATCTGGTTGGTATTATTCAGCATCGCATTCGCAATGGACGTGGCGACGTTCGTCGAGGTTGACGCTCGCGCCGTGTCCTGCGGATTAGGTGCTGGAGGTGGAGAGGATTTTCCGCCCATCAGTATGGTCCTAGCTGTCCCGGCCCGCCGGGCATCTGCGTTCCAAGTGTCGGATCGAGCGGTGCCTGTCCCACCATGTTAGGCACACGCGGCGGCGGCCCCACTGGAGCGCCACCCGGCATCGGCGGCGGTGTCTGGCCTGCCGCCATTGGCGGCGGCATGACGCCTCCCGGTGGCTGCATGCCGCCAGGGGGCATGCCTCCACCGGCCCCAGGCATTGCGGGAGGTGCTGTCACGCCTGGAGGAATACCCTGCGGTGCAGGCGGCGCACCCATGCCCGGCATACCGGGTTGCGCGCCCGGCATCTCGGTGCGGGGCTGTGGCGATTGCACATTCATCAACGCCTGGGTGATAGCGTCACGAACGCCGCTGGTGTTCATGCCACCACCACCCATCATTGCGGGGCCACCGGCACTGTACATAGGCATTAGGCAGCCTCCTCTTGCGTCAGCTCATTGAGATCGGGGATCGTGATCTCATGATGCTTGAACCGCTGGTTGAACCTGTTGGCGCACCAATCTTCGTATGTGAGTATGCAGAGAACGCCGTCGCGCTCGCGGCCAAACATGCGCGGAACCTTGATGAATGTGTAATCGTAGGCAGCTAGCTGTGACAGCAGCTTCACGCTGTCAGCCGGGGTGCGTTGAAAAATCATCTGACAGCCGCAGATATGAAACGGATACTGGTACATGCGCCGGATCGTCCCACGGTTTAGCCAGCGTGGGTTGGTGGCGGCACCGCTTATTTCAATCGTCCCGGCCTCTGGGTCGTAGTTGTGATAAACCAGACCGCCAATGAGGCGGCCCTCCTCGTCGATCACGCCAATGGCCTTGGCTTCTTTGTGGAAGCCGTAGTTGCGGACATGCGGAATGAGTTGCGCTACCGCTCGCGCTACTAGTTCATCCTGCCCATAAACGTAGCGCAGCATCAGTCTCCTCCAGGCGGCCCGCCAGCGTAGGGCCACTTGTACATCTCCATCGGATCGCGAGGTTGGGTGGCCGCCACTAGCGCATCTATCGCCTTTGGCGCTTTCAGCCGCTCGTTCTCAGCAAGGCGAGCTGCAATGGCGGCGCGTCGGCCTTCGATGTCGTAGTGGCCGCCTTGCGCCGCCACGCGCAGCGCCTCCGGGTCCACCATGCCGCGATTGTCGCCGTAGGTTTGCTGTAGCGGGATCGGGCCGCCGTAGACGCCGTCGCCTGCCGACATCGGGCTGGCCGCCGGATCGACGTACAGGTTCGGCATGCGCGAGGCTTCGACGAGGCCGGGCTGGTGATTGTAGGCGTTCCACGCCGCCAGCGCCTCCTGCGATGGCGCGAAGCCCTTGATGTAGGCTGGCGCAAACATGTCAGTGGGGTCACCCTTCTGGTAACCCTCGAAAATGTTGCCCGGCGCTTCCGGTGTCGGCGTCGGAGGAGGTGCTGCTTCTGCCATACTTGCTCCTACACGTTGGTGCCAAGGGTCCAGTACAGACCGTCAATGGCAATCAGTTCGACATTCGGTTTGGCGTTCTGGGCCATTGTAACTTGCACCACTGGTGCATGCGAGAAGCCGGTCGAGCCTATCGACACCCAGCCGGTGTTTCGCACTGTCGCCGCTGGCAACCCAGCCGCGTCCCACAGCATCTGATCCCACAGCCCTTGGTCCCAGACATCGGCCCGGCCACTGTCGTGACCGGCATGTGGTGCCGCCGGAAGGTTGATGACGTAGTCGGTGACTGCGGTGATCTGCGGCACGAACGGCTCGCCGGGACGCGCCACGAACTGCGCCCTGGCTTGCGACCACGTCTTGGTCTGCGCCTGCTGACCAAACATGCCCCAGCCGCCAATCATCGTGCAGACGTAAGGCTTGCCGTCGTCGTAGCCGGTGCGCTCGCACTGCATGACGATGCCATCCTGCGTCCCGAAAAACAGATCGTAGGAGAGCTGCATGAAGCATGTGGCGTCGTAGCCCATGAAGCGGCACCACGCGCCGGTCGCCGTGTTCACCACGGCGCAGTAGCGGTTGCCGATATTTCCGCCCGGCCACGTCACGGCCATGATGCCTGCCTCGTCCCAGCGTTTCATCGTCCAGGGGAAGAAGCGTTTGCTGAGCGCCTCGCGCCGCCACATGCCGCGTATGGCATGCGAGATCATGGCGAAGTCGAGCTGGCCTGCGTCCTTGCTGATGGCCCCACTCATGGGGACAATGCCGTCGAGCGTGGCGACGAGCAGATCGCCGCCTAGGTTGATGTGGGCGTTCATGCCCATCGGCACGGGTATCTGGAAGCGGCCTTCCTGCCGCCAGTTGGCCGGGTCTGCCGGGTTGCTGCCAGTGAATACGATCAGCTCGCCAAGATTTGTGCAGAACACCAGCTTGTCATCCACTCCATCTCCCGTGTCCCCGGACCACACGGCGATGAACAGCAGCTTGCCGCCACGCGCCGCAGCGCCTGCCAGCGGGATGAGGTTGAGAGCGCCCTGATGGCTGTCGATGCCCAAGTACCAAGCGTTCATCGTCCCGCCCTCGATAAAGAAAAACCGATTGCGGTACTTGCAGACGTAGGTGAGGTTGTGGCCGGTCGTGCATGTCGGCGGCGTAGCTGGCGCTGGCGGCGTCGGCGCAGTGATCTGGCTGGCGTCGAACGTCGTCCACGTCAGGCCGTCGAAGTGCATCAGGTAATCGCCAGCCTCGTTCGCCACCAGCATGTGGTCGCCGCTGGCGTTGGCCATCTGCGAGGCGACGTAGTTGCCGCTCGACTGCGCGTCCTTCACCAGTATCGGCGTGGCTGACGTGACATCGAACAGCTTGTCTTGCTGAGCTGCAAAGATACGCCGGGAGGCGGCGTCGATGTACTCAAACGCTGAGATGATCGGCTTGCGAAGCGGCGACGGGACCGGCGGCACCTCGGCGTCGAGCGCATGCAGATCGCAGTGCCGGATGAAGCCGCCACGCAGCTGGACGCCGCGCAGCGTCGGCACCCAGTTGTCCAGCAGCACGGCGGTGCCGGGCTTCATGAACGCCAAGTTGTCGCTGTCGGTTAAGCCCGCTGCCGGTGCCGGGATGGTGATGGCCTGATGCTTCTGCGCCACTTGCGGCGGCACCGGCTGACGGCGGAAGCCCTGGTGGACGCTCATCAGCTCCCCGGCTGCGTTGGCGGCGTGAAGTTGGCGGTCCAAAGGGCCTTGCCTTTGGTGACACGAAACTCATCGATGTAGCCGGTCCAGTAGTTGTTGTTGTTGCCAAGCGCACCTATGACAAACGACCATGTGCTGACGAAGATAGGCCAAGCTCCATAGTCTTGCAGATCGCTGTCTATGACACCGTCCAGATACTGGCTGAAAACATTATTGCGCCGCATCACTGCGTAGTGGTGCCATGTGTTCTGTGTGACATCGACCTTGCCGTATGTCATCTGGGCAAGCCACTCGGTCCCGGTTGTGTCTCCGGTTTTTCCGAAAGAACAAACCAAGCGGTTAGCGGTGCCGATATAACATCCGATAGCCAGCTCACCCAGGCTTGGATTGCATCGGCCAAACAGTGCGCGGTTTGTCCCGGCAGCGCCTGTGCTGTAGAACCAAAAATCAATAGTGAAATCCTCATAACCAAAATTCAGATCGGCGGGGGCTGTCGGGACATAGCAGAGCTGGCCGCCGCTGAAGATTGCTGACGAGCCACCAAATTTACTCTGCGCGGTTGATAGCAGCGCCGTTGCTTTTTGAACGACCTGTCGCTTGGGTGAGCTGTCTTTGACATCGCCGTTGAAATGCAGCAGCAGGACCGTCTTTTCCCCGGTCGCGCCATGCACGTCTGTCGGCGGTGTGAAATCAGCAGTCCATAATGCCTTGCCATAAGTTATGCGTAGCTCGTCCATGAAACCCTTGAACGGGTAGGACGTGCCAGCTCCCCACATTCCAGCAAACAAAGCTGATGCGTTAGGGGCAGAGAACACCGGGGTTGTAAGTGGAGTGCCGCCTACGCCGTTGATGTAGACCTTGCTTACTTGGGCAGCTCGTACAAATGCAATGTGATACCAGTTATTAATCACTAACAGAGTGGAACCATATACGCTGTAATCGCCACCCGTGTTCCGCTGTAGAAAAGTGACACTGCCGTCACTGAGTAGCATAAAAATCCAGCCACTGTTTCCAGCGAGATGCGATAGGATGCACCCGGCCTGTCCTGCTGCGGGTATTGCCTCAGGTCGCAGCCACAGATCGATGGTGTAGTCGTCGCCTATCGTCCAATGCACGTTATCTGGAAAAGACATGTAGTCGTCCAGGCCGTCGAACCGCGCCGAAATGCGGCCAAACTTGCTTTGTGCGATTGAAAAAGTAAGACCGGCGAATGTGCTGGCAGCGCCGCGCTTGTACTGCGATGCGTCAGCCCAACTGCTGTCGAAGTGCATCAGCAGGACAGTGGCGAGATCCGGGTCAGGTTTATAAAGCACTGACGGCGATGCCGCCGCCGGTAATGAAAAATTAGCTGTCCATCTAGCAATGCCGTTGCTGACGCGAAACTCGTCTATATAGCCCCAGAAATAATAGTAGCCGTCGCTTCTCGGCCAGCAGCCCAGACACGGTCCATACGTTGCGATATTGAAAACACCGCTGCCGCCGACTGCCGCCTGGGCCTTAAGCACACCATTCTCGAATGTGTAGAAGTAGCCACTCTTGCGAACGAGCGCACGGTGCGCCCAGGTGTTCATTTGCCGCGTACCCATCGGCACGGCTGCCGCAAGGTTCCAAGTTGCGGCATCGTTGGATGCGTAAAAATACAAAGCGGTATTGTCGCCCCAACCCACCAGCATGGGAGAGTAGATATTACCCAGCGTGTCCCACACAAATGACGGGTGATAAACTCCGGTGTCGCCTACTGCGTATTCCCACCAATCAATAGTGAAATCGTTGTCGGACAGATTGAACGAGTTGTCTATGTTTACCGGCGAGTAGGCCAGGGCGTTGTTGGGGAAATATATCGACGTGCCAGCACCACCTATGCCGGTGCTTGCACCAAATTGACAATTATCAGACAGGGCTATCCTGCCGTTTTGTTTTGCTGAGTGATCGACTATGTATGTTGCGGCTGGCAGCGTACCGGCGACCGTATCGAAATGCGCCAGCCACGTCACATACGCATCGTTGTAGCGCGTGTCGTCTTGGGAAATTTTGAAGCCCAGGCGGTTGCTCATGCGATGAGGCTCCCGCAGAGCATCCAAGTATCGGTATTAATTTTCGTCAGCGTCCCGCATGATCCCAACTTGGGCAGCTTGCGCTTACTGTCTTCTGAATAAATCGTGACGCCACCGGCTGGTACTATTGTCGCCACGAACGGTGCAGCCATCGCGAGATCGATTTGCGCGCCAATCGGGATCGCCACAGTGGCATTCGCTGGCACGGTGATGGTCGAGCCTAGTTGTATTACAAGTGTTTTGCCTGCGTCGGACAGCACCAGAGTGTAGGTTGGTGCGGCTATGTTATTTATTGGCCGCACACCGGCATCGACGTACTGCTTGGTGGCGATGCCGAGCGGAATAGTTGGATCACCCAACACATCAATCTTGCCGTCGAAACGACTGATGTGAAACGGCACATCTATAAAATTCCCGGCATCGTCCATCCTGCCAATCGCAAAATTTGATCCCGTGTTGCCGCCGGTTTCAGGCGTGGCGTCACAAAAATTTACGTTCCAGCGAAACAGGTTGCCGTTGTATCCCCTGATCTGTGGGTTCTCTGCCGCTGTTGTCTTTTTGAGATTTATGATTGGCTTGGCGTAATTGAGCGTCAGATCGCCGGTCATCGTGTCGCCAGCAATCTTCACGCGGCTCGACAGGTCAGGTGCAGGAACGGCGGCGACCTTGGCGTCAACATATTTCTTGGTGGCGACACTCTGCGGCTGCGTTGGCGGGTCTTGCGCGACCGAAACCTGTCCTGATGCACGATCTATAGAAAGCGGCATGCCAAGAGGTAGGCCAGCGTTGTCGAAGCGATAGATACCAAAATTATTGCCGCCATTTCCAGCGACTTCAGGATTACCGTCGCCCAGCATTATTTGCCAGCGCGCCTGATAATCGGACCAATCAGTCTTTGTCCCAACACCACCCTCAATGGTGTTATTTCCTGCCGCGCCTGGGGCCTTCAGCAAACTGAGGTATGTTCCTGTTTCAGTTGGCGAAATAATTCCAATGCCGATTTTGCTGATCACCTCGCCGGTAAAAACCGACAAGCCATCGCTGCCGATACGCAGGCGCTCGATGCCCCCAAGGCTGTCACCAGTCCAAAACGTCAATGCTGTTGGCACATGGCCAACTGTTATCGGACCATCAACCTGACCGATAAGGCCAGCGCCATTAGCCCAATCGCCACCCTCGTTGCCGTTCCAGTAAAACCCGCCAAGCGCATCACCATTTTGTACTGGCGCAGGCGCTTCCGGTGTGCCGCGAGTACGGCCAAAATAGAATGCTGCTGAACTCCACTGATCAGTCCCAAAGCTAGTAGTTAGGTCAACCCAGAATGACGCAGCAGTGAACCCATTACCGGCACCATCATTGACTGCAAACAAAGCCCCTGGAAAAACCGGATCGGGTCCAATCTGGAGCGGCCCGCTCATCATGTCGCCAGCCTTGGCGACCTTCTCGTTGTCCAGCTCGGTGATGGCGGCCTGCACGTTGGTGGCGACGAGGTTGCCGCCGGGCGTGAAGGTGATGCCGCCAGCGTTGCCAGCTCCGGTGCCGTTGATAGTCAGCTTGTTGTTGGGGTCGTCGTAGACAATCGTGATGTTGGTTCCCGCCACCAGCATCCCGGCGACCTGATCCATCACCGCTTCAGGATCGCCAGCCGGGCCGGTGTCGCCCTTTGGCCCCTGAATACCCTGGTCGCCCTTCTGCCCTGGCGGGCCTACCGGCCCTTCCGGCCCAGGTATGGTGCTGTCGGCACCCGTGTCGCCTTTGGGGCCTTCCGGTCCAAACGGTCCCTGCGTTCCCGGCGGCCCCTGCGGCCCTGGCGGGCCTTGCAGCGCAATGTTGAATGCGCCGTTGAACGGCGGGATTTCACCAGGGGTGGAGGAATAGGGCATGTTAGTAGCCCCATGTGCCAAAGCCGGTGGGACGCAGTGTCGGGCCGACAACAAGGATCGGAGCTGGGCTGTCGCGGCCCATTATCGATGCGAGCGCGTCGGAGAACGTGGACATATCCTCGGCGTATGGCGCACCCTTGTTTGCTTTCCAGCTCCAGATCATGCCCAACTTCAACAGCCGCTCGTCGAGCGTGAACGTGTCGGCGTCACTAAGGAACGCATCGCCACGCCCGCCACTCGCGAGGTCGATGCAATTTTTGTCCAAATACATAAACCGTGCGGCAACGCCCACGCCCATCGCCGGGAAAATGTGCATCTTGCCGCCAAGCAGCGTCCACTCGCCCCACGATCCGGTCGAGCTGTTGATGCGGCGGCGCAGCCACTCGTCGGTGTCGGGGATGAAGCGCATCGCCTGCTGCGTTGACGTGGTCAGCCACACGTTCGATGTCAGCAGCATGCGCTTGTAGTTGGCGGGTAAGTTGAACGCCGTGGTGCCGGTCCACACTGCCGTAGGGTCAGGCTGTGGCGGCAGCCACACCGCATCGCCATCCAGCTGCGCGTAGGCGCGCAGCTTCGTCCAATCGCGATGGTCGTAGGCGATGCGCTGCGCCTGCTCGTTGGCGACCGCCAGCATCTCCTGCATCGACCTGTTGCTGGCGATGTTTGAGAAGACTGAGTTAGGGTACGTCACCCCAACATGCGCGCAAACATCTTGAACAACGGTCAGCAGGCTCATCAAGCCGCCCTTTTTTGTGCCTCTGCTGCCATCCGCACCAGCACCTTGCGGGTCATCGAGCCGTGCGGTGCGTGGCCGGTCGCCGTGGTGATGAACTCGCGAAGCTGGTCGAGGTCCATGTTGTCGAACGCCTTCTCGGCCTCGGTCGCCGCCGGTTGCAGATCGGCGTAGGCCTTCTTGTCCTCTTCCAGCACGGCGTTGCGCGCCTTCAGCGCCTCCAGCTCGGCCTGGAGCTGCATGCTGGGTGCGTTCTGCACCCTGGCGTTGGTGATGAACTCCTCGGCCTTGTTCTTCAGGTCGCGGCCAAACGATCCCAGGTTCTTCAGCTCCTGGCCGTCGATCACGGCGAGCGCCTCGACCGTGTAGATGTTGAGGGCGCGCAGCTCGGCGCGCTTGCCCTCGGTCAGGAACGGAACGTACTGCAATGGCGTCCCGGCCTTGGTCTGGTGCGCCTGCTCCTTGAACTGGCGGTACTGTCGCTGGAAACGCTCGGCGTAGGTCACCTGTATCTGTTCGCCGGTTTCCGGTTCGATCCTCCAGTGCGAGATGGCGGCGGCGGGGAAGGTGGACATGTTGCGTGATCCGGCAAAGCGGATGTCGCACACCTCGACATCGTCAAACACCGGACGGCCAGCCTTGTCGGTCAGTGATTTATTCGGCAGCGCGTGGTGGCGGAATGTTGCGACCACTGCGGCGTCGGCATCACGAACTTGGTACATCGTCTGCTCCGTTGTTTACTAATTCAGAACCGCCGCCCCATCCGCGTCTTGGGGGACTTCCTTGTTAGGGATAAAGGCCAGGGCGGCGGCTCCTTTACTCGGCAGTCGCGTCACGCTGCCGGGTTCGTTTGCCCACAACTCGAGTGGGCAGCGGCCCGTCAAGTCGCCGGGTTGCTGTCGTAAAGTCTCCAATTAAACATGGGGTTAGTCATTGTGAGTTCGCCCATCCAGCCAATAAATTGGGCAACCGCGTCCTTATCAATGGGCATCTGCCCATCGCCGTCGAAAATCTTGTCGAAGTTTCGGGACGGGTGATACCTGATCTTCAGGCTGTCGGTGTCGATGCCGAATGACGTATTGGGCGGCATGTTGCTGCCAATGCCGCCGTCGAGAACGATCTCGGCGCGCTTGCCGCCACCGATATATTCCAGCGAGCTGAAGCCCAGCTTGCCCATCGATGTCTCGTTGGTCTGGCGCTGGATGACGATGCTGGCGGCATCGTAGGCGGCGTAGTGTTCCGGCGACATGATGATCAAGTCGGCGTGGTCGCGGCCACGCGATTGCTTGTTCATGATGTAGTTCAACATCGGACGAATGGTGTCCTTGTTGACCTGGGTGCTGCCCGCCAGGAATGACTGCGCGTCGTAGGACTTGGTTTGCCAGATCACGGCGCTGGCCCGGTCGAGGCCGCCATAGATGCCGCTGTTGGTGATGACCGGCAGAGCTGTCGCCAGCCCCGTCAGTGCCTTGCCGCCGTTGGCGGTGCCGTCGCCGTACAAGGCGGCGTCCATCGTGTCTTCCAGCGAACGCTCGGCAGCTCCGATATAGCTGTCGTAGACATCCATGAGCTGGTTTTCGCCCTGGTTGTTCAGGATTTCCTGCATCGACAGGATGACCGGAACGACCACCATCTTGGGATCAAAATACGCATCATTAAAAAGATCGATGGCCGGGTTCAGGAGCTGGTCGTAGCCGCTGTACCACTGCGCGACTTGCTTGGCGATTTGCAGTGTCTGGCGAATGCGCGGGCCAGAGTAGGTCTGCCACGCGCCCTTGCGGCGAAGCACGGCGAGCAGCGCGTTGTTGTTGCTGACGAGGTCTTGATAGCTCGATGACCGCTCTTCCAGCGCCATCGACAGTATCTGCTGATAAGCAGATGCGGTTGTGATATTGGCCATTGGCCCCTCCGGTTAAATTACAGACCACCATTGACGCGCTTGATCGCGTTGCCGATTGCATCGCGCAAAGCTACGGGCTTGCCATCTCGCTTGCGCTCACCTGTCCCGTTTGAGGGGCCACTAGGTGCGCCTGAGATAGACTTGTCCGCTGTCCGGGTCTGAGCCGGTTGGGTGCGGGTCTGAGCCGCTTGGGCCGGGTACAGCTTGTCCGCTCGGTCGTAGGCTTCCTCAAGAGAGAAGCCCAAGTTGATCTCGCGGTGGATCGCTGCCCCTAGTTCATCGAACCTTGTGTGAGTGTCGGCAAAACTATCGACCTCGCTGCGGGTATAGGTGAACTGTTGCTGAGTATGCATCTGGTTGATGGCTTGTTTCAAGCCCGCCACCTCCTGATGCAGCGCCCCAATCTGGTGCGAGGCCGCCTGTTGCTGGTTGCCCTGCTGCACTTGCTTGAGCTGCTCTGGCGACTGCGACAGGACGTGATACGCCACGTCGCGCAGCGTGATCGGCTGGCCGTCTGAGGTCTTCAGGCCCAGGTTGTTGACGATGACATCGAGGCCGCCGATAGGATCGCTGCGGAGCTTCTGCTCCATCGAGACATAGTTCGTGAGCGCCCGGTTGAGCGTGGTGCCGTGCTGCTCGGCCATCTTGTGAAATGGCCGGATGGTTTCCATCGTGTCGTAGTCGGCCCGGTAGGCCCGGTGCATGCCGTCTGTCTCTTGCGCCAGCCGGTGAAACTCGCCACGCACCCGTTCTGGCGTGGCGGCCCATTCGCCCTTAGCGTGTTCCGCCATGCGTTGGGGAGGATCACGATATGGCGCGGTTTCCGGCAGGCGGGGAGCCTGACGCCCTGGCTGTTGTCCTGGCTGTTGCCCTGGCTGTTGTTCTTGTTGTCCTGGCTCTTGCTGTCTATCAGGCGCTCTCGCGAACCGGCCCTGCTCGCGATGCGGTTCGCCCTTGGGCGGGGCCTTCTTCAGATCGATCTTCTCTGGCTTGGTTTCCTCTGGCGGCTGGTTGTGGCCCAGGCCGGGCTTCTCCCGCTCGGCGGCAGGAGCTGGCTTCTTCGCCTCCCTGGCCTCCTTGGCCTTCTGCGGGTTGCTGGCCCGCTCAAACGCCTTCTGGATGGCGTCCCGGCGGTCGCCCGGCACCTTGTCGGGTGCTTGGTTGCCCAGCGGCGGCGGCGGCATCGTCGGGCTTGGATTGACGACTGCTTCGTTGGCAGGCGAGGGCGCTGCCGGTGCCGGTGTGGCATCGGGTGCTACTGTCACGTCACTCATGGCGGCTCCTATCTACCGCGCTCCCCGGCGCGATAGCGTTCAACAGCCCTCCGCAGCGCGTGACGGCGCTCCTGCTTGACCCGATACTTATCGGTAGATCGCTTAACCTTTTTGGTTAGTTTTTCGGTGCCAACCTCGGTGAGGCCATTGGCGCGGCCAACAGCTCGGAAGGCGGCCTTCGACGTGTAGTGACGCCCATCGACCTGTTCAGTCGGCGGCATCTCGTCGCTGATGATGTACGGACACGGCAACGCGCTTCGTGCAGGAGCTGTCTGCTCGCGCACAAAACGAAATCGCCCCGGCTCGATCTCCACCAGACGCATCTGTCCCCCAATTACAGGACGCGGCGCTGGCGAAACCCGTGCTAGGGCAACGCCGCGTCCTGGCCGTCTACTACCGTTTGCCCTTTTTGGCTTTGGCCTTCTCGCCCTTGCCCTTACGCTTGATCGCCTTGGGAGGCGCTTTGCGCGTTGCAGGCTCGGCGTGGAACGTGAAATCCATCAGATTGGACATCTTGTCCCCGTTCTTCACCGACACCTGTACCGTGTCGGGGCCGTTCCACACGTCCATGTTGATGCCGGTCGAGAGCGAGCCGTCATCCTCAAGGTCTGTCGGCTCCTCCTGCCCAGCGAACACGATCACGCTGTCCTCGGTGAAGCCGGTGCCGTGGACGAAGATGTCGAATGTCTCCTCGCCAATGGTGCATTCGTCCGGGTCCAGCTCGGTGATGACCGGCGCGGCATCGGGGGCTGGTGTGCCGCCGCTGCCGCCGGTAATCGGCTGGCCTTGGGCGTCCATGTTGCTGCCGATTGACGAGCCAAGCGGCTCGTTGATGCTGCTGACAGCGCCACGGCCCATAGCCAGCGGCGTCGTCGGTGCCTCGCCTTCCTTGGCTTCCGGCACTTTCGGCACCGCAGCGCCCGCCGTGCCTTGCTCCATGCCCAGCGTCTTGGGATCGACGATGCCCATGCCGCGCTCGCCACCGTGCGGCGAGCTGGGGATGTTGGGGTTGACGTTGTCGCGGGTGATCTGCCCGTGCGCGGTTTCAGGCGGCAGACGGTCTTCCGGCTTGGTCCGCTCGATGTAATCGAACGGCCTGTTGTCGCCCAGCACCTGATGCACGTCGTCGCCCTTGCCGGGGCCAGGACCGGGCGGTGCCTTGGCTGGGTCTGGCGGCGTCGTGCCGGTATAGCCTGCATACGGCCCGGTCTTGTCCTTTGGCTGGCCTTGCTCCGACTGCGGGAGGTCTTCGCGCTTCGTGGTCATGTGAACGTCCATGTCTGGGCGGCAGTGGTGACTGCGCCGCCGGTTACGACCGTGACCGGCCACGGGCCTGACGAGGTCTTCTTCGTCACCGTGGGCGCAGTCAGAGAGGTCGAGCTGTTGAACGTCGTGGTCTGAGCCACGCCGTTCACATAGATAACACTCTGCCGGGAGAAGTTGGTTCCGGTCGCGCCAAGCGTAGTTGTGCCGACACCCGACACTGAGTTACCCGGCGAGATGCTGGTCAACGTCGCTGCACTGGCAGGCGACAGCGACGAGGCGTGGTAGGCGTTGGGGCTGAATGGCGCTCCACCCACCACAGCCGCAGGCATCGCCGGGCCAACGCCAACCGTCACCGTAGGCACTTGCGGCGGTGCGCCGGAATAGGCTGGCGGGTAGGTCAGGCTGACCACGCTCTCGGTGCCTGCGCCTTCGTGCGGGACGCTGGTCGAGGCCGGGACCGGACCCAGGAAGTTGATCGGCGGCGGATTGCCGGTGCCGCTGCCGGGATAGCTGCCCTCGGTGCCGCCTGCGGTTGCGCCAACGCCTGACGCCAGAGCTGCGGTCTGCGCCGCGAACAGCGTGAGCGCGCCTGCTGCACCGTCGTCGAAGTATGGCGGCGGATATGTCGGTGTGCCGCCACCCCAGTTCTTGCTGTCGTTGTAGGTGTTCTTGGTGAAGTTTGGCGGATTAGGTCCGGTTGCGCCAACGCATGAGTAGTTTGTCGGCGGCGTCGGGTTTGGCGGCGTCACTGTCACTGTAGATTGGGCCATGCGTCAGCTCCTGTTACCAGCGGTTGGAGAGCGTGATGGGAATACCATAAAGCAGCGGTCCTGGCTGCGGCGGTTTCTGTGGCGGCTCGTTGATGGAGGTCATTGGTATTCTCCTTGATCGGCAATGCCGCCCATCTTCGCGGCTCCCACTGCGCCAGCAACAGGAACCACCAGCAGCGGTGCCTTCTTCCTAATGAAGTCAGACAGCGTCTTGCTGGGGTCTTCGCCACGCATCTTGGCGGTGTAGAGAATACGCTCGTTGAGGAGCTGCGGGAATGTGTGCGTCGGCACCGTCCCCAGGCCGGTGAGCTGCCCGCCACCAGCCCAGGCTGCGCCCTGCGCGTCCGCTGTCGGCAGCTTAAAGTCACGCCCCACCTCGCTGTAAAACTTTTCGGCTGCGCCATACTCATTGGCTCGCGGCTTGGCGCTCCAGAAATACGGTATCTGTAGCGCATCCTTCATCTTCAACTTGCCGCCTTCGTGCAGCTCCTGCGGACGAAACACCACAGTGTCACCAGTGCGCTCGCCGTACTTGTTGACAATGGTGTCCTTCGCTGGATCGGTCCCCTGCTTGTACTTGGCCGACACTGACGTTTCGAGGAAGCGTGGGTCTTTGGTCCGCATGCCGATATTGCGGAAGGCATGCGTGTCCATCGTCCCCGGAACCAAGTTGCCCTGGAGGTTCGCGGAGAACGATGCAGGCTTGGTGTTTTTGAAAATATCCCAGCCCTCGGGGCTGGTGACGGTGGCGTAGTTCTGCCGGTGAAGGTTCTGCGCGACGTGGCCATACGGATATGGCAGTTCTTCCGGCAGTCCCTTCTTGCCGCTCATCATGTAGTAGAACGAAGCATTGCGGATGTTGGTAGGAACGTCTGATCGTGGTGATGTCGCAGCCACCATGTCCATGAACCGCGCATACTCAATCGGGCCACGCACCTCGCCCAGCTCCTTGATGAACTCACGGCGCACCGGCTCGTTGTGATACCACTTGTCGGCACCAAACTTGAGGCCTGTCTCGACGCTCTCGCGCACACCCTGCTGCACCTTCTTGTTGGCGATGGCGTCGGCCAGACGGTCTGTCACGCCGTGCTTGGGGACGTAGCGTTCCATCGGCGTCTGCGGAACGTCGGAGCGCAGGATGCCAGACAGGTCCATCGGCCCTGCGCCCTTCTCGCCTGCGGCTATCTCATCGAGAACATTGCGGCTCTGCTTGGTGAAGGCCGCGCCCTTGATCGGTGCGCCGCTGGCGTCGAGGATTGGCTTGCTTGTCGGGAAGCCTGGGCTTGGCGAAAATCCGGTGATCTTCTTCGCCAGTTGCGGCTGCTCGGCCAAACCGCCCATCGCGAGGCCGGGCAAGTTTCGCTGCATGTTGTTGAACGTGACAATCTGCTTCTCACGCGGCACTTGCTCGGTGACCGGCGGCGGCACGTTTATCAAATATTCCGGTTCTCTGTTGGCGCGGAACTGCACGTTCTCTGCTTCATTCTCACCGGCTGACCGGCCATAGGCCTTGTTCGCCGCGATGCGCCGAAAGTTGTTGTCGAGCAGAACAGGATCAGCGTTCTTCGCCGCCTCGTATTCCTTCATGAACCGCTTGTAGGTGAAGCCCGGCGGCAGCAGGCCTTGCGCCTTTGCTTCCTTCGCGCTCGGCGGGTTCTGGAAGTCGCGCTTGAGCTGCTCGTAGATGTCTTGCGCTGGCTTGCTCAGCGGGTGGGTGTTGACGTTGGTGCCAGCGTTGAGGTCTTGCTCGAATTGAGTGACGTGCGTTCCTTCGTGCATGACCACGCTGTGCGGCGTGTCATGCTTGTAGTCCACGTTCACCTCGATCTCATTCGGCCTGCCCTTGGCAGGATCGGCATGCAGGAAGCCGCCGCCAATGTCGGGATGCTCCCTGGTGACCGTCAGCTTGGTTTCAGGCAGCCAGGGCGCTTGTGGAAACAGGTTCTTGTGTTCAAACACGTCGCCCAGCTTCAGGTTCTTCTCACCCACCAGCTTCGCCGGATCGACCAGCCAGCGGCTGCCCAGGTCAGGCACCTCGTAGCGCCAGATACCGTCAGCGCCCTGGAACAGGCCGGTCCTGTCCCAGATGCCCCGGACATCCATGCCCTCGCTCAGCAGCTTCTCGGCCCGGCTCAGCAACTTGCCCGGCGGTGCCTTGAGGAACGAAGCGTCGGCATCGCTTGGCGACAACGCAAAACCAGCCGCCAATCCAGCCAGTTTTGCCGGTCCCGGCAGGCTCTTAGCCGCCGCCGCTGTCGCCCCCGTCAGCCCGGCACCCCATGTGGTTGTCGGCAGATACCAGTCGCGCAGGCTCTCGCCAGTGCTGCGGTAAGCCTGCTCGGCCTCCTGCTGCGTGGCCACGCCGTAGGGCAGGTAGCTGTGCGGCGCGATCTCCTTCTGGAGCTGCGCGTCGTCATACTTCTTCCAAGCATCCGGCGCTGAGCGGTCGCGCACGTTGTAGCCAGCCGCCACCGGCTCCATGTAGCTCTGCGCTTCCGCCACGCCGCTGTCGCGTGGCAGCATCAGCGCGCTTGTCGGCGGCGCAGGCTGTGGCGGCAGCTTGTCGGTGGCCGCCAGCTCGCCCATGATGCTCTCAAGCGTGTCGGGTTGCTGTGAATACCAATCGCTCATCGCCGTCGCCTCACGTCGAGGTCATCCATCGGATACGCTGGCCTGACGAGGTCATCCAGGCCTCGCGGCTCCCAGCCGCGCATGGCGCGCAGCTCGTCGTCGAAGCCGCCCTGCGGCGTCGAGGGCCGCAGGATCGAGCCTATGCCGCCCTCCGGTGCCGCCATCCCCAGCCGCTCCAGCTTCATGTTGTCGAGGCGGTTCTCGGCGCTCTCGCGCAGGCCCCACGGGTCGTAGGGGCGGCCCATCATCGTCGCCAGCTCGCGTGATGTCGGCACGTCCATCTGCATCTGCGCCTGGAAGGCGTCCAGCTCCTCCCGCGTCAGCGGTCGCAGCCCGCCACGCGCATCGTCCAGCTCGTCGTCGCCGGTAGGCTCTGGCTGCGGGTTCAGCTCCGGTGGCGGGCCGCGCCCTTCACCAGGGAGCATCGGCTCGCCCATCATTTTCTTACGCAGCTCGTACTGAAACATCTCCTCGTCTGTCGGCTGCTCGAAGGGCTGGTTAGGCACGAACGATCTACGGTCGATGACGTTCGTCGGCCCGAATGTCTCAGGCGGCATGTAGCCGTCTTGCGCGGCCAGCTCCCCCATCTGCCAATCTTCCGGGTCCATCACTGCCGTCCCATCGGCCTGGGCTGCATCATCTTCATCTCATGCTGTTGTCTGCGCTGCTCGGACTGCGCCTGCGTGTCGATCTGCTTGTTCTGCGCCTGGACCGCCGTCATCTGCGCCTTCTGGTCGTTCATCCGCATCTTCTGCTCGTTCTCGCGCATGTGCGCCTGATGCGCCTCGCGGTTCTCAAAAACCTTCTCTTGCTGGATGACGGCCTTGCCCTCGGTGTCGCTCAGCTTGATCTGCGCGTTGGCCCAGGCGATCTTGCGGTCGTTCTCCAGCTTCTCGTCGTGCTGGCGCTGCTTGTCCAACAGCTCCTGCTTGTTGATCTTGATCTGCTCGGCGTCGGTCTGCTGCTTCTGCTGTATCTTCGCCATCTCGATCTTCTCGTTGCTCTTGACCGCTTCCAGCTGCGGGTTGGGCGGCACGTTCTGGCCCTTGGTCTTCATCTGCTCGACCAGCTCGTCGATGGTGCCGTCGAGCGAACGCCCGGCGCGGAATGGTGCCGTGGCGAACTTCAGCAGCTCGCCGCAGAACTCAGCCGTTCCCGGCTCGGCCACGATCATCTGCGACAGCTGCGGCAGCAACCCGCCAAGCATCTGCACGAACTCGGTGCGCTGCTGCTTCTCGGCCTGCTCGTCGGCCATGATGGTGCTGTCTGTCTCGATGTCGAGGATGAACGACTTGGCCCGGCGGTCCTTCAGGAACTTCAGCACCTGTTCGATGGTTGGCTTCTCGCGTAGCTGATTGATAGTCTGCACCGCAGCTTCCTGGCTCTTCTGCGCCTGCTGCGCTACCTGTTGCGCCTGCTCTGGGTTCTGCTGTGCCATCTGCTGCACTTGAGGCATCTGCATGAGCTGCTGCATCTGGCTCTGCTGCCCCTGCATCTGCTTCATCACCTCGGAGATTTTCTGTTGAACCATCGCCTGCGTTGGAAGCTGCGTCTGGCTCATCTCGATGATGGTGACTGGATCGAACTTGTCTGTGATGATGTCGAGGCTCAGTTCGACAAGGTCGCGAGCGAACCTGACAAGCTCCTGCTGCTTGTCTTTAATGCGCTTAGAACCATACTCAGTCTTGAGCCGCTGAGCGCCAAGCGTTTCCTGCGGATCGGTATCGCCCCGCATAATGTCGCTCAGGCCCATCACTTGGTAGATGTCCTCAATGACTTGCTTTCGCAGCGCCACTAGGCCGGTGATGGTCTGCGCGATCTGGTCGATGGGCATCCAGATGATGACCTCTTTCGAGGTGCCGAATGCGGCCCAGTTGGCGATAGGCACCAGCATACGTCCGCTGGTCTTGGTCTTCACCGCAGTCTCGATGGCGTCGGCCATCTCGGTGCCGCCGCTCGGATAGAAGCCCTTCGCCTCCAGCACCTCGCTCAGCGCGTGGATGCGGCCCGTCAACATGTTCAACTCGTCCAACTGATCCTTGTACTGGAGAACGTCTGGAACAGGGATGAGGCTGCCACGCTGCACTGTCCCGTAGGCTGGCTTGGGGCAAGGAAAAAATCCGCATAGCTCCAGATGAGGGTCATCTTCGTCGAGGATTTTTTCGCATCCATGTGCCACCCATAGCACCCGATTGTCCTGCTTGCTCCAGATTTCCCAAAACTTAGCCCGCTCTCTGTTATCTGCACCGCCAATCTCCGCGCCTTCCTTGTCCACCTTGTACTCGGCGTTCTGGTACTCGTCGCCGCTGGTCTTCCTGAACCGCTTGCGCGCCTGTCCTCGCGTCAGGTAGCTCGCGCCTGCGACCCAGGTCACCTCTTCCCAGTTGCGTGAGATGCTGTGCAGGAAGTCGCGGCGGTTTTTGAACTCGATGCACACGCGCTCGGTGTCGTAGTAGCCCTTGCCCTTGCTCTCGTAGCGCACCCAGCCGCAGCCGCGACTGATCATCGCCACGTCGTCGCGTATCAGCTTCATGATGTCGTCGATGCGCGTGAGGTCGAATGCCACCGTCACACACCGCTCGGCCACCTCTGACGCGGCCTGATAGACCGGCCTGCGGTCCTTGAATTTTGGGACGACAACTGGCTGCGGCGGCTTGGCGTAAATGCTGGGCTTGATGACCTCGCAGTTCGCCCAAAACATTTGAAACTCTTTTTCACGCGACATCGTCGCCAGCCGCGCCATGCTGGCGTATTGCTTGTCGATGTTGTCGCAGTGATCGTTCCAATCGTTGAACATCTCCTCGCTTTCGAGCAGGAGATTGAGCCACGCCTTGGCGTTCTTAGGCTCGACTGCCGGGTTGTAGTCGTAGTCGTCCGCGCCCAGATCGGCGTCGATTGGCTTGGGGTTGTCGGTGTCATCGGCCATCGGGGCTGCTCCGTTAAATCGCCAGCCCCAACTGGCGTCAGACATATTGCGTCAGCGTCACGTCATTTGAAATAGCTCGCCTTGCGCCTAAGCGGGATAACCTTCTCGTCGCCGTACATGCGGTCGAGCTGCTCGTTGAGCGTGTAGAACACGATCTCGGCGGTGGCGTGGGCATCGTCCCGGCTGCCGCCCTCCTGCCAGATTGCCTGCGCCAGGGCCGTCGTCAGGATGTCGCAAGCCTGCCGCCACGGCAGCCGCTTGCCCAGCTGTCGCGCCTTGCGCTTGATGCGCTGCGCCTCGCGCTTTTTGTATTCCTTCATGGTTTTGC